>Ga0157379_10002913_pt1 | contig 14449 bp, 16 predicted proteins | sample S25metaG_FD_121802 | JGI IMG/M metagenome (GOLD analysis project Ga0157379, IMG submission 121802) | Switchgrass rhizosphere microbial communities from Kellogg Biological Station, Michigan, USA - S2-5 metaG | ecosystem: Host-associated > Plants > Roots > Rhizosphere > Soil | place: USA... | reverse complement strand
GGCTCGTCGTCCGGCGGCACACCGATGTCGCCGAGGTACCCGGTGCAGTAGCGCGCAGGGATGTTCATGCAGCGACAGAAGGCAACGGCAAGATGCGTGAAATCACGGCAGACGCCGGTCCGGTCATAAAAAGCTTCCAACGCTGTGCGGGTCATGCGCGCGTGTTCGTAGCCGAACGTGAGATGTCGGTGAACGTAGTCGCAGATTGCCTGAACGCGGCCCCATCCCGTTGGTGCCTGCCCAAAGAGATTCCACGCCGCCTCGGATAGCCGATCGGTTTCGCAGTAGCGGCTCCCGAGCAAGAAGACAAGCGTCTCCTCGGGCAGGTCCGGCACGGGAATCTGTTGCGCCTCAGGAACGATGACGTCGGGGACTCCGGTGTCGTTGACAAGTACATCAGCCGAGACGCGCGTGCGGCCCTTAGGCGCAACAATGCGGGTGCACCAGTTGCCGAAGCCGTCACGATAAGCCGCCACCGGGACCGGCGGGTCGAACACCAGGGCGTCACGGCCGATGAGATCCGACACGCGGGTGAAGTGGACGTTGAGGTTGAATATCACCGGAGTTGGCTGCGGGCAGTCGTAAATCATTTCGAAGCCGACACGAATGCGCATTATTTGTCTCCGGTATCCGGCAGGTGGGGTTGCGCGCTCAGGGCGCATATGCCTTGCGTAACGAATCGATCAGCACACGCCGCAACGCCGTCCAGCGCCGGCCCGCGGCGGAAACGATGCTCTGGTTGACCTCCAGTTCGATTCCGACGTAGTCGATCTGCGCGAAGCGCAAGCGCAAGTGCGAGGTCAACCCGTCTCCTTTGCCGGCATAGGGGTAATTGCGGCGTACGCGAAGTTCCGGCGCGAATGCCGCCAGCGTTTCCTTCCACCGGGCGCACACCTCGGCCTCCCCGCGCCGATCTGGGTGGTAGAGCAAACCCACGTCGGCGCAGCGCACCTTGCCATCCAGCTCCGCGGTAAAGCTGTGCGACGAAATGTGGATCACGCGATGGCCGCGCGACACCGCTTGCCCAACGAGACGCTCGACCTGCACGCGATAGGGCTGGTAATGCTGTTCGACGATTTGCGCCCGGGTCTCGGCCGGCGCGGCGCGTGTCACCGCCGAAAAAAGTTGTGGGTTGCCGATCGAGCGATTGAGATCGATAAGCAGACGGCTGACAGTCGAAGCTACCAGCGGCGCCCGGTATGCACTGGCGAGTGCCTTCGCCATCACCAGCGAACCGGGATCGTAGCCACGGTGGGAATCCAGCAGCGCGCTTTGTTCCCGAAACAGCCGCCGATAGGGCGCGGGTATCCGGTTACCGCCGTGTTCACAGGTGATAATGAAGGTGTCCATCGTGACAACCCGTCACCAGCGCAACTCGGGCAAGTGGCGAAACACCTGCCGCACACCTTCGCCCCATTTGTCGCTGAGCGTGGTGAAATAGGGGTCCCCCTCATCGAATCGCCGCCGCCACTGCACTTTGAGGCTGTCCCGTTCGTAGCAAATCAAGTCGATCGGCATGCCGACCGACAAATTGCTGCGCATAGTCGAATCGAAAGACACCAGTACACACTTTGTGGCGTCTGCAAGGGCCGTATGTTGCGTAATTACGCGGTCGAGGATCGGCTTTCCGTACTTGGTCTCACCGGTCTGCAAGAAGGGTGTATCGATCCCGGCTTCGATGAAATTGCCCTCGGCATAGATCCGGAACAGCCGTATAGGCTCGCCGCCGATCTGCCCACCGACGATGAACGACGCGTTGAAGCGGATGTTGTTCTCTTCCAGGTATCCAGCATCGCGATTCTCGATGTCGCGCATCGCGTCGGAGACCAGCCTCACGACGTCGAACATCGTCCGGGCACCCATGAGATTGGTGGCCGCGTCGCCGTCAGCACAACGCTGCGTCAATACGCTGATGACGGCCTGAGTTCCGGCCAGGTTTCCCGAACTCAGCAGAACCACGACGCGGTTGTCGCGACGCTCGAATACCGTCATTTTGCAGAACTTGGCGAAGTTATCCACACCGGCATTCGTCCGGGAGTCCGAGGCGAAAATCATGCCCTTGTCGAGCATTACGCCGATACAGTAAGTCACGCGATGCACCTTCTGGGCAATCGACCCCCGCTCACAATGCCACAGCTCGGCTGGGGGCAGACGCGCAGGTGAGCGATTGCCAATCCGGATGTGATCCTGCCCCGATGCCTACGCGAACACTCAGCCTAGGCCGCTCGACGTGCGGCAACGGCCAGACATCTGGGGCGTGATAACGGGGCGGATCGAGCCATAAAACTCTGCGGAACAGTCATGGTGATCCCGATGTGCAGACGATCAAAGGCATGTAAGGGCCTTGGAGCCGACGCTCCCAGAGTTCTGCAGCGGACAGCGGAACTCATCCCGAACCAGCTGAGATTCTCAGCACCCCCGACGTTACACCCCGTTACCGCCTGTCGAATCGGATTCGGGGCGAACCCGATTCGACCGCGTGCCCTCCGTAGCTGGCGGTGGATGTGCGCGGGTGCGACATCGCGGACACGCAACCGCAGTAACCGGCACGGGCCCCAAACCTTCAGCGGCGGTACTCTTGGCGTGACAAAGCACCTCGTGGCTGTTGGGCTGCAAGGGTATGTCGCCGGGCTCTGGCTAGGGATGCCGAGGCCGAGCAAGACTACACGAGCGCAGGTGGCAACGGATGACCGAGTTCACCACCGGCGCCGACCGCACCCCAGCAGGGCCACTGGGCGCCGAACAGGCGCGCGCGGACATCTCCGATTTGCAGGCCGCCATCGGCGATTTGGCGGGCTTGGTGGCGGGCAGTCTGGGCTTGTCGGAGTTGTTGACCGAGGTGGCGACATTCGCAGTGCACGCGATCCCGGGCGCCGAGGGGGCCGGGGTGACCTTATTGCGGGTCGACCGGATCGACAACATGGTTGAAGCGCTGGCGGCGAGTGCACCGTTTGTCGCCGAAATCGACGAGATCCAGTACGTCACACTGCAGGAGGGCCCCTGTATCACTGCAGCGCTGGAGCGCCGCACGGTGCGGTCGGGGTCGCTGGGCGGCGAGAAGATGTGGCCGCGGTTCGGCCCCCGCGTGGGCAGGTTGGGCGTGCACAGTGCACTGTCACTGCCGCTGCTGCTGCCCGATCAGGTGGTCGGGGCGATCAACGTGTACTCCCACGACAAGGACGTCTTCGATGAGCACGCGGTCGAACTCGGGGAACTGTTCGCCAAACCTGCAGCGGTCGCCGTGCACAACGCTCACGTCCTCGCCCAGGCGATGGCGCTGACGGTCCAGTTGCAGACCGCCCTGTCGACGCGACCGGTGATCGATCAAGCGATCGGGCTGCTGCGCGGACGCAGCGGGCGCAGCGCCGAGGACGCATTCGCCCAGCTGCGGGCGATCAGCCAAGCCGAACACCGCAAATTGGCTGACGTGGCGCAACGGATCGTCGATGAAGCCGTCCGCCGCGCCCGCGCCCGCCACAAGCCGACCTGAGTCCCGATCGCCATGCCGGGGTGTCGGTGCAAGGCGGGTCCCGCGTAGGGTTGAGGATGGAGGCACAGTCCCAGGGGACGGTCCTGACCTGCATCCTGGATCCTCCACCGTGCACGGCAACTCGCCCTGTTCGGCTTTGGCAGGCTCGATCGGCGCTCGGGAGCGCCCAGCGGAGCATTCACCTCGTGAGGATCACCGCAGCGATGGCCGCCGCGTTGGCCATACTGACCGAAGCGCTGGATGAACCCGGCACCGACATCGCGCACAGCCTGCACTGGCTGACCCTCGACGCCGCAGTCGCCGTAACAAGCTACCTCGGTCTGAGCGTGGTTGTGTCCCACAGCGATTCCCCGTTCACCGTCACCGCTCTGGCCGAGGGGGCCCTAGCCAGCGACGTCCGCACCTCGCTGCACCTGAGTCTGCTGGGCCCCAATGGTCCTCAGAACTCGCCGGCGGTGGCCATCATTCTGTACGCGGGATCACCGGGAGCGTTCGTCGACCTCGCCGCGGACCTGGCGTGGCTCACTGCACGCTCACTGAGCGAGTTCATCCTCGATCAGCACCTCTCCCTCGCCACCGGGCCGCTGCCCGAGGGACAGCTGCGCGCGGCATCAGCGATCAACCAAGCCCTCGGCGTTCTCATCGGGCGCGGCTACACCCCACAGCAAGCCCACTGGGAACTCGACACCCAGGCTGCCCACGCCGGAACCGACCGACACACCGCCGCCTACCACATCCTCGCCAAGATCAACACCGGCGACGATGACCAGCATTTCGGCATCTACTGGGGGCTGTCCGATTAACGGTGGATCCGATCTTGACGTCGTAGTCCAGGAACGCCACGAACTCGCTCCTGGCGTTCTCCCACAGCCGCACGACCGCCGGGTACTGAGTACTCATCTGGCGGCGAATTCGACGAAGCGGTCCTTGGCCGCCTCGGTCGGGGCGGGGTAGACCGGCCGGATGTCCTTGGCGATCTGATGCCAGTACTTCCGTGATCCGTAGCGAATCGTGTTGCGATACAGATGAATCACAACGTCTGGACGACCGCGTGGTCCCACACCTTGTTGACCTCCTCCGGCGATCCCTTCAGCCCGTCACAGACCACGATGGCATCAGTCTAACGGCCGGTTGCACCACTCGGTCATTTCACCCTTCACCTTGTCGGTGATCCGGGACATGGCGTCCTTGGACACCATCTCCGCCGTAGACTTCGGCGACGTGCGCGGCGACCTCGCCGATCATCAAACCCTTTGCCGTCAAAGGCAATACGATCTCATCGATCTCCGTCAACCGACGCTGACCTCTTGACGATCTGCGGCTCGAACGAACTATTCGTGTCAGGGGGCGCTGCGATCTTGACCGGGCCGATCTCGGGCAGCACCGTCTTAGCTCGAGTGCCGTTACGCGAGTTGCCCTGCCGCGCCCAGCCGGGTCGTGCCCGTCATAGCCTGCTCGGTCATCTCCGCATGCACCGGTCTCCAACACGTTCTTGGTCAACTGGTTGAGAAACCCGTTCGGGCCGGCCAGTTCGACTCTTTGATTCTTTTGGCCTGCGCCAGCAGCCGCTCGGCCAGCTGCGTTGATCCAATTCCATCGCGACGGGCCGAGTGTTTCTGCCATCGTCAGCCCTTCACGCCAAGCACAGCTCAGCGTGTCGGACCAAGATCAGATCCACCGTTGCTAGAGACAGTTCCCGCGTCCGGATGCTCAGGCAGGCAGGCTGCGCGCCGGCGCCCCGGTGTCCTGCTGATACGCCTGACTTTGTTGCCCGGCCTCATAGTGCTGGGGCTTTCAGCCGCTGTGGCTGAAACGCGCGGCGCGGCGGTGGATGCGGTGTTCGCGACCGCGGGTGCGTTGAGGTGTGCCGGGCAGGTGGATCGGGTCGGCGTAGAACACCTTCTTCGTTATCTCGACGAGGATCAGATATGCGACGGTGAGCAATACCAGTGCGGTGAAGAACTGCCACGGCAGGGTGGTGAAACCAAGGCTGTGCGCGATCGGGGAGACGGTGATCGCGATGCCGACGGCGACGACGGCGAAGGTGGCCACTGTGATGACCAGGCCGGGCCGGCTGCGGATGAAGGGCACGCGCCGGGTCCGGATCGCGAAAATGATGAGGGTTTGGGTGGCAAGTGATTCCACGAACCATCCGGTGCGGAACTCGACCGGCCCGGCGTGCAGCACACCCAGCATCAGCCCGAAGGTCATGAAGTCGAACAGCGAGCTGATCGGACCGAATGTCAGCATGAACCGGCGGATGAATGCGATGTTCCAGTGCGAGGGCGCGTGCAACTGCTCGGCGTCGACGTTGTCGGTGGGGATCGACAGCTGGGAGCTGTCGTAGAGCAGGTTGTTGAGCAGGATCTGGCTGGGCAGCATCGGCAGGAACGACAGCACGGCCGACGCCGCGGCCGCGCTGAACATGTTGCCAAAATTGCTTGATGTGCCCATCAGCACGTACTTGATGGTGTTGGCGAAAATGCGCCGGCCCTCGGCGACACCGGAGGCGAGCAGACCGAGATCCTTTTCCAGCAACACCACGTCGGCGGCGTCCTTGGCGACGTCGGTGGCGGTGTCGACCGAGATCCCGACGTCGGCACCGTGTAGCGCCAGCGCATCGTTGACACCGTCGCCGAGGAAGCCGACCGAACGGCCGGTGCGACGCAGCGAGACGACCAGCCGCGCCTTCTGCTCAGGCGAGATCCGGGCGAAGATGGTGTTGTTCTGCGCTGCATCGTCGAACGCATTGTCGTCGAGGGTCTCCATCTCGGCGCCGGTGATCGTGCCTTTGGATGCCAAACCCAAGTCGGCGCAGACTTTTTCGGCAACCTGCGGATTATCGCCAGTAGCGACCTTGACCTCAATGCCCAAGGCGGCCAGCTGTGCCAGCGAATCGCGCGCGGCGGCTTTGGGCTCGTCGGAGAACACCAGAAACCCGTCGAGCCGCAGGCCCGCCTCGTCGCCCGTGTCGATGGTGGTCAGCCCCGGTGCCGCCCTACTGGCCACCGCCACCACACGTCGGCCGTCGGCGAAGAGCGCCGACAGCGTCTGCTGCGCGGCGTCGGGCACCGCCACGCACTTGGCCAGCACCTGCTCGGGTGCACCCTTCACCAGGAGCACGCGGCGCCCGTCGTCATCGAGCACACATGACATGGCGCGGCGGGTGTGATCGAACGGCAGTGTGGCGATGCGGTGGACGGTGCCGGTCATCAGGCGCTCCGCGTCGGTACACCGCGATAGCGCGGCGTCCATCGCGTTGGCGCTGACCACGGAGTCGGAGTCCGCGCCGGCGGCGAGTAGTCCCGCGCGCAGCACCGTGTCTGCGTGGGCGCCGGCAGGGTCGACAGCATCGACGAGGGTGATGCGGCCTTCGGTCAGCGTTCCGGTCTTGTCGGTGACCAGCACGTCGATGTCACCGAGGTCCTCGATACACACCAGTCGTTTGACGAGCACCTTGAGCTTGCCTAGACGCCGCGATCCGGTCGCCAGGCTGGTACTGACCACCGCGGGAAGCAGTTGCGGGGTGATCCCCACCGCGATCGCTAGCGCGAACAGCACCGAGTCGATGACCGGGCGCCCGAGCAGCAGGTTGGTGACCAGGATGAGGACCGTCAGCGTCATTGCGACCCACAGCAGCAGGTAGGAGAATCGGCGCAAGCCGGCCTGAAAGTCGGTCTCGGGCTGACGCTCACCGAGGCCGGCGGCGATGCGGCCGAACTGTGCGTCGACGCCGCTCGCATAGACCACCCCGACCCCTTCCCCGGCGCTGACGATGGTGGCCATGAATGCCAGGTCGACCGAATCAGCCAATGCGGCATCAGGATTCACCGGTTGCAGCGACTTCTCCGAAGCCGATGACTCGCCGGACAATATGCCTTCGTTGCATTCCAGTTCGGTGACCTCGATCAATCGGACGTCGGCGGGCACGGTTTGTCCGAGCGCCAGCCGGATGACGTCCCCGGGGACCAGATCGGTGACATCGACCTTGATGAAGTGCCCGTCGCGGCGCACCACCGCGCTGTGGTGCACGCGCGAATGCAACGCCGCTGTCGCCCGTTCGGCGCGGTATTCGTTGACGAAACCAAGGCCGATGCTGGCGGCAAGGATGACGCCGATGATGATCGCCTGCGTGGTGTCGCCGAGGAAGTACGAGACGACGGCTGTGGCCGCCAATAGCCCGAGCACGACGCTGCGCAGCTGCCGACCAAGGACTGCGAGCGCGTTCACCCGATGCGTGCGAAGGGCATTCGGACCGTATCGCTGCAGACGTGCAGCGGCCTCCGTACTCGAGAGCCCGTCGGTCGAGCTGTCCAGCCGCGCCAGCACCTCCTCGAGCGCAGCCGTGGCCGCCCATCGCTGGCTCAGCGGCGTCTTGGTCACCGACGGCGTGCCGGCGACGACTGAAGGGGTGTGGCTGTTAATCACAGATCGCCGCTGTCAGGTCGCAGGGTGGGTGCCGACCATGCGGTTGCGGTCTATGTGATGGACCAGGATCGGCACGAAGGCCTGGATCGGTGCATTGACGAACTGTTGAGCGGCCTCCTGGCACCACCGTGCGATCTCGGCGGTGCGCTGAGGGTCGTCGCGCCCCTCGTGGCGGGCCAACTGGGCTGCCACTTCGGCCGCCGATCGGGCAGCGACCCGCTCGGCCTGGTTGTTCGCTGGGTCGGCATCGCCGGCGTCTGATGACGCCGCGTCGAGTTTCTCTCGAGCGACTGCCTCACTCGCGCCCGGTGAGATGACCAGCAGTGTGACGCGGGGACCGTCGCGACCGATCAGGATGACACTGGCTGGCTCGTCGGAGGTGAAACCCTGCAATTGGACTGTCGCGTCGGCGACCTGCATCTGCGTCGGTGTCTGCGTCCATGCGTTGCGGTGGTAGCCCACGACAGCCACCTCGCCGAGCCGATCGGACAAGGCCTCGACCAGGACGGGGAGCTCGATCGCTAACTGCGTTGACCGTGGCCACCAGGCGCCGTCGAGGAAGGTACATTCGGGCCTGCTGGGCTTGAGCTGCAACCGCGGCTCACCTCCGTCGCGGCCCGCCCCCCGGCTGACTCCTAAACCGTGCGTCATCGGCTGGTTCCCTTCCCTTCTGGTTGGCGGCTCCGGTGAGGGCCAGTGCGTCGTTGGCTCCGGCGCGGATGCCGCGGCGCGTGATAGTGGTGCCGACAGTGCCTGCGAGCAGTGCTACTGGGTCAGTGAGCGCGCGGCCGCACACAATTCGTCCCTCAAACAGGGGCGAACGGCGCAGGCAATCTCGTCGAACGCCTCTGCTCGCAGCATCCTCGTAGTCCGACCAGGACACCCATCGCCACATATTCGTCTGTCTCTTCTGGTCAACAATCCCGCCCTATCCGTCCCAATCGCCGGTTACACATGTGCATCACGGCGGGCCCTGCGCGCACACGTGCCTCACATGCAGACGACGTCGTGAGGTGTGCCAACAAGGCGATGACGCACCGCTGTTGCACCCTGAGCCGTCGGCCGTTCGACGCGTTGGTCGCGGCGCCATTGCCGCGCCGTTGCGATCGCGGTCTTCAATCCCCGTCTGCCGTCCGCGGCCGGTGTGGCGCCGGCCAAGCCGGGCCCCAGTTCAGTAAACATCCGCTCGCTGCGGGTTTCCGGTGCGTCATCGGCGGTGTCGCGCAGGTAACGGTCGGGCAGCGACAGCTTGGCGATGGTCCGCCACGTCTTGCCGTACTGCAGGAGGAACGAGCCTGTGGTGTAGGGCAGGTCGTACTTGTCGCAGACCTCTTTGACCCGGATTGAGATCTCGTGCAGCCGGTTGCTGGGCAGATCGGGGTAGAGGTGGTGCTCGATCTGGTGGCACAGGTTGCCGCTCATGAACCGCAGCGCCGGACCGGCTTCGAAGTTGGCGCTGCCGAGCATCTGCCGCAGGTACCACTCGCCGTTGGTCTCGCCGACCATGTCGGTCTTGGTGAACTTCTCTGCACCGTCAGGGAAATGGCCGCAGAAGATCACGGCATTGGACCACACGTTGCGGATCACGTTGGCGAGGGCGTCGGCTATCAGCGTCGACGTGTAGGTCGCCCAGGGCGACAGCAAGGTCAGCGCCGGGAACGCGACGTAGTCCTTGACCATCTGCCGGCCGGCCTTGATCGAGAACTCTCGCATCCGCACCAGGGTCGCCGCGCGGTCCGACTGGCCCTTGAAGAACCTTTCGAGCTCCAAGGGCTGCAGGCCGATTCCCCACTCGAACCCGATGGCGAGGATGGTGTTGAAGATCAGGTTGCCGAGGTTGAACGGTGTCCATCTCTGGTCGCGGGTGACGCGCAGCACGCCGTAGCCCACATCGTGGTCCATGCCGAGGATGTTGGTGTACTTGTGGTGCATGAAGTTGTGGGTCAAACGCCAGTGCTTGGACACTCCGCTCATGTCCCACTCCCACGTCGAGGAGTGAATCTCGGGATCGTTCATCCAATCCCACTGGCCGTGCATGACGTTGTGGCCGATCTCCATGTTCTCGATGATCTTGGCCACGCCCAGGGTCACGGTGCCAGCCCACCAGGCGGATCGCTTCGCGCTCCCGGCCAGTATGAGGCGGCCCGCCACCTCGAGGGCGCGTTGGGCGGCGATGGTGCGGCGGATGTAGCGCGAGTCGCGCTCGCCACGGGAGTCTTCGATGTCCTGGCGGATTGCATCCAGCTCATCGGCTAGGTTTTCGATGTCGGCGTCGGTCAAGTGAGCGAACGCCGGGACGTCTGAGATTGCCATCGTCTCTTTGCTTTCCGTCGAACCATCGCACCCGCACCACGCGTCATCCGCTGCCGTCATCAACAGGCGAGGCCGCGAAGTCGATGGCGGTTGGGATGAATGCCGGCTGCGGGCTTGAGCGCAGATGGTTAAAGGGTCTGCGGCTCTTTGTGCGTGGAGCTCGGTGTTTTATCTGTCGGGTTGGCCGGATCCAGTTTTTCTGCCCGGTCCCACTGTTCGTTGAGATGGTCGCGGGAGGTTGCTGCCTCGCTGCGGTGGGCGGCGGCTTGCTGTTGCAGACCCGTGGCTTGGGCCGCTTTGACGTCAGCTTCGGCTTGCGCGGCGCGGGCCTTGGCGGCGGTCTCATCGGCGAGTGCTTCGCGCTGCTTGACCCTCAGTGTTTCTTCTGCGGCCTCGCCGCGGATGTTTTCGGCTTCGTTGTGGCGCTGATGCTTGCGCGTCCTCTGCGCCAGCCATACGAGCGCGGCGGCAAGCAGAAGTAACCCGACCGCGGCGACGACGATTACAGCAATAGTGGTGGTGCTCATGTTGTTTCCTTGGATTGGTGTGCATGGTCAGTGGTTCGATCGACTGTTCAGTGGCCGTTGGCCTGCACTGGCGCATCGATGCGCTGCAACTAGGGTGATCAACTGGGTTGGGGCACATGGCAGTTCGTGACCTTGGGGTTGGCACCGAAATAATTGAGTGGTCCGGCGATCACGGTCACCGCGATCGTGCCGGCGCTGGCACAGTTTTGCGTCGCGTGGGTGAAATACCCGCGCTGGCCGGCTGCGACCGCGCCCGCGATCAGCCACACGATCACCAGTAGCCCGATGAACCGCATGATGAATCTCCTTGTTTACGGCGGTCGAGGCCCGTCCAGTCCGGTCGCGTGAGGTGTTTGTGGTGTGGCACATCATCTGCCGCTCCGGGCGGCCCGCGTGTCGTGTGTGTTGCGGGTTAGTAGTAGTGGCGGCGCCCGCCGACGGCGTGTCCCCTCCGTCCCATCAGCATCAGTAGCAGACCGACGACGAGGAGGATGACGCCAATGACCACGCAAATATGGGCGAAGGCGAAGGTAGGGACGAGGCTCGGGAGCAGGAGTCCGAGGACGATAAGGATGATGCCGAGAACGATCATGATGATTACCTTGTTTCTGTGCAGATGTTTTGGAAGAAGGATTGCCGGGTCAGTGCCTGAAGGCGCCCTTCGGCTCCGCCCCAGCCTGCTTACCCTTGCGTGGACGGCGCGTGGGTGCGTCAGCGGGCGGGTATTCCCGGAGCCACCGGCACGGTTCTTTGTCGCCTGATCGCCTGTCAAGTGGGCGACATCCGACGAGCGCGGGCTAGGCGACCGCGGAGTTCGCGGGTGCCCGAATTCCGAGCTAACGGGGGGAATGAGCAAGGTATGCATGCTGTCTCGACCGCGGCGGGTGGACATCGGCATGTACGGCGTGAGCTGAAGCTCATCGAGTTCGGCGGCGGACGGCCGGACTCGTTCCGAACTGGCTGAAAGACCCAGCAACTACAACATTACACCTGGCGCGAACCCCCCGCCATGTCGGCGAGGCGAGGCGGCAGACAAGAGTCTGGCTGGCAGAAGGATTCATGTCCCACCGCCCGTCTGAGTGATGTTTGGTGCAGTCCCATGCGATCTGCCTGATGACGTCGTTCGATCTCAGTTCGGTTGCGCGTCAGTAATTCCCCGGATCAACTACGACACGGCGACATCCACGCCGGTCGGTCAAAACGCGCCCCGTCGACTGTGCTTCGTACCCGCCAGCGATGCCGGTTACACGGGGAGTACGGATCCCAGAACGCACATCTTGGCGTGCCGCGCCCGGTGTCCCACGCTAACGGCAGAGCTTGTTGTTGCCCGTTGCGCCATAACAGCTCCGGGGCCAAGGAATGCGCCGCGATCGAGAAACGTCGACGCCACGATCAACCAAGATCGCGCACACGACGCTGCGCAAGGTGGTCGGTCAACACACCCAGGACGAGGCGCTCTCCGAAACCGACGTCATCAACGTCAATATCCAGAAGATCCTCGATGTGGCGACCCGCGAGCGGGGCTGGAAGTGAGTGAACTTCGTCGAGCTGAAGGATAACCAATTGCCCGACAGTGTGAAACGCGCGACGGCCCGGCAAGCCGAGGCCTAGCGGGAGAAGCGCGCCAAATTTATTGCCGCCGAGGGCGAATCGATGGCCGCGGCCGCCTTTTGGGTGCGTTGGACACGATGATGGCGCGCCGCTGGCCCTTGCGACTGCGGAACTTGCAGACGCTGGCCGAGCTCGGGTTGGAGAAGAACACCACGGTGATGTTCCCGTCACCGATGATGAGTGCGATCGGCCAGATCAGCAGCTTCCGCACCCGGGAAACCACCGCCGCGCAAGGGATCACACCTCGCCGGCAACAGCCAAACCATCGGCACTACCGGCGCCCACTCACAACCAACGGGGAGGCGGCAACCAACGGGGAGCCGGCCAACGGCGCGGGCTGTGGGACCGGGGCATGCGGGCATCCGACCGCTCGACGAATGGATAGAGATTGAGACGCGCACACGAAACACGGAAGCCGTGCGGTCGCAAACGCGGGACCACCGCGTCGCCGTTGTTCAGCGCATCTTCTCGGGGATTGAATTCAGCGCGTGCAGGACGTGCACGGCAAGTTCGCTTGCCGCCTTGTCTCCAAGCTTGGAGTGAGCAGTGATGATGTCCCTGACGAGTTCGACACGTTGGTCGTACGGCGTGCGGATCGTTGTTGGCGAAGACATTTCAATTTCCTTTGCAGTCGAGCATGTTCGCTCGCTAACCGAGCTGCCCGATATTTATAACGGTACGCCGTTTCCCATCACCGGGGTTGATTACGGACTTGTCAGCCCCTCGCCCCCAAAGGCGCTTAGCCGATCGACACCAGCTGGTCGATGGCGTCCCGGGGAAGGGTGCCGTCGACGTCCGCCGTCACCACCAACTTGTTCAATGTGATAGCACCGTTGTGGTTGTCCAGGAACGCGATGTCGTCAGCATCGCGTCCGGTGGCGATGCGCATCATGGACTTCCACGCGGTCGCCGAGGCGATCGTGGAGGGGCAGTGGCGGGTGGTCGACGGCACACTCGTGGCGCCGCCCCCGGCGCATCCACCGAGACAACGCGGGCGGGTACGTTCACGGCCCGCAATAGCGCCACCACCTGGTGCGCGAAGTCGCGGCACACCCCGGCACCCGCGAGCAAGGTGTCCATCGCTCCGTCGATCGGGTCGTTGGAGCCGGGCACATAGTTCAGCTGCGTACCCACCCACAAGGGGACCTTCTCCAATCGATGTAGTTGCCGAATTCCGTTGCGGCGAAGCCCGTAGAACTTATCGGCCTCGGCGTAGCGGCTCGGTCGCAGATACACCGACAGGCCGTAGTCACTCACCGTCGCGGGGTCGGTCCGGCCGATGATCGTCCCGGCATAGTCCACCGTCAGATTGCCCACCGGGGCGTCCAGTTTGTGGATACGGTTACTGCACACCGCTGATCTCTAGGTCCTGGACGGGCTGCCCGTCCAGGACAACGGACAACGACTCGGACACCTGAGTATTTGGCGATGCGGCGCGACTGCAATCTGGAACTCCAATGTTGTCGGCGCGGTGATCTCGACTTCGAGTTCTGCGCCCACACTTCATAGCGCTGATGATGTGCGGGTCAGCGACCAAAACCACGAGGCGGCGCCAGCGGAAAACCCCCGCTACCGCGGGGCTGCAACTCACCTTCTCGGGTTGCTCCGCCTTCGGAATCCCACATGGACTGGGCCGCAGTCATTTCCTTGCGTGTGGTCCTGCGCCGGACACCCGCGCGCAGTACGTCCGTAACGGTCAACGAAGTACGAGTGGCCGCGGAGGTCGACCCACCCATGTCGGCATGGTTGCCGATAACGCGCTCTTCGGTGATGTGCGTCATGACGGTCTCTTTATCTGCCCGCGGAAGCGAGCTGGTTGGTGTTCGGATGCCGAATCGTCGCGCTCCTGAGCCGGCGATTCTTCATGGGTTCCCGCGCCGACTTCTGGTGTTCGAGCTGCCTGATCAGCTCGCGCTTTGCATCGCACAGAGCGCGAGTGAGGTCGGGGTTCTCGGCGACCGCCTGCACGGCCCCGGTCACGATCGGACCTGGGGCGTAGTCGCCGCCCATCGCGTCCAACGCGATCCGCATGGCTTACTTTTCCTCGCCTTCCATCACCACGACTTCGCGGTTCTGGTAG
>Ga0157379_10002908_pt1 | contig 14458 bp, 12 predicted proteins | sample S25metaG_FD_121802 | JGI IMG/M metagenome (GOLD analysis project Ga0157379, IMG submission 121802) | Switchgrass rhizosphere microbial communities from Kellogg Biological Station, Michigan, USA - S2-5 metaG | ecosystem: Host-associated > Plants > Roots > Rhizosphere > Soil | place: USA... | reverse complement strand
TTCCCCGCCCCACCACCAGGTGCTGCGGTCCCGGGCCCTCACCGATGCTCTCGGTGATCATGGGCAGATCGGTGCTTGTGGATCTTCACTTGGCCCGATGAGCCCATGATCACGAGTGGGGGCGGGGCGACGGAGGCGGGCCGGCGGGGGCACGTTTCGTGCTCTCAGCGTGGCGAGATCACGGTCTGCGTGCGCTGAGCGTGGTAGGGAGGACGCTGAGAGCACGCAAACGGTGATCATGGCCGGCCGCTGTGCGTGATCACCGGCAGTGCGAGGATCGCGCCGTCGGTGGCGTGAACCTCGCGGTCTCGGCGATCACTCGAGCTCGGCGACGACCCAGGTGCCGTCGGGGGCGGGGGCGGCGACCTCGAACTCGTCCCGCGGGAGCGTCCGGATGTGCGCGGCGAACTGCTCGCGGGTGAGGGTCTGGGCCTCGACCACCGTCCGTGTCCGGGGCTCCGTCCCGTCGACGGTCACGGTCAGTGCCTCGTCGAGCGGGATCAGATCGGGGCCGGGGAGCAGGACGAGCTGCGCGCCGCCCTCGTCCAGGAGCGCCGCGGTGCCCGGGGGCGGCGGAAGGGGGACGCCTGTGTCGTCGAGACGGGCGGCGAACAGCGGGAGGTCACCGGACGGGAGGGTGAGCGTGCCGACGCGGGGCTCGGCGATGGGATCGGCGGCCGGCGTGTCCAGCGGGGCGGCCGCGAGGCGGTGCGGGGTCGTGGCCCTCGGCGGCGCGGGTGTGTCCGCAGCCGGCGCCTCCGGCACCGCCGCCGGCGGCTGTGCGGGCGGGTCGACCACCGCCGCCACGCGGTGCACCCATGCGTCCACTGCGGGGGTCGTCGCAGGTCCAGGCGCCACCGCCGCCTCGTGCTCGGCCGCAGGCGGCGCCCAGGCACCGGTCGACCAGCCCGTCGTCGGGAGCCGGGCGGGGACCGCGGGAGCGCTCGCCCCCTCCGCCGCCGCCCGCGCCGCCGCGGCCGTCACGCCCTCCGGTGGCAGGGACGCGCTCGGCTGCACCCGTTCGACCGGCCCGGCGGCCTTCGGGGCGGCGAACGAGCGGGGCCAGACGCCGTCGAGCGTGGGAGACAGGGTGAAAGCGAGCAGGCCGGTGCTCCGCGGCCCGGACGCGGCGGGGCGGGTGGCGCCGAGATAGTCGTCGCCGCGCCAGCGGTAGTAGGAGACCTGGACCGGCCGGTCGTAGGTCGGCGCGTTGACCATGCGGCCGTCGCCCAGGTAGATCCCGACGTGGTGGACGGCCGCCGGCGTGCCGTAGAAGACCAGGTCACCGGGCTGCAGTGGGGCGTCGGCCGGCACGTGCGGGCCGGCGGCGTACTGGGCGTGGGCCGTGCGAGGCAGCATGATGCCCGCGGCGGCGTAGGCGTAGCCCGTCAGGCCGGAGCAGTCGAAGCCCTGGTCGCCTGCGGAGGGACCGTCGCCGCCCCACTGGTAAGGCACGCCGACCTGGGCGAGGGCGGCGTCGATCGCGGTCTGGGCGCGGCCGTCGGGCAGCGAGTCGGTGAACTCGGCGGGCGCCGGGGCGACCGCGCCGCCCCCTCCGCCGCCGGTGATGTCCTCGACGTCCGAGGTCCGGACCGCGGACGGGATCACCCCGACCGCCGCGACCAGCAGGACGGCGAGGAGCACCCACACCCCCACCATGCGGCGGCGACGCGGCAGCGGCCGGTACCGCACCGGCATGCCGCGCCGCGCCCACGGGTCCACGGGCGTCTCGACGACCCCTGGTTCCGGTCGCGGCTCCCCCGTCGCCCGGGTGAGCAGGGCGGACGCGAGCCGCGCCCCCGCGAGCCCGGCCGCCGCGATCCGGGCCGCCTCGCCCCGCGCACCGAGACCCGACGCCCGGCGCGGCGCGGGCACCGCGACCGGCTCCACGGCCCGCCGCGGGGCGGGGATCCGCCGGTCGCCACCGCTCGTCCACCGGTGCGACGTGCGCTGCGCAGGCAGCTCCACCGAGACCGACGCGCGACCGGCACGGTGCCGACCCCGCGCTTGCTCACGCAGTGCCATGGCCTGTTCCCCCGACCGGTCGTCCCGACTGAACCGGACCGAGCCTGGCGGACACGCACCGCAGCCGTCATCACACGGACGGGCACCATGCGCCCCGGTTCGCGCGACCGGGTGACGACACGGCGCGGCCCGCGCACCGGTCGGTGCGCGGGCCGTGACGGAGGACGGCGAGCTCAGACAGCGACCGACTCCGGCGCCACTTCCCGGACGTTGTCGGCGGCGCTGCGCAGCGTCACCTGGCGGATCACGAAGGCCGCGACGATCGCCACCAGGGCGACCACGGCCGCCCACAGGAAGGCCGCCGAGACGCCGCTGGTCACGGCCGCCTGGAAGGCCTCACGGACGTTCGCGGGCAGCTGGGCCAGCATCGCCGGCGTCAGGTTCCCGCCGGTCACATGGCCACCCGCGGCCGCGCCCAGCTGTCCGGTCAGCGAGGACGTCAGGTGCGCGGCGTAGAGCGTGCCCAGCAGCGAGACGCCCAGCGAGCCGCCGATCGTCCGGAAGAGGGTGGCCGCGCCGCTCGCCGCGCCCATGTCCTTCATCCCGACCGAGTTCTGCACGACCAGCATGGTCGTCTGCATCAGGAAGCCCATCCCGACGCCGAGCACCACCATGAACAGGGAGCTGGTCAGCTGTGTGGTCGCGATGCCCATGGTCGAGAGCAGGAACAGCCCGCCCGCCATCACGAACGACCCGACGATCAGCAGCACCCGGAACCGCCCGGTCCGCGTCACGATCTGCCCGCCGATGAGCGAGGTGACCAGCATGCCCGCCATCAGCGGCAGGAGCAGCAGACCCGAGCTCGTCGCCGACGCGCCCTGCACGATCTGCTGGTACTGCGGCAGGAAGGTGATCGCGCCGAACATCGCGAAGCCGGTCAGGAACGTCAGCACGACGGCCGCGGTGAAGTTCCGCGACCGGAACAGTCCCAGCGGGAGGATCGGCTCGACGACGCGTCGCTCGGCCCAGACGAACAGAGCACCCGCGACGACCGCCAGCACACCCAGCCCGACGATCTGCCAGGAGCCCCACGCGTACTCGCTACCACCCCAGCTGGTCAGCAGGGTCAGCGCCGAGATGGCGACCGCCAGCAGACCCGCGCCGCGCCAGTCGATCCGCGCCTCGCGCCGCCGGACCGGCAGCTTCATGGTGAACCAGACGACGACGAGCGCCAGGATCCCCAGCGGGATGTTGATGTAGAAGGCCCACCGCCAGCTCAGGTTGTCGGTGAGGAAGCCGCCGAGCAGCGGCCCGCCGACGAACGCGATCGGCATGACCGCGGCCATCAGGCCCTGGTAGCGGCCCCGGTCCCGCGGCGGGACCAGGTCGCCGATGATCGCCATCGCGCCGACCATCAGGCCGCCCGCGCCGATGCCCTGCACCGCGCGGAAGGTGATCAGCTCACCCATGTTCTGCGCCAGCCCGGACAGCGCCGAGCCGACCAGGAACACCACGATCGACGCCATGAACACGCCCTTGCGGCCCCACAGGTCGCCGAGCTTGGCCCAGATCGGGGTGGCGACGGCCGTCGCCAGGGCGTAGGCGGTGACCACCCAGGCCAGGTGCGCGAGCCCGCCCAGCTCCCCGACGATCGTCGGCATGGCCGTGCCGACGATCAGGTTGTCCAGCATGGCGAGGAGCATGGCGATCATCAGCCCGCTCATCACCGTGTAGATCTCGCGAGGCGTCCTCGGCTGCTCGATCTCGAGCTCCGGCTCACCGCGCCGGCCCCCCACTGCCTCGGTCATCGCGTCCTCCGTCTCGCCCGCACTAGCCGGGCGGCTGGTAAGTTACTTGCCGACAGGCTAGCACAGGCCACTAGCCGGTCGGCAAGTCAGTTGGCTCACCGTGAGAGGGTGGCGGTCATGTCGGTGGCGGACGAACGGCGGACGGACACGCGCGCTCAGATCCGGCAGGTCGCGCTCGAGCTGTTCGCCGAGCAGGGGTACGACAAGACCTCCCTCCGGGAGATCGCGGAGCGCCTGGGGATCACGAAGGCCGCGGTCTACTACCACTTCAAGACCAAGGAGGAGATCCTCACCAGCCTGTTCAACGAGTTCTTCGCCGGGCTGGACGAGCTGGTGGCCTGGGCGCGCGCGCGGCCCCGGACCGCCGAGACCCGCGCGGACGTGCTGCGCCGCTACCAGGACCTCCTCGCCGGCCCCACGGGCGCGCAGCTCATCCGGTTCATGCAGGAGGGGCAGGCCGCGCTGAAGGACCTGCCCGCGGGCTCGGAGATGAAGGAGCGCTTCGCCAGGCTGGCGACGGTGCTCGTCCCCGAGGACGGCACGGCCGAGCAGCACTTCCGCTTCCGGCTCGCCTTCATCGCCCTGCACCTCGGGGCGTTCTCGACGGACATCCCGGCGGACTCCCCCGAGGAGCGTCGGGCCGCGGCGCTCAACGTCGCCCTGGATCTCGCCCGGTAGCCCGGCGGCGCGCCGGAACTGTCGGTGGGGGCGGGCATGCTGCCGCACATGACCACCTCACCGAGCTTCACCCTCGTCCCCCGCGGCCCGTTCTCCCTCGTCGAGGCGGGTGCCTTCGGGAAGGCCGCCGAGCCGGCCGGGGACTGGCCGGGCGGCGGCACCCTCGAGTCGGGAGTGCTACGACTCGCCTTCTGCCGGGACGACCTGGCCGGGCACGCGGGCGTCGCGCTGCGCCAGGATGCCGACGGCGTGCACGGCACCGTCAGCGGCCTCGATCCCGGCGAACCCGTCGATCCGGTCCGGGACCAGGTCGCGCGCATGCTCTCGCTGGACGGGGACGGCGAGGCATTCGCCGAGGTCGGCACGCGGGACCCGCTGGTCGGTCGGATCCAGGCGGCCGCACCCGGGCTGCGACCGGTCCTCTTCGCCTCGCCCTACGAGGCCGCGGCGTGGTGCGTGATCGCCCAGCGCTGGGGGCGGGCGCAGGCGCTGCGGGCCCGGGAGCGGCTCTCCCGCGAGCTCGGAGAGGTGCTGGACGTGGCCGGTGCGCCGGTCGCGGCGCTGCCGACTCCCGGTCGGATCCTCGAGGCCGGGCGGCTCCCCTGGTTGCCCGAGCTCAAGCAGGAGCGGCTGCGGGCCGTCGCGCGGGCTGCGACGGAGGGCCTGTTCGACGCGGTCGCGATCCGGGAGGGCGACCCGGCGGAGGTCCGTGCCCGGCTGCGCACCGTGAACGGGATCGGCGAGTTCGCCGCCGGGCTGATCCACCTGCGTGCCTCCGGTGTGCAGGACGCGCTGGTCCACGGCGAGCCGCGGCTCGCCGCCCTGGTCGGTGCGGGGTACGGGCTCGGTGGCCCGGCAACCGCCGAGGAGCTGGACCGGATCGCGGAGCCCTGGCGGCCCTTCCGCACCTGGACCGCGGTACTGATCCGGGCAGGCGGCCGCCGCCTCCCGGAGCTTGCCGCGGCCCCCGAGGGCGCTCCGCTCCCGCGCCGCCGCACGCCATCCCGCCCCGAGCCTCTCGCCCTGATCAGCTGACCGACGGGCCCGGCCCACGGGGGTCAGGCCCGCCGACGAACGCACCCGCCACCCCCCCACGCACGAGCCCCCCTCTCGAGTCCGCGAGTCCCACCCCACCGTCCGCGAGTCCCACACCACCGTCCGCGAGTCCCACAGCCCAGGCCGCGAGTCCCACAGCCCAGGCCGCGAGTCCCACAGCCCGGGCCGCGAGTCGGACGCTACAGAGAGGCTGCGAGTCAGACCGCACACTCGGCGGGTCCGGCGCGACCGGCTGGGCGGACCCACGGTCCGATCCCCCGCCTCACGGCGTCGCGGGCTCTCACGTCGAGTTGTTCCTGCCCATGTGGACACCGGTCGGCACCCGGAGGACGACGCACGCCACGTGGGGTCCGCGAGGCCGATGCGAGCGGACCCGGATCGTCGGCCCCCCCGGCATGCCCTGGCCCCGTGATTCGTCGTCCGCCGTGCGATCGCCCGCCGCACAGGCGGCTCGCGGCCCGTCGCCGTGGCGGAGGATGGCGTCGCGGGGAGTCACGGGACCCGCGGTACGGGCTGATCCGGCGGTCCGCCGTGCGCCCACCGACTCCGTCCCCGCGGCCCGCCGGCCACCGGGGACGGACAGAGTCGTGTTCGGCCGGAACGGATCGGCGCGCGCGAGTGTGGCTCACTCGCCGAAAGGTCGTCCCTCCGGTACGAGTGCCTCGACGGCATCCCACGGCCCGCGGTGTCCGCCCCGCCAACCGCGGTGCCCACCGATCGAAGCGTCCGACTCGCGGACGGTGGTGTGGGACTCGCGGACGGTCCTGTGGGACTCCCGGACGGTGGGGTGGGACCGCGGGTCAGACGGGGTGGGCGGTGAGGAAGTCGAGGACGGTTCGGGTGAAGACGTCGTTGTCGTCTCCCGCGACCATGTGCCCCGTCGCGGAGACGTCCACGTGGACCGCGTCGGGGATGAGCTCCAGCAGCTCCGCCACCCCCTCCTCGCTCACGATGTCCGACTGGGCGCCTCGCACGAGCAGGGTCGGGACCGTGATCCGGCGGGCCGCGGCGACGGCGCGCTCGTGGCTCGAGGACCGGCGCGGCTCGTCGCCCATCCGCAGGAAGGCGGGGTCCCAGTGCCAGTACCAGCGCCCGTTCTCCCGCTGCCGGACGTTCTTGCGCAGCCCCTCCGGGTTCGGTGGGCGCTTGCGGTGCGGGTTGTAGGCGCGGACCGCGTCGGCGACCTCCTCCAGCGAGGCGAAACCGTCCGGGTTGCCGCTCATGAACGCCTGGATCCGCCGCGCGCCCGCGGGCTCGACCCGCGGCACGATGTCCACCAGCACGAGCGCCCGGGCGAGCCCGCCGTGCTCACCCTGTGCGACCAGCTGGGTCATCCCGCCCATCGAGGCGCCGACCAGCAGCGCGGGTTCCCCCAGCTGCTCGACGACCCCGACGAGGTCGGCGGTGAGCGCGTCCATGCTGTAGTCCCCGTCCGGCGCCCAGTCGCTGTCGCCGTGCCCCCGGGCGTCGAGCGAGATCGAGTCCCATCCGGACTCGGCGAGGGACTGGGCGGTGCGGAACCACGAGTGCCGGGTCTGGCCGCCGCCGTGCATCAGCAGCGCGAGGCCGCGCCGCTCGCCCTCGGCGGGCCAGCGGTCGCCGACCAGCTTCCCGGCGGTGCCGTCGAGGACCACTCGATCACCCATGTCCCCCACAGTAGGCGGCCCTGGTGTCGCCCGCCGGACAGGGCCAGGGTGAGGCCATGAGCGAGAGCACGTGGACGACCGTCGACCGCTACCTCGCGCAGGCCCTGCTGCGCGCCGACGACCGGTGGGTCCTGGTCCGCAACCGGGACGCCGGACTGCCTCCGATCGACGTCTCCCCCACCCAGGGCCGCTTCCTGCACCTGCTCGCCCGGATCGCGGGCGCCCGGCGGATCCTGGAGGTCGGGACCCTCGGTGGCTACTCCACCATCCAGCTGGCGAGCGCCCTGCCCGCCGACGGCACCCTCGTGACCTGCGAGTTCGACCCCGGGCACGCCGAGGTCGCCCGGGCGAACATCGCCGAGGCGGGCCTCGCCGACCGCGTCGAGATCCGGGTCGGGCCCGCGCTGGACACGCTGCCGACCCTGGACGGCCCCTTCGACCTGGTCTTCATCGACGCGGACAAGCAGAACAACGCCGCCTACGTCGAGCACGCGATCCGGCTCGGTAGGCCCGGCACCGTGGTCGTCGTGGACAACGTGGTCCGCGAGGGGCAGGTCGCGACGGGTGGGGACGAGCGCGTCGAGGGCACCCGGCGGATGTTCGCGGCCCTGCACGGGGACGGCCGGGTGGATGCGACCGCGCTGCAGACCGTGGGCGCCAAGGGGTACGACGGTTTCGTCCTCGCCGTGGTCAACTGAAGCTACCGTGCGAGAGTGGGACGAGTGGACGCCGACGACCTGAGGAACGTCCTGGACTCCGTGCCGGACGTCGTCCGCACCGAGCCGGTCCCGCAGCAGGACCACGTCGAGTCCGCTGCGGCACGTGCCTAACCTGCGGGTCCGCCCCGCGACCGACGAGGACTGGGTGGCGATCTGGCCCATCTGGCACCGGGTCGTCGCCGCGGGCGACACCTACACCTGGGATCCCGGGACACCCGAGGACGAGGCCCGCGCGCTCTGGATGCCGCCCCCGCCCGCCGTCACGCTCGTCGCGGAGGTGGCGGGCGAGATCGTCGGGACGGCGCTGCTGAAACCGGCGCAGCCCGGTCTCGGGGACCACGTGGCGAACGCCGGGTTCATGGTCGACCCGGACCGGGCGGGCGGCGGGATCGGCCGCGGCCTGGCCGAGGCCACCCTCGTCGAGGCACGGAGGCGGGGCTACCGGGCGATGCAGTTCAACGCCGTCGTCGCGACGAACGCGCGCGCGGTCACGCTGTGGAAGTCCCTGGGGTTCCAGATCATCGGCACGGTCCCGGAGGCCTTCCGCCACCACCGCGAGGGGCTGACGGCGCTGCACATCATGTACCGGCCACTCTGAGCACGAGAACGGCCGGGCCCCGGTCGGGGACCCGGCCGTCGCCGCGAAGAGCTCAGTGGCCGGCGGGCCGGAGGTGGTACTCGAACACCAGGCCGCCGATGGCGATCAGCAGCATGACGCCGGCGATGATCATCAACCAGACAAAGAAGAACGCCAGCGCCACACCCATCAGCGCGGCGCAGAACGCCACGCCGATCGGCCAGTAGGAGCCGGGCGAGAAGAAGCCGACCTCGCCCGCGCCGTCCGCCACCTCGGCGTCCGGGTTGTCCTCGGGACGCTCCTCCAGCCGCCGGGAGACGAACCGGAAGTACGTGCCGATGATCAGCGACAGGCCGCCGGTGAGGAACAGGGCGGCGATGCCGACCGACTCGTGCGTGAGGATCGTGTACACGATCGCGGCGACGAAGAAGAACCCGGTGATGATCTCGAAGATCCGGGACTCGACCTTCATGCTGTCAACTCCCTCAGTTCCCGGCCGCGGCGTTCAGCGGTTTCCACTGCTCCCCGCGGCCTGTGAACGGCGCGGTGGTGATGGCGTTCGGCGCACACCACTGCCCGCAGTTCACCGCGGCCAGGGCCTCCTGCGCCGTGTACGGGACGCCGGTCTGCGGGTTGTTCTCGGTGCGGTAGGTCATGTACTGCCGGTACGCGGCCGGGTTCAGCGCCCTGACCTCGAAGTTCATCGACGCGTGGTACGTGCCGCACAGCTCGGCGCAGCGCCCGACGAACGCGCCCTCCTGCTCGATCCGGTCGATCACGAACACGTTGTCCGTGTCGTTCTTCTCCGGCATCGGGAAGACGTCCCGCTTGAACAGGAACTCCGGCACGTAGAACGAGTGGATGACGTCGTTCGAGGCGATCGTGAACTGGATCGACGTGTCCGTGGGCAGGACCAGCAGCGGGATGGTCTGCGCCGTGCCGACGGTCTGCACCGGCTTACCGTCCGGCGTCTTGGCGTCCGGGTAGGTGAACGCCCAGTTCCACTGGAACCCGGTGACGTTCACCTTCAGGTCCGCGGGCGCGTCCTTGTCGACGTACGACTGCACGGCCACGGTGAACCCGAACAGCACCGCCACGATGATCGTGGGGATCACCGTGAAGACGAGCTCGACGGGCAGGTTGTACTGGGTCTGCCGGGGGACGGACTCGTCGTCCCCCTTCTTCTTGTGGTGGAAGATGATCGCCCAGAACATCGCGCCCCAGGTGATGACGCCGACGACCAGCGCCGCGATCGCCGACCAGGTCCACATGTGGCGCATCTGGGTGGCCTCGGGCGTGACGCCCACCGGCCAGCCGAAGCGGATGACGTCCTGGACCGAGCAGCCGGCCAGCAGCGGCATCGCCAGCAGTCCCAGCCCGGCGAGCTTCGCCGCCCGGACGTACCCGGTACGGCCACGCACGTTCGTGCGCTCCGATCGGCCCACTGCGCGCCGCCTTCCCCTCGTCCGCGTGGTGGTGTCGCCACGCCGCTCACACACGTTCTGACCTGCGAAGACCGCGGTCCTCGGCCGGCGGTCCGGACCGTCGGGACGGAGCGGACCTTCGACCACGCGTAGAGCCTAGCCGAGCAGATCTCCCCGGCGCGCCCCCGGGGTGCGCGTGACTCGACCGTGACCCGTCCGGGGGTCGCCGGTCCGGGCTCGGCATACTGGCTCGCTGTGTGCGGACTGCTGGGACTGCTGACCTCCGAGGCCGACGCCGCGAACCGGACGGAGGCGATCGCCGGGGCCCTGCGCTGCCAACGGCACCGCGGGCCGGACGAGAGCGGGACCTGGTACGACGACGACGTCGTGTTCGGCTTCAACCGACTGTCGATCATCGACGTGGCGGGCTCCCACCAGCCTCTGCACTACCTGGACGGTCGCTACACGATCGTCTTCAACGGTGAGATCTACAACTACCTCGAGCTGCGTGAGGAGCTCGGGCGGCTCGGTGCGACCTTCGCCACCGAGGGGGACACCGAGGCGATCGTCGCGGCCTACCACCACTGGGGGCCCGACGCCGTCACGCGGCTGCGCGGGATGTTCGCCTTCGCGATCTGGGACCGCCAGGAGCGCCTGCTGTTCGCCGCGCGGGACCCGTTCGGCATCAAGCCGCTGTTCCTGTCGACCGGGCCGACCGGCGTCGCGTTCGCCAGCGAGAAGAAGTCGCTGATGGAGCTGGGGCCGGAGCTCGGCATCGACAGCTCCGACGAGCTGGACCCCGCCGCCTTGCAGTACTACCTGATCCTACAGTACGTGCCGGAGCCGAAGACGCTGCACCGGGCGATCGGGCGCGTCGAGTCCGGGACGTACGTCACGGTCCGTCCGGGCCGGATGCCGGTCGCGACCCGGTACTTCCATCCGAGGTTCGTGTCGATCCCCTCGCACGCCCCGGCGAGCCCCGAGGCCGAGGCGATCGTGCACGGCGAGATCACCGAGGTGATCCGGGACTCCGTGGCCAAGCACATGCGTGCGGACGTGACGGTGGGCGCGTTCCTCTCCGGCGGCATCGACTCCACGGCGATCGCCGCGCTGGCCAAGGAGCACAACCCGGACCTGATCACCTTCACCACCGGGTTCGAGCGCGAGGGCTACTCCGAGGTGGACGTGGCGGCGGAGTCCGCTGCGGCGATCGGCGTCAAGCACGTCGTCCGGACGGTCAAGCCGGACGAGATGATGGAGGCCCTGCCCCTCATCGTCTGGTACCTGGACGACCCGGTCGCCGACCCCGCGCTGGTCCCGCTGTGGTTCATCGCCCGCGAGGCCCGCCAGCACGTCAAGGTCGTGCTGTCCGGCGAGGGGGCGGACGAGCTGTTCGGCGGCTACACGATCTACCGGGAGCCGCTGTCGCTGGCGCCGTTCGAGAAGGTGCCGGGCGCGCTGCGTCCGCTGCTCGGCCGGGCCTCGCGGCGGCTCCCCGAGGGGATGCGGGGCAAGGACCTGCTGCGCCGCGGATCGCTCGACCTGGAGGAGCGCTACTACGGCAACGCCCGGATCTTCCGGGACGACCAGCTGCACTCCATCCTGCGGCAGTACGATCCGCGGGTGTCGCACACGGACGTGACGGCGCGCCACTACGCCGAGTCCGAGAAGTGGGACCCGGTCGCCCGGATGCAGCACGTGGACCTCTTCACCTGGCTGCGCGGGGACATCCTGGTCAAGGCCGACAAGATGACGATGGCGAACTCGCTGGAGCTGCGGGTCCCGTTCCTGGACCCGGAGGTCTTCCGGATCGCCTCGGCCCTGCCGATGGCGCAGAAGATCACCGGTGGGTCCAACGGGACCACGAAGTACGCGCTGCGCGGGGCGCTGGCCTCGATCGTCCCCGCGCACGTGCTCAACCGGCGCAAGCTCGGCTTCCCCGTCCCGATCCGACACTGGCTGCGGGACGAGATGTACTCCTGGGCGCGGGACGTCATCCGGGACTCCGGCGCGGGCCACCTCGTGGACCTGCCCGCCGTGCAGGCGATGCTCGACGCCCACCGCGAGGGCCCGGTCGACCACTCCCGCCGGATCTGGACGCTCCTGGTCTTCCTGATCTGGTACGGGATCTTCGTGGAGCGCCGGATCACCGTCGACGTCCCCGAGCCCACCTACCCCGTCCAGATCTGAGGGCCGGGCCTGAGGACCCGCATCATGGTTCCATGATGCGCTCCAGCGGGCCCCAGAACCGCATCATGGTTCCATGATGCGGGTCTGGGTCTGCGCTACGTGAGGGCTGCGGCGATCTCGTCCGCCGCCTCGGGGCCGTAGGCGGCCGCCAGGCGCGCCAGCGCCGCGTCGGGCTCCCAGCGCCACTCCTGCGGGCCGTCGGTCTCCAGCACGTAGACCGCGACCAGCGAGCCCAGCTGCGCCGCGCGCTCCAGCGACAGGCCCTGCGCGGTGCCTGCCAGGAACCCGGCGCGAAAGGCGTCCCCGACGCCCGTCGGGTCCACCTTGGCCGTCTCCGGCACCACCCCGACCTCGAGCGCGACCCCGTCCCGCCCGACGATCTGCACGCCCTTCTCGCCCAGCGTGGTGATCCGGATCTCGACCTCGGCGGCGACGTCGTCCGGGGTCCAGCCGGTCTTCTGGAGCAGCAGCTCCCACTCGTAGTCGTTCGTGAGCAGGTACCTCGCGCCGGAGACGAGCCTCTTGATCTCCGGTCCGCCCATCCGGGCGAGCTGCTGCGACGGGTCGGCGGCGAACGGAATGCCACGCTGACGGCACTCGTCCGTGTGCCGCAGCATCGCCTCGGGATCGTTGGCGCCGATCAGCACCAGGTCCAGCCCGCCGACGCGCTCGACGACCGGCTGCAGCTCGATGAGCCGGGCCCGGGCCATGGCGCCCGCGTAGAAGGAGGCGATCTGGCGCATGTCGTCGTCCGTGGTGCACACGAACCGGGCCGTGTGGACGTCGGAGAACACGTGCACACCGGAGGTGTCGACGCCGTGTCGGTCCAGCCAGGAGCGGTAATCGGCGAAGTCCGCGCCCACGGCCCCGACCAGCACCGGGGCCTGCCCGAGCACGCCCAGGGCGTAGGCGATGTTGCCCGCCACGCCCCCGCGCTTGATCGTCAGCTCGTCGACCAGGAAGGACAGCGAGACGCGGTCGAGCTGGTCGACGACGAGCTGGTCGGCGAACCTGCCCGGGAAGTGCATGAGGTGGTCCGTGGCGATGGATCCGGTGACGGCGATGCGCACGTGCGGTGACCTTACGGCAGACGGACCGACCCCAGGAGACGACCAGGGCCCCCGTCCGCCGGACGGGGGCCCTGGGTGTCGAGGCTCAGTTGAACGAGTCGCCGCAGGCGCAGGAGCCGCCCGCGTTCGGGTTGTCGATCGTGAAGCCCTGCTTCTCGATGGTGTCGACGAAGTCGATCACCGCACCCTGCAGGTACGGCGCGCTCATCCGGTCCACGCCGACCTTGAGGCCGTTGAAGTCCCGGAAGAGGTCCCCGTCGAGCGAGCGGTCGTCGAAGAAGAGCTGGTAGCGCAGACCCGCACAGCCACCCGGCTGGACGGCGATGCGCAGGTGCATGTCGTCGCGGCCCTCCTGCTCGAGCAGGGACCTAGCCTTGAGCGCGGCGGTGTCGGTCAGCTCGACGCCATGGGTCTCCTCGGTCAACCCAGGGCCGGCCTCGACGGTGTTCTCGACGGTCATGAACTCCTCCAACAGCGCACGTCGCGGAACTGTTCCCGGATCCCCGGGACTCGTGCCTGCGCCCAGTGTAGGCCCTCGGAGCGGGATGCTCGCGTCGTGACCCGGGTCACCCGCCCCACCGGCGTGCGACGTGTTCGGCGAGCGCCGCCAGGGTCCCCGCCGGATCGGCGAAGGAGGCCTCGGTGCCCCCGGCGTGCTCGGAGACGGAGTAGGCCGCGTCCACCCCGGCGGCCGCGGCCTCGCGCCGCCCGACGCTCACCTGCCCCGCCAGCACCACGCACGGCACCCCGCGCTCCGCCGACGCCGACGCCACCGCGGTGATCAGCTTCCCGCGCAGGGACTGCCAGTCGAAGCTGCCCTCACCGGTGATCGCGAGGCCGCCCGCGGCGGCGACGGCGTCCAGTGCGGCGTCCAGACCCAGCAGGCTCCGGACCACGCCTGCGCCGGACTCGAGCCGCGCCCCGAGCGCGAGGAGCGCGCCGCCGAGCCCGCCCGCAGCACCCGCCGCCTGCTCGTCCCGGACGTCCCGTCCGGTCGCGGCGGCGAGCACGTCCGCCCAGGTCGCGAGCGCCGCGTCGAGCTCGGCGACGGTCTCGGCGTCCGCCCCCTTCTGCGGCCCGAACACGGCCGCGGCCCCGTGCGGGCCGAGCAGCGGGTTGTCGACGTCCGACGCGGCCACCAACCGCATCCCCACCCGCGAGTCCCACACCTCCGTCCGCGAGTCCCACACCTCCGTCCGCGAGTCCCACACCTGAGGCCGCGAGTCGGACACCACCGTCCGCGAGTCGGACACCACCGTCCGCGAGTCGGACACCACCGTCCGCGAGTCGGACACCACCGTCCGCGAGTCGGACACCACCGTCCG
>Ga0157379_10002906_pt1 | contig 14459 bp, 11 predicted proteins | sample S25metaG_FD_121802 | JGI IMG/M metagenome (GOLD analysis project Ga0157379, IMG submission 121802) | Switchgrass rhizosphere microbial communities from Kellogg Biological Station, Michigan, USA - S2-5 metaG | ecosystem: Host-associated > Plants > Roots > Rhizosphere > Soil | place: USA... | reverse complement strand
GCCTCCGATTAGATGTCTTCAAAAATCTCTCCGGTAGTAAATATCGCGGTCCGCCCACCGCCAAGATCCTTGCCAGTCCAAAGGATACAGCAGGCAGTGAATAACGGTTACGGAACTTCCCCTATCTCCTCTCAGGTAATTTTCACAGGTTTTCGGTGCTTTCTCTCCCTTTCAGGACCCACATTAACTGACAAACTCGCTTCTCCTGTTTAGGATATATTTAGGAAGCAACAATAATCTCCTATATTTGGGAGGCCAGGTCCGAAGGTACCCCCGTCCCTAGATGCACAATAATTCCAACAAACTCGGTTTTTGTGCATCCCCTTTTCGTCCCGCTAGCAAGAGCGAAGGAACCCTTTTCTGTTGTTCTTGAGCGATAGATTGACAGTCAGGTCGACGTGGCTCCCCATATGCCAAACACCAATGTAAAGTGGTGCACCTGGCTACTCCACAATCTCAGAACCTCATGTCGGATTTTGATCCTTCTTTTTTGTCTCTGGAGGTGGACTCGATAACAGAACATCGGCAGTTCATTTAACAAGCCTTTACTCTGCCGCCACATGAGAGGGAAGCAGTTTTATATACAGCTCCCAGAGTCGATACTTAAAATGGCCGATGAACGTGCCACACCCCAAAGCAAGCCTACTATTTCCATAATTTACATTCGATGTGCTGATACTTATCACAATCAATTCTTCCCACTCCTTGTCTTTCTACTAGAATACCTTCGGATAAATAACTGTAATCCAGAGTTTCTCAAGGGTATTCGCGATTTCTTTCTGACTCCCGATACCGTTTTTCATCGTCTCAATAGCGAGAGAATTACCCCCGTTATTTCATACGCTTCTTCTTCACTTCTCAATAAAATCTGGAGAAAGTGAACAGAATATTTACAGGCTGGTATCTTGAGATGTTTAGATATCAGGCCAACAACGAAAATATTTAGCATTCTCCCTTTGTTTTTAGATTTGGTCTCCGGAGTCCAATAGTTGCCTGCGGTTCGGAAGGTCGAGTAGGTGTGGCCATCATGGCACAGGATGACGCTCTTGTTCTTATACTAAATGAGAAGATCGTGGCTTCAATCAAGTTCCGTCTCGGATTGAGAACCTTCGGAGGTGTATGACAGTTAGTTTACACGACAAAGCCACAAGCTTTGACCACTCCGGCGATATGCTTCGCAAGTACTGACAGTTATCTTGGATTTCCAGGTGAATACAATATTATTAAATGTATACTTTCAGTCGGAGAAATCGCTTGATATTGATCATATGTTATTTCCCGTGCTTTTAAGTGGAATAGGAAGTCCGGAAGTCAAGTTTCGCGACGGAAAAATCGGACGACTTCACTGTGGTGCTGCTTTGGTGCACTGTCAGTGTGGAACCTACCCCAAATCAGCACAACTACCTCAGAGAGCATAAATGCAGTGACAGTGAAGGCCCCCGTGTCATTCAAATGCTCTTCTGCCACCAGAAGCATTCATATTAGCATCGAATCTCTGGTGCCATAGAGGACCTCCCCAACATCAGCTTCCATAGTCCCTTTTGGGATAATAGCGCTCGATTGATATTGGCAGGCGCTTGCTGATCACACCATATCTGGGTTTTCTCTTACGGAGCACAATATCCATGATGAAAGCTGGCGAAACAAACACGGATAAAGATTAGACGCCTCATCCAGAGCAAGAGAATACGCTTGCATCTACCTTCGGATATTGTCCCCAGGCTTCTTTTAGCATTGGGTACTGCTCTCATTTCAGTTCCTGACCGATCAGGGAACCTCGTTATCAGGGCGCGTTTCCTTTTGTGGTCTCATAATATCCATCCACAATCTTTGGATACTACACGCTGAAAACACGTGCTGGGGTAGCGAAATGACCTGAAGATCGGTCTATTTAGGGACGGCTAATCCCACCGTTTGGCAGCTGACTGCAATACGATTATGCTCCGCCCTTTCGAAATGCAGAGAATATAGAGTTCGGGAAGAGTTGGGTTAGAAATATACGATCAGACGAGCCTGTCAGCCAAACAAGCTTCTCTCAAATTTGGGTGCCTCCAACCCAAGTCCAGGAATAGACAATAAATTATACGGAATCTCTCTCTTTCCTCTAAGATTACATCGTACGGTACGAGACGGATATCACCTATTGGTCGAAATTGGCACGGTGCAGTCTTACTTTTGAAGGGGTATGTTAACGGGAAGCTGTCATGACTACGATAAGTATGGGCGTCTCCGGGGCTGTGCTCCTCTGATAACTGAGACACAAGTGCCACTAGGTGAACTTATAGACCAGATTTGATGGTAGATACCCGAATGTCACTTCCGCGGTATAAAAGGCGAATCATATCTTGCTCCCTCAATCACCTTGTTCGACACTCGTAGTTCAGTATAACCATGCACAACTTCAACGACAACTACATCGACACTCTCTGGGTACCTCAGATGGGAAACGGATGGACCCAGGGTTCTTCCCTGTATCCCATTTCCCCTGGTACTCCTATGAAGGGACTTCCAGATGATAGTAGTTCACTGTTTTCAACTCCGTCATCCTCTTCCTCTGGTCATTCTCCCCCTTACTCGGGAGAATCGGAATATATCCCTTGTATGTGGAAGGAAACTAGGGCCCAGGGCTATCTTTTCTTACTTTCTCTGATCAGTGCCATGCTCCTCGCCGAGAGCTCATTACGATGGACATCTGCGTGGTAAGTGACCATCCTTAGGACACTCTAGAGGATTGGACCCTTATCGTAGAGCTTCTATCTAGGCGGAAACTACACCTATGGATCGTCTTCTTCTCATCTCTCTGGATGCGCCCCTTGCGACAGCCTTGACGCAGTTCCTGGACATACAATCTACGAAGTTCCGACTGGAGAAGATGAAGCAACGCAAAGACACATCCATCGCCTAACAGACGAGGAAAAGAGGAGATTCCAGACGAACATGCCTCGACCCGTCTTCTATTGCAAGTATCCCCGATGTGAGAAGCCATATATCCAGCAACGGAGTACGATCAAGAACCACCTGGCTGAACATGGGTTTGGCTTCCAAAAACCTTACAAATGCAGCTGGTTAGTTCGGTGTTTACCTGTCTGAACCTGAGGCATAGAAAATTAACGTCTATCCTCCCGCAGCGGAGCAGAGTTCGGCCGCCAGGTTGAGGCAGCACGTCACATTGAGGACAAAAAGGCCTGCAAGCTCTGGTCAGTACACATCTTTCGCCTCACATTGAGGCGAGAACTGACGTGGACAACAGCTCTCGACAAGGACGCAAACACAAAAGTGGGCAGGTCTGCCTCAGATGCCTCAAAGCAAAGGATCTGCCCATGTAAAGGCAGTAGCTTCGTCATATCTCTTGCTTCCCTTTCTCTATCTCTGTCTCTGTAGCTCTATTCCAGACAGGCGGTGCATATGCCAGGCTGCATCCCCCCCTCCTCTCCATTGTTGTCTTGTCAGTCTCTTGCCACGTTTCATAATATGCTCATGTTTCACACCCATACCCACTCTTGTAGACAGCGATTCCGTTTGCGTGCAATTAATTAAAATAGTACTTGATAATAAAATAAAAGCAAAACTGCCTCTGTTCTCTCGATCTGTTGATGCAAGGTTCTCGCGTATAAGATATTTTCAAATAACCTCGACACGAAATTGATTGTAGTAGCACGCTGGGAACAGAGCCTCCTTGGTCTCTGAAGATCAAAACGTATGTAGATCCGAATACATCTCCGCCGCAGCCGATCTCCTGCAAATCAGTACTATTCTGTCACAGTTCTGTTGTTCGATACTGAGACGCACCGAAACCTTCATGAGCAGGGTAGAAGGCTTAATAGAAGTCCTCTAACTTCTTATATCGGCATAATGCCGTACACGTTGAGTCAATCCGTTCACGGTGGAACGCCTGTCACCTTCATCAGAGGGCTGACTGGGCTGGTATCCAGGATTCTTACTAAGTTCTACTGGTGTGGAACCCAAGGAAGCAGAGTCTTATTGTGCAGGGTACGATTGAATTGAGAACCAATCGATGATCTCACGGTGGGTTATCCAGTCAAACGATGCTGCCACCGCAGGAATGATCATCAGTATGGTCACACCCATCGACGAACGTGAATGCCTACACCCATCTGCACCGCCTAAATGATACTAGAGTTCATGCAGAATCCGAACTGGAACTTCAGCCAGCTCAGCGATCATTCAAGCCACTCGTCTCAAAATAGTTCGGTCCGAATAAGACAGGAACGGATACGGCCCCGCCGTTAATATACGAAGATATACATACGCTATACTGAATGCGGGGAAATACAGGAACACAGCCTCCACTCAACCTCTTCACAAGTTCCTGCTGAAGTATCCGGTGCCTCCATCCACCGGTTTGCTTGTGGAGAAAAGATAGAGAGCGATCCGTTTACGGAGTTATGGACTCTTTAAGACAATGGAAATGAGAAATTGATCCCTTGGGCAAGAGGTGCTTCATCCGAGAAATTAATTGTGCAGGCGCTCCAGCGTAGGTATTGCTTCCAAGCATCGCCTCCTGATTCGCGACCCCTATTTCGAATATCGGTCAGCGAACGAACAAAGGAGAAGGCAGCGCATAGTGAAAATGAAGAGCCTCAACAGCATTTGTGACGATCATTTGGAAAACTAGCCATGTGTAAATAGAAAATGACAATGGAAGTAATGCTCACCATCCAGTGCTCTGTACAGTGCAGTGAAACATAGGTTAGAATTTTGAAAGGTGAGAAAATCAGACGTGAGGGTCGCTGCTAAGTCACAAATAGAAGAATATGCGCACCTTATTGCCACCAAATGCCGCACCAATCTCAGCGCCACTTGTTCCTACATTGACCTGAAAGTTGACAATTATTAAGGCGCACTTTGAGATGGCTGTAAAACCTACGTTCACAATCCCGCAGTCAGACCCGCTTGGACCAATCCATTTTCCAATGTTCCTTACATCCCTCGTCCAGATACTACTTGAGAGCCCCTGAGGAACTGCATTATTCCATTCGATCGCCTCTTCGACATCATCGAATATAGCGACATTCAAAAGAGGCGTGAAAGTCTCCTTGCTCCAAATTTCTTGCTCCGGATTCGGCGACTTAGGCAATGCCACAGTAGGTCGTACATAAAAGCCTCTTGAAAGAGGATCGCTCAAATCCGAGCTGCTGAATGGTCGTCCGCCAGCAAGAATCTCAGCTCCTGAGGACCTTAATGTCTGGATTGTGGTGGCATGAATAGCCGTTGCGCGTTCGGTGTGCAAGGGACCAAGAAGGGTACCCTCGACTAGTGGATCACCAGGAAGGATAGATTTATAGGCTGCTTGAAGTCTTTCTATGAAAGCCGGCGCGATTGATCGTTGGAGATATAGACGTCGCGTGGAAGTACATCTTTGACCTGCGGTGCCGATTGCCCCAAAGAACACAGCAGGGAGGGCCAAGTTGAGATCAGCATCATTCATGACAATAGAAGCTATAACGTAATCGCCGAGAAATTTAGTAAACAATGAGACGTCAATGTAAACTGACCATTATTTCCGCCAAGCTCGAGGAGAACCTTTCCGAAACGAGATTGGACAACCTTGCCAACTTGGCGCCCCACTACCTCAGAACCTGTAAATGATACTGGATATTCTCTCTTCAGAAGCGAGCCTACTGTGACAATGAGATAAATGATTTACCTAAATCGACTTGTTTACTCTCTACAACAGCCTCTCCGACCTCCTTCCCGCCTACGAAAAGTCCTGCCACGGCACCAGGAACATCATTTCTTTCAAGAATTCCAGCAATAATTTTTATTATAGCGATTGAGCAGAGTGGAGTAGATGGGGATGGTTTCCACAATGTAGCATTACCAGCAGCGATAGAAAGGGCAAGATTCCTGTTCAGGCTTTAAGAGAATACTTCAAAATCATCAAATGCAGAGAAGTTACCATCCATAAACAGCCACAGGAAAATTAAAAGCGCTAAGTACAGCAACGACACCTAATGGATTGGGAACTGCCGTTCAGAAAAGAACACAAAATAAAATAATATTAGAAAAAATCTTACACCCAAGGACATAGCGTACCTTCAAGAATAGAGTGCCCTGAACGTTCAGAGTTGATCACTCGACCGTTCATCATTCGGGAAAGACCAACAGCAAAATCACACTATTTTGATCCATTAAATCGAAATTGAATATAAAGGGAAAGAAATATATAAATATCCTAATGCAATGTCACTCACGATATCAACAAACTCTTGAATCTCCCCAACTCCTTCAGTCCGGATCTTACCCATCTCAAGCGAGACCAGTGCTCCAAGCTCATCCCGCTACAGTAATCAAAGCGTTAGCACATTTAGCGAGTAGTGTAGTCGCAAAGCTGACATCTAACCTTGTTTGCAATGCCTTCCCGTATTTGACGTACGATATCGCCGCGACGAGGTGCAGGCAAGTTTCTGAACTGACGATAGGCATCTCGGGCTTTAACCAAGCTCTGCTGGAGCTCTTCAGGAGTGCCCTTTCACGGAATTCAGCGTCATTCAATTTTATTTCCGTGAGATAGGAATACCGATTTAATACAAGCAAGAGTCTCTCTGGTTGAAGGACATGTACTTTCTAACACCTCTCCACTGCCTTTCCATTCACCATCGAAGACACCTGGAAGTTCATTATGAGAGTCCAAAAGGTCCAAAGAAGAAAGAATAGCTGAAGCACGAGAAGAGAGCAGCCTTCTACTCGAGGAAGACATGTTCAAAGAATGTCTGAGTTTCGAAAACAGCAGCATATTCTGGCGAGAAGAGAGAGGAAGTATGACGGAAGTAGACGGAAGCGCCGGCAGTGTTGTCGATCACGCGGCCCACATGCATTTAGTCACCAGATCTCCGAAAGCATTAAGATCCGGCGTCCACCATCTTGGCTTTACAGATTGAATTGGAAAGGAATTGTTCAACAGAACCAAAAACCAAAGGCCTGAAAGGCATAATTAGACTGAAGTTCATAGTCACAACGTCGATCCCATCCGGGAAAACTTGTTTTGGGTTCTTCGACATCATGTATGCAGAATGAAAGGTAGTGTTGACGGATAGACAGGGCACAAACACGAGAAACCTTATTGCCAGTTGATCAAGTTGGATATACGATACAACAATTGTGAAAGAGATAGTCTGATGAAAACATAGGAGGTAAGCTAGTATTTGAGAATATTCGCAAGTTGCTCTCGGTTCCATGAACACAAAGTGGTTGCGCAGTGATCGTGCTGAGACAGTGTGTAAATATGTAGACAAACTTGGCTGCCCGCGCACCAACCTTATCTGGATCCTAAGCTACCCAACAAACAGATGGATACTTTGGAAAGGATAAATTTCACAGAGAGGCCTTTATAAGTCGTCCACTTACTGGATGACTTCTCGTAAGGACTTTGGGATTTAGGTCGAGTCCTAAATATGCGCGGGCGAATTTTCAATCGTTTAGGTCCAATCCTTTCAAACCTTAAGCCTCCTGCCAGACCTAATTCCTAATTATTTGCCTTCCCATTTGTGTACTTAGTGGGTTGTATCAGTTCTGATTACATAATGCATATCTTATAAAGGTCGTTTGGGACCAGATATGGACTTTGAGAGAGATATCAGGACTTGAGGACTACATCCTTGAAGAGGATGATAAACATGATTTACGGGGAGATAGGCAAAGAGAGAGCAGTGAATGTGATTCAAGCACAAAGTTGGTTGTGGGACGCGTTCGGTTTATAAGCATCATCCGCGACCTTCCTAAGCTAAGAATGGCGGGAGGCATATGGATGCGGAGACAAATCCTAGAATTTAGTCTGGTAAGGGATCTGACCCCCTGCCCAAGGGACATTTTAGGATCTAGGACGGCTGAATTTAGGATTTAGGCCTTGCGGGAATTCATCCACTGGAATGCCCTTCTCACCTGCCTGTTCCTAACTAGTAAAAACAACATGAACATCGGATGTGTATCAATGAAGTTAGCGTTATTAATTAGTGTTTATATCGCATCCTCCCATTAGTTTTAACAGAATTATTCCTGCTGGTAAGGATTGTCTTAGCACTCAAATCACCCTGGATCATCTCTGTGATATAAAATAGGTAATTATTATACCCGTATGGATACTCCTTGTTTAAAAACCATGGCTTATATCACCAGCTCATTTATTCGGACTCTTAACGCGTTCCGTGTCATCAGGCGCGTGGCAGCACAAAATCACGTGATATGTGACAGTGCGTTACTGTAACGCGACAGGCACGGCAAACACGTGCTCTACTATTTTCAGCCTTTCATCGGCTCCACGCTGGCTCGCCGCTCCACAGCTGGTGCTCGCCATGCAATTCATCTCAACTGACATCTTTCACACTTAGCTTTCACCTAAAACCCGGTTATCCTGGCGCCTGTGCGTTGAAGTTTCCTTGACCTCTCTCAGAATCGCTTTGCAAACTTTTTAACTTACCCCAGAGAGATTTCTTAATTTGGACAAAAAAATTCCCATTACATACATCATTCATGTCTGGAGTTGGGCAGTCAGGAGGTATTATCGCAACGTGTTGCGGTAAGTGCGAGTCTAAAAGCATACAGTTTCACCTGAGCACGGTATGATTCACAGGTTTATGCTGCTTCTCTGCAATGGGATCGTGGTGCAATACCAGTACGTAGCCATAACTTCATTTACTTATTTTCAAAACCTTATTCCAACGTTAGAGCGGTATGACTGGGGATGCAAATGTGGAGGGCAGAGAGGTTTCTGCGGATCTTGTTTCAACCGTGGATTTGACGAGGATGCTTGGGACAGAGAAGATGCCCAAAGAACCGCGGCCCAAATGGAAGGTGGCTCGGTGAATGGTCAACCACGTCCCAATGTAGGGATGGCCACAAACTCTCCAGCAACGGCGGATAACGAGGGAGAGAAGCCCCGAAATGGAGTGTCATAGCAAGGGCCACTCGCAGCGGAACTAGGTCCATTTCCGGTGGCTGGCCAAGTGATAGCACCCACTCGAAGAATATCTAAGCGGAGTAAACTTAGATTGGGATTTCAACCTATCTGCGAATAGCCCCTAGTGATCGGTGTTACACGGGTTACCCATAAATGCGGAATACTTGATTTTTATACCTTCTTATGGGCAGGATATCGCCAGCTCCCTCAATATAGTTTAGGAGTTTCCAGACTTTACTCTTGTTTTCTTATTCTCGCTCAATTCCAACCGGTATGGAAGGCTATATTGTAATTACCTACTCGAATCTTCAAATTTACGTTTGGCAATAACTATTTATTTCTAATTTAATATATTCCCTAGTGCCTATCTGAATTTACTTTCCTTCGCTCTGACTGGATGCGGGCCGTCGGATAGCCGGATCCGCAGGAGAAGCATGATAGAGTCAGTAGACTATTGCGCAACTTACGCGATAGATCCTGTCTCTACTTTCTATCTGATATCTTCCTTCGCTTTCCGAGATCTGTCAGGGCAACTGTCAGTGACCTGACTGCTCGTCTTGATCGAAAGGAATGAAACACAACACTACCCAAGGTGTCTCCATGTTAACTTGCGAATATCGAAGCCGCGGCGACAATGTGTATAGAAACTTCCAATGCATTCCCATCAAGACGCAAATGCTCTGAGACCCCTGTTTCCACAAGTAGTAAGTGAATGGCCATCAACATGCCACCGAGCTTCACGAGTATAATGCTTCTCCCGCCAGCTGGTCCACCTAGAAGTCACGCGCAGCAAGAAATGAGCGCGAGTCACATATCCACCTGGTGATTCAGCCTATGATAATTTAGATTATATTCTAAATCCTTAGTCACTCCTTCCTTCGGCAAAATTTCCAAACGTTCTACGAAACCCATTTATTCGGCCTTTGGGGTCATGGAGCTTTTCACCGTCTCTACCACAATGCTCTCTTTGGTAACAACGGCATTGCTCTCCTCTGCACTTTTCAGTTTCACCGAAGCAGCTCTCCCGAGAGTGGATACTGGATACGCAATTTATACTGGCAACCATAGTCTGCCCAATACAGCCGCTTTTCTTGGGATCCCATACGCAGAACCGCCCGTTGGATCAGGTAGATTCAGGGCACCCACGCCTTTGGATACACAGGCGTTGAAGGGGAAGAAAAGGACCTTTGATGCCAGTCAATATCCCGACTTTTGCATACAAGGAACAACAGGCGGAGGGGATGCAGGTTGGTAGCTCAAATTTTAATTCCCCGTGCAGCTTCCATTTTTTGACGCGAAATCTTCTAGGCGGTGCTGGATCTGAAGACTGTTTGAAGGTCTATAGAAGTCACCACCTAGTTCATGTGTGATTTATATTAATTTTTCCATATAGGTCAATATTTATGCCCCGATAAATGCCACCAGTCACAGCAATTGTATGTATCCATAGTATCATGAATTTGCTTCAGTGCCGAAGTTCTCTGTCTAGTACCTGTTCTCGTTTACATACACGGTGGAGTAAGTTGACTTTTGAGTCTTGGTACCTTTGAGATATTTATCTTTTCCAGGGCTATATTTTCGGCAATCCTAGGAACTGGTAGCGATTCAATTTCCCAACTCACCTTCCTTGTTGACTCTATGCAATTTATAGGCCATTTGAACACTGGGTTAACCAGTCTCCCAACGTTGTCATTATATCTGTGTACTACCGCCTTTCCGTATTTGGATTCCTCGCCCACCCCGCTCTGGCGGACCCGTCCGTGGGAAGTCTAAACGCGGGCTTCCTTGACCAAATAGAGGCATTAAAATGGGTCAGATCGAACATCAAAGCATTCGGTGGGGATCCTAAGAAAGTGACGATAAACGGAGAGAGTGCAGGTGGCTCATCTGTGGAACTGCACCTTGTAGCCAACGAGGGGAAGAATTCGCTCTTTAGGGCTGCTATAGCCCAGAGTGTTTACAGGACTGGTTTGCCAACTCCTCAACAACAAGTTGTACGTCTTCTAGAGAAAGTGGTTTGTCAGGATTTGATGTTAATCTCCCTTTTCGTTTATTTAGCCTCTATTCAATTATCTCCTCCAAAATACTAGTTGCACCCTCCCCACACCAGCCGCTCAGGTTTCATGTCTTAGGAAAGCAAGTGTCAGTGCACTCATTCGAAGTGCCGACACAGCCTCCTCATTTTTGTAAGTGAATAATAGTAGATGTGCTAACGTAAAATGAAACTTAAACCTTTCAGCCCTGGCCTTTTCAATAAATGGATTCCAGTGATCGACAAGACAGTCATTACCGGCTTCCCTGTCAACCTAATCCAGTCCGGTAAATGGGCTAAAGTGCCAGTTATAGCAGGGTAAGTTACCCCAACCAAATGTGATTTTCCGAGACTTCAATTCTACTGTTTTAGGGCAACATCCAACGAGACACTCAGCTTCTCGGGAAACACAACCTCAGACCTTATAAGTTTCTTCCCTACTCTTACGGGTTCAACTGTCCAAGACATACTTGCGCATTACCCATTATCATCGTTCGCCAACGCAAGCCTCCAGCATGATACCGTCACAGGGGAATTGGAGCTGCGCTGTGGAGTACGTCAACCTGAGAGCAATCTCTTCGTTAAATACATTAATCCATTATCTTATTTTCTAGAGAGAATTGATTGTTGGAACTGCGGCAAAACTTGGATTACCGGCTTTTGGATACAGATATAACCAACCCAATCCATCCTTTGGACCAACCGCTGTCACTGGCCATGCTGCTGAAAATTGGATGATGTACGTTATAATTTCCCGTCGGTCAACAGTTACAGATTTGATCCATTCTCCTTAGGTTTTTGGGTACAAACACGGGGTGAATTTTTTTTTAAAGTGAAGTCCCACGAATGTTTAGTTCAATTCTTCCTCCTCAGCACTAACGGCAGTACCACGTTCACTGGTCTCAACCCAACCCAGACAGCATTCAGTCAGGAGCTCATAGCCTACTGGGTGTGTTGTATATCTACAGCCGGATTTTACTACAATTGACTAACGCTTGCAGCTTTCCTTTGTCCGAACCTTGAACCCAAATACCTTCAAGCTTGCACGCTCCCCAGTCTGGCCCGCTTTCTCCCTCAACAGCAATGGTCGAAGGCAGGTGCTACAGCAAGATACCAAAGGTACAACGACGGTTAGCGGAATTATAAGCGAGGCAGAACCGCAAGACGAAGTAAGTAGGTGCGAGTTTGGATTTGAGCTCGCGAATATTTTGCAGAATTAAAGATATCGGAGATGATAAAGGATCTCATTGGAATTAAGCAGAAAAGCTGGTCTTGCATTAGTAGCTTCTGAATAAACTGAGAGAAAATGTCTCCTTCACTTGATTATCCTTAATTTATTAGACTGAATGTCGAATCTCCATATCTTGGACGAATGCGTCTCCGAAAAATTTGCAGTCGACCCCGATTCAGTTTTCAGGGACTCTTCATATACGAATCGTCCGCCGCAAACCACTCTTCTATCTACTCGTGGTTACCAGAAGTAACCGTAACAATGTGTTTGGCCATTAGCCAGTGCCACAGTCGAGTTGCGGTTTCGATGTTTTTTCTGCGTTATAGAATGTACTATCCATCTGTAATTTGAGTTATAAACCATATCCTGAAAATGCGATCTGAGCTTTGTAGGAATAAATTTGTGAAATCTGCCATTTCCCAGCTTTGGCCACGATTTTTTGAGAGAAATGGGTGATCACTGGTTTATAGTTTGAAGAATCCTCTACAAAACCGGCTTAGAAACATTGTGCCAATTCACCCTCATTGAAGCTGTATCAGGTCTGCAAAGTGACCATTTTGGGGTAATATGCTGCATTTTACATCAGAAGTGTGTTTGCAGCTAAGATAGGACAGGAGCGACTGAAAACTAGCATACAGTTCTTAAACCAGTTTTCTAGAGAATTATCTAAACTATAAACTAGTGATCGCACATTTCTCTCAAAAAAAAAATCGTGGCCAAAGCTGGGAAATGGCTTATTTCACAAATTTATTCCTACAAAGCTTAGATCCCATTTTCAGGACATGGTTTACAGATTTAAATTACAGACAGATAGTACATTTCATAACACAGAAAACATATCGAAATCATAGCTCGACCGTGGTACTTTACCTCACACCACGGTTCAATTCATCGTGCCACATGGTTGCGACTCAAGGATACCAGTGTTGCATATTCTAGAATTTATTGCATTATAATAGGGGAGATTTTTCGCGGATTTGCATAAAGTTTCTCCAGCCTGGTTCCAAAAAGGCCTACGGGACTCACCTAATTTTCTGATGCATTATCCACTTCCAATTATTTTAATCGTTCTTCTTCTTCCAAATATCCTATGCTCCATCGTCCCCAAAGTTGACACAGGATATGCGATCTACAGTGGAAACCATAGCATAACCAACACCGCTGCTTTTCTAGGAGTTCCCTATGCAGAACCGCCCCTAGGAGATGGGCGATTTAAGGCTCCAAAACCTCTGGATACAACTATGTTAAATAAAAATAAGCAGATATTTGACAGTTCCCAGTATCCTGGGTTTTGCAATCAAGGGACGACGAGCGGGTAAGGTGGGTGTGTTACCCTCCATAAAAAAAGACTGATCCAGAATGCATAGGCGGTGCCGGGTCTGAAGACTGCCTGAAGGTATAGATTTTCCGTCCTAGTAGATGGTCGGACTGGATCAGAGATTGCTTTAGGTTAATATCTATGCACCAATTAATGCCACCAGCAATAGCAATCGTATGAAATCCTTCTACATTGTACTGCACCTGCGCTGATACAAAATCATACGCCCCGTTTTGGAGTATATATACGATGGTGTGCGTTTGCATAGATGATCAGTACCGCAAATACAATTATCTTTACATTAATGGGGATTTATCTTCGGCAATCCTAGCAAACTGGTCAGTCATCAGATCGATGAATGATTCATTATTCATACCTCTTTATCCATAGGCCATTCGATCACTGGATTGAACAATCACCTAACGTCGTAATTGTCTCGATATACTATCGCTTCGCTATATTCGGCTTCCTGGCACATCCGATCCTAGAAGACCCTAGTGTTGGAAATATGAGTGTCGGATTCCTTGACCAAGTTGAAGCGTTACGTTGGATTCATAAGAACATCCGAGCATTTGGAGGAAACCTGGCCAAAGTGACGCTTAATGGCCAAAGCATTGGAGCGTCCTCTATCCAATACCATTTAGTGAGAAAACATTACTTTTCAGCGGCGCAATTCTTCAAAGTGTGTCCAGAATAGGCTTGAGCACGACAGAGCAACAAGAGGTACGGTTTTATTATCGAGTTGGGGACACGATGGTTCACCTGAAAATATTGCAGCCATTATTCACTTACCTTCTTCAAACACCAGTTGCACCCACCCGAGCCACAAGGAACAAATCACATGCCTCAACGTAAGTGCTGGTGCTCTGATTGGAAGTGCGGATTCGGCGATTGATTCTTTGTAAGCATCTTCATGTCTCGACTGCAACAAAACAATCGGATATATCCATGTTTATAAACG
>Ga0157379_10002903_pt1 | contig 14463 bp, 13 predicted proteins | sample S25metaG_FD_121802 | JGI IMG/M metagenome (GOLD analysis project Ga0157379, IMG submission 121802) | Switchgrass rhizosphere microbial communities from Kellogg Biological Station, Michigan, USA - S2-5 metaG | ecosystem: Host-associated > Plants > Roots > Rhizosphere > Soil | place: USA... | reverse complement strand
CCATCTGCCCACGGATGCGATCCGGGTGCTCGCCGACGACACCGAAGTTACCAGCGAGGAAAAGGCGCCCTTCGCTTCCTCCGGTCATCAGGAGGGCGAACTGGCGCAACGGTAAGAACCAGGACACGCTGAACCGGCGCTTAGTGAGGCACTTCCGATGCCGGGCCGCCGAGCCGCGGCAGCCGCACTACACCCAGCGATGGCGTCTCCACCCTGTGATCATTGAGGTGCCTCCAGGGACCTCAGGACAGGTAGTCAGTCATTTCCTTCGTCTGGCCTCGTTGGCCGTTCGTGATCCGACGATACAGAAACACCCCGATGACAGCGATCACGAGCGTCGAGAACAGAAGGAAGGTAGCGGCGGCGTTGATGGCCGGCGTGAGCGACCCTCGCGAAAAGTTGTAGATCTTCACCGACAGCGGTTCAGTGCTGGCACCACCGGACAGATACCGGACGGTGATGAAGTCGTCGATCGTGTCGGCGAATACCAGGACGTAGCTGACCAGGATTGCGGGGTACAGCAGGGGCAGCAAGACCCTGCGGACGGCCTGGGTCGGGGAGGCGCCAAGATCCGTCGCCGCTTCCTCGTATTCCCTGCCGATCGATAGCATGCGGGCCCGGACGATGATCACCGGGTAGGAGACCTGGTAGGTCACCAGGGAGAGCAGCTGAGCACCTGTCCCGAGATGCACAAACTTCAGCAAGTAGGTGAAGAGCAGGAACATGGATATCCCGATGATGATCTCGGGTAGCACGAATGAGAACAGCATAAGGAAGTTGGCGCCGGCCGGCGCCGGCCCGCGCCAGCGGGATATGCCGATCGCGAAAGCCACGCCGATGGGCACCGCTATGAACATGGTGAGGAACGATAGGCGCAGGCTCTGGATCAGCGCCGCGTGCAGTTCCGGGCTAACGAGCAGCGCCCCGGATGGGTCGGATGCAGGGTGTCCCCACCACCACTGGGTGGAGAATCCTTGCCAGACGGCGTTCGATCGTCCTGCGCTGAACGAGATCCCAATGGCTATCAGGACTGGCAGCAGGGACCACGCGAGGTACATCCAGGTAACGGTGGCAAGGATGTACGGCCGGCGCCAGGGGTTTCGCCACCATCCCAGAGGCGTTCTGGTGCTCCTGGAGGGCGGCAGAACGACAGGCCCCGCCTCCCGGTGACCGACTGACGGCCGCTGGCTAACCGTCTCACTCATTGGTTCCTCTGCGCCTTCGCGGTTTCGCGCATGTAGTACAGCATCGGGATCATCAGGAAAACGACCAGGAACAGGACCAGGACGGCCGCCTCCGGGCCCTGGCCAGTCGCCTCCATGGAGTTATCGAGCAGGTTCCCGAACATCGTGGTCTTCGGGGAGCCCGAGAGCAGGTTGTTCGTGTAGTAGTCGCCGAACATGGGCAGGGTGACGATCACCAGGCTGGCCAGAATCGCTGGCTTCGACAGCGGCAGGGTCACCCGTACGAACGTCCAGAACGGGTTCGCCCCGAGATCACGCCCTGCCTCGAGGTGGCTCTGGTCGATCCGGTCGAGGAACCCGTAGAGCGGCAAGATCATGTATGGGATATAGCCGTATACGAGGCCCATCACGACGGTGAACGGCACCCCGCCGAGCCAGTTGACCGGATGCGGCGTGATGTGAAGAAACGTCAGCACGCTGTTCACATAGCCGTCTGGCTGCAGGAGCTCGACCCAGGACAGCATCCTCATCAAGTAGCTGATGAAGAACGGCGCGATCAGGAGCGCCAGGAAGAGCCCCTTTCTCTTGCCTCCGAACCTGGCCACGTAGTACGCGACCGCGTAGGCGACCACCAAGCAGATAGCGGTCGCCAGGACGACATAGACGAGCGTGCGCACCTCCACAGCCCGGAATTGGCCGGTGACGAGGTGCCACTCCTCCAGCAGATATTTCTTCGTCCACCACCATGGCTCGTACACGGGCAGCGGGCTCTGGAAGACCGGATCGACCGTGCCGAATGCGATCGAGACGACCACATAGAACGGCAGCGCGAAGAGTACCAGCAGCCACAGCGTGCCGGGCAGCGCGAACACCGGCCAGTACCAGCGCGGATACCAGGACCCCGAGGCCTCATCGCGCGGCCGCTTCCGTGGCAGGACCTTTACCCGGCGGCGAGGCTGAGAGGCCGGCCGGTCAGGCACTATTGAACGCCTGCCACGCGTTGTGCCACAGCTGATCTACCTGGGGCGTGAGCTCCTCTTGGAAGTACCCGGTGCGGAAGTCGCTCTCGCGCACCACCGCGTCAGACAGCCACGGGAACACGTACGGCTCTCCGTAGTAGCTGTTGGTCGTGGTGAGCGTCTCGGGATCCGCCTTTCGCTGCGGCGGCTGATAGCCATTCCAGGAGAAATTCAGCATCGAATTCTTGAACGTCATCATCCAGTCGAGGAAGTGATGCGCCAGCACTGGGTTCTGCGCGTTGGCGGGAATAGTGATTGTGTCGTTGAAGACGGTGCCCTTGCGGCTCGAAGGGAACCAGTACCCGAGCGTCTGCCACGTCTTCATGTTCTGCGTCGGCGTGTACTGCCAGGCCGCCACCATGTCTCCCGACCAGGCCTGATGGATGTCGTAGGTGCCCTTCGGGATGCCGATGTAGACACCGTTGATGCTGGTCCGCACGTTCACCGCGTTTATCAGCGATATCAGCGTCTTCTGCGCTTCGTTGATGTTCTTCGGGTTCCCGGTGTTCAGGTCGGTGATGCCGTTCTTCAGCAAAGCCATGGAGATGGCTTCGCGGTAATCATCATAAATCCCGACCTTGCCCTTGAACTTGGTGTCCCAGAAGATCTCATAGGGGTTCGGCATGCCGCGGATCTGAGCGTCGGGGATGAGGTCACGCCGGTATCCGATCCCCGTCGTGTACACGGTGTACGGAACCGTGTAACGCCAGCGCTGGTCGTAGAACGGGTTCTGGTATGTTTCCCAGACGTCGGAGACGAGGTGCGGAATGTAGCTGTGGCTGAGCGGCTGGATCAGCTTGCCAGTGACGAGCTTGCCAAGGACGTCCGGGGTCGGAAAGAAGACGTCGAACTGCAATTGCCCGGTGCGCATCTTCGCCAGGCCTTCGTCCATGTTGTTGAACGTGGTGATCTGGTACTTGCAGTTGTAGGCCGCGCAGAACTCCTTCACCACCTTCGTGAAGATGTAATCGGACCAGTTGTAGATCTGAAGTGTCGCCCCCTTCTCCGGCGCCAGGCCCGGCTTAATGGGCTCTCGCCACAGCTTCCACGTCACGGGCGAGTCCTGCCGTGCCAGCGGATACGGCGAGCCAGTCGGCCAGTACGTCCCCACTCCAGGGCCGCTTGCGTGCGTGCTGGCGGAAGTGACGGTGCCAGGCTTTGAGCATGCATCGAGGAACATCGCTGCCCCGGGCAACGCGAGGGAAGCCGCCGCAGACCGCTTGAGGAGCTGCCTCCTGGTCACACCTTCGTGCGAAGCCGGGCGTTCCTTCGGATGTCTTGCCATCGCGGGCCACACCCTTCACCAAGTCCTGACGGCTCATGATCTTCCCTTTGACTGGCGAGTCAAAGGGATCCTCATACCACAACCCGACCCTGACTGAACATTCGGTCAATACGTTGGTACATTTACTCCTGCCTGCGGTCGTGCGCAAGGCCTTGACCCCGGATTATCCAGTGATCGCCGTGGCGAACGCACGGAAGTTCGTCACCAGCCGGTCGATGTCCGCTGCGTCATGCTGCACGGAGATCAGCCACTGCTCGATCTTCCCCCACGGCGGCAGGAAGACCCCGCCGTTGTGCTGGAACAGCCAGTGCGCGTGGCTGTACCGGTTGTCGACGGACAGGAAATCCCGGTAGTTGCGGACCGGCTGCGGGGAGAACACCACGCAGCCCTTGGCCCCCGCTGACACCACGTGGGCGGCCAGCCCGGCCGCAGCGATCGCCTGCCCGATCCCGCTGGCCGCGCGGGTGCCCAGTTCCTCGATCCTGCGGTATGCCTGCGGGGTGGCGACCTCGTACAGCATCGCGCGCGCGGCGGCCATGCCGAGCGGGTTGCCGTTGAACGTGCCGATGATCTCGTACTCCCCGCTGGCGACGTGCTCCATCACCTCGGCGGTACCGCCCACCGCGGCTACGGGCAGGCCGCCGCCGAGCGACTTGGCGAGGCAGACGATGTCAGGCTGCACGCCAGACAGCGCGGTCACCCCGCCCGGCCCGGTGGTGAAGCCGGTCTTCACCTCGTCGAAGGCGAGCAGCGCGCCGTGCGCGTGCAGCAGGTCCCGCAGCCCGGCGAGGTAACCGGGCTCGGGGATGATGATTCCGGCGTTCATCATGATCGGCTCGAGGATCATCCCGGCGACCTGGCCCGGGTGCTCCTCCAGCAGCGTGGCCACGCTGTCCAGGTCGTTAAACGTCGCGACGAGGGTCAGCCGGGTGATCGCGCCCGGGATGCCGCTGCTGGACGGCGCCGAGGCCGGGCGGGCCTCCGGGCCCGCCTCGTCCGGCTCGGGCATCACCGACACCTGGACCGAGTCGTGGTGGCCGTGGTAGCAGCCTTCCACCTTGATGATCATGTCCCGCCCGGTGATGGACCGCATCAGATGAACGGCGTCCATGGTGGCCTCGGTGCCGGAATTGCCGAACCGCCACTGTGGCAAGCCGAACCGGCGGGCTAGCTCCTCGGCGACCAGCAGGGCGTCCTCGGTCGGCTGGGCAAAGTGCGTGCCCCGGCCGACCCGGGCGCGGACCGCCTCCACGATGGCCGGATGTGCATGGCCGGCCAGCATCGCCCCATACCCGCCGTGCAGGTCGACGTACTCGTTGCCGTCCACGTCGTACACCTTGGAACCCAGGCCGTGACTCAGCCAGACCGGCTGCGGTGCGGTGATCTGCCAGCTGGAGACCACCCCGCCGGCCAGCGCGCGGCTGGCCCGGCTGGCCAGTTCGCGGGAGCCGGGCTGGCGCCGGACGAAGATCTCTTCCTGCTCGGCGATGATGCGGTTCAGATCGGGCCTGGTCCCGGCGGTCCGGCCGGGGCCGGAGTCGGTGCGCGGGGCCTGCTGGATCGTCATTGCGTCCTCCTGACGCTATTGACTGAACATTCAGTCTAAGTCTGGCGACTGAGGGCTGGCAAGGTGCGGAGCCGCCGCGGCGCCCGCTTAGTGGGATTGCACCGGGGTCCGCGGAACAGGCCGGATGGCGGAGTTTTCGCTGGTTTGCCTGGCTGGCCGGGGGACGCCGGCCTACGCTGGGGCTTGTCCTGCAGGAAGGAGCTCCCGGTGCTGGCCCGGCTGTTCATCGTCATCGCCATCGGCGCCGTGCTGGCCGTGGGCGGCAGCATGCTGACCGCCATCTACCTCAGCGGCATGACCAGCGGCACGCCCGCCAACGCGCCGCTGTATAACTACGGCACCGGCTGACCGCGGCGTGGCCACCACCGTCGCCGGCAGCGGCACCACGCCCAGCCGTCAGGCCCCGGCCCGCCAGCCGCTGGGCGTGCTCGGCATCCTCGGCCTGGTCCTCACCGGGCTCGGCGCGTTCCTGCTGGTCTCCGGCGCCCTGCTGCGCTACTTCGTGGCCGGGGACGTGGTCAAGTTCCCGCTGAACGAGTACCAGATCGCCACCCTGGCCGCTCCCGACGTCACCTACTTCAGCTCCGCGCAGGCCAAGCCGCTGTCCGGGGTCACCATGCGGGTGACCAGGACGACCGTGGGCGACAGCGCGGCGGGCTCGGACCACCGCGCGGTGTGGAACAGGTTCTCCTCCTACATCGACACGACCAACGGCGTGCCCTACGACGCGGTGACCCAGCGGTCCGCGTTCGACCGCCGCTCCGGCGAGGCCGTCAACTGCTGCGGCGCCGCGATCAGCAGTACGGCCGGCACCTACACCGGGCCGCAGTCCGGCCAGGCCTTCACGTGGCCGATCGGGGCGGGCCAGCAGCCCTACCAGGTCTTCGACACCGTGCTGCGGCGGCCGGTGACGGCCGACTTCTCCGGCACTTCCACGATCGCCGGCATCCCGGTCAACCGGTACACCGAGGTGGTCCGCGCGGCCAAGGTGGGCACCCAGAAGCTGCCCGGCCAGCTGGTCGGCCTCAAGGGCCAGGCCACGGTCACGCTGGACGAGTTCTACCAGACCACCGCCACCTACTGGGTGGACCCGGTGACCGGCACGGTCCTCGACGAGGAGCACAACGAGAAGCTCACCCTGCGGTCCGGCGGCCAGCAGCGACTGATTCTGCTCAAGGGCGACTTCCAGGTCACCCCGGCGTCGGTGGCCGCCATCGCCGCCGCCGACCGGCCGCACCGCAGCGCGATCGTGTCCATCACGACGACCGTGCCGCTGCTGCTCGGCATCTCCGGCGCGGTGATCCTGGCCGCCGGCATCCTGCTGTCGGTGAGCCGGCGCCGGCGGCCGTCCCGCAGCACCCCGCGCTACCAGACCGTCGGCATGGTCCCGTAGCACCGGCGGGCGTGCTATCGGGCCGGTCACGAAAGCACCATCAACCGGTCATCAGGGGATAGGCCGGCTATGGGTCCCTTGGGGGGCATTGGCGTGCCGCCTGGACCGGTTTAGCCTGACGAGGTGCAATCCGCCGTTTGGGCGGGGCGTGACAGGAGGTGCGGAAGTGGGCTCTCGCGGTTTCTGGGGCCGCGCACGCGAGGACCCCCACTGGACCGTGGTGATCGAGGCCGACGGCACCGTGCACGCCGCGGGCGACCTGCAGGCCCGGGTCAACCAGATCAGCCGCGGCCTGCTGGCTCTCGGCCTGCGGCCCGGCGACGGCCTCGCCGCGCTGCTGCCCAACGGCGTCGCGCCGCTCGAGGTTTACCTCGCCGCGCTCCAGTCCGGCTGGTACTTCACCCCGCTCAACTGGCATTTCACCCCGCCGGAGATCGCCTATATCGTGCGCGACTGCGAGGCGAAGGCGCTGTTCGTGGCCGACCGGTTCGGCGACGCCGGGGCCGCCGCGGCCGACCTGGCCGGGCTGCCGGCCAGCGCCCGGTTCAGCTACGGCCCGGTGCCCGGCTTCACCCCGGTCGAGGAGCTGCGGTCCGGCCATCCGATCACCGACCCGCCAGGGCGTACGTCCGGGACCTCGATGCTGTACACCTCGGGCACCACCGGCCGGCCCAAGGGCGTGCGCCGGCGGCTGACCGGCCAGGACCCGGACGATATGGCCGTGACCTCCAACATCCTGCTGCACTTCTTCGGGTTCACCGAGGGGCCGGCGCACGCGCACCTGATGACCGCGCCGAACTATCACGCCGCGGGCACCATCTTCGGCACCGGGGCGGTCCACCTCGGTCACACCCTGGTCTGCATGGACGGCTGGGACGCCGAGCGGGCCCTGGAGCTGACCGAGCGATTCCAGATCACTAACACGCACATGGTTCCCACCCAGTTCAAGCGGATGCTCGCGCTGCCCTGGGAGACCCGCCAGCGGTACGACCTGTCCTCGATGCAGTGGCTGCTGCACGGCGCCGCGCCCTGCCCGCCCGGGATCAAGCAGGCCATGTTCGAGTGGTGGGGGCCGGTGCTGTACGAGTACTACGCGGCTACCGAGGGCGGCGGCACCATGGCCACCCCGCAGGACTGGCTGGCCCGGCCGGGCACCGTCGGCCGGACGTGGCCGGGCAGCAAGATCATGATCGTCGGTCCTGACGGCCAGCCGTGCCCGCCCGGCGAGCCCGGCGGCGTGTTCATGTCGGTCGGGCCGTGGCCGTTCGCCTACAAGGACGACCCGGTCAAGACGGCCAGCAGCATGCGCGGCAACTACTTCACCGTGGGCGACATCGGCTACCTGGACGAGGACGGCTACCTGTTCCTGTGCGACCGGAAGGACGACCAGATCGTGTCCGGCGGGGTGAACATCTACCCGGCCGAGGTGGAAGCCGAGCTGATCATGCACCCGCAGGTCGCCGACGTGGCCGTGTTCGGCATCCCCGACGACGAGTGGGGCGAGCAGGTCAAGGCCGTGATCCAGCTGGCTCCCGGCGTGGTCCCCAGCGACGAGCTGGCCACCGTGATCGTCGGCTCGCTCGAGGGCCGGCTGGCCCACCTGAAGTGGCCGAAGTCCGTCGACTTCGCCGACCAGCTGCCCCGCGACCCGAACGGCAAGCTGATGCGCCGCCGCCTGCGCGACGAGTACTGGCGGGACTACGGCCGGGTCATCTAGCGCGGCTAGCTAACCGGGCTAGCTAACCGGGCTAGCTAACCGGGCTATCTCGCCGGGGCCAGCTCACTGAGCCCGCTGGCGGCCACGTCCCTGAGCACCTCGATCAGCCGCGCGGTAGCGGGCGGGTCCGGCGGCTCGCCGTAGGTCATCGCGAACACGTGCCGCCGTGCGCCGGGGATCTCGGTCACCGCGATGCCCGGGTGCCGGGCCGACCGCAGCGCCAGGTCGGGCAGCGTGGCGACCCCTAGCCGGGCGGCGACCAGGGCCTGCACGGCCAGGTAGTCGTCGGTGGTGAAGGAGATCCGCGGCGTGAACCCGGCCCGCTCGCAGGCGCCGAGCAGGAACCCGCGGCACCGCTCGCAGCCCGCGATCCACCGGTGCCCGGCGAAATCGGCCACGGTGCTCATCCCGTCCGGCCCGTCGGTGCCCGGCTCCGCGGCCGGGGTGATCAGCTGCACCGGTTCGTCCAGCAGCAGGACGCCGCGGGCCCCCTCGTCGTCCGCCGCCGGCGGCGGGCTGGCCTCGGTGTCGTGATACCGGAACACCAGCGCGACCTCGACGTACCCGGCGCGGAGCATGCGCATGGCCTCGGGCGGCTCGGCCTCGGTCAGGCTCAGGTCCACGCCCGGGCTGTCCGCGTCCAGCCGGGCCGCCGCCGCGGGCACGATCGTGCCCAGCGCGGACGGGAACGCGGCCATCCGCACCCGTCCCTCACGCAGGCCCACGTGCGCGGCCAGCTCGTTCTCCGCGGCGTCGATCCGGCCCAGGATCTCCTCGGCCCGCTCGGCCAGCAGCCGCCCGGCCGCGGTCAGCCGGATCCCGCGGCCGGCCCGCTGCAGCAGCCGCGCGCCGGTCTCTGCCTCCAGCCGGGCAATGTGGTGGCTGACCGACGGCTGCGCGTAGTTGAGCTCCTGCGCCGCGGCGGTCACCGACCCGGTCCTGGCCACCGCGACCAGAACCCGGAGCCTGGTGACGTCCAGCATGACCCCAAGCATAGACATGCTCGATAGGCCGCTCCGCTCACGGCGCAGGCGTCTATTGAAGGTGCACGGTGCTCGCAGGGCTATTCGTCGTTGTCGCCGTGCTGCGAGGACCGTCTGCGCTCGAGCCGCCAGTGGACTTCGTGGGTTTCCGGGTGCCGCCATTCGCGCATCCGGTACTCGAAGCCGGGGAGCAGCACGATCGGGATCGGGTCGGGGGAGGCCGGGGCGACCGCGCCCACGACGATCTTCGCGTCGGTGGGGATGAACGGGGACTGCGCGGGGACCGGCGCGGTGATGATCTCCACAGGATCTGCATAGGGACGCGGCATACCAGCCACTGTATCACGCATACCAGTGGTTGTGATCTACAACACTTTCACTATACAGATCCTATAGAGATACAATAGAGTACGCATAGATGTCCTACAGGGAAGGAAGTACCCATCATGAGGAAGGCAATCCTCACCGCCTGCGCGGCTGCTGCTGCTACGGCTGCCGCCGTGATCATCCCCGGTGCCGCCGCCTCGGCCAGCACCACGGCCCCGGCCAGCACCACCGTCAAGGCGGTCACGATCTCGCCGCTGCACTCAGACACCAGCGGTCAGTCTGGCGCTGCGACCCAGGCTGACCCGCAGCGCGGGCCAGTGTGGGGCACGGACCGGCTCAAGGAGACGGTCACCGCCACGAAGCAGGCCAACGGCAAATACAACGTCAAGATCAGCTTCAGCGGATCCACGTTCGCCGGGTTCGCGGACCCGCGCACGGCGCCCGAGGGTTCTAAGGACCCCGGTGGCCCGCTGCTCAGCCAGGGACGCATCACCGGCTCCATCCGGTACAACGGCATCGTCTCCACGACCGCCCCGGACCCAGGCAATGTCCGGGCCATCCAGGCACCCAACGCCAGCCTGGGCAAGGTGCTGTCCGAGCTGTTCCACGGTCACAACGGGGCAGCCGCCTCGACTCACTACCTGATCAGCTACACCCCGACTATCAGGTCAGTGAACGTGACCGGCAGCGGCAACACGTGGGCTGCCGGGGACACCTACACCCAGGTCGGCTGACCGGCCGCGGGGCGCTCGCAGGGGGCGGGGGAAGATCGTTACCGCCCCTGGCCTCCCGTTCCCGCCAGAGTGACGGCGGGCCCTGGCCGCCGCCGCTCATGAAGTGGGCGGAGGGCTAGTGCTCTGGGTCGATGCCGTGCCAGGCCGGGACCTTGACGGTGCGGTGCCCGGCGGTGCCACCCAGGATGACCCTGCGCATCGACACGTCGTTGCGCGTGGTGGTTTCGTGCAGGACCCGCAGCGGGTTGGCGGTTACCTCGACGTAGTAGGTGCCGTTGGGCACGTGCGTGATGTCGAAGGACTGCCCGGCGACCTGGTAGTAAGTGTCGCCCCAGCCGGCCGGCATCACTTCTGCCACCCACAGTGACGTCGGTGAGCCACACAGGCCCGCCGGGCCGGCCGTGGACGGCTGCCACACGGCGCGGCGCAGCAGCAGGTCGATCTCGTCCGAGGGCAAGATGCAGAATCCGGCCTTATGGCTGGTCACCGCCACCGATCTGGCGGAGTTGAGCAGGGTGTATCGGGCGAACTGCTCGAAGTGCCAGTGGTTGTGGCCCTTCTGGCTGTCGAAGCCCATGGTCCCGGCTCTGACCCGGCCGACGAGATGCTTTCCCCGCCAGAAGTACTGGTACGCCTTCATGATCGGCGAGCCGTGCGAGCGGAACCCTTCGACGTCGAGCGGGCCGTTGCCGCCGACCCATACCGTGGCGCCGAACGTGAGGTAGTCGGTCTTTGTCTTGGCCGCGTGGCTGGTCGCGATCCGCCAGGCCGGCAGGGCCACTAGGTCCGGCAGCGCTGACTCGGGTGGCTTCGCAACGGTCCGGGCAGCCGCCTCAGCCGGTGGTGGCCCCGCGGTGTGATGCATGTGCGCCGCGGCCGGTGCGCAGCATCCAGGGACCGGGCAGCACTTTGGGCCCTTGACGACCTTGACCGTTACGGTCGCGGTGGCGTCGCGGGCGGAGATGCCGAACATCCGCCGGTACACCGGGCGGATCGCGGCGGTCACGTGGTAGGTGCCTAGCGCGAGCTCAAGCTGGTGCCCGAGGAGGTTGGACGCGGCCGGGTCGGTCGCCCAGCCGGTCTGCACCCCCCACACCATTCCCTTCATGAACGGGTTGGTGTCGCACTGTGGTGGGTACGGCGTCGTGGCCGGACTGCTGGGGCTCACCCGCTCGGGGTCGTAGGTGTCTGGGCAGAACGGGATCGTCTGGGAGGCGGCGACCTTACCGGCCGGGTTCCGCGCGGTCAGTGTCATGAAGCGACGCAGCCCGCCATTCCACTGCACCACGCTGGCGGGCAGCGGGCGCCGCACGGTTCCGCCACCCGGCGTATGGATGATCTGGGTGATCGTGAAGGGGCGTGCATAGGACACCCGCCGAACGTCGAACCGTAACGGCGACCTCAGCACCTCGACCCAGATGCCGGGGTCCAGGTACACCTGGCCGCCGAAGCTGTCGAGCGTAATGCTGTGCTGCGCGGCTGCCAGCCTCAGCAGCGGCCCGGCCGCTTGGCCCGTGGCGGTCGCCGGTGAGCCGGACACGGCGACCATAGCCACCGCCACGCCCACCCCGGTCAGCGCCGCAGCTGGCCGGCTCCATCGAGATTGCCGCATGAGTCCTCCACCTGCTGGGCGCCGTTGCCGAAACGGCGGTCACTGGTTGCCAGGCAGGCCCCACCACCGGTGGAACCCGGGCGGGATGGTGATCGTGGCCTTGGCGATGTTGGCGCGGGTGGGCTTCAGCCACTGCACCTCAGTGACAGAGGATGAGGTGTAGCTGGCCATCGGGCCGCCGAACATGCGGGCCGAGCCGGATATCCGCACCGGCAGGTAGGTCGCGGGATCGACGTACATGGTCCAGTAGTTTCGCTCCCACTTCTCATGGATGACCTTGGCGTATCCCGGTGACAGCTTGACGGTGACCGGCTTCCCGGAGATCTTCGTGGTTTCCACGCCGTTAATCAGGACGTGCCCGGTCACACGGGCGGCGCCGCAGGCGAGCGTCGCGTGGATGAAAGCCGACCAGTGCGCCGTGGCCACCCCTGGGCCGCCCATCTCCAGCGCGGCCTCCGGCGAGCAAGCGCTCCTCGGCGGCGTCCACACCCGCGAGAGGCTGTATCTGCGGTTGAAGTAGGTGACGTAGACGGCGGTGAGCTTGCCGTGTACGAATGTGGTTCCGTCGGCGAGGAACCTCTCGGACCCGCCCCGGCGGGTGCACTCCCCCGACGGCAGTGCGTGGCCGCACTTTCTTCCCGTGAACTCCTCAAACCGGCTCCGCCTGCCATACGCCCAGGTCTCACTCAGCTGGCCCATGCTGTTCGACGTTCCGTGAAAGACCATCCGGGTGCTGGCGAGCGCGGTCTCGACGCGCTTGACCACGTACGCGGTGGTCTGCGCACCGGGCGTGCCACCGGACGCCAGCGGCGGCGGCTGGCCAGAACCAGGCTGGCCAGCAGTGGCCAGCAGCACCGCAACCGCCGCGACCGCGCTGACGGCTGCTCCACCGGTCAGTACCTGCCGCCGCTGGCGGGCGCGGGCACGGGACAGGACCGCTGCCACCGGGCGCTCCATCCGTACCTGGCCCAGGGCCTCGCGTGCGTGGGTCAGCGATGCCCGCGCGGTGGCGAGAACTTCCTCGTCGTTCATGCCTGATCCTCCCTGTGGCTGCGGCACCTGATTCACCGGGTGATGGGAGCCGGTTCCGGGGAGGCACGGCCGTTGACGATGGCGATGTCGCCACGCAGCGTGGCGATCGCGCGGCGCAGGTGAGCGCCGACGGTGCCGGGCGAGATGCCGAGCATCTGCGCAGTGGTCTCTGTGTCCAGATCGAGCAGCAGCCGCAGCGCGATCACCTGACGCTGCCGGACAGGGAGCCGCCGCAGCGCGGCCACGACCGCGGTGTCCAGCGCGGAACTGGGATCGGCGGGCACCGGGAGATCGTGCCCCTCCAGGGGCATCTCCTTGCGGCGCCGCCGCCACCACGACACGTGGGCGTTCAGCGCGGTCCTGACCACCCACGCGCGGGGCGCCGGGTGACGGAGAACCGTGCGCCACGCCGTCCACGCCCGGGCGTAGGCCTCCGCCACCAGGTCTTCGGCTAGTGCCTGGTCACCGACGGCGACCAGGACAATCCTTAAACAGTCGTCCCGCGTGCTCTGGTAGAACTCGGTGAATTCCGCCTGTTTACGTTCCACATCCATGTACGCACCGGCGTCCCGATTCCTTTACACCGCCGAGGCGGCTCTCACGGGCCGGATCACTCGCACCAGAAGACGCCCAGGCACTCGCGCGATACCTGCCCGCCATGCGCATGGCAACACCCAGGGCTAGGTGCGGTTGCTGAGCAGGGGGTCGTCGGGGCGGCGGAGCGGGGTGGTGCCGGCCGCCTGCTTGCGGCGCCAGGCGATGCCGGAGAGCGCTTCGAGCACGACCCGGTTGGCCAGGAAGGCGGTCACCTCGGCGTGGTCGTAGGGGGGTGACACCTCGACCACATCGATCCCGGCGACCGGGAGCTCCATCGCTATCCTGCGTACCGCATCAAGGAGCTGGCGCCCGGTCAGGCCGCCCGGTTCCGGCGTGCCGGTCCCCGGCGCCATGCCCGGGTCCACCACGTCCACGTCCACGGACAGGAACACCGCGTCGCACTCGTCGGTGGCGATCGCGAAGGCTTCGGTCAGAACCTCGTCCAGGCCGCGGGCCACCACCTCGGACATCTCGAAGCTGCGCATGTTCTGCTGCGCCATCCACGCCAGCGTGGGCGGCTCGGGCCAGTAGCCGCGCAGGCCGATCTGCAGGAACCTGTCGCCGCGGACCGCGCCGGACTCGATCAGCCGCCGCATCGGCGTGCCGTGCCCGTGCAGCTGGCCCATGTGGTCCTCGCCGGTGTCCGCGTGGGCGTCGAAGTGGATCATCGACACCCGGCCCCAGCCGACGTGCCGGGCCACGCCGGTCGCGTCCGGGAACGCGATCGTGTGGTCGCCGCCCAGGATGACCGGGATCGCGCCGCCCGCGGCCGCGGTGTGCACGGCCTTCTCCAGCCGCTCCAGGCTGATCTCGGTGTAGCCGGGCGGCATCAGTACGTCGCCCGCGTCGGCCACCCGCAGGTCCTTCAGCGGGTCGACGCCCAGCGCCAGGCTGGGCCGTGACCCGTCGTGCGGCAGGTAGTCGGTGAACCTGATCGCCTGCGGGCCGAATCTGGTGCCCGGCCGGTGCGAGGTCCCGCTGTCGAACGGAGCCCCGATGATCATGATGTCGGT
>Ga0157379_10002898_pt1 | contig 14475 bp, 16 predicted proteins | sample S25metaG_FD_121802 | JGI IMG/M metagenome (GOLD analysis project Ga0157379, IMG submission 121802) | Switchgrass rhizosphere microbial communities from Kellogg Biological Station, Michigan, USA - S2-5 metaG | ecosystem: Host-associated > Plants > Roots > Rhizosphere > Soil | place: USA... | reverse complement strand
CCAAAGGCAAGCCGCCACAAGACGCGACAAATCCGGTGGAGACAATATTTTTTATCTACGCATTACGGATCTTCTCGATAGAAATATTCGGCATTCTCTTCCGCGGCAAAGCACTATCGCTGTTACTGGAAGTGGGAGTGTGAACAAAAAGTGAGTTACATCTGACTCGGAGTCTGACTTGTTGCCTATTCCGAGTTGTTTTAGGACTTGCGTGTTCCCCTTCACAGATGTCAATTTTGGTGAAGATATCCCTAGAAAATAATTTCAAAATTACCGCTAATGAACCAGATACCTGATCATGTCTCAGGGTCTTCCACTGAGATGCTTTCATCCAGGCTGTGAATTCCTCCTCTTCTCCAACTCCGAGCTCATCAACTATGTTATCCAACAGAACATAGGTTACATTCCCTCGCCTAAAACTAAACGAAGACGCTGAGTTGAAGAACATGGTTAATTAGGTTAAGAGGTTGATAGGTGTATTTCGACTGGTCGCCAAACTTGACATGGATAATTGGAAGCAAGCATTGACGAACTTCACGATTCACACCTACTTCTTTTCTTTTTATCATCGTTTTTACGACCGCATTTTTGACTTTGGCGATCACTGGGAAATTAGGTTTTCGGGCGGTCTCAGACCGGGGACGCCGCTGCCTGAGGACAACTAGATGAATCCTCCCGGAGACTAGTGCCAATATTTGAAGAACTTTGGGGCAGATGGCGAGTTTATCAAAAAACGATTGGGAAGGGATACGCCTAACAAGCCCCAACTCGGCTACCAACCAGTTTGGGGGTGGTGACCTTACCTTTATTCTGGCGAAGACCTTACAAAGCATGGCAGACTATGGAACCTCTAGATAAGAGATGATACTTTGGGCTGAATACGATGGTTCTCCCTCGTCCACATACTCCCCAGAATCACCAGAGTTGTTCGTTCATTCAGCTAAGTTCTCAGAAAGTCTCGACAATCTTCGACTTGTTATAACAGCTGGTGACCTCCTAAATAGGATCTTGATGATTAAACCCCTGGAATTGAAGCTCCGTGAGCGATCCAGAGATTCGTTGCTCAAATGTAACGGTTACCCAAGTATGGATTTCATTCTTTGTCCATGTTCCTGGGTTTCGCGTATCACCATTGTTTAGCTGGAGCCTAAATTCATTCCTGGTATCTCGTATTCCCTTTACGGCTTGAAATTGGAGAGCCTTTTCTGTAGTAATGCGACGGCGTATGGCACATCCCCTTCCGGCTATTATTGTGACGCGGGTTGTCATCTGGCCCTCTATCTGCGGCGTACGGTATCACCCATTGCCTCAGCTCAAAGCGACGCAAGTCCTTAAGGGAATTTGGTATTGTTTCATTCCGATATTTGGATACCATAAAACGCGCAAGGAGTCGGATGGTATCTGCCTCAGGCGTCTGCGTCAAAGAGGACTTCCAGATATTATATCCCGGACCGAGCCAAGTCCCAACTACATCGGTGCAATATCGAATGGAATGGGCAGTGACTTATATCCGAAATCCCCGTGAATAGTTTGGTAGTTTGAAACGCGAGCTGTCTCGAGCAGTGACAGACTCGTAGAAGCTTTATAACTCCTCCTGGCAAGGAAGATACTTCGGCCCTCGGGCACACCAAGCAAACATTTCCCTCAAAACCTCTTCTGGATGCGCCATATAGGAATAAGAATACCTTGAGTAGTCTCGAGTTTGAGCTCTATTCCTTTTTTTCTCAGCCTGTGCATGGCTCGACGGACAGTCCTGGAAGAGGCGCGATAGTCTCTTGCAATCTCTTAGGGTTTTCTTCATATTCGAATATGATATTCGATAGAGTGAAGGCGCGTTAGGTGCGACCATGTTGACGGGGAAGGGAGAGCTTGAGTGGAAGTGGAGGGGAAATTGAATATATTAAGAAGGGGGAGGGCGTAAAACAAATATGGACACATACCACGTTGCTAAAAGCTTGGAAAATGGGCGGAGAACCGAAAAGCAATGATGACCCACTTTAGTGAGGTTTTTATTCATGGAGGTTTAATAGATGAAAATGGAGAGTTAATCGACATCGCGAACGCAGTAGGTCTTCTTCACGATGGGTTTTGAGGGGGTCTATCCTCAGTCCAGAGTTAAGATCATTTAGTAGTTAGACTTCTGTTGACCTACACTACTATTCTGTACTTTATCCGCAACGCTCTCTTCATGTTCCTTATATTTTGCCCTCCTTAATCATCTGTTGGCGACGAAAGTTGTCTTGTATAAATTTAGGCAGAAATATCTTAATTTTATTGTATGTTGCTCAAGAATTTGGGGGTTTAAAGGGATAGAACTGAAAGGCAAGGACTTGCCTATGTGCGTTTTATTCGAATTCAGAGTCTTTGAAGACGTTCACTGCCTGGGAGGATTGGAAATATAAAAATTCTGGTTTCTCCGATGTGGATAAACAAAAGCCAGTGACTGGGAACGGATACCACACACGGCCTTTGCTTGGCCTCCTGTCAAATTGGTAAACCCCCAATGTCATCCCGGTATCGCCTTTAAAATGCTGAGTAATTTGGAACTTATTTATCCAGCAGGAAAACAGAAAAAGAATCTTCCCAGGATGTACGAGATACTTGACTGGAAACAGCCGCTTACCTCAGCAAATAGGAGCCGAGACGCGCCCCCCATTATACCACTCGTCTTCGCCACCACCATGTCTCTCCAAGACGATCTCGCGTCCTCTTCTCAATTTCTTTCTCCTCGCAAAACACTATCTTCACGACGTTCAAAGACACCGTTGCTGACTGATGGAAGCGGCGCCGGTCGGGGAGCCAGTCTTGCTCATGAACTCGCCGCTGCGCTCATGCCCGAGCCTAGTGCAAGTTCCAGATTACTAGCAGACGAGTTTGGAATCGAGTTCGACGAAGGCGCAGAAGGGATAGACGAAGAAGTCGTGAAAGGAGCAGAAGAGGACGCGCCTGCGGATGTTACAGTCACATTCGGCGACCACGGGGATTTGGAGAATGAGATTACATTGGCGGGACAGGCGAAGGATGAATGGGAGCCTAATGGGAATGGACTGGGGTTTATGGAACGGCCAACGTCGATACCTCAGGTGGAACCCGAACGCGCGAATACGGTACACCTAGATCCATTGACGGTCTTGAATCAAGATGTCCAGACTACAGACGCGTTCATTGAACATTTACGAAGGCTGGACGCGGATCCATCGTCTTCTTCGACGTATCAGACGTCTCTTTATGAGCCACCACTGGAGCGGTTGGCTACTGATTTTATTCGGCGAATAAATGATTCGACGAGAGAGAGGGAAGGGCAGGTCCGAGAGCTCAGGGAGGTCGAAAAGGAGTTCAAGAAGATTGCTGGCCAAGCGGGGGGGATGGAGCTATTGGGAGAATTGGACGAGTTGGAGAAAGCGGAGGAAGAAGAGAAGGAGAAGGAGTCCAGGCATGTTCGCAAGGCCAGTGTCGGGCTACACACTCTACAGGAAGAGGAAGAACTTTTGGAGCGAGACGATTGGGAACTTGATCCCAACAGAGTACTTGGCGATGAAGACGGACTGGACTACAATGACCCCTACCGCCCAGAATCACCCTCACCCGTGAAGGAGTCCTCATCCCTACCACCCCCGCCTTCCTCATCATCCCCCACACCAGCCAACAGTATCGTTCACCTTGGTTATATGCGCACTATCACTCAATCCCTCATCACATCGCTCACAACAGTCGTCGAGAATACCCAAGTGACGGGAGCCACCACAGCCGATGCAGGTCGCAAAATCCGAGCTCTCAAGACCAAACTTGGGGGATGGCGTGCAGAATCCGAAAGTGCAGAACGAAGCATGGAGAAGATCGAGAAGTGGGAAGCGGCGGGAGGAATCAACTCTTTGTTGGTTACAGCGAATGGCGTTGCTTCGGGAACACATGGGAAGGAGCGGAAATTGAAGCAGATAATGCAGGAGGAGTTGATGGCGTTTGAAGGCGTTCTTGCGGAAGCAGGTCGAAAAACTCAAGCTATTATGGCTGCGTCGTAATTATCGGAAACATTATCAGGGATTTATAATACCCTATTTATCCTGTGCCACCTTCACGACCATATCACCCACATGTCCATACCGTCCGTCTACTGTCTACTGGCCCTTTGGATAGAAGTCCAGTTAGTTTTCGTCTTTTTACTTAGATTATCACCCGTTCCGTGCTATTTCACTGTTCGGTTTCTTTGTCCTGCATCATTGTCCATCTTACATGTATCCAACTTCTGGACCGTACTATCACGTATAATACCAACGGAAAAATAACACCCATACGTCCAATTCAGAATAAGAATTCGACATTTTGATAGTACTCTAGTAATGGGTTCTCCTTGTTTCGCAGTTGTGTCCCAGTCACAGTCGCATAGGTCTCCATGAACTCACGGTGAGTGAATACATTGGACTTGCGTCCGCCTATTGGCAGTCCACTTGTGGAGGTGACGGTATCACTTGGCGGTCTTCGGCTACGTGAGAAGAAGAAATTAGCACCAAGGTCGACGCGAGAGGAGCTTGTGAGTAACGGAGATGCCCGGGATCCTTGGGGAGGTTCGAAGAAAGGCTTCGACATGATATGTTCATACATGTCTCGAAGAAGTTTGAACTGTGTTGGGAAGAAGATATCAAAGTAACCTGGTTTGACAAGGAAGGTTTGACAAGGGACCATACGATTCCCTAGCCGTGTCTGAACTACTGGAGCGTTATGTCCTGGGATCGTATCCGGTAGAGAAGAAAAATCCGATAACAATAATCGATGGCGAGGAAATTTATCTCGGAGGACAGTCAAGAGTTCGAATAATCGAATAGGGATGTATTCGGGTTTGGAGAGATTGGGTGAGAAGGGAATGGCATTGCGGAGACTGCGGAGGATGGGGGATTTGGATGGCATGACGGGTGAGACGTGTCCGATTTCTTTGCGGAGGGAGAGGAAACGGGAGATGAGAGGATCATTTACGCGTTGGTAGTATTGGGTGAAATCGCCGTATTCGTCGACGGCTACCATACCTTGGAAGGGCTCCCTCGTCTGCATGGAATATCGGATTTCATCGTGTGCAAAGTTATCCTGTGATAAGGACTTCAGATATACTTTAGTGCTTTATATCCAGACACGTACCACTACTTCGAGAGCAATTACGAAACTTGTTGAGTTATCTTTTTTCTCCCACTCAAACACACTCTTGTTGAAGATTTGAACACCAGGGTGAGCAGCCAGTTTGGCCCGTTGCAGCTCTGCAAGCTTTGGACTGATCTCGATCACGTTGTATCGAACGCGTTCATACACGTCTGGTGGGTACTCGTCACGAATGTACTCAAGAATGTCGTTTGCGAGCGTGCCGTTTCCGGCGCCGATTTCGTAGATGACGAGATCGTCGTATGGGTAACTTTTGAGCATGTATTCAGAGAGTATACATTGGGCAATGGCTTGGCCATACCAAGGCTATGTGTAAAGAGTAAGTAACGATCGAATTACGCATGAAAGAGCGAAACGCACTTTGAATAGCTCAGTGGGTGTATGCCAAACCTGCTTCCCAGGTCCACTCTCCACATTATAATCCCAATACGTCTTCAAAATCTCATTATCCAATTCTCTTGAATTCCTCAATTCATTGAACTGAATCGGGTCCTTCGCCGAAAAGATAATAGCCTGCTTCGAGAAATATCCATAATGGGGGTTATACAGTGAATTCTGAATCCAGTCCCGAGCGAGCATGGTAACTTTTGTGGGTAGTTCTGTAGATGTCGCGAGCTGTCTCGAGTTAACTCGTCTGAACTTGGAGTAGTCCCTGTCGTCATCTTCGAAGGCTGAGCGGTTGTAATTAAATTTATCAGGACGACGGGGTGTGGGGGGTTTTGTGGAGAATGTGCGATGCACCCTGGGCGACCATATGCAAGGATACCATGGCCGAAGGCGCATACGGTTGCTGGTAGGAGGACAGGATCAGATTTGCTTCCGTGCGGCGTTTTCTCAATCAAGACTTGAAGTTGAACACAGCACACACGACGACATGGCGGGCAATTTATCACATTCAATGCGAGAGAATTATGAAACTCATGGAGTTGAGAAGGTGTGCCGCTTGAAATATGTTATCACTCTAAAGTGTTCATTTCTTCGTCTAGTATTACCGACAAGTTGCTTCGACATACCGAAATCCCCACTTTCCTGGAATAAAACTGTGTCTTTTCTCATGGTTGAATAGGTAGGTAAATAGTTTAATTGGTGTACTGAAATGTGAATATCATTTTCTTTGTAGCTGGTGGAAAGGCGAGTCGGGACGAATCGAGTCGGAGCAATCTGGTGCTTATATTCTAGACATGGCATGCGGTACATTCGACAGTTCTCTAAGCATGCCGTTTACTAATTTGGACTCTTTCATCATTTTCTAGGAAGGTAGGCTATGCGCCATGTTGGTTGTTGTATATGTATTCGTCCTAACACGGCCCAGTGGAGAAGTGACGGTCTGCTTGCTAGAATGGTGGAACCTAGCGAAAGGAAGACCCACCGAAACATCTAACTCTACCAGTGAAACAGGTTCATCTGCAATTTCCTTGGCCTCTCCACTTGCCCGTCTTCAGGGTGCGACTCCGCTCCGTGCTCCAGTCAATTCGCCCGTACGCCGGCCGAAACCTTCCCAAAACCCTCGAGATAGTATTCCTCGAATATTGGATACTCATCCCAATCCTATAATCCTAGCAGCTGATCCGGTGCGTCTCTATGGTGTAATCATTGACTCGTTTAGACTAATATAATCTTGTTCAGTACACAGGTCCAGCGTACACGGAACGGACATCCTTCCCTTGCTATCCATTATCATTCATGGATATTTCGATGGGAAAGTTACCGCCTCCCTTAGGAGATACCCCTTCTCATGAAGATGGTGCCAACCCATATGATTCCATATCCAATAATCTGAATGAAGACGAAGAAAGTCCGTCAACTACTTCCGAGAGCCCAAGGCCGATACTCGAAATGGTCATCTGCTCTTTTGCTTTGCATTTAATAGACTCATCGGAACTATTCGCTTTATTATGGGAACTGAGCACTAAGGCGAGATGGCTGGTCATTTTGGAGCCGCATAAAAAGCCTGAGGTAATAAATCGTTCTTTATCCCCCTCCTTATGATCCTAACTTTTATTCAGATAAAAGACAGTTGGGGATGGCAACGATGGGACATAGGTGCATGGGATACAGCTGACTCCGACGGTTCGAGCAAGGCTGAACTTCTGATAGAGCGGTAAGCTTATAAATATGTAAGCAAGTGGCTATTTCTGATCTATTTTTCCTAGGGTACATTGTCGTGTATATAAGAGTGTCAATCGAACAGAGTTTTCTTAGCTGTTAGTTTTGGCTCGTGTCTCTCTGGTCTTTGTCGCGATCGAAACGCTAGCAGCATCCTCATCTATCTGAGTTGTTATTAAGGCCTCTACTTGGATTTCAAACACCATCCATGCGTACGTCATATTCACTGCAGACATCCTCCTTAATGCCGTTAAATTCAAAGCACGATAGCTACTCATTATGACGTCATGTCAAGCCCAATATTTACACTGGTAGAAAGACAAACGCCGTCCTCGATAGTCTACGACGAAGTACTCAAGGAGATAGCTTACGCAGAAGGAATGGTCATCCAATAGGAAATATGCCTAACTTCTGGAGGCTTTGGAGTTCCCCTGGCTTCACTGATTATACTCACTCTTTCTGAAAAGTTTCTTTCAGTCTCGGGTGTTCTCGGGTGTTTCCATATATCCCTTTTGCATCGCCAGCTTTGCATATCTGAGACTCATCAATCTTTGAAACTGGCACTGGATTCAATCTCAAGTTACGAGGCTTCACTCTTTCTCGTTCGGATGGTCATGCACTGACTTGTTTGAACGTCTCTTTCCCCACTGTTGTTGCGTCGGTCGTAAATGTAAATGTTGTTCTAACTTTCTTTCATAACATCTGAAGGAGACTTTAGCCGTAAACAGCAGATCATGAAGAAGAATGACAGCTTTTTCTGATGTTATAATGGACGAGGATATATTTTTTGAACGCGACGCGGTTCCCAGTGCACACGTTCACCCAAAGTATGGTGTTCACAACTGAGTTAACTTTCCCTCCCCATCACAAAACAAATGCATAGATGAGAGAGGATATTTTCATTTTTACCAGGGTTCAGAGTCTGAATCTACATCTATAGAGGAGGGTTTTGGTGCGAGAGAAACTCTAAGGAAGCTTTGAAACGCGTGGCACAGACTCAGTGACACATCCTGACAGTACGTGTAGCCGCTCACTGTCATAACTGGTCCGTTTTATGATGCAGAACGAAAAGCTGCCTTTTTCTTCCATAGATGATGGTATTTTAATTGACATAATACTGATATTTACAAATAAGCTTTCACCAAACCAATCAAAAAATGTATTGAAGATATTTCCATGCTCTGTATGAGATCCTAATTGCCGACTCCTCAGTGCTCACATCCTCAACGATCCAATAATTTACTGCATACCATAGTAAACCTTTGTCATAAAACAGTGAAATCTACTGATAACATTTTCCAATATCATTCGGGCTCCAAGGAATCTGGCTAAGAGCGTGATAATCCGTCGGAATATATTTGCTTATCTCTACCAATGTCGACATTGGAGGGGCCATCTTAAACACAAGAGGTAAAGTAGCGCATTGCGAAATAAGTAAAGATGAATACTTACGTTCTTGCAGGAAACAGAGTTTTTTGTTATTCTTCCGAAGGTGGCGGCGGAATATCCGGATAAAACAGACTCACTCTATTCACAACTTCTGATGGATTTTTTTCATGACACACTTCCTGTCATGAGGTTATTCTCAGTGTGCAAAGGAGCTAACCAAGGTGTATGGCTCCCACTGACAATCATTCCAGCTGGCAACCTAGTGAATGATAGTAGTAAACGTAAACCGGGCAGGAAGGGAGCACAGAACCTAAGTCTTGGCATATCTAGAGCACAAAGGGTTGAGATATAGAGCCCCAGGAACCGGAGGCTTACCCTTAGTGTTCACTTCTGATCCCAAATGATCCTCCTTGGCCGTCGACTGACCTATCCTCATGATGCTCATCAGAGAGGATCCAGCGTGCTCATTCCCGTGATTTTCACATCAAATCCCTATTTTCTGGATCTCAACAACTGGAACATCGATATTTCGCCCCTTTTGAGTAGAATAGCATTTCTCTATCATGGCTTCCAATATTTTGTTAGGTATACGTGCTTGACGCTTCTGTATTTGTTCTGTATCGCCAGGTGGCCAAATCTGATACGGACTATTCCAGATTGACCTTGTGATTTATGTGGCTATAACTGAGGAACGGAGGGCTATTGCGTGACGCAGATAGAGGAGTACGCGTAGTCTCTTCCTAAACAGCTGGAGGAGGGGAAGGTCTCATAGGCGATGGAATTATTGCCCGACTTACAATCCAACCTGACCCTATAGGAATTGACGCTGAAGAATATTATTCATAGGAAGGTGTCATTGCCAGCGGATATAACAAGACAAAGAATTTCCGCGATTTTGGATGAATCAGAAATAATCCAGAGTTTAGACGTGGCGAGGCAGGTTTTCAACCATTGCTATTCTTTTAATACATTATTCTCTGTCGAGAATTCCCGTATTCTGCAAGATTCTCAATTAAGACATCCGTGAGTACAAGTGCAAAGCCGCCGACCCGAAACCGACTGGTAACATGAGTAAATTCTTGTCATTTGTGCTGAGGTCCGTCGATTTTGAGGACAAGTTTCCCACATTTCTAGAACCGCTGAAACAGCGGTATGAGCTTTTGCACATTTTCATCTAATACCTTCCACTCATCGGTGCCACACAGGTCGGCGGGTCCGTTTAACTATCTGAAGATGATTTCGCAGGGATCCCCGAAGTACATCGTGGCATTATAGAAACCATAATTCACAGGGAGAAAAATGTATGAATGAGGAAATTTACTCCCCTGAACCGTTTCTGGCTCTCTGCGTCAAGTCATAATGTCCGGCGCGACTTTAATGCAGTAAAGCCTTTAGAGCAAAGGCTGTCCTAGGAATCTGGCCCCTTGGGTTGGATCTCCTTGATCGTGCTTTTATAACAATAAGCATATACCATTCTTTTATGTTATTATTTTATAATGGATCTATTTTTGACTAAAATGGTTCCGCCGAAGGGTCAGATTATCGCTTAAGCAATTGAAGGGAGAGGTTGAAGCCGAGTACTCCAAATTTCCCTGAAAGTCCTATGACTATGAACAAGGATACTGGCCCATGTTGAGTACTGGCGTTGATATGTGGCCGAACGCAAGGATGGCGGCCGGAAAACTCTTCTAGTGGTTGATTCCACACCTAAAAGTAAGGAGTAAAATAAATGTTTCACCTGAGATTAACGTTTTCTCAGACGGACAACGAGCGTGCCTTCTATGCATACCTGAATGACACTGGGGCACAATCACTTATCCATCGAATGCGTAATACAGATACATCTAGTAATGCGGAAGTAGGACCCCCTATCCATTGTAAGAATACCTGGAAATTCATAAGCCGCAGAAAGTTTCTCCATTTCGTGCAATAAAAACGCACCAATTTGCTCTAGCATCCACAACCTCCTTCCTAACATATCTCTTTGGATCATCTAAAGAGTTCCCAAGTTCCCGAATGACATTTGCTTTGTGCGGATGGAGTATATCATATCGCACAATACTAGGTAGAAGACCTAAATAATGGAACGCGACACGGCGTAGTCTCTGAAATAAATAGATATGCTCAGAAAAAGTCCAAGGTGAGGCATGGAAGAAAAGGACTTGCAGGCGACGAAGATTCGCGACAATTCTTCAGCATGGTAGCAACGAGACTGGGGGCATGTTCTGAAATGGCAGTTTTAATGGCTTCATTCGAACTGGACGAATCTTGAATGGCACTGGAGAGGGTTTCGATTACGTCTGCTCGCATTGACAGATCCGGAAGGTCGAGTCCCCGTAATAATAGAGGCATGAGCTAGGAGGTGTCAGCGAAGTGGACCAATACTTCTAGAGTAAAGATGTCGATACCTTAGGCATTTGAGGCGAGTAGACCGTTTTTGGTATCGATTTGATCAGGGAGGCTAATGCTACTAGGTACGGAATCTGCTTAGAGGCTTCGGCTGAAAATAAGAAGTGATTTCAACAACTTTCCTACAGGAAACGATCATTTTTAAACTCACATTGGTTCACTTCAACACCTTCTATAATCCGTGGCAAGACCGAACTGAAAAATTTCTGAGTCGATAATATCTTGACGAAACTATTAGATGGTTCTATAGACATATGGTTATACAAATAAAACCCACCTTGGTGATAGCGAAATTCTTCTTCGTCAACACTTCCTCTCCGCCACTGGCGATCTCTCCGATCGCTTTCGCAGCATCCCAGTTGATAGTTTTGTCAGTGAAGAGGGTGAATAGTTTATCGACGTAGGTGTTTCCGATGGCGTGATTTCGTACGACCAATGCTTTCGTCATCTACGTTTAATCATGAGTTATTATATGTGGATGAAGATTTAGTATAAGATTGCTGCTTACCCATGACCACAAACGAATTGCCCTTCGTCGGCGTTCGATAGGAACATTGGTGTCAGATACATTTGTTGCCCAGAATCCATTTTCCAGTTCCGTTAGATATGCCGTTAATTCTAGCATGAAAAAAAACTAAATCCAAAAGTTTAAGCGCAACGGACAGAAAAGACTACCTTCAGTATGCTTGTTTATGATTGACGAAACACCATGAACCATAGGTATAACTTCGGTTTGCGATTCGGCCGAATCCAATGTCCACAATGAAATATTCGCAGTGAAGACTGCTTGGTCTGGGACAGGGAGACGAATCTATTGTAAAATAAGCAGAACAGCATAAGAGATCTTAGGTGAGAACGAACCTCTTTCCGGAAAGCGACGAGCGGCTCTGTAAATAATGGGACGGTGATCTTTTGCGATGAAGGAGCATTGGGCTAGAGAGTAAAATTAACGTAGAGTCCTTGAAGAGCAGAAAACAGAAACCGAACCTCGAATGGCTGGAACATGTGCACTGCAAAGAGTCCCTGTCGGTCATCAATAAGATCAGAAATCTGATTCTCAAAGAATGCCTTGAATAACGATTCATAGAAAGACTGTTGGCGTCTAGAAAAGAAACTTCGATAAAAAACAACAACAATAAAATAATAAGAGGAAACAGACTCTAGCGAAACCGTTTGAACTATCTGTTGGATGATCTTACTTCCAATCTGAATAACCCTCGGATGACTTGCCACTCCGCCATTTCTTACCGACGCCCCAATAAACACTTCGTACAAATGTGGAACAAGCCTCTCCAAATATTTCGGCACGTCCTTATCACCTGCACGGACCTTGGTAGCAAGAACCGTAGACAGACTCGATAATGCCGAATGCACATAGGCTGCGTTTGCTTCTTGGTCCGAGTCTGGTGATGTGTTTGCGCAGATGAGATCGAGTTTTGTGGAGAGCCGGATAACGAGGGTTTCGAAGAGTGGAGGCGTTGTGCAGAGGGAAGTGAGGTTGGAGAGGATGAGGCGGTATTGGGTATGTAAAGTCGGGGAGGAGCGGGGCGGCGCGGTATCGGGGAGTGAACTGAAGAGGAGAGGGAGTGTTGTGGATTCGACGTGCTTGGGAGCAATGTGGGAGATCGTTGAGAGCACTGCTAGAGCAATACCACTATGAAGAGATGGCGGGCGTAAGTTAGTGATCCGTGGATAAGCCAAAGAGGCAACGTACCGAACTTCATCAGCCGAATCAGTTGTAGAGGCCAATACCTCATTAATACTATGCACGACAAATCCAACCTCCTCATCCGCCAATAAATCCGGAATATTAACCATCGCATCCAGTCCTGCCAATGCCTGTGGTGTCCCGCCGGTGACTTTCAGTCCAACCGTGAATACACCAAGTATCTCATCTTTGAATGTATCCAGAGGTCGCTCAGCGCCATATGTACGAGCAGCGTCTAGGGCTTTTGTTTCTTGGAAGAGATTTGAGACAGCTCGGATGAGGGTTTCGAGTGCAGTTAGAGTTGCGGGTCTGTTTGTGATTTCGCTAGGGTCACGGAAGAGGGCAATGAGGTGTGGAATAGTTTGTGCTAGCGTGTAGTGGGCCATAAAGGCTGGAACAGGGTTAGCAACGTGATCATCTTAGATGGATCGCAGACATACGTGTGGTATGGACAAGGGCGGTCATGACCTTGATGGCGGGTTTTGCCTTGCTCTTCTCGGGCTCTTTCAGGAACTCTAGACATTCTTCAACGATCAGCTTTCCGAGCCCCTCTGGTGCCTCAGTAGATGCATCGGTTTCAACAATAGGATAGATAACATGAATGAGAGTTTGTACTGTCTCTAGGGCGCAATCTGAGGTCTCTGTGTCGATGGGTTGGAAGATCTAATGGAATGAGGTTCAGGATCAAAGGATCAAATGAAGAAACGGAATATCCCACCTCAAGTTTTAAAGCACTCCACAGCCTGGAGCCAAAGCTTCGTGTCAAAGCAACGCCATATATGGGCAAACAGGCTGCAATGGTTTGCATCGTATCTCGCTACAGAATGAGAAGGCCTTCATCAGACTCTGACAACGGAGTATAGAATATATCCAGAAAACCTACTTTAGTAGGTCCTGATCCGGCAGATAGCTTTTCTAGGAATAAGGGCATGGCCAGAGGGCCGAAGCGTGGGGTCGCACAGAGGCAAGATCTTACGAGATGGGTAAGAAACAAGGAGTAGAATCAAAATAACCCGAACCGTAAAACGGCTTTGAGATCTTCTGGAGTGATCCCGGATGTGTCTCCTGGAGGAGGACGGAAGCTGATTGGGAAGTAGCAAAATATGATATCGAACATATTCTAAGGATAGTGTAAGACAGAATAATTGCTACAAGGATAATGACATTACTAACATCGACGTGGTTTGAGATATCACATTCAATCAGAAGAACCCGAGCAATGGAAAAGGCCAATAGAAGATTTCGGGGATCCTTCTCGCCTTCTGCCACATTAATGTAGCCTTTGAGAAATTCATTCCCCATGGATATCAGAGCTAATATAAAACCGTTATTATAGACCATATTTTCACAAAAGAAGCGTAGCATACCTTCTCTATGCCGTGATATTAAACTGTCGAAGATGGTGAAGACCATGAATCGTGTGGATTGTACGTGAGCTTTCATCGTTATGTATTGAAAGATACTGGAGGTTCATGAATATGGTATAAGGTTCAAGAATTTGATGAGCCACGCACGCTTTTGTAACCAATATAGCATCCTCAGAAGTAAAGGCAGACTTGGAGGCTAATGAAGCAAGGCCTTTGACCGCAGGAATTATTGTCTCGGTGTCGTCCAGCTTCTCGCAGTAGAATATAGTGAGGACGTGTGCTTTAATATAGTTTTAAGCATAACATCTGTGTTTTGTCAAATATTACACACCTGATTGCTTCGTAATTTTT
>Ga0157379_10002896_pt1 | contig 14477 bp, 14 predicted proteins | sample S25metaG_FD_121802 | JGI IMG/M metagenome (GOLD analysis project Ga0157379, IMG submission 121802) | Switchgrass rhizosphere microbial communities from Kellogg Biological Station, Michigan, USA - S2-5 metaG | ecosystem: Host-associated > Plants > Roots > Rhizosphere > Soil | place: USA... | reverse complement strand
CGCCCTGCGCCACGATAGAACGTTGTGGCTGGTTCGTGCGTGCTGCGGTGGCATTTACTTTAAACAGCAAACCGGCCAAGTCGTGTGTTACAAAAAGCGGCCATCTTTGTTTGCTACCGACACGCGGGCGGGCCAGAAGGCCTTGCGGCGGATCGACGGTGCGGAACGTATTTGAGAATCACGAAGGTCACCTGTCCGTAAGACCGTCTGCTTAACCCGCGATGACTTCCACCGGCAAATTATGGAGATCCCGGAATCGCAAGGTGCCCGTCTCAGAACCGGCTTCCACACGTAGTCCCAGCTTCGTGAGCTTTGCTGTCGCGGCTGCGCGATCGAAGCCCGCGACTTTGACGCAGTAGTGTGAGAAGCCCGGTTTCTGGCCGGAGGCTACGGTCTCCAGGCCAAGCTTCGAGTCGGCCAGCTTGAACCAAACACGATCGGGATTTCTGTCGCGGGAAGTTTCCGGCCCGAAAAGTTTGCGATAGTGATCGGCCGACTTCTCGACATTCGTCACCGACACGATGATGTGGTCGATGCCGATCGGGGTCAGCGCAGGAGGCTCTATGGTCACGCGGCCACCAGGCATCAGGGTGTCAAAAAGCCCGTGGGTTGTGTTTACGAGTTGCAGCCGGAGGTTGTCGGGGTCGGACAACATGGGCAGAACGCCGGGGGGCGCGGCCAACCCTGCCGCCGTGATCTGATTTTTTATTTCCGGCTTACCGAAATCGTCTTCCACAAAGTCGATAACGCCTGCCGCGATATGGTCGATATAAGGGGCCGCGTTCGCCTGAGGCCCAAACGCCAGATACGCAGAACCGAGCCGCACGTAGTAACGCTGCACGCCCGTTCGTTCATGGAACACCTGCGGATCGAAAATCTTTCCGTAGAACGTCGCGGCCGCCGCGGAGTCCGGCACCGTAATCGAAAGGTGATCGAGCCCTGAACTGTTCAGCGGAAAAAGTTTCGATTGTGCCGCCGCGCGCGCGGCGAGCAACAGTCCTCCCGCGGTCATCATCCACTCCCGGCGGTTCAACGCGCTGTTCCAATTTCCCTTCTGCATAACCTGGCCCTCCTCAGGGGCAATTCAAAGTTTCAGGCGCGTGAATAATCGAGGGGCAAGGGCCCCGTGCTGTCACCAGAGCTGACCGCATCCGTCGCCCCCGGGATGAACGTGGGTTAAACCCGGCTCCTTGCCCGTGCGTCCGCCATCGCCTTTCGCTCTGCGCCCCAGGGGTCATTCTCGGCCCTCGTGCGGCTACCGAAGACCATCGTTGGCCAAGTAGTGGGGTTGAACGCTGCCCACCGAGGAATCCCGGAGTGATTGGGATTGCCGGTACGAGCGAATGCCACCCATGCGCTGCTCATCGCGGTCGCGATTGCGGCGCGGTCCGAACCAGCGCCGGTCATGAACGAGATCTTGTCGGGGTGGTCGAACACGAACGGCAGTTCCATGCAGTGCATCGTACGCAACTTGCCGTTGCGCACGGGTGAGCGCCAGTTGAAGTAGTAAAGATACGCCGGCGCGCGACCCTGTGCGAATTTGCGCTCGGCGATCTCGTACGCCGAGGTTCTCAAAGCCGAATTGTCGCCCGACATGACCGCAGCGAGGTCTCCGAAGCTCTCGTTCGGCCGGTGAGACTTGTAGAGGGCGATCAGGCGATCCGCCTCGGTGTCATCTACTGGGACGATCTGCTTGACCCGCGTTCGAAGCTCGGCCGAGGTCATCGGTTCCGACGTCCAGTACGCGTCGTCAGGGTTGCCGTACGGGATACCCTCGCACTCGTTCGAGCCGAGCATCATCGGAATGTCGGCTGAGATCGCGGATGCGGCCGGTTCGAACGGGTGCGCAGGCAGCGTCTTGCCGTCCACCACGGGCACGTAGCGCAGGGAAATGTCCGCAGCCGGCGCCGTTTGTCCGGCCTGTCCGCCTTCGCGGCCGGTGCCGCCGGTCTGCGCGTCGACGATCTGCTTGGCCGGCATCGACATGAGGCGATCCGCTGTTTGCGCCGTCAGCTCGAGACGTCGCAGCAACAGTTTCGTGGCTTCGACCGCTCGCGCCGGTTCCAGCCCGGAGATCGCTGTGTCGGCCAGCGTACTCATGATGATCGCGCGGTGGAACAGCCCTTTGGCGGCCGGAAAGGCCGACAGCATCGCCGTTTTTCCGCCGCCTCCCGACTGCCCGAAGATTGTGACGTTCCGCGGATCGCCGCCGAACCGCGCGACGTTCTCGCGCACCCATTCGAGGGCCGCCACCAGATCGAGCAGCGGCAGGTTCGAGGTGCGCGCGAAGCGCTCGCCCGTGCCGGGCAGCCCGGCAAGCCACAGGTATCCGAGCGCATTCAGGCGGTGATTGACGCTGATGGCGACGACGTCGTGCTTCCGCGCGAGCTCGGCGCCATCGTAGGAGATCGAGTTTCCAGATCCCGTGCGCTGGCCGCCGCCATGGAACCAAACCATCACCGGCCGCTGTCCGGCCCCGGTTGACGGTGTCCACAGATTCAGGCTCAGGCAGTCTTCGTCCATCGGCCCGCTTCCGGTCAGCGCATCTCCGATTTCAGGGATCATCGGCCGGAACGGCTGCCAGGCGCGCGGACCGTACTCGAACGCGTCACGAACGCCCGTCCATGCTGCCGGCTTTACCGGCGGCTGAAACCGATTGGCACCGGTTGTCGAGGCGCCGTAGCGCAGACCCTTGAATGCGATGACGCCCGGTGATGCCAGCCCACGCACCCGGCCGAGCATCGTTTCAACCGTCGAGCCGGGCTGTGCTCCTTGCGCGTTCAGGCGTGCGCGATGGTTGACGAGAATCTGCAGTGCGAGGGTGCTACCGGTGGCTTGAAGAAAGGAGCGTCGATTCATGGCGGGGATTGTAGCACCCTGAAGTCGTGCATCGTTTCCCGCCATCACCACACGCACTCGCTACACATCGACTCGCCGTTGCCGCTTTTAGTGGACCTGAGGGGCGAGCGCTCAAGCCCGCTCATTTGTCAGGTTGGAAGTAGTCTCAATCCAGAGAATGCCGCGAAGATTCTGAAGTCTCGATCACGAACAATAATTGGCATATCGTGGTCGAGACAGGCCTGGGCAATGAGCGTGTCCGCAAGCCGCGCTTTCCGCCCTTTGGACAGAACCTGGGCTCGCAACATTCCTGCCCGTTCCCAATAGCCGTCCTGGATTTCCATAATCGGAAGGGATTGGAGAGACTCGGCAACGGCCTTGGGTAGTCTCGGATCACTCAAGAGTTCAGTCAAGACGACTGGTGGCAGTACCAGCAGATGGTCCGCAAGGGTTTGGTCGAGTATCGTGACATCGTCGCCCACTCCTCCGGAAAGGAGGGCAATCAATGAACTGGAATCGGCTGCAATCACCGGTCTTTACGCAACTCTCTGAGCTTGATTGAGAATTTCACCCGTCCCCGGTGCTTTCGGAGTTCCTCGTAGGCTTTTGATGCGGCCAGGAGTTCGAGTCCGCGCCGTACAGTCGCGGTGATACCTTCTCCGGTTAACTGTTGCGCCTTACGCAGCAAATCTTGCGGAATTTCCAGAGTGATTTTACGGCTATTCGCCACACGGATATTTTACCAGTGTACGGGCCATACTTCAATATGGGGTCGGGATCGATTTTGCGATGCCGATGAGTTCCCAGGTGCTGGTCGAGTGTTAATATGGCGATATACATTTCAGGTCTCAGTTAAAAGTATTGGAGCTCCTGGCGGTGACAAACTATCCTGCAAGCGCAACAAGGTCTCCTCATCGTCAATTGAAGGGAACGAGTCCATGAAAAGAATTGTTGGCCTTCTTCTCCAAATCCTTTGTTTATTCGGTTCTGTGTTGCCCGCTTCGGCTCATCATTCATTTGTCGCCGAGTTTGACGATAAGAAACCGGTGAAGCTGGAAGGCACTGTCGTTCGGTTCGAATTCATGAACCCGCATTCGTGGATCTATCTCGACGTCAAAAACCCGGATGGCGCGGTGGTTCGATGGGCTGTCGAGACGGGCAGCACCAACGCATTGTTCCGCCGCGGATGGCGCAAGGATTCGCTACGCGCAGGTGATCACATCACCGTCGATGCATTCCGGGCGAAAGACGGATCGAATACAGCCAACGCCAGTACGGTGAAATTGCCCGATGGGCGGCAACTCAGCGGAGCATCATCGCGTGAAGGCGGGCAATAGTATGAAGCTCGCGATGCTCTTACTCCTGTCGATCGGCGCTGCGACACAGTCGGACTTTACTCCGCCTCGCCTTGCCGACGGGCATCCAAACTTCGGTGGTATCTGGATGGCTGCAAGCCTGTCCGCCGCATTCAACGTGGAAGAGCATGGAGCATCGTATGGAACACCGGCGGGCCCCAGCGTTATTGTCGACCCGCCAGGTGGGAAACTTCCATATCTGCCTGGAATGCGTGAACGGGCAGCGGACAACGATCAGCATCGTGAACGCGACCCTGTTGGCCAATGCCACATGCACGGCGTGCCTCGGGTCATGTTCCCGCCATTCCCGCTGGAAATCCTTCAGGATGGCAATTACGTTTTGATTCTTACGGAAACGGAACATGGCGTTCGCATCATCCCAACCGACGGCCGACCCTTCCTTAAGGACTACTCCGCCTGGAATGGGGATTCACGAGGCCATTGGGACGGAGACACTCTGGTTGTGGAGGTGCGTGGATTGAACGGCCGCGGCTGGCTGGATCAAGCCGGGAACTTTATGGGCGCTGGTGCCCATGTTGTGGAGCAGTTTCGACTGACGGGCAAAGACACTCTGGACTACCAGGCAACCGTGGAGAATCCCGCTATATTCTCGCGACCGTTTACATTGCGTGTGCCGCTACGCCGTCGGCCGGCTGATGTCGAATTGCTGGAGTATGGCTGCATCGAAGGAGAACGAGACGCCGCCCACCTTCCCCCGGTAAACGGAGAAAAGAAATGATCCGCTCTGTATTGATTGGGATGCTTTTCGCGGGCACCGCGTGGCCGCAGGGACAATCTCGCGATCTTCGAGGCATCTGGGAAGCGACAGGAACCGCATACCAGAATCTCGAAGGTGCGCCGGCGCAGCGGGGCCAGCCCGCCGCAAAGTCAGTAGTGGTGGATCCGGCCAATGGCAGGATCCCGTACCGAGCCGATGCCCGCAAATCGGCGGATCGGAACTCCAAGGAACGCGAAACCTCCGATCCTCTCCTCTCTTGTTTCCAGCCCGGCGTTCCGCGAGCCGCGTTGCTGCCCGAACCCTTCCAGATCTTTCAAAATCCAGATCGTGTCGTGATCGTGTATCAGCATGTTCACGCCTATCGCGTGATCTTCACGGACGGTCGTCCGCACTATGACGAAGGCATCGACTTCTACATGGGAGACTCACGCGGCCGGTGGGAAGGAGACACGCTTGTGGTGGACGTGACCAACTTCAAACCGGAGACATGGCTCGACAATGCCGGCAATTTTCACGGCAACAAGCTTCATGTTATCGAACGCTATACGCGGACTGGAGCCGACACCCTACGTTACGAGGCGACCATAGAGGATCCGGAGGTCTTCGAACGCGCCTGGAACATCCGCGTCGACCTCGCACGCCACACGGAGCCGAACTTTCAACTTCTCGAGCATGAATGCGAACGTGATACGAAGGGCGTCTACCGGCATCCTCCGCAGTTCTTGAAGTGAGGAAGAGCTAGCAGCCTTACGGGGATCACACCTGCTGTTTTTTTGAGAAAAAGGGGGAACTGATGAAGCCGCTCATTGTCACTGCACTGGTTTTTCTAACTGTGGGAACTTCTCAACAGAGTTTTGCGCAGGCGGGCTTTGCGCAGCAATCGACATTGAAAGCCGGTGCCGCAAAGGTGGATATCACTCTGGCGGAGAACGAACTTCCACGGAACTACGAAGGCATACTCGATCACCTGTACGCCCGTGCGATCGTGCTCGAAAGCGGTGCCACGACCGCGGCGATGATCTCGCTGGACGCGGGAGGTGTGCCCGAGCAGATCTGGCAGCAGGTCACGCGGCAGGCTGAAAGTGAACTCTCAATCCCGGCGAAGAACATCCTCATCACGGCCACACATACTCACAGCGCCCCCAACCAGCAGGCGTCACGGCTTGTTCCCAAGATCGTGGAATCTGTGAAGCAGGCCAAGCAACGTCTCGCGGCAGCTCGCATCGGGTACGGCACAGGCGTGTCCAATATCAACGTCAACCGGAACATCATTGACCCTCAGACGAAGCGGTGGTGGGAAGGTCCGAACTACGACGGGCCATCGGATAAGACTGTTGCTGTCATCAAATTCGAGACGCTCGACGGCGAGCCGATCGCGGTCTATTACAACTACGCGATGCATGGTGTCGCTGTCGGCCAGTTGGACCTTGTGAGCGGAGACGCTCCGGGAACCACTTCGAAATATATCGAGGATGCCTTTGACGACAAGATTGTCGCGTTGTGGTCGTCCGGCGCGGCAGGCGATCAGAATCCTCTCTACTATCAACAGACCTACGACCTCCGAGAAATCCGCGTCAAGGAATACGCCTCGCGCGGCGTCGACATCAGCAACTCGATGCCCCCCGGCGGGCAGGGGCTGAACAAGAAAGATCCGCAGGTGATCAAGCTGATGAATCAGCAGAAGCAGATGATTCTTTCGATGGGGCAGTTCCTCGGCGAAGAAGTGATGCACGTCATGCGCGGCATGGAGCGGACGGAGACTGTCCTGCACATCGATGGCAGACAGAAAACCGTTCAATGTCCCGGCCGCGATCGTACCGACACGGGACGAGCCGGTTATCCCGGAACATATAAGGATGCCGGACCAGTAGATATTCGCGTCGGGTTGCTCCGGCTCGGCGATATTGCGATCGGTACGGTGAATGCAGAGGTTTTCAACTTGATCGCGCAGAGACTAAAAAAAGAATCCCCGTACGCACGAACCATGATGGCGACACTCACGAATGGCTCGGCCAATTCCGGATATATCCCGAACGATGCCGCGTACGGGATGTACACGTTCGAGGTTGTCTCATCCCGCTTGCAGCCGGGATGTGCAGAAACGGGGATTGTGAACGGAATACTGGATCTTATGCAGGAATCGAAGAAGTGAGGAGGCTCGATGGCAAGCCGCATGAGGAACGACGACGCAAACAAGATCATCGCGAAACTGCACGACGGCAAGAAGTCTTCTTCGGGGAGTCAACGACAAGTTTCTCGATGTTCGCGTTCTCGTCGGTTTTCGAAATGACAACGTTCACCCGAATTCGCAGGGTTACGAGATTTGGGCGCGCGGGGTTGTCGACACACTCAAAGGCTGGACCAACCACTGGAAGGAGTTCAATGCGTCGAAAATGGATTGCCGGGATCGAGACTATTCTCATGGCGATATCGTGCTCGGCTCTTTTCCCCGGCTCCCGCACGGAAGCCGCCATGCAGGCCGCGGTATCGGGCACCCGTGTCGATGATGTGCCGCGGATCAAGTTGTACGGCACGACGCCCAATGTCGTGGCAGGAAGAGAGACCGAATTGGATCCGACGGAGCCGACGCTGGACCTCTATATTCCGCAGGCAGACAAGGCGACCGGCGCCGGAGTGCTGATTCTGCCCGGTGGGGGCTATCAGATGTTAACGGTTCCGGGCGAGGGAGCGGAGCCTGCCAGGTTCTTGTTGTCGCACAACGTGGCCGCTTTCGTACTGCGATATAGGCACGGGCCCCGCTATCACTATCCGACGACGCTATTAGACGCCCAGCGGGCGCTGAGGCTCATTCGAGCGCGGGCTCAGGAGTATCATGTTGATCCTGCGAAGGTCGGTGTCCTGGGAGGATCGGCAGGCGGGCACCTGGCAGCAATGCTGGCAACTCTGTATGACAACAAGCTGCTCCCGGAGGCCCCATACGTTGCGGACGCGACCGACGGGTTGAGCGCGAAACCTTCTTTTGCGCTGCTCCTCTATCCGGTAATCGACTTGTCGGACGATGCGGTGACCCATCGGGGATCCCGAACGAATCTCACTCAGGAATCCCCAGCCCTCTACGACCTCTTGTCACCCCAAAAGCACGTCACTCTAGATACCCCTCCTATGTTCATTGTCCACGGCACAAACGACCGCTTGGTGCCGGTGAAGAATTCGCTGCTGCTTTACGAGGCCTGTCTCAAGGCTGGAGTCCCCGTTGAAATGCACATTCTAGAGAACGGTCCTCACGGATTTGGGATGGGCGCGAATCTCAACGACGACGCGATCAAGCAGTGGCCTGAGCAGGCTCTGCGATTCATGGCTCGACATCATTGGATTCCCGAAGCCCAGATCCGCTGAAGCGGGAGCTTCCAGCGTCACGAGTGCACCTTTAAGCAACGGCTGGGTAGAGCCGAGGCATCTGGAGGCGATCCCGTCGATGATCGCGGAGAGCTGCGCGAATGGGCCGGACCGTAAGGCAACAAAAAGGCCCGCATTCATCTTCGTGAATGCGGGCCTTTAGAGCGAGTCAGCCTAAGAATCTAAAAGGTGAAACGCAACTGCCTCTGGAACGAGCGGGTCCCGGTCTTCGGATTAGTCAGATATCCGAAGTCACCGTGTGATTGTTTAGCCAGGTATTAGGATCCAGGGCCGTGTTGCGCACATTCCAGACAGCCGATCCTGAAAATCGATTGGTTCCTGAACGGGTGAAGATTTGAACCTGTGCATTCCCTCGACCCGACTCCGCATCCACGGGAGTCAGCACGAGTCGCACTTCTCCGACCAGATCCGGAGTCATCGTTGTGGTTCCGAAAACACCGTTGATGGAAAAACGGCCATCTGTCACGCTCAAGCCGTCGCGTACCGTATTGACAGTCGTTGAAGGCTGACCGGCAAAGGTGTCCAGGCTGGTGCCCGCCGTTGCGAAACCTTTGCGATACCCCGGCAGAACGCGGACAAGATCCAGCACGTTGTTGCTCACGAGAGGAAGGTCGGTGACGCGTTTGCTCGACAGCACTTCGCCGATCGAAGCTGATGACGTGGCCAGGAGGCTGTCGGCATCGACGGATACCTCGACCGATTGCGCTACGTTTCCGACTTCAAGTTTAAAGTTCAGTCGGACCGGACTTGCGGGCTGAGATTAACTTCGTTGTATGTGACCGGCTTGAATCCCGGCAGCGATGCCGTGAGCTTGTAGATACCGGGCAGGATTGCGGGAAAGTTGTACGCTCCCGATTCATTTGTCACGGTTGTGCTCACCACACCGGTCTGCGTGTTCGTAGCCGTGATCGTTACGCCCGGGATTAAGGCTTGCGAGGCATCTTCAACGATGCCTCCGATGGATGTATTAACCTGAGCGAAAACAAGGCCAGCACCAAAAAATGAAGATAAGCGCGGCACTGGAGATGATGCGTAGCATAGAGGGCTCCCATGGAAAAGCTTGGTGGCCCGGGCGTCAAGAACCGCCGGGTCAGACGCGAGGGGGGTGCGTCCGAGGCGATGTCAAGAACAGCCGAGCCACCAATCCTTAGTTTCTGGTTCCTTGCTGAGTAAGAAAAGACGGCTCTCGCAAAGACTGGGCGGAGACTATGCGGAAGGTGTTCTCGAAGGCCAATACATTTTACTGAGATGCCGCGCGTATTAAAGCTGGTGCAACTATCGCGGGACATTTTGGTAGAGGACGCAGGCGTACGCCATAACGATCAGGCCGGCCACCCAGGCTGGTTCGAACACTAGGGCGAAACGCGGATCGACACGAAACGAGTCTGCGGATCGGTACTTCCGTCGGGTCGCGGTGGGGCAGAGACAACCCGAACATTCACCGAAGCCGGGTCCGCGCCGAGTCCCTTGAGCAAAGTCACGACGCGCTCCGCGCGTTGGGCGGCGACGCTTTCGCCTTCAACGAGGACCTTACCGTTGGAAAGCAAGGTCGCACCGCGATGAGCCTCAATCTCGATTCGTTTCGCTTTGGACGCCACGGCGTAATCCGCAGCCTGGTTTACAGTCCGCGTATCGCGTGAGAACAAAAACGCGCTGTCGAAGTCGTATAGGACCTTCCACTCGCGCTCGACGAACGGTGGAGCCGGTCGCGCGGGAGGTGCAGGCGGCGCGGCCGGAGTGGCTCCTGGCTGACGCGTTGATGGTCCTGCGGGTCGGTGTGTGGGCGGAGCTTCGATTCCAGGCTCCGCCGGCAGAATGGTGTTGCAGGCCTGGTTGATCTCCGGCATTACGGACAGCTTCACGGGCTTGAGGGGAATTCCACCGCAGACGCGGGGGCCCTTGTCGATCGTGCCTTCGACCAACACTTCGTGTAACAACTGCGGCGGGTACTGGTCGGCCGAGATGTCCTGCTGGACGACAAGGTAGTAGGTCTCGCCTTCGTACTCGGCGAGAAAGCAAGGGACAGTCCGCGTGTCTCTTACGATCGGGCACGTCACAAAGTTTAGTTGCTGCGCGGCCGCAGTGTGCGCCAGGAGGAGCACGGCCAGAACCCTGAGCTTCATAACACCCCCAGAAAATTGATGAGGTCCTGTTTCTCGATTTCCGAGAGTTTCATGTCGAATCGACGGTCGTAGTAATCCACGAGTTCCCGAAGGTTCTTCGCCGAGCCATTTGAAAAGTACGGCGCCCGCGCGGACAGGCCGCGGAACTGTTGCATGACGATCGAGCCTACATCTGCGCAGCGTCCCGAAATAAGCGCCCGGCCGGGATCGCTCGTGTAAATCACGCGGCCGAGGTACGGATGAGGTTGTGCCTCAGGCTTGCAGGTGATCTTGAACACGGGCAGGTCACGGGCATCGCTGTACAGCGGGGGTTCTGTCCATCGGGGATAGTTTGTCGTTCCGAGATCGACGAAGCCGGCAGACAGGTCCTGTCCTGTCATCTGATGGTTGTGGCAGGTCGCGCAGGTCCGTTTGAGCGGATTACCGAGGCCGATGGAATTGATGTGGGTCACGTCGCGCAACCAGAACTGCCGGAACATGAAGATGTCTGCGCCGCGGGCCACGGAGGCGCGAAATTGTTCCTCGGCGCTGTCGCCGCCTTTTTTCCACGACTCGAAACTTAGAAACACGGAATCGTAATCGTTATCACCAAGGACGCCGGGTCGATGCGAGGCCATGGCCGCAGGTCCCAGCGTCGGCGGACCGCCTGGCTCAGCAAGACTGCCGGCAGATCGATCGAAAATCTGCGCCACATACACCTGGTTTTCGAATTCAACGATCTTCTGCAGTTGCTCGTCGGTCACGGATTGCGCCTCTCCATGGCCCATCGCTGCACTTCGCGCCTGCGTGAGGAGCGTGGCTTCCCGTGCGTCCGCCATGAAGTTCATGCCGACCGGTCTCCCTGTCGCCGGATCCGTATCCGCCAGCGCGCCGAGCTTCAAGACAATACGTGGCGCGGGGCCTGTAACGTACTTGAGGTTCGCGGCCATTCGTGGGCGTCGATAAACGGAGACGGTAGGGGTGGGACTGTTCAGCCCGTAAATCGGATTGGTGTTGCATCCCGTTGGATCGTTCACGACATTGATCGTGAACTCGGCATTTTTGGGAACAGGAAGAAAAACGCGAATCAATCCCCGCTGCAACAGCAGGGAATGCGATTTCTCCTGGTCCTGCGGAAGATTCGGGCAGTTCGATCCGTCGACTGCCGCAAACAGAGGATCTTTACCGCTTGTTCGCTTCCACAGCTCGCGAGCGGCCTCGGCCGAAAAACTCATGCCATATGCCGGCTGATGACAGGTCACGCAGGCGCGTCCGTTCTTGCCCAGAGGCGTAAAGAACGGATGCGCCTTCATGTCGACAGGCCCGCTGGAAAAAAGAAGACCAATACGGCCAGTGGATGTCGGGTATTCCGTTTGGGCCGCCAGCACGCCAGTCGTGCCTGCAGAAATCCAAGCGGTACCCGGTGATTGCTGGGCCAGCGCAAACGCCGCAGAAGCCGCCAGCACGGCTACTGCGCCAACCCATGTTGCTCTCATCAGTTCACGCCTTAGGGGATGTTTTTCTTGTCGACGGTCCATCCCTCTTTCTTGGCTAGCCCCGGAGGGTTACCGGTGAAAAGCTTGGCCGCTTCCGAATTGCTTTTGAATTGCCAGTCGAGCCATGCGACGGAAGCCATCGCCCAGTCGCTGCCGTGAGGCTGGCTAAATGTTCCGCCGTGCCCAACGCCCTTGTTGGCAACAAAGACGGGAATCTTTTCGATGCGCTTGAAGTCGTCCATGCCGTTGACATACGCGATGTCTGTTTCTCCGCCGAGGAGATAGAAAGCCGGAGCGTGAAGCTTCGCGAGGAGTTCCTTCGTAAGCGGAGGCATGCCAGGCAGAGCGCCGCCCCCACCGCCTCGTGCTGGACCTGCAGGCGCGCCAGCCGGCGCGGCACCACCAGGTGCGGCCCCGCCGGGTGCGCCGCCACCGCGTGGTGCTCCACCTCGAGCCCCTCCACCGGGTGCCTGGTTGGGATCATTCAAAATTCCGCTGTCCACGACGAGCGTGGTCTTGACGCGCGGATCTGGAGAAACTTCTAATGCCTGCAGACCACCGCAGGAGTGACCGGCGACCGCAACCTTCGAGGTGTCGAGCTTGCGGTAGTAAGGGCTTTGGGAATTTGTATTCTGTGCCGTCGCCCAGTTGATGGCCTCAAGAAGGGTCCCGCCACTCGGGACAGGCGCTGCACCAGGTGCTGGCGCGGCCGCGCCGCGTCCTCCACCCGCAGACATTGGCCCAATCGCCACGATGAAATAGCCATGCGATGCAATTTCCGAAAGGTAGTTCTGATGCGCGGCATTTGAATTCGAGCATCCGCCATTACCCCAGGCCAGAATCGGAAGTTTTTCCCTGTCGCCGAAGGCGCTGAGGTCCTTTGGACGGTAAATCGTGTGAGTCGGAATGCCGCTGTTGCTGACGGCGATGGCCTTGTACGGACCGGTGCCGCCGTCTTCGACGGTTCGCTCACCCGACTCCGTCCCGACCGCTGTACCTGCGGCCTGAGGTCCGCCCAGCGCCGCTGTGCCTGCCACAAAAACTGCTAGCAGGCCGGCCGTAATTCCTAATGCAACCATTCTGGTGTTTGCCATAAGAAGCTTCCTTTTTTGAGGAGTTGTCTATTGTTGTCGCCGATTTTTGTTTCTGGCGGCGAAGTCTAACAATGGCCAGCAGCGGGAGCTAAGACTTTCTCGATCGATTTGTTAGACGTGCCACGTCTTTGTCGACGAGGACCTTGATGGCCGGCAGACCCGCGAATAGCGTCGACACCACGAACCGGTTCCGGCCCGGCTCGACCCATCTGGTTACATTGCGTAGTTAGTCGTCACGTTCCGTAATCGAAAGACGTACCAAGTCTAACGAACCCGAGGAGAAAGTCTTGGCCGCATCTCCTGGTGGTTGTTAAACTCCGCCGACAAATCATGTTCAATGCTACCCCGTCCTCTGCAGACTCGAGCCCTATGGATGGTCACCCGGATTAGGAGGCAACGATATGCTTCGACATTTTGTCCTATGGAGCTGTGCGCTAGCTTCGCTAACGGTTGGACTCACGGCGCAGACGAGCACGCCACAGCGCGCAACCGGAAACCAGCACCGTCAATACACCTTTGCCCCGACGGGCCAGCAGATGCCCTATCGAGTCTTTGTTCCGCCCACGTGGGACGGCAAAGCCTCACTTCCGATCATTCTCATGCTGCACGGTGCCGGCGCGGACGAGAACAGCTACATGAGCATGAATGACGGACTGCTGCCGAAGCTCGCTGCACAGCACGGCTACATCGTGGTTTCACCACTCGGGTTCACCGCCATGGGTGCTTACGGTAATCCGCTCCGACTGCCTGCTGTATTCGGGGAGACCGCAGCCGCAGTGACACAACGCGCTGCGGTAACTCCGGCGCGGCAGCGTGAACTGAATCTCAGCGAGCTGGAAGTGATGACCGCGCTCGAAGTCGTTACCGAAGAGTATGGCGCAGATCGCTTGCGAACCTATCTGGTGGGACACTCGATGGGCAGTGGAGGCGTATGGCATCTCGCTGCTCGCTATCCGGATCGATGGCGTGCCGTAGCGCCGATGTCCGGACCGTTTGTGGATGTTTCCACCTATCCGTTCGATCGAATCAAGAAGCTTCCTATCTTCATGACGGAAGGGACTGGCGCGACGCCGTCGCTCGAAGGCAGCCGCGCGATGGCGAAGTACATGCGCGAAGGCGGCTTCGTTTTTGACTACCTTGAAGTGGACGGCAACCACGGAAGCATGGTGGGAATGGTGTGGCCGCGTGTGTTTGAATTTTTCAACCGCTACAAATAATCATGAAGCGAACGGCAACTTTTCAAATGATGCGGCAAACATCGGTCTTTATCGCGGCCGTTTTGTTCACCGCGCATTCAGGGACTGCTATTCAGCGTCCGGAGTCGGTGCCACAGGAGATTCGGCTGTGGCCCGGCAAGGCTCCTGGCACGGAAACGTGGACTGTTGCGGAAACTGCGACCACATCACCTGCCGGTGATCGTACTATCGCAAACGTGAGCGATCCGAGCGTCACGGTGTTCCTTCCTTCTGCCGCTG
>Ga0157379_10002895_pt1 | contig 14477 bp, 18 predicted proteins | sample S25metaG_FD_121802 | JGI IMG/M metagenome (GOLD analysis project Ga0157379, IMG submission 121802) | Switchgrass rhizosphere microbial communities from Kellogg Biological Station, Michigan, USA - S2-5 metaG | ecosystem: Host-associated > Plants > Roots > Rhizosphere > Soil | place: USA... | reverse complement strand
GTGGAAGGGGTTGGGTAGAGAAGGGAGGGAGGAGAGGAGAGGAAAGGAAGCTTAGAGGGGGACTGAGGGAAGGATGAAAGGCAGATATAGGAAGAATAGGAAGGGAGTGGAGGGATGGATTAGAGGCTTCAATAGGACTCAGTACCATGTTCTAAATCAGGGCCTAGCATGGGCACCCACAGGGGCCAGATGTAGGGTGAGCTTGCAAGAGCAAATGCTGCCCCTTCTGCTGCATAGAGAATTTGTATTGGCATCAAATAATAATATTATATATTGGATTCTTTTTTGTGACTGAATAATCAAAATTGGGCTCTACCACCTCCACAAAGACAATATGAGGCCTACTGAAGGCATCAGATCCACATGTTTTGTGCATGTTGGTTGTGTACCTCCCACTGCTGCCTCTCTGGTGCATTCCACCTCTGAAATGAGTTTATTTTGTGGTAGTAATGATATCAGAATTCTTATCTTAATTCAGCTTCCCAACTCTTTTGACCCTCTCACCAAGGGCTTCTGTTCCTCTGGGAGTCTTTCCTAACATGCAATATTTTATTGATGGAAGACAGCAAGAGTGGATACATTGTCCCAATCTACTGGGTTGGCTGATTGTGGATACACAAGAATTCACTATAAGGAATTCTCTTAAAGGATGGTCAGATGGTCCTTACAAACTTAGTTTGTTATCCAAGAAATAATTCAGCTAAAATTTAGTTATCTTCTCTCAATCTTCTCCTGCATTTATTTCCCTTCTCTTCTCCCTGATTGAGTCATAATATCAAGGGCACCTTCTTTTTGGTATGTTTTCCTCCCTGGCAGCCCAAGCTCCCAATACTGATCATTCTATGGATGGTCTCCACACTCCCTATTCTCTTATTACATGAACTTTACAAGAAAAATCAATCAATCAAAAATATTATAATGTATGTTCAGCACTGCTGCTTTATATTTGGAAAAGAAATCAGTTGTTTAATGTTTTGTTTTTAACCAGGCCACCTTCCACCCTTGAACAAAGGCAAACTAATGAGTGAGCTCCAGATTGTCAAAATTAATAAATGACTTCTCCTGCTGATCACTGTGCACAAGTAGCTGTTGCATTTGCTTCACATATGATCTATCCTCCTCCCTCCCTCCCTTCTTCCCCAGCCTCCCCAGGGACATCAGGTGGTTATTGATCACTTTCATGACCCCCTCAGCTGCATGGTCCTATACCCCAAACATTGCAAAAGCTTAATAGAGGTTAGCAGGTTGTGCATGATGAAATTGTCCAGGCTGCTATAGGACAGTCACAGCAGAAGCTCTTTTGTGTTAGCAGTCCTGGAGGAACTGGGAAAATCTCAATTCTATCAAGCTGGGAAGTGTTCCTCCTTCCAAACTCCAAATAAGTCAGGGGTCACTAATGCTTCTACATAGTCTGGACCCATCAGAAGAACTTTTGTAATTGCACACAGTTGCCTCTTAAAGGAGCAACAAGCAGGGTGTTGAATGTGGAGATTTGACATGACCTAGGCTGGGAAAAATGCAGTTATACCCAGAATCACTATTCATCCTCTGAGGGTGCACTGTCCTTTATTCCCTTTCAGAGACAATTTCCAGTCAGACTGGCATTTGCAATGACAATTAATAAATCACAAGGACAATCTTTGAGGACAGTTGGAATGGATTTGCATACTCCAGTATTATTCACATGGCCAATGTTATGTAGCTGTTTCAAGGGGACAAACTGGTGAAGGATTAAGGTATTGTTAGCAGAAGGGGCAACAGGAAAGACAGAAAACATTGTATATCCAGATGTTCTTCTACATATTTAAAATATACTCATGTATCTAAGAATAAAATGAAGTAGATGGGAAGTTGGATAAAGCTGTTAGGACCAGTCTCCAGAGTGCAAAGGCAGCTGGAGGTGTTATGGAGTTCGAAGATAAGTGACGGGAAGAGTTACAGATAAGGACTTGGCTTCAACTTATGTGTTGTACCACCCTGATGTATGCAAAGTTGTCCTAGTACTTCAGAGCAGATGTTCTGGGACCAGGCAATTGGAGATGGGCCCAGACTGGTACTTGGGGTAGGCAATGAGAGTCAAGTGTTAAGAGTTGTTTGGCAGGGAGCAAGACAAGAATAACAGATATGGGGTTTAAAATGAAATAACCAGATTGCTTTGTATTGTAAAGGATACAGGTTTAAAGACAAAAGTCAGAGCACAGGATCCAGAGTTAGAGTAGGTACAAAATAACATGTGAACAAAATGTAAAAGGAAATAAATGCAAAAGCATTGTTCATGAAAGGGAATAAACAGAAGTGTGATCTTGGAGTTTAGAGTCAAATACAAAAGTATATCAGGTGAAGCATAGCCACTACAGGGGGATCACAATGTAGAATGTAGGGGCAAGAGGATGCAGAACAAAGATGTTACTAAAAGGAGATGAAGGATATAAAGTCCAGAAACTGGAGTTGGTCCGGAGGATGATTGGAGCTCACAATGGAAATGGACTTAACAAAAGCTTTAACTCACCCTCATTGAAAGTATATTGTATCATGTCTGACAAAGTCAGACTCGAGCACAGCTCATATAAAGGAATAGGCCAATTAGATCATGTCTTATGTAATAGTACTAGGAGTTGAAGTAAGAAAATATGAGGTTCTAATTGCAATCTAATTGAGAGACTTATTTGGACATAATTCTCGTATTGCATAAGAAGTTCCACTTTTTTTCTCCATTTGGAGGAGGTCGCCTCAGATAACAACTGGGCCGTCACGAAAGTTGATGTTGAGTGATCCTCAACTGAAAGCAAACACGTACACATGTGCAAGCTGGGCGAATGCGTGAAAATGGTTCTCATATTGTTTACTTATAACATAAGTAATGCAGATTACCAAAACGGTCTGTGTAACAAAATAATCAATTTAGAAATATCGAGGTGCAGGTTGATTAGAAGGTGGACTATGGATTATCCATGAGGATACACTTCGCAATTTCTCCAATGATGAGCTTAACGCCCGTAATCCATAACTATAGGGAATTGACATGTACTTCTTCTGCCTCGAATACAGGTGGAATGAGACCGAAATACTCCTGTCTAATCCAATGCAAGTTTCTATTTCAACATTTGTTGGAGAGCGTGTGTAGCAATGACTCTTTTCCGAGTCAGATTATTCCTACTGGCGCTGGATCAATCGACCCTTTATGTAAAGGTCAAAAAGTGGTTCACCTTATTATGCTAGGCTGTTCTTCACATCCAGTTCTGATGGTCTCAACTGTTAGCGATGAGGCGACTCTGGCACGGAAATGATCTCCCGCTCTTTCCCCATGAGCTATGAATACATTTTTTTTTGTGAGGACAATCCCTCTTATCCGGACTCTTGGGGTACTCTCTGCGGACTGGGGTTGAACCGGGAATACAAGAGAGCCATCAAGATTCGGTGAAAGGACAACAGGACACAAGCTCCGTCTCAGAGGAGAAATGCAAGGAATTCGACTTGAGGACAAAATCATGAATGCATCGTCCGTACTACTAACGAAATTACTGCTCAAAGGAAGCACAATCATCGTCGAGTTGTCGTTGACGCGCAGAAGAAACGAACGTCGTCATTTGACAAAGGGACACTATCTCCAGACATTTTTATTGGGACCAGGCGCCATGAAAACGTAATGCAAATTTCCGATGCTTTTCTCCTGGTTTGAAATATTGTAAGTCATAAACTCGGAAGTAACAGCGCCAAAACAAACAAATCGTGTTGCAGGGTTTCGTTTTTGGCACCAAAACAAAAGAAATTGCATAATTGATATCTATAGAACCCCTCCATGACATTTAACACGGTCCTCAATATATTGGCTGTATATCATTTGAAGGCCGGAGCAATTGCTTGTGACATAAGGGGGGTATCAGTCCAGACACTACCGTTCTGGACGGGACTGAGATTGAGAGGATATCCGCCAACAAAGGCGCCAGCAGACCAGGCGGTCCATCCCAAGAAGACTGGGGAATTTCTGTTAATGATGCAAAATGAAATAGGCTACGAAAATACTTCACCGTCGCTGTTCTTGTTAAGGAAGGCTAATTGCTGACTTATCGTCGTGATACAGTCGCTGCCTGATCCACCACCAAATTCGGTATTGAGAACCAGACGTTTCTTACTTCGTGCATAATCCGCGAGAGGGGCGAAGGCATCATCGATGTTGTTTGTGACACATACTTGACTAGTACCACTGTTATCAGAGTCGCTATACTTATGGACCTCGAAGATAAGATTGGTCGTCGAGCCTGCATCTCAAGTGAATCCAAACGAAGCGGTACGGGTATGGAGCTTACCGTCGGGATTTGTCACGTTACCCAGAGCATCAGCGCTGCCATTCGAAACATATGTGGCCGCAGACGTCCAATTATTTCCTGGAAGCAGAATCATTTGCGTTGTGGCACCAGCGTTGCGGATAGCAGTAACCACTGCTTGGACGGTTTGTGCCCACGCCTTGATATCTGGGACTGAAGACACAACAGTTGGTGTCTTCTGCAGATCCTTTAAACAAATATCTTACCATCATGAGGCTCATTCATCGTGCCGAAGACGATCTAGGAGGAGAGAATCAGCGCATTCTTGGCGGACAGGATTTTCAGACGCGCTTAGTACTTACACGCGGTTCATTTTTGTAGTAAGCAGCTAACTGAGCCCACAGGTTGGCAAACTAGTGCTAACGTCAGAGAACACCGGTGATAAAGTATATATTTAATGTACCTGAGCATTGGTAGGTCCGCCTTGGCCAATGATCATTCCATTCCAGCGAGCATAGCTGAAGCCTATTAAAACCTTTGAATCAATAACGGATGACTTCTAACTTACTTGTGGATATCTATCAAAGGCTCATGAGAGGATATTCGACGAGAAAGAGCGCGCAAGAAACGTACCAATGATGCAGTAAGCACCAGTCGCAAGGCAATCCTGAACTAAAGTATCGTATATAGTGAAAGTTGCATTATAAAGAGGCTAAATAAACGCGTCAGTTTTCACAGTCCATGAAGCTATCATTCGGTCTTACTCCTCCTAGTACACCATTAACGAGATACCTGACGGAGAGGATCAAGCAACTATTTCTTCGAGATAGATAATTCACTCACTGCCATCCTACGGGTAGCCTAAACATGTTAAACCCGATATCTTTAACAAAATGTTGCATTTGTCCGTTCCCGTCCAGTCCATAATACTGTGTCAAAGGTGGATAGGCACTGGCAACCGTGCATGTTCCCTGAAAAGGGGAGAAATACATGAGAACGAAGAACGATGGACTTCAGAATTAACTGCGGAATGTACGTCAGTTTGGCAACCGAAGTCAAATCCGGCGATATCTTTAAGTGTATATTATTAGGTGCCTTCAAATTGTGTTCTCATATCATAATTTAACTCACTGACGCCTCCGAATTTTACTTTCCCGGAACCTGGTGCAGGAGTCGAAGTCGGGGCATAGGTGCTAGTTGTGCTGGATCCTCCAGCGGCACCTGGGATACATTGCCTGTCAGAATAAAATAATGAAGTAAACCGACGGGGGTTTTTCGAGATAGTTGGGCTCAAGCTTACGAATAGTAAGGGTTGGAAACCGTGCATCCAGATCCAGCAGCACAGGTTGTGGGACCTGTCCAACCGATTCCACCACATTGTCCCCATTGAGGAGATGTAGCAACTTGAGCCAAGGTGGCCGGTATAGTCGAAAAAAGTAAAACACTGCCAGTGGTATACTTCATTGCAATGATTTTGAGCAGCAGCAAGAAAGTTGGATTAGATATCCATTGGTCAACCTATATACTTTCGAGAATTCCTATCTGACGTGTACATCGTGTCATATGCGATGGGATATGGTTTGTTGTACACGCCGCTTGAAACTGAAAGGGCCAATTCTCGGAAGGAAAGAAAACCAGTCTATATCGAAGAGGAGGTGATAGCAGGGCTAAAATAACCAAGAATCTTGATAGAGCTAAGAATAAAGAACCAAGTTAATAAACAAAGAGGAGCTCATTCTAGTTACGGAGCAAACCTGTAAAATTATCGGGAGGTTAAACCACACCTCTTCAGGGTTGATACCCTTCGGAATACGGCTTCTCGTCGTCTCTCTTATCATTACGGGACTGTTATACGTGGACGTAGTCTGGTTTCAGCGCTTCCTATGTCTGGGGTCGACGATGAACATCCTGGACTTCGACCAGAGGTAGTTCGGGAACTGCCGGTTGCCGCTCCGTCTTCTCCGATAAACTCCCAGGATCCATATCGACCTCATTCAACGTATGTATTTAACCGCAAAACGTCAGCGTTACTCGACGGTTGTTGACAGAAGTCCTTCTCAACTTGATAGCACGGATTTCAGTCGCTCGATGATAAAACGATATGAGGTTCAAGTGCTCTTTCACCCTCGAATATAAACCTCAATATTTAGTCGTTCAGAAAGACAGGCTTCGCATCTTGGACTCCCAAAGTAGCGTTTTTTGAAATCTCGTCATAGAACGGTATCCTTCCATCCATTAACTATGATAAAAATATACACGGAACATGACGATGACTGCAAGGTTCGAAGAAACTACATAAAATCATCCATCAGTTCCTCTACAGTCTTGCCTTCATCTGGATCCGCAGAATTTCCGCTAAACAAGTTGTCATATGACCTGGCTGCCTTCTCGGCCTCTCTCGCATGAGCCAATTCGAGATCTTTTTTTTTCTATAAAGAGATAAGTAATTACTGCTGTTCAGAAATGCCTGAATTACCTTCTCTGCTGCTGCTGCTCGCCGGAGTGCAGCCTCAGCCTTAAGACGGTCAGCCCGCTCTTGCTCGTGGTCAACGTCCCGCTCTTCTTTCGTTTTGTTCAATCGGTTAACGATTGGATTCTCCCGCTTAGCTATGTGTACTATACATTATCAGATAAAAATTTATGTCGCAGGAGGCATTTTTAGCTCACTTCGTTTGACCTGAAAACGATGCCATCATTGAGAATTTCTGTTGGAGTACTTACAGTTTAAAGGACGCACCCTATTATCCTTATGAAAGGAGACTTGACCAGTTGCCATATCGCCTGTTTTCTATTATATTGGGTTTATCATGGAGGAAGAGGTATTTTCGATCGATTGCGTACCTTTAAATTGTCTCCTGGTGTATAAATAATGGTGATGTTATCCTTCTTATTGCCTTCAATCGAATTCGCTTTCACCAGTTGAGCACAATCAATGAGCAATGGTTGAGGTATTTCTTCCCATGATTTGAAAGAGTCTGGTAGTCGTAAATAAACGTGTGCGGACGAAAGCTTATCGACGTGGAACCAAATGTCCTGTGGCCTGCATCAACCATGAAAACCAGTCTTAATTTCAGGTAGTAACACAATCTTAAAATATCAATATTAACCTACCACGCATACTTTATAAGATCCTCGTCTGGAACTTTGTGTTAGAACCATCTGATCAGAAAACGATCGAAATCGAGACGTACTCTCCACCTTGTCTCGTCCCATGTAAATCGTAGTAGGAGGGTCGGTAGCTGTTAAAGGTCAATCAGGCTGGAACTATAAAGTTGATTCTGCCTACCGGTCGATTTGAAGAAAATCACCATTGCAGTAGAGATTGAGGCAAGCAATATCGGATTCGAACTCCGCTCGATTCTCTTGAACGGCTTTGATAACTTCTGGGTTAATAAATATCAATAAATAAAAATTAAATTTATTTTGGCTGTCTTGGGAACATTTGCCATCGGTAACTTGTATCCGGATTTTCTAATCGATAGCTCTCTTCATTGGATCGTATCGTTCAAAAAAAGTTTTTTAATGAAGAAAGTCTTCCGAATAAAGAGGTTATAGAAATGTACATTTCATAGTAATCTCCTTCCTTTATTTCCTTCTGAACATTATTTTCGCTACTCATTATACAATCTTCAAAGACTCCAAAATAGCGATTAAGCCCTCGTTGCCCCCCAACCTGTGGATTTCTTCAGTGATCTGTTTCTTCAATGTTCCAAGAACTTGGAGAGTATAATCGAAAGATTTGGTCTGGTACTTCAAGTAACTGATGGCGCGGTGCTTGAGTTCGGGGTCGGTTGTCCGCGCCTTTAAGATATCTGAAGGACGCCGCACAATCATTATACATTTTCACCCCTGGTGAATCACTTACTGATGATTTCCTTGTTGAATGGATCAGTACGGATTGCGTGGATAATGGGGAAAGAGAATTTCCCTTCTGTAAGGTCATCGGCGAATCCTTTGCTTGTCTCGTACTGCACGCAGACTAGTTAGCACAAACTCAGAAAGAATTCCAAAATGTACCTCGGTTGACACAAGATTCATGTAGTCGTCCCTAATTTGGAAGTATACACTCATGATATTGACCAGTGGAATCGTGTCTCTACAGTAATAACAGTCAGGTGAATAAGTTGTTGCTGCGAATAATATTTGGAGCCGGTCTTACATTGTCGAAGCGCTTTTGGCCGCCATTAGGCGGACGGCTAAACGAAATAGACCCCCTGTTTCTGTGACAAGATAGACGTCATCACCTTGCAGTAATAATGCGAAAATGGGAAACGCACTATAACTAGCCATGTGGATGTAATCTTCTTCTGTCGGACACGTCATGGTGTCCCTCCAAAATAATTCCATTCCTTGTCCTCGATGAAGCTTCGTTAGTTCATCTAAACCTATTTCAATCGATGGATTTTGAATTCAAAAGAAGAGAATTACCCGTGAATATTAATTCTACTTTGTCACTCTTTCCAGGAACAATAGGATGTTGCGAACGCAGTGAATAAATTTCCTTGTAAATGAGACAATAACCAGCCAAGCAGGCACTATTTATAGTCCTTGGAATTCCGAAGACTTTATGTGCAGCTTTCGAAAAGGATTATTAAACACCTGTATCGCATGGTAAATAAAGAATTCACCTGGTCTTCCTCGCCTCAATTCCGAATTATCCTCAATATCATCGAGTCTGAGAGGAGACAACCGTCAATCCCCCCTGGAAACGAACCTTGATCCATTACTGGAAAGAACAACTTACAGAAGACTGGCTTCATGCAATGCAGAAACAACTCGAGAAATAGAGTATGCGCTCTCTAGGGAAATATTAAGCCATATATTGAAACTAGTAATCAATCTGGTCCGTATCCCCTTTCCATTGACCTCACTGAGGTAAGAAAAGGGCTGTAAGAGAATCTTATCACATGGGAGAAGGTTTAGGAACGCATATTCTCGAGAGTCGAAATGAATCTACTGACTTTTTCATTCTCTGGTTTCCACCACCCGTCTAATGAGCCATATCTTTCGATAAATTTATCATACGTGCCTGCCATCGGAACAGTTGGGGGGAGGTGCTTGGGGACTGTGAGGATACTGAGACTTTTTATCTGGCTGTTCTGCAGAAGCCCGCCCATTTCCCTTTGTTCTCCAAACGCACCCAAGAGAGGCGGAAACGGTATGGCATTTCCTTCCAACATTGAGCATACCATCGAACTGTTGGCGCAACTGACAGGTTAAATTAGCCACCTTCAAGGGGCAACCTCTAAAATCACGGCACAACATCTAACACTGCATCATATAGATATGGATTACCAGTGATTTCGCCTCTGTGAGCCTGAAATCCTGGCATGTCATATTCTTTGAATTCCATGGGGGCTATTCTCTTCATGTCACTGTCCGATTTCGCCTATAATTGATAGCAGCCCATAGAGAACGTTTCAGCGTTTCAACTACGAATTTTTGAAGACACCTTACCCATTTAGGCAAATTGACAAGCAGAATATGTCTAACAATGTCAAGTTCGGGTTTGTTGAGTGGGGTCAGCTCTTGAGAAGCCGATGGTGGAGTCTCCTGGGGTATGAGTTCCTGCTGGATTGGAAACAGGTTTGGTGTTGGTCCCATCGATTGCTAGGATAGCGAACGACATGGTACTAGCAGAAGCATAGACGTTCTTGTCATCTCTAATCCTCAAGGAAGATGCTCTGCCACAGCTTGCGCAAAGTGACAGTCGATGGAGGTTTGGATGCCAAGTCGTCCGTCAGCCAATCCCGGTTTTGACCCACAACTACGTCATGTTTGTGAAGAAAGGCAAGCGTAAACACAAGCACTCAGAATAAAGAAAATAGGTAAATATGAGGTGTATTTCCTGATCTTTTTTGAACCCATTTATTTTATCATCAGGATGACCCAGATGTTTGATTATATTCCAACATTTTTGGGAAACCTGCCAAGCGCAGATATAATGCCTACCTGCCATGCTTTCCATGTCACCGACTTCCGTACAGTGTACTTGCAATCCTCTATTTATCATTCCAATGCCGGTATTAGGTCTATTTTGGCTATTTTTTCTCCGGCTAACCAGCTGACTTGGGTGTGTGAACTATCCTAACTCCAACGGATCCTTCCCTGATCGAATTTCGCAGGGTGTAATGGCGCGTAAATATAAAACCGCGGTAAACATCTTTAACATGCTACTTACAGAATGTCACTCCCGGCTCCTCCCATACTATCCAACCCCATTCTGAGCGGCGCTCCTCTCAGACTCGCAGACGTTGCACAAGAATCCAAAGAAAGATTCTATAAGAATCGAACTATTCGAGATGATTTACCCCGGATGACAGACGCTGATACTGAGCTACCTGTTTTGCCGCCTGATACCACTCGAGACGCTTTCAATAAAGCCATTCAGGAATTAAAGGACTCACTAGGTGATGAGAATGTGGTTCTCAATGATGGACCTCTCATTGATGGGTGGTATTTGGAACATCCGTAATTATATTTTCTTAATCTCCATTTTCTTAGATATCAGTCATTGATCTTGCAAATAGAAACACTCACGACGCGTTTCATTTACACTCTCGCGAGGACACCATTTCTTCTGCTGTGGTCTATCCAAGTTCGACCGAAGAAGTCCAGAATTTGGTTAAATGGGCCAATAGACATCTTATTCCTCTTTACCCAATTTCAATTGGACGAAATTTGGGCTACGGTGGCGCTGCACCACGCGTCCGAGGGTCGATTGTCGTTGACCTAGGAAAGCGCATGAATAAAATTCTTAAAATCGACGCAGACAACTGCTCTTGCCTCCTCGAACCAGGAGTGACTTACTTTGCACTCTATGAAGCAGTTCAGAAGACCGGATATCCACTTTGGATTGATACTCCTGATGTTGGGGGAGGAAGTGTTGTTGGTAATGCTCTTGATAGAGGTGTTGGGTGAGTGTCTTTAAACGCAAGACCCAGAGAGTCAAATCAAATTTTAAAATTAATCGTAGCTATACTCCGTACGGCGACCACTTTGGTAACCATTGTGGGATGGAAGTGGTTCTCCCAATAGGCGATGTCGTCCGTCTCGGAATGGGGGCGCTCCCAGGAAAAGACGGGATTGACAATCCCACTTGGCAATCCTTCCAGTATGGATACGGTCCGTACTCAGACGGAATATTCACTCAAAGCAACTTTGGAATCGTGACCAAGATGGGCTTCTGGCTGATGCCAGCAGTAGAACACCTTACGTTTAGCATCACATTTCCCCACGAAGATGATTTTGAACAAATTGTGGATATTATTCGTCCTTTGAGCGCGGCCAGAGTTCTAGGCAACGTCCCTCAAATTCGCCATGCGACCCAGGAGCTTGCTATAACGGGTATTAGGAAAGAAGACATCTATTCTGGGGACGGAATTGTACCACCAGAAGTCATTAAGGAACATATGAAGAAGACCGAATATGGTGATGTCACTTGGATATTCTACGGTTAGAAAAACTGAGTACGATCTTCTGAAGCTGACGTGAGCCACTTCCAGCGACCGTCTATGGCACTGAAGAAGTGCGTAATGCTAGCGTTGCCGTCGTCAGAAAATCTTTTTCAGTTATGCCACAAGCCAAATTTGTCTTCCCTAGTGATGTCCCTCCAACCCATTATCTTCATACTCGCGCCGCCATCGCAGCTGGCATTCCACATCTCACAGATCTCAATTGGCTCCTTTGGACGAAAAACGGCTCTCATCTTTTCTTTTCTCCCATTTCAGCCGTTGATGGAAAAGATGCTAGGAAATTGTACAGGCTAGTGAAGAAGCGCCACGAAGAATTCGGCTTCGATATGATGCCTGCCTTTTGTGTTGCTCCTCGTGAGATGCATTTTATTGACTGTCTTTGCTATAATCGGGGTGACGAGGAGGAGAAGAGGAGGGCTGTGGCTTGTATGAGGGCCATGATTACGGACGCTGCAAAGGAAGGTTATGGTGAATATAGGACGCACATTCTGGTGAGGAGAAATTTGCCTTCCAGAACTTATTTCATTTTCAATATCACTCCCATAGCTATCTGATCAGGTCGCTGCAACATACAACTGGAATAATGGAGCATTAATGAAGCTGAACGAAACTTTAAAGGACGCATTAGATCCAAACGGTATTCTTGCCCCCGGTAAGGCCGGAATCTGGCCGAAGAGGTTTAGGGGGAAAGGATGGGAGCTGCTTGAAGGCGATACCAGAAACTGGAGTGCACCAGAGAAGAACGGAAAGTAAACTTGGTAGGACACTCATGATTTATTGAATATTCGCAGATAAATCAAATCTATATGGCCCATGGGTCTACAGTTCTTCGGTGGATAGTTGTCTAGAAATCACTTGTCCTAACACGGTATCGATCTTCTGAACATCCGAAATATCAGTCTCGGATTGAGGTCCCTCAAAACGTATTTGCGTCCCAGGTCTGAATACCATGCAATAAGTCGAGCCACCAAAATGGAACATTCCCAACTCGTCTCCCTTCTTGACAATTTGTCCCTCCTTTACAGTAATTTCGCATGTCGAGACGTCGGTCATACCAACGGGTACGAAACACATCAACCCAATGGTCGGCTCATCCGCCTCAATGAATATCAAAGCGCGACTGGCAACTGAAGTAAGGAAGCCCTGTGAGCGGACAGGTGCCCAGGGATCAGCTCCTGCTGGATTTTCGAAACCTTCCGCGGGGGATTCCACAAAGTAGGACCCTGGGACCACCACAGCTTTATGAATTCTCCCGTTGACGGGACAGTGCCACCGATGATAATGTGTAAGGCTGAGGTAGGCCTGGTAAACGGTTCCCCCAATGAAGTCTTTCACCAAGGGATCGAAATTGAACATGTCTCTGAGGGAGTATGGCTGGGTTTTGAGCCAGAATTGGTCGTGAGCTTTGACATTTGGAGAAATGCGATAAACCGAGGATTCGCATGGTACGTTGATATAAGAGTCGTCAAGTGGACGTTCAACCGGTCGCACTCCAGGCCTAAATTGTCTGGTAAAAAAGTCATCCCAAGATCTGAATCCATGGTAAGGGGCGTTCGGGTCGCAAATGTACGTCTCTTCAAAGTCAGGCATAGACTCCCTTGCCTCGGGACTAAACCATCCCCTTTCCTCCGAATGCAGAACGTATCGAGATGCCGGCGAGTCGAGGAATTCCGCCCAGATATTGAGGATCTTCCCGAACTGCTCATTGACTTTGGGATTGGTGAACGCGGCAAATCCCGCTTTGGTAGCCATTGGCCAGTTTAACACGCTGTTGAATGGAAGAGCGAAGGTTCCTCGTATTCGGTGCCAGTCAGGAGCCTTTGTGAGGATGGCGTTGCAGATGGTTAACATGGCTTTGTAGTCTTTGACCTGGAATCCCTCGTTAATCTCAGTTGAGGATTAAAGGCATAACCGACCTGAGGATAATCCGTCCCAGGCATGAATTTGTAAGGAGGGGTGTCCGGAACCTGAGTAAACATATCGTGGAACAACCGAAACAGCTTTGGATCTCCTTCGATGATCTCCTTCAATTCATGGATAACGGGCTGCAAGGGGGCGGAAGTGGCTGATTCCTCTCTCCCCGTCTTGATTTCCCTCTCAGGCTGCTCGACTGAGGAGACGTTACCACTCTCAAGGCCCAATGATGAAGACATGGCGAACGGAGATGAAGTTCTCTACCAAAGAGTGGGGCGAACTAAGTGGTAGTGCCAGCATTATAAATATTTTGCTTTATGTCCTAGAAAGCCGTGGAATTGGATATTACTACCATTGAATATTACCCGAACATGGAGCCTGAATGCTATTGGTCCTAATCGCCTTTTTCAGTTGGTATATAGGAAACCAAACTTATACCCATTTCCTAGGAAATAATCTATATCTGCTGGTGCCTTTAATGTGAAGAGACACTGGAATAGTAATGATTCATGGCAAGATGACTCAATAGTTACACAGCAACTTGACAGCAAACAAAGCTCTATAACTCAGGAAGCATACCTGCTTTCCTTAGCTTATCAAAGGCCATAGTCCAAGACGAGATGGGGTTAACTTCCTCTGTGAAGCCGGCCGCACGGGTTTTCTTTATGCTGAACTGTCTGTCTTTTGAAAGCCAAAATCCATATAGATCCAAAAATTCAGCCCTGAACACTTCGGCGGGTCTAACACGCTTCGCATTCAGAGCGTCCTGATGCTTCTTGACATATTTGCTGGGAAGTAGCCATCGCCCTTGTCCTTCTTCCGT
>Ga0157379_10002893_pt1 | contig 14486 bp, 10 predicted proteins | sample S25metaG_FD_121802 | JGI IMG/M metagenome (GOLD analysis project Ga0157379, IMG submission 121802) | Switchgrass rhizosphere microbial communities from Kellogg Biological Station, Michigan, USA - S2-5 metaG | ecosystem: Host-associated > Plants > Roots > Rhizosphere > Soil | place: USA... | reverse complement strand
GTACGCCCGCACCCACGATTTCATCGCCCTCTACACGGGTGGAGTTTTGGCGAAAACCAATCCTTCGCATTTGTATGACGTGCAACTCCAGGACAAGATCGAGCTCGAGTTGGCGCCTGAGCGGGCTGTTCTGGCGCCCTTCATTCGGCCTGCGTATTCGGCGCTCTTTTACGTGCCTTTGACCTGGATGCCATTCAAGACGGCATTCGTTGTTTGGATCGTCCTGGGTACGCTGACAGCGATCGCGATCCAGGCTTGGGCAGCGCGCCGCTTCGGATCGGAAGCACTCGTCTTTTGTGCTTTCTTTCTACCCTTGATTTATGGGATCGTCAACGGCCAGGACACTGCTTTCGTTGCTGGTCTGATGGTACTCACGTACTCCGCCGCCAAGCGTGGATCGTATATCCTCTGCGGAGTATTACTAGCACTACTCCTCTGCAAGTTCCATCTGATCCTGCTGGTACCCGTAGTACTGCTGTGGCGTCGCGAGTGGCGGATTTTGGCAGGCTTTTGCCCAACCGCGATCGCTCTCGTGGGGATTTCTGCCGCTATTGCGTCGCCGAGATCGTACATCGCGCTGCTCACCAATCCGGCCCTCGAGGCGCTGAATCCTTCACCCCAAATGATGGTCAATACCCTGGCGATCGCCGTCAACTTCAGTCTCGACTACCCTGCGGTCAAAGCGCTCTTAGCCCTGGGAGTCCTCGCGGCTGTCTTGCTGATTCCACGGAGCGCTCCGCTCGATCGATGGTTCTGGGCCGCCGTCTGCGGAAGCCTTCTCCTGTCACCCCACACTTTTGAATACGACGTCGCTCTGCTGCTGATTCCCATTGTTAGGACGCTTACCGATTCGCAATGCGCGACATCGTTGCGTTTCATCGCCGCGACGGCTGCGATTCCGCTTCCCTACTTTATGACCTTACTCCCGATGCCTCTTGCCGCTGGACCCGCCCTGGTGATCGCGCTGCTGTTTCTGACTATCGCGTGGCCCCAATGGTTCGATCGGCGCGCTACTGCCACTGAGGCTACGACCCCGCCCGCCGGCTCGCCCGCTGAGTCGTGGAGGTAGGCCGCTTCCGTCGATAGTTCCAGGGGCGTTTCCTCATGGACTCCGCCTGCTACACTGCGCTAAAATAAAGGAAACTTCACCTGGGGTCACATCATCCTATGTGTTAGAGTAATAGTGATTCTGGGGCGTCAGTCCCAGGGACAGGTTTGGTTAGTAAAGTGAAGGCAACCGCGTTATTAATTTCGTTCGTTTTGGGCGTCTCCCCGTTGGGTTTCGCCGCGCCAAAGGCGAGTATTACCTCTGGCGAAGGCGAGGACCATTACGAGATTATCGATCGCTATATTGACGCTACACGCACCAATAAGCCGTCGGGAATCCAGATGGATGCTCAAGTCGATGCAGAACTCCCTAAGCTGCAGAAAAAAGGGCGGCTTGAGGCGTTGCGGATGGTGTCCAAGCTGGGTAAGATCACTTGGGAGCGACTCCACTTCTCGGGCGACAATACCATCAAGAAGGAAGTGATTGCCCGGTTTATCCAAACCGAGCAGGATCAGACTGACACTTCAAAGATGGCCATCAGCCGTGAGAATTATCGATTCAAGTACAAGGGTTTGGAGACTCGGGCGAGCCAGCGGGTGTACATCTTTCATGTGACTCCGCGGAAGAAGCTTCCGCAGCTATTCAAAGGCGAGCTTTGGCTCGACGCGGACACCTATCTGCCGGTGCACGAAGCGGGCACCTTCGCCAAGAGTCCATCGATGTTCTTGAAAAAAGTCCAGTTCGCCCGCGACTACGAGATGATCAACGGGTTCTCGGTCCCGAAGCATGTGGAAAGCCAAGCCGAGACTCGCTTTTGGGGCCCCGCTCAAGTTACGATTCACTACAACAACATCGTGAAGTCCGGGACTGACGAAGTCGGCGCGATGCCGGAACAACCGTAATCCACTTAGAAGCTAATCTTTAGGGCCTATCGCCTCGGAACTCGAAAAGATACGTTCAAAGGAAAAATGCCCAGAACAGGTCCTTCCCTGTTCTGGGCATTTCATTAATTGAAGTTACTTACTGGAACATGCGGTTGCGGACCCGGCGGAGGAATGCCGGAGTTTCGAGGTCATTCGCGGCGAATGGATCATCCTGGATCGGAGGCTGTTGCTGCGTTGGCACGCTCGATGACGAGGATGCCCCAGCGGCGGCGGCGCGGGCTTGTTGTTGCGGAGGAGGGGGCTGTTGCTGCTGAGCCGCAGCCCCCTGATGCGCGCGGGATGACGGCGGTTGATACGACGGACGCTGCGGAGTGAGCGGCGCTTGATACGGAATCGGCGTATGCGGGACGGAGAATTTCGCAGCCTGGTTCATACGTTCGGCTGGGGAGGGCACTTGCGGCTCGTACTCAGGCTCGGGCTCCGCAGCCATGACGGGCTCGGGCTCGTAGTGGTGAGCCTCGACTTCCATTACCGGCTCGGCGTAAGCGGGTGAGGCTTCCGGTTCCGTTTCCCAAGGAAGCGGTTCTTCCACGCGGGCAACGGGGGCCGGAGCCGGAGTGGCCGCGTGGAATCCATTCGTCATCAGGTTGTTGGTCACCACAACCGGCGCGGCGGGCGTGGAGCGCATCGTGTAGGAGTTGCTGCGGACCGGGATCGGCAGTCCTTCGCGTTCGAAGCCAGTGGCAATCACAGTCATCTTGACTTCGTCGCCCATGCTCTCGTTCATTACGACGCCGAAAGGCATTTGGACGTCGTCATTGGCCGTAGCCTTGCGAATCAGCGAGCAGGCTTCGTTCACATCGTGGATGCTCAAGCGGCTCGACGCGGTGATGTTGATCAGCACGCCGCGCGCTCCGGTGACGCCGCCTTCTTCCATAAGAGGAGAACTGATGGCGAGCCGTGCCGCTTCGACGCAGGCATTTTCGCCCTTGGCGGAAGCGGTGCCCATCATCGCATGGCCCATGCCAAGCATGATAGATCGGATGTCGGAGAAGTCGCGATTGATGATGCCGGGCGTCGTGATGATGTCGCTGATGCCTTGCACGGCTTGCCGCAGCACATCGTCGGCAACACGGAACGCTTCGAAGAAGCTCGTCCCTTTCGGAACGAGGTCGAGCAGGCGGTCGTTAGGGATGGTGACGACCGTGTCGACCGTGCGGGCGAGATCCTCGAGGCCTTTGTTCGCCACTTTCATGCGGCGTGGACCTTCGAAGCCGAAGGGTTTGGTGACGACGGCAACGGTGAGCGCGTTCATCTCCTTGGCGAGATTGGCGACGACGGGCGCGGCTCCGGTGCCTGTGCCTCCGCCGAGTCCGGCGGTGACGAAGACCATGTCCGCACCGTTGAGGACTTCAATGATTCTTTCAGTATCTTCGAGCGCAGCTTGCCGGCCGACATCAGGATCGGAGCCGGCACCGAGGCCGTTGGTGAGCTTCGATCCGATCTGGATTTTGTTGGGCACGGGCGATACATTGAGCGCCTGCACGTCGGTGTTGAGTTCATAAAACTCCACACCTGAGACCCCTTCCGCCATCATCCGCGTCACGGCGTTGGCTCCGCCGCCGCCAACTCCAATCACTTTGATCTTGGTACCCAAGATCATTTCGTCCTGCATCATGAATTTCAAATCGCCCATAGTGTGTCTCCTTACCGCGAGTGTCACTTCAAGACCAGCCCGAGAAATCCGGGAGCCTTGCGTCTAAATTCCGGGCGGGTCTTCAACTTGGCCGAGTACATGGCCAGGCCGAAAGCCGTCGCCCAATCCGCCCGATTCAAATCATCCGGAAGTCCGTCCATATCCTTGGGCGGACCCTTGCGGCAGTTGCAGTTCAAAACAAACTCCGCCATATCTTCCATGCCGTAGAGCAAGGCTCCGCCACCGCAGAGCACGATGCCTTCGACCAGATCCTGCTCCATTCCCGCTTTGCCGACCTCGCCTTTGATGACCTTGAACAAGTCTTCGGCCCGGGCATCCAAGACATCCGTCAAGTCCCAGCGGACTGTCTCGCGCGCGGGGCGGCCTTCGCAGGAAGGAATCTCGATCAGCGCGTTATCGGCTGACAATCCGAGGCGCGCGCATCCGTATTCGCGCTTCAGCAATTCCGCATCGTCGAACGGGATGCGAAACTTGGCGGCGATGTCGCGAGTGAAGTGATCCCCACCGACAGGGATGCTGCTCGACCAGACGAGCGCGTCACCGGCGTAGAGAACGAGTTCGGTGGAGTGCGCACCGATGTCGGCGACTGCGACGCCACGCTGACGTTCGTTTTCGAGTACTGCTGCGTATGAAGCAGCCATGCCTTCGAATACTGTTTCTTCGACGTTGAGGTGTGCACGATTGACAGCGTCGACAAGCGTGTCGTGCTCTTGAGCGGAGGTCGTGATGATGTGCGTGTGCGCTTCGAGACGGCTGCCGATCATGCGCTGCGGCGAGCGGAGACCGGCGCGTCCATCGACTGTAAAGTCCTGGGGAGCGGCCTGCAAGAGGAAGCGATCGTGCTCAAGCTGGACCTCGGTTGATAACTGAACGGCGTAGTGGAGGTCGCGGCCTTCGATTTCGCGAGGACGACCGAACTCATAGAGGCCACGGCTGTTGCCACTCGAGATGGTGCTGCCACCGACTCCGACGGTCGCCGTGTCGACGAGGAGTTGTGCGCGGAGCTCGGCGTTCTCGATTGCCTTTTGAATGGAGGCGGAGACGGCCTCAGGGTCGGAGATTCGGCCGCGGGACCAGCCGTTGGACGGCGCGTCCGCGTAGCCAACGAGGCGCTGATAGCCATCTTCCACAACGCAAATCACGCAGCGCGTGAAATTGCTGCCCACGTCAATGCCCACGCCGGTTTGGATCTCGCGTGCCATCTATTCCCCTTTCCCGCCGACGACAGAAATCCGGCCGTCGAGCCGCATGTCGAGAGTCGAGACGCCGGGAAGCCGGCGGCGAATCTCAGGATACGAACGTTCGAAATCTTCCATGCGCTGGTAGAAATTCTTGTCCCCCAGCCACAGGACCATGGCGTGATTGTCAGGCGCTTGAACGATCGCCTTAAGATTGTCCATGTCGGCGACATCGACTTCGGAAATCTTCGCGCCATACGTCTTGACGTCTCTCATCAGACGAAGCATTCTTAGCACTCGTTTGCTGCGTTCCTCAATGGGCGCGTCGGCGCGGAAGCCGACGACTACGGGCAGACGGAACGTCATTTGCGGAGGCAGGTGGAGCAGCACACCATCTTCATCAATCAACCAGATGCGCGATTTCGATTCCCTGCCGAAGGACTCCTGGAAGAAAGCAGCGGGCTTGCGTTCTGCGATGCGCACAAAGATCTGGTTGGGCCAGAAGCGGGCGATGGTCGCTTCCCGCACCCACTCGACTTTCAAAAGTTCATCGCGGCGCTTCTCGATGGGCATCAGGTACACGCTGCGTCCATAGTCGTTCGCGAAGACGTTGATGACCGACTTGCGAGAGGAACGAGTGACGCCTTCGATGGACATGCCCGGGGGATCGACACCATATTCGGGCGCGGAGGCGAGTTGGAATCGCGGATCGGAGATTAGGAAGCGTTCGACGCGATGGAAGGCGAAGAGTCCACCGGCGAGGACAATCAATCCGAAGAATGCCTTGACGAGAATGGGGAGGAGGTTCCAGGAGGTCTGGCTTGTCTGCGGCTTACGCGCCATACGCTTGGACTCCTTTCTTCTTCAATTGGTCGAGCACGCGGTCGCCAGCCTGCCAAACATTTCCTGCTCCTAATGTTAGAACGCAATCGCCTGGTTGTGAAGCTTCCACAGCCGCGTCAACGGCGCGGTCGATGGAGCCGACGTACTGGACTGAGCGATGTCCGAAGGCGGTCATGCGCTCGCATAGGGCTTCAGAGGTGACTCCCTCAATTGGCTTCTCAGAGGCCGCGTAGATGTCGAGCACGAAGACGGCATCGGCCGCGTTGAAGGACTTTGCAAACTCGTCCATCAAATGTTGCGTGCGCGTATAGCGGTGGGGCTGGAAGATGGCAAGCACGCGTTTGTAATCACACAGGCGGGCGGCGGCAAGCGTAGCGCGAATTTCTGTTGGATGGTGGCCGTAATCATCTACCACCGTCACGCCGGCTTGCTCACCGCGCACCTGGAATCGCCGGTCGACGCCCGAGTAGTGCGCCAGACCGACTCGAATGACGTTGGGCTCGACTCCGAGCTCGAGCCCAACGCAGACCGCTGCAGTCGCATTCAAAACGTTGTGATAGCCAGGGACGTTCACGCGGAACAATCCAAGATCCTCGCCGCGCAAGCGCAGGCGGAACTGGCTGGAGAAGTGGCCGCAATTCGCTTCGCTGATCGCGAGGTCGACTTGCGCCGTGGAGCCGTAGGTAAGCGTGCGGCGCTTTACTTGCGGCAGAATTTGTTGGACGTTCTCGTCGTCGAGACAGAGGATGGCGGCGCCGTAGAACGGGACTTTGTTTACGAAATCCTGAAAGGCGGCACGAATTTCATCGATGTCTTTGTAGTGATCGAGATGTTCGCGGTCGATGTTGGTAACGATAGCGAGAATCGGCGCGAGCTTGAGGAACGATCCATCGCTCTCGTCGGATTCGACTAAGAGGAAGTCGCTGTGGCCGATGCGGGCGTTCGAGCCACCCATCGAGCCAACGCGTCCACCAACGACGACCGTCGGATCGAGGTTCGCCTGGCTCAGAACGCTGGCCGTCATTGAAGTCGTGGTCGTCTTGCCATGGCTGCCGGCGATGGCGATTCCATACTTCAAGCGCATCAGTTCGGCGAGCAGCTCTCCGCGGGGGATCACGGGGATGCCGCGACGGCGAGCTTCCACGAGTTCCGGATTGTCGTTGTGGACAGCGCTGGTCACTACGATCGCTTTCGCTTCACCTACGTTTTCGGCCTTGTGGCCTTCGAAGACTTGCGCTCCGAGAGCTGCAAGGCGCTCGGTAATCGGAGTCAGTTTTTGATCAGAGCCCGAGATCGCATAGCCAAGCGTTAGCAGGACTTCGGCAATGCCGCTCATGCCGATGCCTCCTATGCCGACGAAGTGTATGTGCTGGGGCCTAAAAAACATTTTTCCTTACGATTGTTTCGAGTTTTGAGGTCTGAGTCAATAGAAACATTACCTTTCCCGAATGTTTTTGGGCGGAAGATCGATCCGGTAGAGCCGTCCGGGACCGGACTCACCCACTTTGGTGATCGCCCAGTCCTGCTGGCGGGTCTCGAAATCCTCCGCGGAACGTTCGTCCCTGTGGACGAGTAAGTGAGTTACGCCTTGATCGCGAATGCCTTGAGCGACTTGGCGGCGAATGTCCGTGGGTAGCGGAATCGCCTGTATTTCCGGGGGTTTAGTGAGTGTCTGCCATTGACCGGAGGTCTGCGTTTGAAGTTCGATACAGGTGTTTGTTTGATCTGGGGAGGCATCGATTTCCACAGTTTCAAGTGGCGCCGGTTCGGTGAAGGCGGCTTCGAAGTACTGGGCCGGCTGGGCGCTCTCCCAAATTCTCCACCGAGTCGCGGAGTTGCCGTCGTGAGCCCATTGGACGATCCAGGGCTCGGGCTTGGAGCTAAGCTTTGCGGGGCGGTCGGGAGTCCAGCGGACTTCGGAGATGCTCCAGGGGCCGCCGCATCCGCCCTTTTGTACGATTCGGAGAGCTTGGACCTGGGGCTTGTTTGGAAGGAAAGTGAGTCGCACAATGGATTGCAGATCCGTCATGAAGGGCGTCCAGCGCATTTCCTGAATCGATTGGTTGAGGGCACCGGTGTAATTCAACAGATAGGTGCGATCGGAGTACGCTTCCGGCAATGGGAGCGCGGTGTAGATGACCGCGTTTGCGGGAGTGTTGCGATCGATCATGCGCACGATTGGATAGGTGTCAATGCGTGATGCGAGGAAGTCCTCTTCGGGGATCTGTCGGAAAGCGGCGGCAATGGGCACCTCGGTCAGCCGCCAGCCATACGGCTCGCTGTAGATTCCGACGACGGTGGGCCACGCGCCGATAGTTTGGGCCACTGCCAGCGCAGGGATTGCCCACTTCCATTTTGCGAATGTGATAGCGATCGCCATCGCGAAGAATGGCGCGCAGGGGATGAGAAAGCGTGTGCCGAGGTTTGCGAACCAGGGGAGCAGGAATAGCGCGCCCGCGAACATCAAGCGACGGACTTCTGGAGATTTGATTCCGGCGATGGTAAGGGGAAGCAAAAGGAATGCGGGTCCGAGGCTGCCCTGCACTCTGTGTCCGGTGAGCGTGACATCGAAGATGGTATGCCATCCGAGTTCGGCTCCGTTGAAGTGGCGAAGGTTGTTGCGATACTCGTCTTCAAACGCGATGGATACGTAGGGATTTGGGAATTGTCGATTGAAGAAGGGAGTGACGGGATTGTCGAGCCAGAGCCAGTTCTTGATCATCCATGGCGCGATCAGCGCGGCGGCAGAGAGGGCGGGAATGAGGGCGGATTTCCAGGAACGGCTGCGCCACAATACAAATCCGATCGCGTAAGGAGTGGCGAGCGCGGCCGTGTATTTGATTCCGTACGCGAAGCCTGCGAGGAGTCCGGCGACGATCAGCCAGTTTGCGTTTCGGTCCGAATCCCAACGCGTTAGCGTGACGAAGAGGAGAAAGAGGATCGCTGCGAGTGCTACGTCGTTGTAAGCGAGCGTGGCGTCGAATCCGATGACGGGCGATGTGAACACGATCAACGCTGCAAGCCATCCGGTGGCGGGCTTGGCGATCCATGCTCCGTAGGCGACCATTCCGGAGGCGAGCGCGAACAGGAATGCTAAATGAGCGAGCGCCGCTGCGGAGTGCTTGCCGATGGCGAAGGCCATGAGGAACAGCATCTCGATGCCCTGTGAGAAGTTTGCGTAGAAGTTTGTCGTGACGCGATAGAATCCGCCGTGTTGGAGATAGCGGGCGGGAAACGCCAAGTGATAGAAAGTTCCGTCGGCGCTGGTCTCGGGCGCGAGGGCGTTGATGAAGTACCAGAGTCCGAAGACGGCGAAGGGGATCAACCAGAGTGACAGCTTCGGTGTCGACAAAATCGGGCGTTTTTGCAGGAAGATCAGTCCGATTCCGAGTACTAACAGAGCGGCGAGCGAGACGAGATGCAAGGCGCAGAGGGCGAAGATTAAGGGACTGACGACTGCGGCACCGGTGCCGAATTTGATTGCGCCGGTGTGGTCCGATGGCAATCCTGCCCACCGGAACACGAGGCGTCCGGCGGCCAAGCAAGAGGCGATGGTGAACAACGCGCCAGCGAGTATGAGAGCGACGGCCATCATCCTCTCGCCAATTCGATTAGCAAATCCGCAGCGCGTTTTGCGGCGCCGGGTTTCGCGAAGGTACGAGCGGCTGCGCTCATCGCTTTGAGTTTTTCCGGAGTTAGTGCCGTGAGTTCCGCAATGAGACGATCGCCGCTGAAGTCCTTGTCGAGGACGAGCCGTGCTGCTCCGATCTTCTCGAGGGCTTGCGCGTTTTTCGCCTGGTGATCGTCCGCTGCGTATGGAAACGGCACGAGAATCGAAGGTTTTCCGGCCGCCGCGAGTTCCGACACTGCTCCCGCGCCTGAGCGGCAGACCACAACATCCACCTCTGAAAATGTTTTGGGCATGTCCGGGATGAAGGGGACCACTTCTCCGTCAATGCATGCGGTTGCGAAGCGAGATGCGATTGGTTCGTACTGCGTTGCGCCCGTTTGATGAATAAGGCGAAAGTGCTTGAGCTGGGGCCATGCTTGTTCGCAGGCTTGGTTGAGCGTCCGCGAGCCCTGGCTTCCGCCCGTGACGAGTACGGTGAGGCGTCCTGCGGGCTTGTCGGCTATTTCGAAGAATTCCTGCCTGACGGGCAAGCCAGTCACTTCTATGTTTGCGCCTGGGAAGTACTGGGCGGCCTCTTTGAAAGTGAGGAGGACGCGGCGCGCCATACGGCCGAGCCAACGATTCGTTGCGCCGGGGATCGCGTTCGGCTCCATGATAGCCATGGAGAGGCCCAGCATGCGTGCCGCGGCCATGACAGGGGCCGCTACGTAACCGCCCATGCTGAACACGGCGTGCACACCTCGGCGCTTCAAGATGCGGCGGGCAGCCCAAATGCTGGAGGGAAGCTTGATCATGGTCGCGATGGTTTGCTGCAAACCTACGCGCTTCAGTCCGGTGATTTCGATCCAGTCGATATCGAATCCGGCCGCAGGTACGAGTTTCGCTTCCATTCCGTGGCGCGTTCCGATAAAAAACACATTGTGGCCAATTTGTTTTAACTCGCGGGCCACTGCGATTGAGGGGATTACGTGGCCACCGGTACCTCCGCCGGCCATCACGAACGTGAATGGTCCAGGATCATTCGGCATAGCGACCGTAGTCCGCATGCTCGCTGATGCTGAGCAGCAGACCGAGTGAGAGAAGCGTGGCGACGAGCGAGCTTCCACCAGCACTGATCAGCGGAAGCGGGAATCCCTTCGGTGGAACCAAATCGAGTGCGACCGACATGTTGATAAAGGCCTGTACGACGATCGACACGGTGATGCCGAGCGCGAGATAGCGGCCGAAGTCATCCGAGGCCAGCCAGAAGAGCCGGAGGCCGCGCCACAGGAGCACGATGAAGCCGGCCAGTACGGCCGAGCATCCCCAAAGCCCGAGTTCTTCGCCAATGACCGAATAAATATAGTCATTGAAGGGTTCCGGAAGAAAGAAGAGCTTCTGGCGGGACTGCATGAGTCCGAGGCCGAGGACTCCGCCGGAGCCGACTGCGATGCGGGCTTGTTGGCGGTGATGCGTGGTGTCGCGGCCTTCGCGGCCTTGCTGGATATAAGCGTCGATCGACTCGCCGTATGGAAGCTTTCGAAGCGCTTCATGCTTGGGGTCGAAGGTTTCGACTACGCGAGCGAGACGATAGGGCTTGGCGGCAATGAATGCAACACCAGCCAATAGAATCGGCGCGAGCAACATCGCAAGATACCTGAGCTTCAAACCAGCGACATAGAAGAGGACGACCGAGGGCACGATCAAAACGAGCGCGGTTCCGAAGTCGCCTAGAACGACCAGAACGGTGATCAGTCCGACGATCATTCCGGCGGGAATGAGACGATGGCGTGAATTGACGGAGCCGTAGCGCTGCACGAGCAGGAACGAGAGGAACAGCGCGAGCACCGGTTTGGCGAATTCCGACATCTGCAAAGTGCCCAACGGCATGCGAATCCAACGGTGCTTTTCACCGAAGATGAAGGTGAACAAGAGCAGCAGCATGGTGACGCCAACGAGCGTAAACATCCAACCAGGCGTGGCGAGTTTGCGGTAGTCGGTGCGCATCAGAATGAACATGCCGATGAGGCCGATGACTGCAAACACGAGTTGCCGCCAGAGGTAGTAGAAGCTCGATTGATGCTCGATTTCCGCACGCACACTGGAGGCGCTGTAGACCATGACAAGTCCGAAGCACACCAGGAGCAGAATTGTCGCAAGCAGTGTGGAATCGGTGCGTTTGTAGACTGCCATCTTCTCCTCTTACAGACCGTTCACGATCGCCTTGAACACTCGGCCGCGGTGTTCGTAATTGTCGAATTGGTCGAAGCTGGCGCAGGCCGGTGCGAGCAGTACTGTGTCGCCGCGTTTCGCTTTGGTTGCGGCGGTTTCAATCGCCGTTTTGAGATCTCCGACGTGATTCAAGGGAAGCGCGTCATTCAATTGATTTGCAATCTTGTGGGCCGCCGCCCCGATCAACAGCGCGGCGCGCGCTTTGCGTTTGAGGGGATCGCGGAGGACTGTGTAGTCACTGTCCTTGTCCTTCCCGCCGAGGATGATCCAGAGGCCTCCTTCGAAGGCTTCGATGGCTTTGAGAGCTGCGTCTACATTGGTCGCTTTGGAGTCGTTATAGAAGTCGATGCCTTTCCAATTGCGCACGAATTCGAGGCGATGCTCGACGGCGCGGAAGGTCACCAAAGCTTGACGGATTTGCTCGTGCGATGCTCCGGCCAGATGCGCGGCTGTAGCGGCCGCGAGGGCGTTTTCGATATTGTGGCGGCCTCGAACGGGGATTTCGCCGGCGTCCATCAGCACTTGATCTTCATTGCGCAGAGTATGTCCTTCGAGCCAGAACCCTGGCGCGGCGACGCGGTGTTCGAGACTGAACCAGGCGATCTTGCCTTGAACGTAGTTTTTGAAATTGGAACAAATCGCGTCGTCACTGTTTAAAACAGCATAGTCGTTTTTTGTTTGGGTTTCAAATAGGCGGCGTTTCGCGGAAGCGTAGGCGTCGAGCGATCCGTGGCGGTCGAGGTGATCGGGTGTGATGTTCAGGCAGACACCAATGTCCGCGCGGAAGTCGCGGATGGTTTCGAGTTGGAAGCTGGAGAGCTCGAGGACGTTCCATTGGCCGTCGTAAGAGGCGTCGACCATGGCGGTGGGAGGCAGTCCGATATTGCCGCCGACTTGGGACGGTATGCCGCTCTCATGCAGGATGTGGCCGATCATGGAGGTCGTGGTGGTCTTGCCGTTTGAGCCGGTAATGCCGATCGTGCGGCCTTTCAAATACTGAGCCGCGAGTTCCAATTCGCCGATGACTGGAGCTATGATGTTGGCGGGGACGATGTTTACGGGCACGCCGGGAGATAAGACGATCAAGTCCGCGTTTTCGAAGACATCCTGTGATTGGAGGCGGAAGTCCGCGCCGATCTCGCGGATGTGGCTCGCTGCGGTTGAGTCGAGCGGCTTAATGTCCGTGGCGATTACGCGCGCACCCTTCTTCGAAAGAAGCTCGGCGGCGGCGAGACCCGATTTTGCCATACCGGCGACGAGAACTGTGAGCCCTTCGATTTGCATTTCTATCTCAACTTCAACGTTGTGAGGGCGAGCAGCGCCATCACCAATCCAGCGATCCAGAATCGCGCGATCACCTTGGATTCCTGCCAGCCCAAGGCTTCAAAATGATGGTGGAGCGGAGCCATCTTAAAGACACGCTTGCCCCGCGTGCGGAAGCTGACAACCTGAATCACGACAGAAAGGAGCTCCGCAACGTAGACTCCGCCTAAAAACAAAAGCAGGACTTCCTGTTTGATGAGAATTGCGATTGTGCCCATCGCTCCGCCGAGTGCGAGTGCGCCGACGTCGCCCATGAAGACTTGCGCGGGATGGGCGTTGTACCAAAGAAATCCGAGTGCAGCGCCGGTCATCGATGCGCAGAAGATCGTTAATTCCGATGCGCCCGGAAGGCGCGCCAGGTCGAGATATTCCGACAGACGGGCGTGCCCGGAGACGTACGCGAGCACCGTCATTGCGCCTGCCGCGATGACCATCAGCCCGGACGCTAATCCATCCAAACCATCGGTGAGATTTACGGCGTTCGATGAGCCCGCGATCACGATGACGACAAAGATAAAGAAGAATATGAATGCCAGCGGGTACGTCCAGGGATTCTTGAGCAGGCTGTCGATGAGAAGGTCCGGCTTCCACAGTTTAAAGAAGGGGATGTTGATGTTGGTCGAGTAATCGTTCTTCGCGTGGAGGATTAACAGGAAGACGCCGATGATCAACGAGCAGATGATTTGGGCGATCAGTTTGCCGCGAGCGGTGAGGCCGAGGTTGCGCTTTTTCGCGACCTTCGTGTAGTCATCCCAGAAGCCGATGGCGCCGAAGCTGATCAATCCAAACAGGGCGATCCACACCAGCGGATTGCGTAAATTCGACCACAAGAGTGTCGGTACGACGATCGACACAATGATGAGGACTCCACCCATGGTGGGCGTGCCGGCTTTCTTTTGATGCGATTTCGGACCTTCTTCGCGGATGAATTGGCCGATCTGGAATTCCTGCAGGCGGCGGATGAGTAATGGGCCAAGGAAGATCGACAAGAGCAATGCTGTAAGGCTCGCGAAGGCCGTGCGCGAGGTGACGTATTGCACGACTCGAAAGGGCGAGAAGTGCGGGAACAGTTGTTCGTAGAGCAGCCAATACAGCATTAGGCGAGGAACCTTTCGAGCGCCCGCTCCACGTGAGTGCCGCGCGAACCTTTGAAGAGGATGGCATCACCGGGGCGTGCCATCTCTTTGAGCAAGTCGCCTGCCGTTTCGGGACCATCTACGAAGCACGCCCTGTGTTGCGGCATCTCTTCGGCGATGAATTTTGCATCTCCATGAATCGCGATAAGGAAGTCGAGTTCAGCGGCTGCGGCGGCGCGTCCGACGTCGGCGTGAAGCTGCTGAGACCAACGACCGAGCTCGCGCATTTCGCCGAGAACGGCAATGTGGCGTGTGGCGTGTGTCTCTTTCAACACATCGATCATGGCGCGCATGGCGTCGGGGTTCGCGTTGTAGCAGTCGTCCCAGATGGTGATGCCGTTGTGGATCTTTCGCTCGCCGCGCATTTTCAAGACAGGCAGTGCGGCGGCGGCTTCGGCAAGCTGCGTGGTTGGAACGCCGTACTCGCGGCCCACGGCGACTCCGGCGAGGATATTGAGGATATTGTGCCGGCCTGCGACGGGGCTCTCGAACTTCACTCCGTCGACTTTGAACGC
>Ga0157379_10002888_pt1 | contig 14493 bp, 9 predicted proteins | sample S25metaG_FD_121802 | JGI IMG/M metagenome (GOLD analysis project Ga0157379, IMG submission 121802) | Switchgrass rhizosphere microbial communities from Kellogg Biological Station, Michigan, USA - S2-5 metaG | ecosystem: Host-associated > Plants > Roots > Rhizosphere > Soil | place: USA: Michigan... | reverse complement strand
GGTAGGCGGGGGGAGGGAGTGAGGGTCCTGGATCCTGTACGCCCGGCGCCAGCCAAACCACTGTAGCGGAGCGGTAGCGAGCGCCGGGACGTGCTGTCCAGGACCCTCACTCCCTCCCCCCGCCGGCCAAATCGCCTCGACCCAAGAACCGCAGCAAAAGCAAAAGGCCGCGGGGACAAGCCCCGCGGCCTAGAGCCTGAAGCGATGTTGCGAGGGTTACTTCGCCATCACTAGGCGGAGCGTCGACGCATCGTTGCCGTCGGTGCCCGCGATCTTGGCGTAGTAGACGCCCGAAGCAGCCTTGCCACCGGTGTTCGTGCGGCCATCCCACGTGGCTTCGTGGGTGCCGACATCGTAACGCTGGCTGGCGAGCGACTTCACGAGCGCGCCCTGCACGTTGTAGATGCGGAGCGAGTACGTACCGGTCTTGGAGACCGCGAAGCGGATCTTCGTGACCGGGTTGAACGGGTTCGGCGAGTTGCTGATCATGGCGACGTTAGAGCTCGCAAGATTGTTCTTCGTCACCTTGATGTACGTGAAGCCCTGGAAGCCGCGACCCACCAGGTTCGAGTAGGCCGTCATCTGCATCGGCACCGTCTTGTCCGTGAGGCCAAGGGCGGTGATGCGATCGATGATCGTCCGCTTGTCGAAATAGCAGGTGATCGTCCGCTCGAGCGTGAGCGGGCTCGTGCTGAGCGTATCCACCGTGTCGAAGCAGGACGTGTTGCTGACGCCCACCACGCCGGAGGAACCCTGATCGGCCGGGAGGCCGAGGAGCGTCGGGCTGTTGAAGATGCTCGCGCGAAGGCGGACACCCTCGCCGCCCGTGTTGGTCGAGCGGCAGACATAGCTCAGCGCCTTGGTTTCGGCCGGGAACGACATCGTGGTGATGAACGGCTGCGGGTTGTTGCTCTTGTAGTTCACGACCGACGGCGTGATGGAAACGACCATCGGAAGCGGCGTGAGGCAGCTGTTGATCAGGTTCGCGCGCCAGGTCGCCACGCCGAAGTTACCGGCCTGCGACGTCATGACGAAGTACGAGAACGGAAGGCTCTCGGGAGCGCGCGTGTGCTGGACGAACGGAGAGTATGACGGATCCGCGTCGGCACGGTTGTCGAGCAGGAGCTCGCACTTGGCCTTCGTCGTCAGGTTGAGCGACCACACCGAAACGACGTTGTTCACGTTTTCGCCGCCCGGAGCGTCATAGAGGATCGACGCGCCCGTCGGGTCGTACGTGGGATTGTTGTGCGTGACGAACGCGAAATTCGGCTCCGCGAGCGACAGGTAGCCCGGATCGGACGGCAGAAGCGCCGTGTGCACGATCTCGATCTGGAGCGGGCCGAACTTGTTCGTGGTGTACGCGATGTCGGTGCCGTTCGGGGACCAGACCGGATCCTGCTCGGCCTTGAGGTTGTCGAAGGTCACGCGAACCGGGGCGCCGTCGATGTGCGCCGGGCTGACGTCGATGGTCTGGGTCCAGATGTCGCGCGAGCCGGAGGTCTCCGCATCGTACGCGAGCGTGTAGGCCGACGGCGACCAGCTCGGATGACGCGGGTTGCCGGCGTTCGTGACGAGCCACGCGGCACCGACCGGGCTGTCAGCGCCCAGGCCAGGACCGTACACGGCCTCGAAGTCATCGGAAACGAAGTACTCCTGCACGAACAGGCCCTGCGCCCCACCAACAAGCTGGACGTAGGCGAGGAATCTGCCGTCAGAGCTCCAAGCCGGATCGAAATAGGAAATGTCAGCGGCCGGATCGGTCTTGAGGACCGCGAAGTAACCGGACTGCTGGGCGTTCAGGTGCAGGTAGATCGAGCGGCTGTTCTCCTTGCCAGGCACGAGGCTTCGCGCCGTGAAGGTGAGCCACTCGGGCTCGAGACGGCCGTCCACCGGGAACAGCATCGTTCCCGTGCCGTCATCCGGCCGGTGAGACGGAGTCTCGCATCCCTGGGAGAATCCGCTAGCGATCGTAATCGGCGCGAACGAACCGCGCAGATCCGCGTGCCCCTGAGCCGGAAGCATCGCGGCCGCCAGCGCCAGGATTCCGATGACGCCTAGTAATTTCTTCATCCCATTCATCTCCTCTCTAACGCAGGTAAAAGCGAGAAGACACCTCAAGAGGATAAGGTAGACGACACTACGAGCCTAATCACCTCCTTACGGGATCGTGATTCGAATTGAGCTAAGACGATGTTGGTTCTCACAATGGGAAAGGGTTGCCCCGTTTTTTTACTCGATTGAGTATACAGGGGATACGCCCCTACTGTCAAGCGATTTTTGGAACTTATAGGACCTGCGGCTGTTCAAAAATGCCTTGACACACCGTGACTTGGAGCCTAGTCTGCCGCTCGGGTCGGGTCGACGGGATCCTTTCGCTCGGGCCGGCCGGTGGGCTACTTCCACAGGCCCCAATTGCGCGGCACCCCCCCATTTGATATCTATTGCTGGACCGGTGCGCCGCCGGGGCCGCCGACGTCGTGAGGGAGGTTGATGTCTCGAAACCCGCTGTACAAGCTCGGCTTCGCTATTTCCCTTGGCACCGCCCTTCTCGCCCACGCAGCCTTCGCCCCAGGCCAGACGCTCACCAGCCCGACAGGGGTCAAAGGCTATTATCTGCAGGCCAATACGGCGAATCGGGTCAACAATCAGACGGGGACGTTCGTCTGGCTCCTCTGGAGCTCCAGCGTGGAGTACGACTCTCTTTGCACCCCGACCTGCCGGCCCGTCCGGAATGGGTACCGGGTCCGGAGGACGATCGAGGGTATCTCACCGTCCCGCTTGGAGTTGATCGGACAGTCGAAGGCCCGCGACCGGCTGGTTCCGGTCTGCGTCGCCCAGCAGGCCCCCTGCGACGTCCAGAATTTCGTCTTCACGGGGACGGGGATCTTCTTCAACGGATTTTATAACAATAAGTTACCCGACGGTACCTACATCCTGGATTACCCTCCCGGAAACCCGGCGGACGTGGACACCACCGCCCGGGTCTTCGTGGATCTCGCACCCCTCGTGGGGTTCCGCCACGAGTATGCGGTAACATCCATTGACACGCTTACGACTGTAAACGCGGACTTCGCCGAGAGCCCCGTGGATAGCTCCCAGCTCGTTTACCTGACCCCGGCGACCCCGCCCGCCAGCAACATGGAGCACGTGGCGGTCGTTCCGAATCCATACAAGGGCTCGGCGGAATGGGATCTGGGTCCGAATCAGCGGGAAATTCACTTCGTCAATATCCCGGCGGGCTCGACGATCCGGATCTACACCTCGGTCGGCGAGCTCCTGCGGGTCCTGACGCAGAGCCCCAGCTCGAGCGCCGGCGGAACGACAGGCGAGCTGGCCTGGGATCTCAAGAACGACGACGGTCGGACGGTCGTCTCGGGGATCTATCTCTACACGGTGAATCCCCCGGACGGGCGTACGCCCAAGAAGGGGCATTTCGTCATCATCAAGTAGGCCGCCCGCCCGGAAACCCGAGGCGGCCCGGAGGCTTCGAATGAATCCCCAGACCGCCACTCCCTCGGTCGCTCCGGCCGAGCGCACCCGGACGGCCGACCCGGCCGCCCGGAGCTATCTCAACCTCATCGGGGGCGCCTGGGTCCCGGCGCGCTCCGGCCGCACCTTCGAGAACCGGAATCCCGCCCGTCCCTCCGACCTGATCGGAACGTTTCCCGAGTCGGGGAAGGAGGACGTCGAAGCCGCCGTCCAGGCGGCTCAGCGGGCGTTCAAATCCTGGCGGCTCGTCCCGGCCCCCAAGCGCGCCGAGATCATCTATCGGGCCGCCGAGCTCCTCCGCGAGAAGAAGGAAGCCTTCGCCCGCGCCATGACGCGCGAGATGGGGAAGGTTCTCGCCGAGACCCGGGGCGACGTCCAGGAGGCCATCGACATGGCCTACTACATCGCCGCCGAGGGCCGGCGCTCCTTCGGCGTCACCGCGCCGTCCGAGCTTCCGAACAAGTTCGCCATGTCGATCCGCCAGCCGATGGGGTGTGCGGGCTCATCACGCCGTGGAACTTCCCGATGGCGATCCCGTCCTGGAAGATCTTCCCGGCGCTCGTGACCGGGAACACCGTGGTCATCAAGCCCGCCACCGACACGCCGGCGTCGGCGCACCATCTCGTCGAGGTCCTCGTCGAGGCGGGAGTGCCCGAGGGCGTGCTCAACCTGGTGCACGGCGGCGGATCCGCGGTCGGCGTTCCGCTCTCGGAGAGCCCGGGCGTCGCGATGGTTTCCTTCACCGGCTCCTCGGAAGTGGGCAAGACCATCGCGGAGCGCACCGCGAATTCGCTCAAGCGGCTCTCGCTCGAGCTCGGCGGGAAGAACGGGCAGATCGTGCTGGCGGACGCGGACCTCGACCTCGCGGTCGAGGGGGCGCTCTGGGGCGCGTTCGGCACGACGGGACAGCGCTGCACGGCGACGAGCCGTCTCATCGTCGAGAAGCCGGTGCACGACGCGATGGTCGCGCGGTTGATCGAGCGCGTGCAGAAGCTCAAGCTCGGAGACGGACTCGAGGCCGGGACGGATGTCGGTCCCGTGGTGAATCGCGGCCAGCGGGACCGCGTGGACAGCTACGTCCAGATCGGGAAGGGCGAGGGGGCGAAGCTCGTCGCGGGCGGCTCGCCCGCCGAGGACGGAGCCCTCGCGCAGGGGCACTTCTACAAGCCGACCATCTTCGATCAGGTGACGCCCTCCATGCGCATCGCCGTCGAGGAGATCTTCGGCCCGGTGCTCTCGGTGATCACGGTCTCGTCGTTCGAGGAGGCGATCCAGGTGCTCAACGACACGCCCTACGGCCTGAGCTCCTCGATCTACACGGCCGACGTGAATCGCGCCATGCGCGCGATCCGCGACATCGAGGCGGGCATCACGTACGTCAACGGTCCGACGATCGGCGCCGAGGTGCAGCTTCCGTTCGGCGGCGTGAAGGAGACCGGGAACGGCCATCGCGAAGGCGGTCCGACCGTGATCGACGCGTTCACCGAGTGGAAGTCGGTGTACATCGACTACAGCGGCAAGCTCCAGAAGGCCCAGATCGACAGTTAGCTCGCCCTCGGGCGTTCGTGGGGATCGAACGGTGGCGGTGATGCAGAGGCAGGCGCGCGGAGTGGACCTGGCGGCGGCGGACGCGTGTGCCGCCCCGCTCGTGCACGTTCTCCGCGACGGGCGGGTCGAGAGCATCCATCGCGGCCACGTCGCCGTGGTCGACGCCCAGGGAAATCTCCTCGCCTTCGCCGGTGAGCCCAGGGCTCTCATCTTTCCTCGCTCCGCGTTCAAGCCGTTCCAGGCGCTTCCCTTCGTCGAATCCGGGGCGTACGCCGCTTCGGGGCTCGGGAGCGACGCCCTCGCGCTCATCGCGGGCTCGCACACCGGCACGGACCGGCATGCCGCGCTCGCGCACACAATCCTGAACGCCGCGCACGCCGACGAATCGATGCTCCGGTGTGGCGTTCATGCCCCGTACGACGAGCCGACCGCGGAGCGGCTCCGCAGCGCGCACGAAGAGCCGACCCCGGTGCGCCACAACTGCTCCGGCAAGCACGCGGGCATGATGCTCTTCGCCCGCTTCCTGGGTGCGCCCCTCGATACGTACGCCGATCCGAGTCACCCGGTGCAGCGGCAGATCTTCGATCGCTTCGCGTCGCTCCTGGGTGAGCCCTGGACCGATCCCGAGCCCGCCATCGACGGATGCAGCGCGCCCACGCCGCGCATGCCGCTCCACACGCTCGCGCGCTCGTTCGCGCTCCTCGCGAGTGGACGGGATGGGGACGGCGCTCCGCTTCCGGCGCTCGCGACGATCCGGGACGCGATGAAGGAGCATCCGGATCTGGTGGCGGGACCCGGCCGCCTCGACACGCTCCTCATGAATGCGATTCCTTCCGCGGTCACCAAGGTGGGAGCGGAAGCGGTGCACGCGGTCGGGCTGGTGGATCGGGGCGTGGGGATCGCGATCAAGGTGGAGGATGGGTCGCGACGCGGTCTCGGCCCCGCGGTCGTCTCCGTGCTCGAGGCGCTCGGCCTGCTCGGTGAGGTGGAGCGCCGCGCGCTCGCGCACCTGGCCGGCGAGGAGCTCCGCAACGCGGCCGGCCTCGAAGTCGGGGCGATCCGCGGCGTCGCGAAGCTCGAAGGCGGCGGACTCCGATGAGAGCCTCGCGAAAGGCGGCGCCATGAGCGCTCAGGAGATCGCGACGAAGGTGGCGGGCAAGGCCGCGCCCCGATCGCCGGATCACCCGAAGCACGTCTACTCGTTCGGCGCCGGCAGCGCCGAGGGGAACGCGCGCATGCGCGACCTCCTCGGAGGGAAGGGCGCCGGCCTCGCCGAGATGACCAACGCCGGCATCCCCGTTCCGCCCGGCTACACGATCACGACCGCCGCCTGCCGCCAGTTCTTCGAAGCCGGCGGCCGCCTCCTCGAGTCCACCATTCAGGAAGAGCGCGACGCGCTCAAGAAGCTCGAGCGCTACCTTGGGCGGAGGCTCGGCGATCCGGAGAACCCGCTCCTCGTCTCCGTGCGCTCCGGCGCTCCCGTCTCGATGCCTGGGATGATGGACACGGTGCTGAATCTGGGCCTGAACGATCAGACCGTGCCGGGGCTCGCGCTGAGAAGCGAAAATCCGCGCTTCGCGCACGACAGCTACCGCCGCTTCATCCAGATGTATTCGGACGTCGTCCTCGGCGTTCCGCGTGCGCTTCTCGAGCGAGAGCTCGTCCGTGAGAAGGCGCGCGCGAAGGTCGAGCTCGACGTGGATCTCACCGCGGAGCGCCTCGAGTCCCTCTCCCGCCGCTTCCTCGACATCGTGAAGCGGGAGACCGGACGCGACTTCCCACAGGACCCCCGCGTCCAGCTCGCCGGCGCGCGCGACGCCGTCTTCCGCTCGTGGAACACGGAGCGCGCGGTGCACTACCGCCGCATCCACGGCATCTCGGAGGGGCTGGGGACCGCGGTCACCGTGCAGGCGATGGTCTTCGGCAATCTGGGCATGGGCTCCGCGACGGGGGTCGGCTTCACGCGCGATCCCGGGACCGGGGAGCGGCGCTTCTACGGCGAGTATCTGCGCAACGCGCAGGGCGAGGACGTGGTCGCCGGGATCCGGACGCCCCGTCCCATCGAGGAGATGGAGCGCGAGCTTCCCGAAGCATACGGGCAGCTCCGCGAGATCACGTCGCGGCTCGAGCGGCACTACCGCGACGTGCAGGATTTCGAGTTCACGGTCGAGGAGGGGCGCCTCTTCATGCTCCAGACCCGGCGCGCCGCGCGCACCGGGATCGCCGCGCTCAAGATCGCGGTCGAGATGGTGGAGGAGGGGCTCCTCACGAAGCGCGAAGGGATCGAGCGCGTCGAGCCGGCGCACCTGGACCAGGTGCTCCACCCGGTGCTCGATCCCGCCGCGCGAAAGAAGCACGACCGCGTGGCGACCGGACTGCCGGCTTCGCCCGGCGCCGCCGCGGGAGCCATCGTCTTCACCTCCGATGAAGCGGTGCGCCGCGGAGCGTCGGAGCGCGTGATTCTCGTGCGCGCCGAGACCTCCCCCGACGACATCGCCGGCATGCATGCCGCGCAGGGCATCCTCACCGCGACCGGGGGCATGACCTCGCATGCCGCCGTGGTCGCGCGAGGCATGGGGAAGTGCTGCGTGGTCGGCTGCTCGGCGCTCCAGATCCAGGAGGAGGGGCGCGTGCTTACGGTCGGCGGCCGGAAATTGAAGGAGGGCGCGTTCCTCTCTCTCGACGGGTCGACCGGCGAGGTTCTCATGGGCGACGTTCCCACCACCGATTCGGAAGTGGTCCGCGTCCTCACGGGAGAGCTGCCGGCGGCCAAGGCGCCTCTCTATCAGAGCTTCGAACGGCTCATGGCGTGGTGCGACGAAGAGCGCCGGCTCCGCGTGCGCGCGAATGCCGACGTTCCACGCGACGCGAAGATCGCGCGCTATCTCGGAGCCGAGGGCATCGGGCTCTGCCGCACCGAGCACATGTTCTTCGCCCCGGACCGCATCCCCCACGTGGTCGCGATGATCCTCAATGCGCAGCGCGCCCGTGATGCCAAGGTCCGGATCGCGCATATCGAGGCGGAGCTCACGGAGGCGCCGCGCTCCGAGCGCGCGCGCCTGAACGCCGAGCTGCTCCGGGAGCGCCGCGAATCCAAGCCCACGATCCAGGCGTACGAGGGGGCGCTCGCCAAGCTCCTCCCGCTCCAGCGGGCCGACTTCAAGGGACTCTTCCTCGCCATGGAAGGCTGCCCGGTCACCATCCGCACGCTCGATCCTCCGCTTCACGAGTTCCTCCCCAAGCGCGCCGAGCTCGAGGCGGAGCTCCGCGAGATGGGGAAGAAGGGGACGCCCGCGCGCCGGAAGGAGATCGAGCGAACGCTCGCGCGGGTCGAGGAGCTCCACGAGTTCAATCCGATGCTCGGATTCCGCGGCTGCAGGCTCGGCATCCTCCATCCGGAGATCACGCGCATGCAGGCGCGCGCCATCTTCGAAGCCGCGATCCAGACGATCAAGGCGGGGAAGCGCGTGATCCCGGAGATCATGATCCCGCTCGTCGGAGATCCCGAAGAGCTCCGCCGCCAGCGCGCGGAGGTGGAGGCGGTCGCCGAGGAAGTGATGCGCAAGGCGGGGGTGACGATCCCCTACACGATCGGCACCATGATCGAGGTGCCGCGCGCCGCGGTGCTCGCCGATGAGATCGCGCAGCACGCCGACTTCTTCTCGTTCGGAACCAACGACCTCACCCAGATGACCTTCGGCTACTCGCGCGACGACTCCGGACGCTTCCTGCCGGAGTACGCGAACGCCGGGATCCTCCCGGGCGATCCGTTCGTCTCGATCGACGTGAAGGGCGTGGGCACGCTCGTCCAGCGCGCGGCGTTCGCGGGGCGGCGTGCCAAGCCCGGCCTCAAGATCGGCGTCTGCGGCGAGCACGGCGGAGACGCCGCCTCCATCGAATTCTTCGAGAACGTGGGACTCGACTACGTCTCCTGCAGCCCCTTCCGCATCCCGCTCGCGCGGCTCGCCGCCGCGCGAGCCGCGCTCAAGCGGAAGTGAGCGCCGCCGCGGCGTTCACCGTGGACTGCGTCATCCCGGCGCTGAACGAGGCGTCGTCGATCGGGCGCGTGCTGGAGGAGCTTCCGCGACCGCTCGTGCGGCGGGCCGTCGTTTCCGACAACGGCTCCTCGGACGGCACCGCGGACGTGGCGCGCGCGCACGGCGCGCTGGTCGTCTCCGAGCCCGAGCGGGGTTATGGCGCCGCATGCCTTCGCGGGATCGCGGCGCTCGAACCCGATCCGCCCGACGTCGTCCTCTTCCTCGACGGGGACCTGAGCGACGATCCATCCGAGGCCGAATCCCTCGTCGAGCCCATCCGCCTGGGACGGGCGGATCTCGTGATCGGCAGCCGGACGCGGGGCGTCCGAGAGCCCGGGGCGCTCACGCCGCAGGCCCGCTTCGGGAACTGGCTCGCGACGCGGCTCATCCGCTCGCTCTATGGCGTCGGCTACACGGATCTCGGTCCGTTCCGGGCGATCCGGTGGGATTCCCTCCGCCGGCTCGGGATGCGAGACCGGGCCTTCGGGTGGACGGTCGAGATGCAGGTGAAGGCCGCCCGGCGTGGCATCCGGGCCGAAGAAACCCCGGTCCGCTACCGCCGGCGCGTGGGCCGGTCGAAGATCTCGGGCACCGTGTCGGGCTCGGTCCGGGCCGGAGTCGCGATCCTCGGCACCATTGCCTCGGAAGCGTTTCAGGGCGGTCGTCTTGAACCACCGGGGTCGACCCTGTAGAATCCCGCCATCTTGCGAACGAGCCCCCCGAACCCGAATCGAATCCTCCCCGTCGCCCTGTTGCTCGCGCTCGCCCTCGGCGCGGTCGGTTACACGCCGCCGCCGCTCTTCCGGCGCGACGTGAATCTCCAGTCGGCCGAGACCTGCAAGCAGTGCCACCTCTCGATCACCGAGTCCTGGCAGAAATCGGCCCACTCGAAAGCGGAGCGGTCGCAAAATCTTCTGTTCGGACGGATGTACTTCCAGTCGCTCAAGACGACGCGGGGGGGTACGTTCCTGAACTGCGGACCCTGCCATGAGGCGACGACCTACGTGAACCAGGACTTCAACTTCGTGCGCGACGTATCGCACGAGGGCGTGAGCTGCGTCTACTGTCACATGGTGTCCGCGCCGGGCCCCTCGACCGGTAACCCGCCGTTCGAGCTGGATCTCGGCAGCTACTACGGCTCCATCCGCAATCCGGTCCCGACCAACTCGCACAAGTCGGAGTACTCGACCTACCTGCGCACGTCCGGATTCTGCGGCGGCTGCCACGCGTACAAGAACCAGAACGGCGTCACCATCAGCGATACGTACGCGGAGTGGAAGGCGTCGAAGTACGCGAAGCAGGGGGTGAGCTGCCAGACGTGCCACATGCCGGGTCAGCCGGGACGCGTCTCGTACCTCGGTCCGTCGCGCCCGAAGGTGCCCGATCACTCGTTCAGCGCGGAGATCGCCGAAATGGCGCGGCCAGGACCGGCCGAGACCATCGTGCTGCGCGGGACCAAGAGCGCGTCGGGCGATTCGCTCACGCTGTCGGCGGTCGTGACCAACACCGGCTGGGGTCACTCGCTCCCGACGGGCAACGATCAGAACATGGTCATCGTCCGGATCCGCGTCCTCACGGCGGACGGCGCGATCGTCTGGGAGAACGATCCCTTCACCGAGTGGAACAACTCGGTGTTCGGCATCATCCTCGAGGACGAGCTCGGGAACTGGCCCGTCGATACCTGGATGGCCACGAAGGTGCTCCAGAACCGCCGCATCAAGGCCGGCGCGAGCGCCACCGCGCGCTACCGCGTGGGCGTCGGCGACCACAAGGGACCGTACAAGGTCGAAGCGCAGCTCCTCTTCCGCCGCGCGCGTCCGAGCACCATCGAGAGCTACGCGCTGGACGAGACCACGTTCGGATCCGAGCGCGTCCTCGCCGAGGCGTCCCTCCGCGTTCCGTAGCCGTGTTCGCCGAGGACCTCCTCCGGGACCTCCGTAAGGAGGGCTTCACGCCGGCCTCGGTGGCCGCGTATCTCCGCCGAATCCTCGCCCGCATCGTCGGCACGCTCACCGAGCGCGCCGATCTCGTCCGCTCCGTCGCGGGAACGTCCTTCGTCCTCTTCGCGATCCAGTTCGGCGCGGCGCTCCTCCTCTCGTGGGCGGTCGGGCGGCGCGTGGGCGTGACTTACATCATCGCGTCGAGCGTGACGCTGCTCATCGCGTCGTTCTGGATCCTGGCCCACATCGGGCTGGCCGGCACGCCCGAGGTCCGCTCGCTCCGGCGCATTCCGCTGCCGGTGGGGCTCACGCTGCTCCGTCTGGCCGCGGTGCCCGCGATCGTGCTTCTCGCGCGGGAGGGACGCTGGTCGGCCGTGGTCTGGCTCTTTGCGGCGAGTGCTTTGACCGATGTCCTCGACGGCATCGTGGCGCGCGCGCTCCACATGGAATCGATCATCGGCGCGCTGCTCGACCCGGCGATCGATGTCTTCTTCAACGGCACGATCTTCGTCGCGCTCACGATGTTCGGCGCGATCCCGTGGTGGGTGGCGGCTCTGATGCTCACGCGCTACGGCATCCTGATCGTCGGGACCTGCTACCTCTATCTCTTCCACGGCCCGGTGAAGATCCAGCCCACCGCTTTTGGGAAGCTCACCGGACTCCTCACGAGCGTGCTCGTGGGACTGCTCCTCCTCGGCCTCGCGTACTGGAGCGACACGATGCGCGCCCGCCTCAAGGAGGTCTTCGATGTCGGACTCGGCGTGCTCGCGGGAGCCACGATCATCCAGGTGCTGTTCATAGGGCTCGCCAACAAGCGCGCGCTCGACCAGGACCGTTTCCTCGAGCAGATCCTTCCCTCGGCGTCTTCCGCCGGACTCGACCCGGGATCGCTCACCGGATCGGGGAAGGTGGTCGGCGACGTGAGGTGGCCCCGCCGGTAGGGTAGGCGGCTCAATCCCGGCCGGCCGGTTCGAAATCGGCCGCGCCGCGCATCTCGATCGCTTGCGACGCGAGCGTCGTGCATTCTGCAACGGCCCCGGCGCGACGCCTCGGTCACGCTCGAACTCGCGCCGCATTCGCGCCTTGCGGCGCAGGCACTTCCGCCGCTCCTCGCTCCACCGCACGGTCCGTGGCGCACTCGCCCCGTGGCATGTCTCTTGCGCTTCGCCTCTCCGCTAAGTCCCTGGGACGCAACGCACCCGCACCAAACCACGGAGTCCTGTCCTGCCTACGCCGAACGCGCGCGCCCGCGTCGTGCGGTCGCTCGCCTTTACGTTGCTCGCATCGTGCTGCCTTCCGGTCGGCGCATGGGCCGCGCCGGGAAGCGGCACGGCGACGATCGCTCCCGCCGCTCCCGTTCTCGCGGGCGCCGCCGGCACGTGGACCATTCGCTACGTCGCCTCCGAGGACTTCGCATCGCCGCAGGGAGGCTGGCTCTACCTGCAAATCCCGCCGGGCTGGACCGCGCCCCAGATCGCTCAGCCGTCGCAGCCCGGGTATGTGGCGATCGCCGACACGTCCTCCGTCAACGAGACCGTGATCACGGGGAACGCGATCGAGCTCCGCCTCGGCGGCGCGTCGAAGAGCGCGTTCCTGGCCGGCGACACCCTCACCGTGATCTATGGCGCCGGTGCGGCGCAGTCGCAGGCACAGCCGACGGGGCCGGACATCGCCGTGTTCTGGGTCTCGAGCGACCCGGCGGGATCGAGCGTGGCCCCCATCGGCGCCTCACCCGTGCTCGACGTGTACGGGCCGCTCGATCACGTCCTCGTCGAGAACGGAGCGGGGGTCGAGGTGGGCGCGCTCGCGCTCGACGCGGACCAGGACACGACGACGTTCTACCTCCGCGGGTACGACAGCGCCAATCACCCGCTCGGACCAGAGGCGGGCACGTGGAGCGTGACGGGCGGCATCGGTTCGGTGCCCACGGGACCCACGGCGAGCGCGGTGCTGACGCTCACGACCGCCGGCTCAGGGCGCGTGGTCGGCGCGGTGGGCGCGGTCGTCGACTCGACCGGCGTCATCACGGTGAGCCACGGCGCGCCGTCCTCGCTCGAAGCATCGTTTGCGTCCGCGGCGTCGGCCGGAGCGGGGCTCGCCGCGAGCGTGCGCGCCCGCGACCAGGACGGCAACACGATCACGACGGGACCGCTCGCGAGCGCGACGGTGTCCATCCGCTCGTTCGCCGGGGCGTCGGGCTCCGCCACCGCCGATCCGGACTTCATCGCGGGCCAGGTCGCGCTGACGGCCGGAGCGTGGAGCGGAACGCTCACGCCGCGGCGCCAGGGCGCGTTCTGGCTCACGGCGTTGGACTCGGGGAGCGGCTTCGAGTCCGCGCCGCGGGCACCGCTCGCCGTCTCTGCCGGCGCCGCCGATCACATCATGCTCGTCCCGGGCGCGCTCTCGCTTACCGCGGGCGCTCTCGACACCGTTTCGGTCCTCGCGTACGACGCGTTCGGAAACCGCGCGCCTCTCGTCACCGCGGAGACGCTCACGCTCTGGACCGACCGTCCGGGCGGCCACTTCTCCGCGGTCGGCGGTGGGGCGATCTTCGAGGTCTCCGTGCCCGCGGGGGCGGACTCGGCGCGCTTCGTCTTCACCGATGTGGCGTCCGGCGGCGGAACGGGGCACATCCGCGCCATCGACGCGAACGGCACCGGGGCTTCGCTCGGGACCGCGGAAGCAACCGTGACCACCACTCCCGGTCCGCCGTTCGGCAACGTCGCGCTGACGGCGCTTCCCGCGACGCTCGTCGCGAACGGGAGCGACTCCACCTCGATCACCTCGGGTCCCGTTCGCGACGCCTACGGGAACGCCGTCGCCATCGGCGCCGAGGTCACCGTGAGTGGATCGGGCGTGACGCCGCTTGGCGACCAGGACGCGGGCACGCCCGGCGTGCAGTGGACGACCGGGGTCTCCGGCGCCGTCCAGGGCTGGGCGCGCGCGGGCACGGTCGCGGGGGCGGGTTCGCTGTCACTCGTGTCGGTGCTCGGCTCTGCGACCGGCTCGATCCCGATTCCGCTCGCGCCGAGCGTGCCCGTAGGGGTGATCGCGCTCTCCGCGTCCCCCGACTCGGTCGTCGCGGACAGCGCGGCCGTGCGCGGCGTCACCGCGTTCGGTCTCGTGGACGGGTTCGGAAACACGGTCGCGGACGGCGAGCGCTACACCGTGGCCACGACGCTCGGATCGATCGTCGCGACCGATCGCGACTCCACGACGGCGGGCGTTCAGGTGGAGGCGTCCGGTGGTTCGATCGCGTTCTCGCTCCTCGGCGGCGTCACGCTCGGCACGGCCAGCGTCACCGCTAACTCCGTGCGCGGGACCGCGTCGGGCTCGACCCCGATCCGGATCGTCCCCGGTCCCGTGAGCGCGGCGCGCTCTTCCGTCGTGGCGGTGTCGCCTGTGACGGTCGGTCCGGCCGGAAGCACGGTCACCGTGACGCTGCGCGACGCCCGCGACCACGCGCTGGCGCTCGTGCC
>Ga0157379_10002887_pt1 | contig 14494 bp, 9 predicted proteins | sample S25metaG_FD_121802 | JGI IMG/M metagenome (GOLD analysis project Ga0157379, IMG submission 121802) | Switchgrass rhizosphere microbial communities from Kellogg Biological Station, Michigan, USA - S2-5 metaG | ecosystem: Host-associated > Plants > Roots > Rhizosphere > Soil | place: USA: Michigan... | reverse complement strand
GGTCACGAGTGCTATCTTGCCTTTCATCAGTCCTCCTTAGATTGCTGTTTGATCCATCTCCCCCGTCTAAAGTAACGGAGAACCAAGTGCTCGGACGAGAAAACTCATCGGGAACCTCAACAGAGCGGCCAACAAATTGAGTATGCTAGCAACCATCATTTCCAATAAGATTTGATCCGCCGGACGTGGATGCTGGGCCATTCAGCGGTGACCGGCTCGTGTCACCTTCCCGGCCGGTCGGAATCCCATGGCAGAGGTATTTTCATGCAAGCGAGTCGGTTTCTTTTCATTCCCGTGATTCTTGGCACGGTCAGAACGGGCCGCATGAGTCTCCACGTGGCTCGCCTTGTAACACAGGAAGTCGCAAAGCACGCCGGTGTCGAAACCGAACTCATCGACGTCGCCCTGCTCCCCCTGCCCACTGATGATGCGGGAGAAGCCATCAAAGATTCCGGCTACTCGGCCAGGATGGAGCGGGCCGACGCGTTGATCATCGTAGCGCCGGAATACAACCACGGCTACTCCGGTTTGTTGAAGCACGTTCTTGACAGTTGCCTCCAAGAATACATTCACAAGGCTGTCGGGATCGTCGGCGTTTCCGCCGGGCCATTCGGCGGGGCTCGGATGATCCAAAACCTGCTTCCCGTCATGCGCGAATTGGGACTGGTCACGATTTTCTGGGACGTGAACTTCTCCAGCGTGCAGAAAGTTTTCGACAAAGACGGCTTGCTGCTGGATGAGGCCTTTATCGGTCGCATCGACAAGTTTCTGAAAGAACTGATCTGGATGGCCAAGACCATGCGCCATGGACGTGAGCAAATAGCTCTCGATTGAGCACAAAAGGACTGACGCAATGACGGTACTCTGTTCCGAAAAAATGACCTGCCCGAAATGCGGGTTTGAAATGAACCATCACGCGGACAAGCTGGTGCGTTGCCCTGACGCCGCTCGGGTGGACGAACATCTGGGCGGATTTCTGGAAGAGTTCCACGCTTGTCCGAATTGCGGCGCTGTGGCGTCTCGCCCCGCCGGCGCAAGGTAGCTACATATTCACCCTGTCCAGCGACGGCCGCTGACGGTTTGACAAAATCTGTCAATGCAGTTGATGCAGAGCGTCACTTGACTCGAAGAAATCGTTCCCATGACCAGGAAACATCCCTAAATTCCTGATTCTGAAAGGCTCTTTAATTTCGAGCGCTACCGTGGGGTGGCCCTTTAAGTGCGGTTGGAAGTCGGGCGACGGGCAGGTCATTCAACCGCAACGGGGGCTTTCCTTGGGAAAAGGGAATCGGCGACAGAAGCGCATCAAAATGGTCTTGCCCGTGCGGATATCGGGGAAAGACTCGGCCAACAGACCCATCAATGAACTGGCCCACACTCTGGACATAACCCCGAACGGCGCCCGGCTCGGCGCGATTCGGCACGTACTAAAGACCGGTGACAAGCTCACTCTGCAATACCGGCAGCGAAGAATCCAGTTCAAGGTGGTCTGGGTAAAACCGATGGAAGGTAGCAGCGAGTATCAAGTCGGTTTGGAAGGACTCGGCACCGTCGGAGAAAACTGGGGCCTTGAGCTTCCCGAGTCAAATCTGGCGGATGAGTACCAGTCGACTACAAGTTCCTAGTTCGCGGTGATGGACAGATCGAAAAGGCTTTAACCACAAAGGACACGAAGCTTCACGAAGGAATTGCTTGTGAACCTTCGTTGCCCCTTGGGTAAGAGTTCGCCATCCAATCAAATCTGCTACCCAGCTACGCGGCTGAACCGTAAAGCTGGCGCAGCGACTTGACGTTGGTCGCTGGCTTTTCATGGAGCAGGAGCTCCGTAGCCTGTACGCGCCGGTCGGCATGAAACCAGCGTTGCACCACGCCGTCATGCAGGAAGTTGGCCAGAGCGATCAGACTCATGCCCTGGTGGTGGGCCATCCAGCAGCGCACCAGTTCGTGGCGATGGCGCCAGGAGCGACGACCGGAAGTGGTGCTGTAATCGGCTGATTCGTAGAACCCGTATGGGCCTAACCATCCGTTGCCTTCCATCCGGCGCAGATTGCGCACCGCCGCCGCAGGATCAACGTGCAGTGCCAGGAAGGTCGAATACGGTGAAATGACCAGGCAGTTTGGTTCGCCCTGGTGGAGAGAAATATCAGGAAGCCCGAACGCCTGATACTGATAAATCCCGCCTTCATCTCTTTTAGCGTAGGCCGATTCCGAAATCCCCCACGGCACACTCTTCTGCGTCCCGTAAATCTGCTGGAGCCGAACTGCGGCAATTCGCGAATTGTCCAAGAGCGTGTTGGGATAAGTCCGCATCCATAGTACCGGCATCAGGTACTCGAACATGGTTCCGGTCCAGGAGAGCAGAATCGGAAACCCGTGCTCGCGCGTGTGCGACCTGCCCAACAGGAACCAGACGTCCTGCGGGATGTCCTCCTTGGCGATGGCGGCGAATACGGCGATGCGCGCCTCCGAAGCCAGCAAATCGTAACAGGCAGACGGGTGCTTGCCCGTCTCCACCTCAAAACCGAGTGACAGCAACTTGCGCCGCGGATCGAGCAGGAAGCGGAAGTCCATCTCGTCCGCGAACTTTCCGGCTGTGTCCGCAATCTGTTTGAGATCCTCGATCAAAGCGAGCGCCCGCGAACGTGCGTCCGGCAACATGGCTTGCAGGCGCTGATACAGGGCCTTGCGGTCGCCGGAGCCGTTGGCATGGTCAAGAGCAAACCGCAGACGGGCCGAGAGCTGGTCCACGACTTCGGGCAGGCGCTGGATGGTCATGCTTTGGGAGTCGAACTTGAAGTCCAGCGTGGCGTCTTTCCAGAGCGGCACAAACTCCGGCAGCATCCACGGAACGTAGACCTGTACTGCTTTTCTGAGATTTCTGACCCGCGAAAGAGACTCGGTCGCGAACCAGTGCACGTCCGATTCATATTTGGGGTTCTTCGTCTCCAGGTCGCTCTCCAGCAATCCCTCTTCGGAGGGCGCCAGCAGTCGCTGCAGCCAGCTTCTTTTCCTAGTCTGTTCGAGAAAAGTTCGGAAACGCTTTTGTGGAAACGCATGCTCGTCAACCAGAATCCGGAGATGATCGGCCAAGCCTTCCGCCAGCTGTTTCTCCAGCAACGGACGCTGCAAAAGATCCAGACAGCCTTGCTGCAGTGTCCAGAGCGACGCCACCAGGTTGCCGCTATCCACGGAAGAAACAAACTGCGGCCGCAACGGTTCGAGGGTGCGCGTGTCGTACCAGTTAAGCAGATGGCCGCGAGACCGCTGCAGCTTGGCCACGGTTGCCAGAGTCCGAAGCGTCTGCTCGGCAAATTCGGGAACGGTCAGAAAACCAAACTCGCACGCCACCTGGCGAGCGTTCAAAAGAAAACCCAGGTTGGTAGGGGACATTCGGCCTGCCACGGCTGCCGGCTCTTCCTGCACATTATCGGGAATGAGCCAGTGGTGCTCTTTGGTGCTGAATTCGGCAAAATACCGCCAGGTCCGGAGCGCGGTGCCGCTAAGAAACAACTCGTCTTTCTCGGGAGTTTCGCTGCGCAGGGCCCGCGACGGCAGATTGAGCCACATTGAAATCCATTTACTGCAAGCCCAAAGCAGCAGAATGGGAAGCGCGGCGAAAAAGGCTCGGCGGCCGGTGAAGAACACCAGGACGCCCAATGCCAGTGCCAGCGCGGGCATCCAGTCGAGATAGCTATCGACCGGAGTCCGCTTACGGACGCTTAATTCACTTTCCGCCGCGGTCTCCCATTCCAGAAGGCGCCGCCGTGTTACCAGCCGCCGTACCAGGGTTCGCACCACCGCATCGAGCGACAGCAGCATCTGGTGCGGCAGGAATGACAGGGTGAAAAACATGCTGGCGTTGGCGTTCAGCAGCGCGGTGCGAGCGTCCTTGACGACCTGCGATTTCTGTTCCACCGCCGCTCGTACCAGGTTGAACAAGAACTGGAACCAGGCCGGCACAAACAGAATGCCGAGTGTGGCCAGAGTCCAGTACAGCGGGTTTCCCGGAAGTATCAACCAACCGAAGACCAGCAGCAGGAAGGTTGCAGGTTCAACCAGACTCCGGCGCAGATTGTCCAGAATCTTCCACTGCGAAACCAGCGAGATGGGATTCGGCACCTTGCGCCCCGACTCGTCCGGCACTCGCGACAACAGCCAGCCCGTGATCTGCCAATCTCCGCGCAGCCACCGGTGTTTCCTCCGGTTGTAGGCGTTGTAGTGCGAGGGATAATCCTCGATGATCTCGATGTCGGTGGCCAGGCCCGCGCGCGCATACGCGCCTTCGATCAGATCATGACTGAGCAGCGCGTTGCGGGGGAAACGCCGGTCCAGCACGCGGTGCACCGTATCTACTTCATAGATCCCTTTGCCGGCAAAGATGCCTTCGCCATACAAGTCCTGATACACGTCTGAAATCGCGCGGGTATAAATGTCGAAACCGGTTTCTCCCGAATAGAGGCTGGCCAGCCGGGAACGCGACGCGCTCTGCACGCTCACGCCCACGCGCGGCTGCAGGATGCCGTAACCGGCGGCCACAATATTTTTCTCCGGGTCCGGATCAATGATTGCCTGATTTAGTGGATGCGCCATCGCCCCGATCATGCGATCGGCTGACCCGCGAGGCAGTTCCGTGTCCGAGTCCAGCGTGATCACGAAACGGATCTGCGGCAAGATGGAGAGGTCACCGACTTTGACCGGAAAACTGTCGTGTTCGCTGCGCAGCAGTTTGTTCAGGTCCATCAGCTTGCCGCGTTTTCGCTCCCAACCCATCCACACTCTTTCCCGCGGGTTGTAAACCCGGTGGCGATGGAACAGAAGAAACGATCCCGACGCCTGGCTGGCATACTTCTCGTTGAGTTCCCGCACTAGTCGCGCGCAGTAGTCAATCAGCGGACCGTCTTCAGGCGCGGGTACCGGAGTATCCGGCAGGTCGGTGAGCAGCGCGAAATGAATATTGGGATCGTGATTGCCCAGGAATCGTACCTCCAGGTCCTCCGCCAGGCGGCGAACCTGCTCCTCGTTGAACAGCATGCTGGGAATGGCCACCAGCGTGGTGCAATTGTCCGGAACTCCTTCCGAAAAATCGAGCTTAGGCAAAATCTGAGGTTCCAGCATGGAAGTGATCAGATAATTCACCAGCTGGATGGCGCTCTGCGAAGCCGGCAGAAGCAACATTGCCATGGAAAAGAAGATCAGGGCGGGAGAAGTGTAAGTGTTGGTTAAGAGCAGCACGATCGCCGACATGATGGCGAGCGTTAGGATTTCTGTCCCCGGCAAATAAAACTCGTTCGGATGTCGCCGCAGGAAAGATGCAATCCGCTGGCCCAGGGGAGGCCGGAAGCCCACCCGCTCGCCGAGCGCGGTTGTTCCGTCTGCGAGGAGGTAGTACCCAATATGTCCACGGCGAGCCGCCAGGCGCGGGCTGGAGTGTGTCTCCTGATGCGCGGACCGCGCCAGAGCCAGGGCTGCGGCAGCGACTTCGGTCTCGCTGAGATCGGAGTATTCGGCGAAGTTTGAGACCTCGGTGCGATAAAGATCGCGGCTCTCAAAATCCATTCGAGCGTAGGCGCCCGCCGGATCCTGGCGCAGAACGCGATCGAACAGCACCATCGGCTCGACAACACTCTTCCAGGAAATGTGACCAATATCGCGCAGGCTTCGTACGCAAACCCCCGCCCCGTAGGAGCCTTCGGAGTCCTGCGCCACTTTTGATCCGCGGGCCGCGATCTCTTCCAGCAGGACCAGCTTCAGCGCCGGAACCAGTGCCCACAGCTCGATCATCCGCAAGACGGTGCTCTGCTGAAAGGCCTGCACATATGCGACCAGCGCGCTCTCACTGAAGTCGTAGCCACAGGTGGCGAGAAATCCCGCGGCCAGAGCAACCACCCGGGGAGCCACGGCGCCGTCCGGCGTGCGAACGTGCGGCAGCTTGCGCACCCGCTTGAAACCTTCCTTCGTACTTCGCAGGTCACCATGAAGAAGACGGAGGTTGTCATTCAGCCAGCGAAAATCATCTCCCACGGTGTTCTTGGGCGGCGGCCCGTGGAAATGCCGCAGAATCGGTCTGATCGCGCGGCTCAGGGCACGATAACGCTCGGAGAAAAAGCGGGACGAATGCGTTCCGGGGAGCCATACCAGTCTGCGGCCCAAGTCCGCGGCGGCCAGACTTAAGGCCTCCAGGTTGGGCCCGGTTTCTTTAGAGGGCTCAGGCTGACGCTCGGCTTCAGCGTTCAACATCTCGATATGGGTATCGGGCGGCATCGCTGTTGAATACTACGGTTGTGTTCTACCGGTAACTCGCGGCCTGCAGTTCAAACATTTCCTTGTAGCGCCCGCCCAGGCGGGCCAGCTGGTCGTGACTTCCTTCTTCCGCGATCTTTCCGTTTGCTAGAACTACGATGCGATCGGCCATGCGCACGGTAGAAAAACGGTGCGAAATAAAAAGCGCCATCTTGCCTGCTGTGAGTTCAGCGAAGCGCCGGAAAACCTCGAACTCGCTGCGTGCATCAAGCGCCGCGGTCGGCTCGTCCAAGATCAAAAGCTGCGCGTCCCGCAGATAAGCGCGCGCCAGCGCAACTTTCTGCCACTCGCCGCCGGAAAGGTCAACCCCGGTTTCGAAGCGCCGCCCCAGCATTTGATCGTAACCGCCGATCTTGGCGATCACGGCATCTGCCAGGCTCTTCCGGGCAGCCGCTTCGAGCAATGCGAGATCGTCAATTTCCTCAATCCTTCCCACTGCGATATTCTCACGCGCCGTCATCTCATAGCGCATAAAGTCTTGAAAGATAACGCCAATCTCACGATACAAGTCTTCCAGACGATACTCTTTCAGGTCAACGCCGTCGAGCAGCACGTGGCCCTCGGTGGGATCGTAAAGCCGCGTGATCAGCTTGACGATCGTGGTCTTGCCTTCGCCATTTTCGCCGATCAGCGCAACTCGTTCCCCGGGACGAAGGTGGAAGTTCAATCCATCGAGCACCAGCCGCGAACTCCCCGGATAGCGAAAAGACACGTTGCGGAATTCAAAGCCTCGGACAATCGGCCGCGGCGCCGGACGCGCATCGGGCTTGGATCGAATGGTCGGCTGCATATCAAAGAACGCCAGCAGGTCGGTCAGGAAAAGCGCCTGGTCCGCAATGCCAGAAACCGTGGAGAAGATCTGCTGAATGTTGCTGCTCGCCTGCAGGATTGCGCCCGACAGCAGGTACCACAAGCCAAGGCTGTAGGCGCCGGTGACGGTCCGCCAGATCACAAACGCATAGGCAGAGTAGTAGCCCATAAAGGCGATTACCGACAGAAAAGCGCCGGCGATTAGTTTCCGGCGGGAGAGCGCCACGTTCTCTTCGTAGATCCCATCGGAAAGTTTGGTGAAACGTTGAGTCAGAAACTTGCTGAGTCCAAATAATTTGAGTTCCTTGGCGGCTTCCTTGCTGCCCCCGACCTGGCGCAGATAGTCCAGCTGACGCCGGATCGGGGTCTGGCGGAAATTCTTCGCGTATCCCAGGAAAGCGAAGTGGCTTTCGCCCAGGAACGCGGGGAGCACTCCCGCAATCAGCAACAACATTAGCCAGGGCGAGTAGACGACAATCGTGACCGACAGTGTGATCGTCGTAATCACCAGCTGAATCAGTCGCCCGATCTGTTGAATCATGCCCAGGCGGTCGGTCGCCTGCACCCGCGCCCGTTCCAGCCGGTCATAGAACACCGGGTCCTCGTAGGCGATCAGATCCAGCTCCGCCGCGTGCTTCATCACTTGGATGCTTACGTGACGCGTGTATTTGTCGGCGAGCAGCGAGTCCGAGTAGTCAATGGCGCGCGCCAGAACGCCGCCCAGCACCGCAAGCCCGAATTCGCTCGCCACCAGCCACCACAATCTGGGGGATATCGGTTGCTGGGCAACTTTGGCGTGCACGATAGCGTCTACAATCAGCTTGGGAATCCAGAGCAGGGCCAGCGGCAGCAGCGAGGCGAAGAGACGAGACACCAGCCCAAAAATTACCACCCCGGGGCCGGATTGCCAGACGATCTTCAGCACCGGCGGGGTATTGCGCAGCGCCGTGAGGCGCTCCTGCCAGCTGCTCAAGAAACTCTGCTGCTCCGCCATGCATGAATCCTAACTAAGTTGAGAGGTTTGCAGAAGCCATACCGACAGATCATAGAAGATAATCGCTTGGCGATGCGGCCCGGGCCCCGATAAGCCGTGCCATGTAGATGCCTCAAGGCTCGTAAATTATTTAGACTCATAGAGTTAGCTTGGCGTGTGTGGGCGGGCGCGGGCGCCCCGTTCCACACTACCTGATGGCGATCACCGCCAGGCCATCCGGCGGAAGCGTCACACTCAGCTCGCCCCGCTTTAGCTCCTGAATTTCCGGCGGGCCAATCTCCACCGCGTCGCGCAGCTTTTGCAGTTGCGCTCGCGTGGGATACACCGGCGATCCCATTTTTTCGTAGGCTGGATGCGGATCACCATGCTCCCGGTCAACTCGTGAAATCGCTGCGTGACGCGCACTGCCAATATGGCTAAATCGCAGGACGACCGACTTGGCACTGCCGGTCTGATCAGGAGGGACAAGATTCCACACTGCGACCACCAACGAACCATCCGACGCGCGAGTGACAAGTGCAGAATCCGAATCCAGCGCCAGACGTTCTCGACCCAGCGTATGGAGAATTTTGAAGGCGCCGAACGCGGGCTTGGGAATTCCTCCGGCGGCGATCAGGCCGTAGCCACCATAGAAAGGCTGTTTCACCACGCCCTGTTCTTCAAAGACGTCGGAGAAAGTCCAGTACGACATTTCATCCACCAGGCCGTCGCATTGCCGGATGGTATCGGCCATCCACGGACCCATATAGATGGAGTCGGTTATCTCCGGCTCGTTCTTATAGCTCGCATTAAACTCGCTCCAGATCAACGGAAGGCTGGGACGGGCCGAGGCCTTGATCTGATCGTGCACCTTCTTTACCGACCGGCATACCATGCGGTCGCGCGGGATATTTTCGTTGGTGCCGAACACATCTTGTGCGCCGTCGTTTCCGTATACGTGGGTGGAAACAAAATCAACCGGGATGTGCTTGTCAACGCAATGCTGGATGAAAGCATCGGCCCAGGCGGCTTGCGCCGTGGCGGGGCCGCCCACACGGAATTGTGAGTTCACTCGCTTCACCGCCAGGACCGCGTGATCGTAGAGTTCCCAGTAAGTAGATTGTTTGGGTTCGCCAACCCAGAAATCTATATTGGGTTCGTTCCAGACTTCGAAGTACCACTTCGCCACCTCATCCGCGCCGTAGCGATCCGACAGGTGTTTCGTAAACTGGTAGACCAGTTCCTCCCATTTGGCCCAATCTTTCGGCGGCGCGACGTTTTGCTTATACCAGAAAGCATGTAGGGCATCCCGGGACGCCAGTTTCTTGGGCATGAAACTTAATTCCACAAAAGGACGCACGCCGTTCTGCAAAAGCCCGTCGTAGACCTGGTCTACATAGGAGAAGTTGTAAACCGGCCGGCCGGAACTGTCCTCGTCGTACACGCCCATTTCGTCGTGAAAAATGGCGTGAAAGCGGATGTACTCCACATCCGTTATTTTTTTGACCCGGCGCAGGTCCTCGCGATAGCTTTCACGCATACTCAGGCTGGCCCGGCCCGATCCAAACATATGCTCCCAGAAATGAGGGAAGGGATGAGCGGGAGCGGCCGCGTCAATCACCAAGACCTCCGGCTTATTGGCGGCCAACTGGGCATGAACCGCCGGAGAAAACGCGAGCATTCCAAACAAAAGCAAACCAAGCAGATTGCGGTAGCACCTGATCACGAGTTGCTCCTTCTGTTGATTTCCGGTCGTCTAGTTAGCCGGTGGTGCGACACCTGCGAGAAAGCCTCCATCCAGAACCAGACTCTGTCCGGTCATAAAGCTGGCTGCGTCAGAGCACATCCACACCACTGCCTCGGCCACCTCGAGCGGTTTCCCAAATCGGCCGATGGGATGAAGCCCGAGCGACCTCTTGTTGGCCTCCGGCAATCCAAACAAGCGGTCGGCCATGGCGGTCTCGATCACCGCTGGGCAAACCACATTGACCCTGATTCCACTCTTTGCGACCTCGAGCGCTGCCGATTTCGTTAGTCCCATCACGCCGTGCTTGCTGGCGGAATACGTCGCCACCCCATGCCCCCCAATAAAACCGGCGACCGAGGCCATGTTGACGATTGCGCCGCCGCGGTCCTGCTTCAGCATCTGTTGCATCTCAAATTTCAGGCAAAGCCAAGTGCCTTTGAGATTGATGTCAATCGTCCGGTCCCAGTCCTCCTCCGACTGTTCCACGATGGGAACCCATTTGCCCTCCGTGCCGGCGTTATTGAAGGCGTAGTCCAGTCCGCCAAAGGCTTCGACGGTTTTCTCAACCACGGCTTTCACTTGGGATGCCTGCGAAACGTCGGTTTGAACGAAGATGCCTTCGCCGCCGGCATTGTGGATCAAGGCGACCGTTTCTTTCCCTTCATTGACGCGCCGTCCGGCGACTACCACGCGGGCGCCTCTCTTGCCGAAGAGAACTGCCGTTTCGCGGCCGATGCCCGAGGTTCCGCCCGTCACCAGTGCAACCTTGCCCTCACACTTCGCCATCGTTGTCTCCGTCTCCGGTCGAGTTTTCCGATAGGTCAGCGCTCGATCTCGCCCGCCCACAGCTCACTGCGACTCATTTCGAAACCCCTTATGTTCCGGGAGAGATTCTACATGCAACTGATTGCGGCAGCGAGGATTCAGCTGAGACGACAATAAGAAAAGATGAATCATACGCCGGCCGATCCAGGGCAATTCTCCCGGCGTGATGCGCTGTGAATGTGTTTGATTTCAGCTACGACGAGAGAATATCGGGCGGCTCAGCTGGCCGCCTCGCTTGACTGCGGATACTGGTTCTTCATGTGCTCATCCAGCGCCTGATTTAACTGCTCGATCAAATCCATCAGCTTCCCGGGGTCCTCTTCGTCGCGCGCTGCCTCGGCCAGTTGTTTCCAATCATGACGGTGTGTTTCTGTCATGCGTGTCCTCCTGGAGGATTTGAGCAACCCCCTTGATTGCAGTTGATTTGCCAAAGTGCAGGGCACGCATTTTCTGTGGGTTACGGAAATAAACGGGCCTCGGTTATCGCTGAATCGCGCAAATCGTACCTACTCTCTTCTGTGTAGATTTCCACCCGGCAGCTGGCCTTTCCTGAAAGCTCGTTCGATGTGCGCCTCGAACCAACCCGGCCGGAAACCTGTATCCGTCCCATGAAGAAATTCGATTGGACTCAGTTTGTACACGGCGTCTAAGGTTTCCCGCGGGGAGATGGCCGGAGTGGGAATCGGCCGATCTGGGATTAGTCGCTCGCGGCTATGCACGCGTGAAGCGCAATGCTCTGGCTTCGCTTACGTAACAAGAATGGGCGTTTCTGTTGTTATCAGAGTGGCGTGGCTTACGGACGAAAACGGTGCGCGGTGGTTGAGGGAGCCCAATCGTAAACTAGTCGCTTCATGTTCCAGCAGTTACACTAGTAGGGGCACGGCAAACGCGCCATAGACTCTAAATTGAATTCAAACGAGATAATCCAGAACATGACCCAACCAGCTGCCGCGCACGATGAAAATTACGTCCTGACCCTTGAAGAAATCGGCAATCTTGCCACCGAGGGTGGCAAGTCGGCCGAGACTCTGATGAACGTGGTCGCCTTAATCGCGAAGCGGTTTCAAACCGACGTCTGTTCCGCTTATCTACTGGAGCCGGACCGCGCCAATCTGGTGCTCGCTGCAACTCTGGGCCTTCGCCCCCAATGTGTTGGGACGCTTCGCATGGGACTGCATGAAGGTCTCGCCGGTCTGGTCGCCGAGCGGGTGGGTCCGGTTGCGGTGGAGCAGGTAAAAAACCATCCTCGCTTCAAGTATTTCAGCGAAGCCGGCGAAGACGCTTACCAGTCGTTCCTCGGCGTTCCCCTTATTGATCGCGGCGTTCTGCAAGGTGTTCTGGTAGTCCAAACAATCGCGCCCCGGGTTTTCCGCGAGGATGAAGTTCGGATGCTGAGCGAAGCCGCGGCTCAGGTTGGATCGGTGGTCAGCGAAGCGCGTACTCTGGACCGTTTTATCGCTCCCGCCCAGGAGCGGCTGTGGGCGCTGGCTCGAAACCTGTGGTGGTGTTGGGACCACGATACCAGCAGTTTGTTCCGCGACCTCGATCCAGTACGCTGGCGGCAACTCAATCACAATCCAGTCGCCCTGCTGTCGGAGATTCCCCTAGCCGTGATCGAACGGCGCGCCCGCGAACTGGTCCTGCACAGCCGGATCAACTATGCCTATCGCCGCCAGCGCGAGTATCTCGACGCCGACCGGACCTGGGGAGCCCGGCATGCCGGCATTCTGCGGCCTCGTCCGGTGGCCTACTTCTCCGCCGAATTCGGTTTGCACGTTTCCATTCCAGAATATTCCGGCGGACTGGGCGTGCTGGCCGGCGATCACGTGAAAAGCGCGTCCGACTTGGGCATTCCCCTGGTCGCGGTGGGACTGTTTTATGGCCAGGGATATTTCCGGCAACGGCTCGACCGGACCGGCTGGCAGCAGGAAGAATATATCCAGACCGATGTCAACACGCTTCCCATGGAAGCTGCTATCGGATCGAACGGCGAACCGGTCACCGTGCAGGTCGAGACCCGCGGCGGAACCATCCGGGCCAAAGTCTGGCGCATGAAGGTCGGGCGCTGCGATCTTTTCCTGATCGACTCCAACGTTGAAGGCAACCATCCCGAGGACCGTGAACTCACCTCACGTTTATACGGAGGAGACTCGCGCATCCGGATTCGCCAGGAACTACTGCTCGGCATCGGGGGTTTCCGCGCTCTCAAAGCCATGGGCATCACGCCCGGTGTTCTCCATCTGAATGAAGGCCATAGCGGGTTTGCGGTTCTAGAAGCCATTCGCGACCGGATGCAGAGCGAAGGGATCGGCTTCGATCATGCGGTGCGCCGCGTCTCCCGCGAGACGGTCTTCACTACGCACACCCCGGTGCCCGCCGGCCATGACCGGTTCTATGCCGACTTGATGGAGGAGCATCTGGGGCCGATGCGGGAAGCGCTCGGCATCTCCCGGGACAAGTTGATGGAGTTGGGAAGGGAGAATCCAGGGAACCAGGGCGAAGACTTCTGCATGACCGTTCTGGGTTTGAAACTCGCGCGCCGCGCCAATGCAGTTTCCGCGCTGCATGGCGAAGTTTCTCGGCATATGTGGACCGGCCTCTATCCGGGGAAGCCTGAAGACGAAGTTCCCATCGGGCACATCACCAACGGCGTGCACGTCCCTTCCTGGCTGGCGCCGCAAATGTTCCGCCTTTACGACCGCCATCTGGGCACGGGCTGGCAGGAAAACAACGCCGACCCGGCGATCTGGGAAGGCATTGAAGACGTGGACGACGCCGAACTCTGGGAAACCCACCTCCACCTGAAATCCCGGCTGCTGGATTTCGTGCGCCACCGCGTGGTCGAGCAGGCCGAGCGCCGCGACGAATCTTCCGAAATGCTGGCGCGGCTGAGCCGAGTCTTGAGTCCGGATGCGCTGACCATCGGATTTGCCCGCCGCTTCGCCACTTACAAGCGGGCTGATCTGATTCTCGCCGATATCGAAAAACTGACGTCCATGGTGAACGATCCGAAGCGGCCGGTGCAGTTCATTTTTGCCGGCAAGGCGCATCCCCGCGACGAACCCGGCAAGAAAGTTCTGCAGCAGATCGCCAAACTAATGCGCCACATGGAATTTGCCGACAAATTTGTCTTCGTCGAAGACTACGACATCAACGTCGGCCGTCATTTCGTGCAGGGAGTGGATGTCTGGCTGAATAATCCCCGCCGCCCGCTTGAAGCGTCAGGCACCAGCGGTCAGAAGGTGGTTTTGAACGGCGGTCTTAACCTGTCTGTGCTCGACGGCTGGTGGGCCGAGGCCTACGACGGTCTGAATGGATTCGCCATCGGAACCGGCAGAACCCATTCCGACATGAGCATTCACGATAATCGCGATGGAGAAGATTTGTACCACGTCCTGCGCGAAGAAGTGATCCCGCTCTATTACGATCGCGATCGCGACGGTCTGCCTCGGGGCTGGATCAAGCGCATGAAGCGTACCATCCGAACCCTGGGCTGGCGCTTCAACGCCAATCGTATGGTGATGGACTACGTCACAAAATGCTATGTGCCTGCGGCTGGAGGCATGTCGAGCGATCTCAGTAAGAAATTGTGACCGCTGCTGCCCGCCACGGCAATTCGCGGGACAGTCGGCGAGAAACCCAACGCTGGCCGATGACGCGGGAAGCGGTTGCTGAGTAACAAACGCTCGCAACGACCGGGGGGTACGAGTTGGCTCGTACCGTTACGTTGCACCACGGTTGGCGCCTGAGAGCCTGAGGCGGGTTGTCAACACGGTACTTAGCGTGCGACTCACGAATGCGTCAATCCGCCGCGAACACTTCTGTAGAATTTCTTCGTT
>Ga0157379_10002883_pt1 | contig 14499 bp, 13 predicted proteins | sample S25metaG_FD_121802 | JGI IMG/M metagenome (GOLD analysis project Ga0157379, IMG submission 121802) | Switchgrass rhizosphere microbial communities from Kellogg Biological Station, Michigan, USA - S2-5 metaG | ecosystem: Host-associated > Plants > Roots > Rhizosphere > Soil | place: USA... | reverse complement strand
CAACGTTTCGCAACAAGAGAATGCGATGCACTTCGGACGGCTTAGTTTATTTGGCCTCTATAGCAGCTTTCCGCGAAAGTGCAATGCACGGGTTCTTATGAAAGAACCGCGGCACGAAAACGTGTTAGGACTTCCAGAGACTGTGGTTTGGCAAAAGCCATCCGTGCGCTGCTTAGTTTTACTAGCAGCCGCCCGACGATAATTAGACCGCTTTCGGTTACAACCTAAGCGGATAAATGTGCAACCTAAGGAAGAGTATCAACCCTGCGTGACCGAGTTTCCGAGCCCCTTCGGAAGGTCATCGGAGACGCTTATATTTCCGGGCTAATAAATGCGACCGACCGCGAAAGTGTTCCCGCAATGAAAAACCCCGATAAAATCCAAAAGAACGCCACTGACAAGACGCCGATGTCCGAGGCGGAGCTACGAAAGAAGCTTACGCCCGAGCAGTTTCATGTGACGCAGGAGCACGGGACCGAGAGGGCCTTTAGTCATCCCTATTACAACGACAAGCGCTCCGGCATGTTTCGCTGCGTCGTCTGCGGCGCCCCGCTTTTTAGCTCGGACGCAAAATTCGACTCGGGCACCGGCTGGCCGAGCTTCACAGAGACCGAAGGTACGGTGACCACGCACGACGATAGTTCCTACGGCATGCGGCGCACCGAGGTGAGATGCGCCAATTGCGGCGCACATCTCGGCCATGTGTTCCCCGACGGACCGGGTCCCACCGGCTTGCGCTACTGCATCAACGGATGCGCGCTAGACCTCGACACCGAGGGCAAGAGCGGCAAATAAGTTCAACCGATGAATGACTGCCTCTCCCGCGCGCGGGCTCCTCGTGCCGCGCGCAGACCCTTGAGCACAATTCATCACGGCATCACGCGGATGGACGATTACGCTTGGCTGCGCGCGGCAAATTGGCAGGCGGTGATGCGCTATCCTGCCCAGCTCGATCCCGTGATCAGGGCGCATCTCGAAGCCGAGAACGCTTACGCCGAAGCATTCATGGCCGATACCAAAGAACTGCAAGCGCAGCTTCTCGCCGAGATGAAGGGACGGATCAAGGAAGACGACGCGAGCGTCCCTGCCCCCGATGGCCCATTCGCCTATTACACATGCTACGTGACCGGCGGTCAGTACCCGTTATTTTGCCGCAGGCCGCGCGACGGCGGCGAGGAGCGCGTGCTGGTGGACGGGAACGCGCTGGCAAAGCCGCACGCTTATTTCCGCATCGCAGGCGTCGCTCACAGCCCCGATCACAGCCTCATTGCCTACGCCGTGGATACCAAGGGCTCGGAGTTCTACACGGTCAACGTCATCGAAGCCGACAGCGGCGCGGTGGTCGATTCTGGCATCGCCGACAACAATGGATCGCTCGAATGGGCGGCCGACAGCCGTACGCTTCTCTATGTTTGGCTTGATGAAGACCACCGTCCACGCCGTGTGCTGCGGCACGCAATTGGCGCCGACGGGGCCGATGATCTCATCCATGCGCAGGATGATGCCAGTTTCTTTCTGGGTCTGAGCGCGACCCAGGATCGGCGCTTCCTCCTGCTTAGCGTTCATGATCACGAGACGGCAGAGGTCAGCCTGATCAATGCTGCCAATCCATCGGCCCCGCCTCGCCTGGTAGCGAAACGTGAGCCTGAGCACGACTATTCCGTCGATCATCACGCGGGCCGCCTCATCATTCTTACCAACTCTGATGGCGCGGAGGACTACCGCATCGTCGAAGCACCGGCTGCCAGTCCCAGCCGCGAGAACTGGCACGAGATCGAGCCGCACCGGTCCGGCCGGCTCATCCTCGATGTCGTCGCCTTCAAGGATTTCCTCGTTCGCCTCGAGCGCGAGGACGGCCTGCCGCGCATCGTGGTGCGCCGCTTCGACAACGGAGAAGAGCATGCCATCGCCTTCGCCGAGGAGGTCTATTCGCTCGGCATTTCAGCCGGCTACGAATACGACACGACCACCTTGCGCTGCACTTACTCCTCGATGACCACGCCCGCGCAGGTCTTCGACTATGACGTGAGCTCGCGCGCGCGCGCTTCGCAAGACCCAGGAAATTTCGAGCGGGCACGATCCTTCCCTCTACGTCACGCGCAGAGTCCTGGCGCCAGCTAAGGACGGCGAGACCGTCCCGATCTCGCTGCTCTATCGCAAAGAGACAAAGCTCGACGGCTCTGCCTCTCTCCTCCTTTACGGATATGGCGCCTATGGCATGTCGATGCCGGCGGGATTCTCCACCAACGCGCTTTCTCTCGTCGATCGCGGCTTCGTCTACGCGATCGGCCATGTGCGCGGCGGCAAGGACAAGGGCTATCGCTGGTACAAGGAAGGTAAGCGCGAGAACAAAGTCAACACCTTCACCGACTTCATCGCTGCGGGCGAATTTCTTGCCGCGCAAGGCTTCACCTCGCGTGGACGCATCGTCGCCCAGGGGGGAAGCGCGGGCGGTATGCTGATGGGGGCCGTGGCCAACATGGCGCCCGAGCTATTTCTTGGCATCATCGCCGAGGTGCCTTTCGTCGATGTTCTCACCACCATGCTCGACGCGAGCCTGCCGCTCACCCCGCCGGAATGGCCGGAGTGGGGCAACCCAATCGAGAGCGAGGCAGACTACCGCACCATCGCTGCCTATTCGCCTTACGACAATGTGCGGGAGCAACCCTATCCGCATATTCTCGCGCTTGCTGGTCTCACCGATCCGCGCGTCACCTATTGAGAACCTGCAAAATGGATTGCCAAGCTGCGGGAGCTCGCCACTAGCGATGGGCTCATCTTACTGCAGACCAACATGGAGGCGGGCCACGCCGGCGCGTCTGGCCGCTTCGAGCGGCTGAAGGAAGTCACCCTCGCTTACACCTTCGCGTTGAAGATCGCTCAGGCTTGACCCAGCAAGCGAGCTATGCCACGGGGGCGAACCAATTCACGTTGCACGCGCCATGCTTATTAATCGCGACAAGTCACAGCTCCTCATCATCGACGTCCAGGAGAAGCTCATCGCGGCAATCTCCGGCAAAGACCGGGTGATCGACCGATGCGTGCGCCTGGTCCGCGCGGCGAGAACGCTCGGCGTGCCGATAACGATCTCAGAGCAATATCCGCAAGGACTGGGACCCACGGCAGACCCGATCCGCGAGGCATTCGCCAATTCGGGTCTCATCGTGGATAAGGTCGAGTTCTCCTGCCTCAAGAGCGATCCATTGCGCGAGCGGCTGCACGAGCTCCGCCGGCAAGGCCGCCCGCAAGTCGTGATTGGCGGCACCGAGGCTCATGTCTGCGTGGCGCAGACGGCGATCGATCTCGAGGAGCAAGGCTTCGAGTCGTTCGTGGTCGCCGACGCGGTCGGTTCGCGGTCGAAGGCAAGCCGGAAGCTTGCGCTGACACGATTACTCAAGTCCGGCGCCGATGTCGTCGACAGCGAAATGGTCCTATTCGAGTGGCTCGAACGGGCCGGCACGCGCGAATTCAAAGAGCTCCACGCGCTCGTGAAGTAGCCTCGCTTAACCAATGCTGCACGCTCGGTTCATGCAGGGTTCAGGTGGATTCGCGCAAAGTCAGAAGCGTCAGATCCCTGTACTGATGTAGCGAACCTTCCTCGGCACCGGGCACGGAGTTCAGGGGCTCCGTGCCCACCCTTCCTGGCCTTTCCGGCTATCATTTTTGCGTATGGCTGAGGCGCTTGACTTGCCTCGATTGGCGGGAACCATTAGCTTTCGGCGGGCTTCTTCTGACCTATCAAACCCTGCCGGAGCAAAGCCGTGGCCTTCGAACTCCCGCCCCTCCCTTATTCCTATGATGCGCTTCAGCCCTATATGTCGGCCGAGACGCTGCAATATCACCATGACAAGCATCACAAGGCCTATGTCGACAATCTGAACAAGCTGCTCCCCGGTTCGGGTCTCGAGGGCAAGAGCCTCGAGGAAATCGTCAAGGCGAGCTATGGCAAGAATCCCGGCGTCTTCAACAATGCCGGACAGGACTTCAACCACATCCATTTCTGGCCATGGATGACGAAGGGCGGCGGCGGCAAGAAAGTGCCGGGCGCGGTGCTTGCCCTAATTGACCGCGATCTCGGCGGCTTCGACAAGTTCCGCAACGATTTCATCGAGGCCGGCAAGACCCAATTCGGATCTGGCTGGGCTTGGCTTGCGATCAAAGATGGCAAACTCGCGGTGACCAAGACGCCGAACGGCGAGAACCCACTCATGCAGGGGGGCTGGCCTCTGCTCGGCGTCGATGTGTGGGAGCACTCCTATTACATCGACTATCGCAACGAGCGGCCGAAATATCTCGAAGCCTGGTTCGACCATCTCATCAACTGGGAACACGTCGAGGAGATGCTCGCGCTCGCGCCGGGAACCTAGCCGACCACGATCAATCGCAATTAAAAGCCGCCGCTGCCGCGACCGCGCCTAATGCCCCCGAGCGTGCCGCGCTTGATCTGCTGCTCTAGCATACGCGTCGCGGCGGGCACGACCGATCGGATGACCTGCTTGCCGAAGGTTGTCCAGAAGCCGTCGCTGCGCGATTTGCTTCCCGACGCCTGTGTCGCTTCCTTATCTTGCGCCTGCGCTGCTTCGGCCTCGGTGTGATCGGCCGTGCGCTTCTGCAGAATCTCATAGGCCGATTCCCGATCCTCAGTCTCGTCGTAGACGCCTTTGACCGGACTCGCATTTATTACGGTCTTGCGTTGGGCATCGGTGATCGGACCGACGCGTGAATTCGGCGGCCTTATCAGCGTCTTCTGAACCATGGAGGGCTGGCCTTTCTCGTCGAGCGTGGAGACGAGCGCCACGCCGATGCCAAGCTCCATGATTGCCTTCTCCGTATCGAAGGCAGGGTTGGCGCGGAAAGTCGTGGCCGCTGCTTTCACCGCCTTCTGCTCCAAGGGGCTGAAGGCGCGCAGCGCATGCTGAATACGGTTGCCGAGTTGCCGTGACACTGTATCGGGAATGTCGAGCGGGTTTTGCGTCACGAAATAGACGCCGACGCCCTTGGAGCGGATCAGCCGCACCACCTGCTCGACCTTCTCGAGCAGCGCCTTGGGCGCGTCCTTGAACAGGAGGTGCGCCTCGTCGAAGAAGAACACGAGCTTAGGCTTGTCGGGATCACCAACCTCGGGCAGCTCCTCGAACAGCTCCGACATGAGGAACAGAAGGAAAGTTGCGTACAGGCGCGGCGATTCCATGAGCTTGTCGGCGACCAGAACGCTGATATAGCCCAGCCCATCGCGCGCCACCCGCATCAAATCGCTGATCTTGAGCGCAGGCTCCCCGAAGAAGTGATCAGCACCTTGCTGCTGGAGCACCAGCAATGATCGTTGGATCGATCCGATCGAAGCCTTGGTGATGTTGCCGTACTTGGTCGTGAGCTCGCCGGCACGATCAGCCAAATCTTGCAGCAATGCCTGCAAGTCCTTGAGATCAAGTAGCGGCAGCTTCTCGTCATCGGCGATCTTGAAGGCGATATTGAGCACGCCTTCTTGCGCCTCGCTGAGATCCATCAGGCGGGACAGGAGGAGCGGGCCCAGCTCCGATACGGTGGCGCGGATCGGATGCCCCTTTTCGCCGAACAGGTCCCAGAAGATCACAGGATAGGCGCGGTAGTTCTGCGTATAGCCAATCTCCTTGTCGCGCACCTCGATCCACGGCTTCGACTCGCCTTGTTCGGCCACACCAGAGAGATCGCCCTTCACATCGGCGCAGAAAACCGAGACGCCCTGATCTGAGAAGCCCTCCGCCAAACCCTGAAGGGTCACGGTCTTGCCGGTTCCGGTGGCGCCGGTGATCAGACCATGGCGGTTGGCGAGGCGAAGATAGATGAACTCCGGCTTGATGCTCTGGCCGATATAAACGCTGTTGTCTGGCGCCTTGGCGGCCACCGGTGCCTGGCTTGCGTCTTGTCTAGGCGCTGCCTTCTGCGTAGCCATCGCCGGTCCTCCTTTGATCAGAGCTCCACAGTCTAACCCTTCCGCCCGGCTGATCGCAAAGACGCGACAGGCCGCGAGGCGCTAGGGCTCACGCTTCCGCGTCCCTTCGCCTTCATGCTAGGAGGGACCGGTGGAGCTTAGAAGCTGAGGACAATGGTGGAATTTTCCCTGGCCCGCGACTTTCCGCCTGCCGACGAGGCGGCATGGAAAGCGCTCGTCGAAGAGGCACTAAAGGGCGCGCCCTTCGCTTCGTTGCGGTCGCGAGGCCATGACGGCATAACCGTCGACCCGCTTTATCCGCGCGCGAAGGATGCGAAGCCTATCGAAGGCCGCGCAGCGGGAACGCCGTGGGCAGTGATGCACCGGATCGACTTCCCCGATCCCGACGCCGCCAACGCGCAAATCCTCGAGGACCTCAATAACGGCGTGAACGGCATCGCGCTCGTTTTTCCTGGTGCCGTCGGCGATTACGGCTTTGGCCTTCCGTCGACCGGCGCTGCGATCAGCGCCGCACTTGACGGCGTCTATCTGGATGCCGGCATCGCCCTCGACCTTGATCTTAGCGCCTCATCCAAAGATGCCGCGGGGCTCATTGCGACGTTGGTCAAAGCCCGAGACATCTCACCCAAAGATGTGAAGATACGCTTCGGCTTCGGCCCGCTCGGCGGAATTGCTGCGAGCGGCGAGAGTACGGTTCCTTGGAAGGACATCGCGCCGATCTTTGCCGAGCTGATCAGCGACCTCGCCAGCCAAGGCTTCACTGGTCCCTTCGCGGTTGCTGACGGAAGAGTCGTGCATGCGGCCGGCGGCTCCGAGGCCCAGGAGCTTGCCTTCGCGCTCGCCGTCGCCGTGACTTATCTCCGCGCCATGGAGGCCGGCGGCATCGCGCTCGATGATGCGAGGCGCTTCATCTATTTCCGCCTTGCCGCCGACCAGGACCAGTTCCTCACCACTGCCAAATTCCGTGCGCTGCGGAAGCTGTGGGCACGCATCGAGGCGGCTTGCAGGCTTAAGCCGCGTGTGACCTTCGTCGCCGCGGAGACCGCATGGCGGATGATGACCAAGCGGGATCCGCACGGAAATATCATACGCGGCACGAGCGCAGCGCTCGCCGCAGCGGTTGGCGGTGCCGATGCGATAACGGTGCTGCCGTTCAGTGCCGCACTGGGACTCCCTGACGCGTTTGCCCGACGCATCGCGCGCAACACCCAGACCATTCTCATCGAGGAAGCCAATATCCATCGCGTCGCCGATCCCGCCGCAGGCTCGGGCGCCATCGAAGCGCTCACGGATCAGCTCTGTGCTCGGGCGTGGATGCTGTTCCAGGACATCGAGCGTGAAGGCGGGGCGGCCGAGGCGCTCAAGACCGGCTCAATCCAGCGCGCCGTCGCCAAGGTCAGGGCCGAGCGCGAAACCAACGTGACGCTTAGAAAAGACTCGCTCATAGGCACGAGCGACTTTCCCGACCTCGCGGAAGTGCCGGTCGTGGTACTCGAGAGGCCGAGTGGTGAGTCTCCGGCAGAAAGTGCTAGGGCCCTCCCCCGCATCAGACTCGCCGAGCCTTTCGAGCAATTGCGCGACCGTAGCGATGCCTATCTCGCGGCGCAGGGCGAACGACCCAAGGTGTTTCTCGCCTGTCTCGGCCGCGCCTCAGACTTCAACGCGCGGGCGAGCTTCGCCAAGAGCCTGTTCGAGGCTGGCGGCATCGAAGCGGTAGAAGGCAAGGGCGATAACCTAGCGGAACAATTCATAAAGTCTGGCGCGAAGCTCGCCTGCCTCTGCTCCTCCGATAAAGTCTACGCAAGCCAGGCCGTGGATACCGCCAAAGCGCTGACCCAGGCGGGTGCGTCCCCCGTTTATCTCGCAGGCAAGCCCGGCGCTGATCGCGCAGCATTGGAGAAGGCCGGCGTTAGCACCTTCCTTCACCAGTCCTGTGATACGCTTTCAATCCTGAACGCCGCCTATGACGAGATTTGATCGCTGATGACGCGCATTCCCTCATTCGCCGATGTGAAGTTCGAGAGCAATAACGGCTCGGGTTTCACCACGGCTGACACGGCGATTGCCTGGCAGACGCCGGAGGGCATCGCGGTGAAGAAGGTCTACACTGCCGCCGACATCGCGCGTCTCGACTTCCTCGATGGCTTTCCCGGCATCGCGCCTTACCTGCGCGGGCCCTACCCCACAATGTATGTGCAGAGGCCTTGGACGATCCGCCAATATTCCGGCTTTTCGACCGCGGAGGACTCCAACGCCTTCTACCGGCGGAACCTCGCCGCCGGCCAGCAAGGGGTGTCCATCGCCTTCGACCTCGCTACCCATCGCGGCTACGATTCGGATCACCCGCGCGTGACGGGCGACGTGGGCATGGCGGGGGTGGCCATCGATTCGATCTACGACATGCGCACCCTGTTCGATCACATCCCGCTCGATCAGGTCTCGGTGTCGATGACCATGAATGGCGCGGTGCTGCCTGTGCTCGCACTGTTCATCGTCGCCGGCGAGGAGCAAGGCGTGCCGCCGGAGCAACTCTCCGGCACGATCCAGAACGACATCCTGAAAGAATTCATGGTGCGGAACACTTACATCTATCCGCCCGCGCCATCGATGCGCATTGTCTCGGACATCTTCGCCTACACGTCGAAGAAGATGCCGAAGTTCAACTCGATCTCGATCTCCGGCTATCACATGCAGGAGGCCGGGGCGACGGCTGACCTCGAGCTCGCCTATACGCTTGCCGACGGCATTGAATATGTGCGCGCCGGAGTGAACGCTGGCCTCGACGTTGATGCCTTCGCACCGCGGCTCTCCTTTTTCTGGGCCATCGGCATGAACTTCTTCATGGAAATCGCCAAGATGCGCGCCGCGCGGCTGCTCTGGGCCAAGCTCATGGCCGAAGAGTTCAAGCCGCGGGACCCGCGCTCGCTTGCGCTGCGCACCCACTGCCAGACGAGCGGCTGGAGTCTCGCAGCGCAGGATGTGTTCAACAATGTGGTGCGCACCTGCGTCGAGGCGATGGCGGCGACGCAAGGTCATACCCAATCGCTGCACACCAATGCGCTCGACGAGGCGCTGGCGCTGCCCACCGATTTCTCGGCGCGCGTTGCCCGCAACACGCAACTTATTCTTCAGCAGGAATCTGGCACGACCCGCACCATCGACCCCTGGGGCGGCAGCTTCTACGTCGAACGCCTCACCTATGACCTTGCCACTCGCGCACTCAAGCATATCGAGGAGGTGGAAAAGATCGGCGGCATGACCAAGGCGATCGCTGCCGGTATCCCCAAGCGGATGATCGAACAGGCTGCGACAGCCACCCAAGGCCGCATCGATTCAGGCCGGCAAACCATCGTCGGCGTGAACAAGTACCGGACCGACAAAGACGCGGATATCTCCATATTGAAGGTGGATAATCGCGCCGTACGCCGTCAGCAGCTGGAGAAGCTTACGCGCCTCAAGGCCCAGCGCGACGAGGCGGTGGTCCAGAGTGCGCTTGACGCGCTGACGAGAAGCGCAGAGACAGGCACCGCAAACCTTCTCGCAGGCGCCGTGGCGGCCGCCCGCGCCAAGGCCACGGTGGGCGAAATATCCTACGCGCTCGAGAAGGTGTTCGGGCGGCATCGAGCTGAGGTGTCGGCAATCACCGGCGTCTATAAAGCGGAGATGGGTCGCATGGACGGAAGCATGACCCGCATCAAGGAGCTGATCGACTCATTCGAGACCGAGCATGGGCGGAGGCCGCGCATCCTCGTCGCCAAGATGGGGCAGGATGGCCATGACCGCGGTCAGAAGGTCATCGCGTCAGCCTTTGCCGACCTTGGCTTCGATGTCGATATCGGTCCTCTGTTCCAGACGCCTGAAGAGGCCGCCCGCCAGGCCGTCGAGAATGACGTGCACATCGTCGGCGTGTCGTCGCTTGCGGCTGGCCACTTGACGCTGGTACCCGCGCTGCGCCAGGCGCTCGAGGAGCAGGGCCGCGGCGACATCATGGTCGTTGTGGGAGGTGTGATCCCGCCCCAGGATTATCCCGCGCTCTACGAAGCCGGCGCCAAGGCGATCTTCGGGCCCGGAACGCCCATCATCCAGGCTGCCATCGATCTCCTCAAGAAGCTCGGTGCAACTGCGGGTACCAAGCAGGCCGCCGAGTAAGACTGGCAAATTCTCCACCGCCCCCGCAACCAGCATCAGATTTGTCGATGACGTGTTTTAGTGCGTACCACGCTGTGCCGACTTGTAAGGTTTTCGGCCAAAAATTAGAGGCGGCACCCTGTAAGGATACCGCCTCATAACCCCTTGTTCCGGTCTGTCCGGTGCCAATCCGGTGCCGACTATTTCAGTGCACGTCGCAAACTTTCCTCAGCGGCTTGCGCGGCGGCAGCATCTTCGCCGCCGATCAGATGAGCATAGGCGTCTAAGGTGATCGAGGCTCGCGCATGTCCGGCGCGCGCAGAGACAACGTGCACCGGCACGCCGCTCTTGAGAAGGTGCGTGATGTGAAAGTGCCGCAGCCCGTGAAACCTGGTGTGCTTGATACCGGCTGCGTGAACCCTGATCCTGAACATTTCGCTGAGCACGTCCGGATTGATCACCTCGCCTTCTGCCGTGGTGAACACTAGGTCAGCGGCATCTTTGCCAAGGCCGAGCTTCAACCGCATGGCGGCTTGCTCTTTTTTATGCCGCATCAGTTCGCGCAAGAGGCTGTCAGGCACCGTGACGGTGCGGCGGCTTCTGTCAGTCTTTAGCTCGGTAAAGACGATTTCATTTTGAACAACCTCGACAGACTGCGCGACCTGTAGAGTTCCCGCCGCCATGTATATGTCGCGCCACCTGAGGCCAAGAACCTCGCCGCGCCGCAAGCCGGTATAGGCGGCGAGCAGCGTGGGCATATAGAGCCAATGCCCTTTCAGGTGCGCGAGCAGTTGGGCGAGTTCAGCCTCATCGAGCACCTGAACCTTTTTCCGCTTGGCCGTCACCTTGGTTTGCACGTCATCAATGGGTGAGCGCGCGATCAGCTTCGCCTTGAGGGCCGACGCGAGAAGCTGAGCGAGCATCCGGTGGATGTTGTGCAGCGTCACCGATGAGACGCCGCCGCCGAAGCGCCGACCGTCTTTGCGAAGGTGCGCGTAGAACCTGTCAATGGCTTTGCCGTCTAGCTTCTGCAATGGCACCGAACCAAGTGCGGGGATGATGTGGGCGTTGATCATCGAACCGTATCGCTCGACCGTAAGCGGTGAGCGCCCGGCTGGCGCGATGTGTTCTAGCCAATGTCGCGCATAAGTCTCGACCGTCTCTATTGTCGGCGCAACGTAGCGGCCATCAGCAAGCTCGTTTAGCCGCTTGGCGAGCGCTACCTCTGCCGCCCTCCGCGTGCCGTGCACCATCTCATACTGAATGATGCGCTTACCGCTGGCGTCAGTGCCCACGTCGAATTTGAGCCGCCAGGATGACTTGCCGCGCCGGGTGATGTTGCCTCTCATTTGTCATGGCTCCTCAATATGGTGGCTCATCAAAGCCGCGTTTGGCCCAGTACGCTTTCGCCTCTTCCTCAGCCTTTTTGTCACGTTCGCGCTTTTTGAGAAGCTCAGGTCGGTCTGCTTCTGGCGTCTTTAGCCATTCTTCTAGCTCGGCCAGCATATGCATATTTTCCCTTGTTTGCTTTACGACGAGAGTTAGCTGCGGCGCGAGTTTGTCTTCTACCGCCTGAGCTGAGAACGATGCCTCAAGGCGGTCGACCAATTCGGCATTAAGCGACACGCCTCTTTGCTTCGCCGCCGTCTCTAGTTTCTTGCGTAGCGGTTCGCGCAATCTAACCCTAAGGCCGACGAGGGCTGTCTTTGAGCGCTTGACCATCTTTGCCTCCCCTGCAATCGCCCCCTTATAAACACTTTACTGAGTGGTGTCAAAAGCGGTACTTGACGCAGAAATGGCACCATCGTATACGGAGCCACAGACGGTGTCATATGTGACGCCACATCACCACCCGTAGGAAAGAAAGAGACCATGAAAATCGAAACAGATCGGTGCCTAACGACCTCCGTTCCCGAGGCCGGGAAGCTGCTAGGCATTGGCCGCAACGCGGCATACGAAGCCGCCCGACGCGGCGACATTCCGACGATAAAAATCGGCAAGCGGGTGGTTGTGCCGACGGCGCTACTGAAGCGGATGCTCGGGCTGGAGCCCGCCGCGTGATGGCAACCCAACAGGAGACTGCCGAATGGCCAAAATGAATGAGGCCCAGCGAGTGGCATCGCGCAAGCCTTCCTATGGGTCACCTAGCCCTCGTGACCCCAACGACAGCGCCAAATGGGAAAACATTCGGCGCCTCCGTTACGGTGCGCTGGTCAGATTGCTTCGTCATCGTTGGGGAAAGTTCGGCCTGCCCGATGATGACGCAGGCCGAGAGGACCTGTGGGAACTGCTAACCAATGTGTCGCTCGCGCGCTTCGGTGTCGAGAAGAAGATGAAATGCATACTCGAAGAATGGGCACCGTGGATGCAGCCCGACGAAGCCGCGGCGATAATCGACCACATCAAGATGCTCACGATCTACGAACGCACGCCAACAGCAAGACAACTCGGCGAGCGAATGCGTCTCACCAATGTCGAGCGTGAACGGTTGGCGCTGTGGCCGATCAAGCCGTTCGACATGACCGATGAGGAGCTTGCCGAACAGCGCAGGCGCAAGAACAACGAACGCCGAAAGGCAAAGCGCAAGTTAACGCGCGAGGAATATCGCACTGCGTCTTTAACAAAGCAGCAGCCATGGAAGGCCGCGAACATGAGCCGCGCTGCATGGTATCGACGACGTGAGACAAGTTGTGACGCGACAATAGTGTTTAAGGCTGCGTCACAACCTGTCTCAGCTGAAACCGCGGAGAGGCCGAAGAGGGGCTGCCAGCAGGCGGGTGAGGTGTAGTCCGAGAAAAGTCGTGATGAAAAGAGGGAAGGAAAGGCTTGAAACAGAAGGCTCGGCTGAACTGCGGCCTAACTTGTCTCACGTCTTAAGAGAAGGGAGACCGAAATGAGATGGGAAAAAACTCGCGCGCCCGAAATGAGCACAGGCCAATGGCGAGGCATTCAACAATGCGAGACATGACGTGCCGATCTCGCGGCAAATCAATGACTTAGCTATGTTTCAACATCACTTTTCAAGCGGAAGGCTGAATAATGCTTAAGGCCCGACTTCACCCTCGCGGCAGCAACCACTACTCGGTCATCTTCGAGGGCGATGTACTTGTGTCCCGCTCCCGCGATCCTGAGTGTGACGCTGCCCGGATCTTGCTCTGTCGCGGCTACACGGGCACCCTCCAGATGCTCGATGGCAAGACTGGCAGACCGCGCACCATCATCGACATTGAGAGGGCAGCGCGGCTCTGCGTAAAGGAGGGACCGGTCCGCTTTGCGCCTTACGAGAGCCGTCCAGATCGAGCGTCCAGCCCCGAAAGCGAGGCCGGTGGTCTCCCAGTACCGGAGGCCGCCTGATGCGCCCGCATGAACAGCCGACGCTCCGCTTGACACGCTTGAACGGGGAAGCGTCGGGCCTCGCCAGCCAGGGAAGGAGCAGACACCTTCAGAGCTGGCTACCCCGAAACTACTCCCCTATCATCGGGAAGCAACCCTTGAACCAGCTTTCAAGAGGAAGAAAAGCGCATTCGGCATGAGGAGCTTGTTGAGCTTCTGTTGTGGCTCATTCGGAGATCGATGAAGCCGTAACAGATCAAACGGTTAGGGACTGCTAGCAATGGGCTGAAATAAAGGACAATCCGGCAACCCGAAGGGCATTGCTCTGATGATGGAAATCAAAGCAGCCGGTGACGATCACGGCTTACCTGACGCAACTCTCAACCGCAAACGCGCACTGCTCACCAGGTCCCTTCCGAGAAGGAAGGTTATCGGAAGCAATCACCTGCCTCCCGGTGTCGAATTGAGCGATGTTGGTGCATGGTGCTTCTAAAATCTGAGGCGCGAAGCAACGCTGGGGGCAAATGGAGCCGAGGCAATGTTAAGGGAGAGGTCAATCCGTTAGACCGATCGGCTTCATCGTCAGGACATGTCTCTTGACAACTCCTTTGACCCGAAGCGGCAATTCGCCCCAGCAGTTGCCTTGACATCTACAGCGCGAAGGTCATCTAGTCGCGCATGGGGACCGCGATCTCCCCACGAGGCGCAAGCTCAAGCATCGCGTTCCGCTCCTACAAGAGAAGGGGACGCCTATGCACGCGCCGAACACAATTTCAGTCGACAAGCTGGTCCGCCTCATCGGCACACCGAAGTGCCCGACTTTAATTGACGTCCCCCGGGCAGAGGATGAGGTCGACGCGAACCCGCATCTCATTCCCTCCTCCCGCCATTGCACTTTCGAGAAGCTAGAGGTTTGGAGTGCGGTCCCCGATAGCCTCGCCGTCGTGGTCTGCCAGGAAGGTACGAGCGTAAGCCAAGGGGTTGCGGCCTGGCTCCGAGACAAGGGTGTTACCGCGGAGGTGCTGGAAGGAGGGTTCCAAGCATGGAGACAAGCTGCGCTTCCATTGGTTCCAGTATCCAAGCTCCCTCCGGTTGATGGTCAAGGT
>Ga0157379_10002881_pt1 | contig 14502 bp, 24 predicted proteins | sample S25metaG_FD_121802 | JGI IMG/M metagenome (GOLD analysis project Ga0157379, IMG submission 121802) | Switchgrass rhizosphere microbial communities from Kellogg Biological Station, Michigan, USA - S2-5 metaG | ecosystem: Host-associated > Plants > Roots > Rhizosphere > Soil | place: USA... | reverse complement strand
TCTTCACCGTTCGTGTCGTCGGCAACATGCCTCTCGAGCCTGTCAAAGGCGCGAGTGTCGAGATACCCGCCGGTCGGGGCACTGTGCGCTTCACTGGTACAACCCAGTTCGCTCCAGGGAAATGGGTGGGCATCGAGCTCACAGAACCCAGAGGCAAGAATGACGGCAGCGTTATGGGAGTAACATATTTCAACTGTCGAATGAACTATGGAGTCTTTGTGCGGCCTAGTCAAGTTAAAGTGTTGGAATTACCTCCAGAACCAGCTCCAGCACCCGTTACTCGACCACCACCAACGACCGCAGCGTCGCGACTCGGTCACCAACGACAATCCAGCACGTCCCTCGCTCGGGCACCTTCGGTTCGCTCTGCAGCATCCTCTTCTTCTCGTGCAGAGAGTCCTGCAAAGCCATCAATTCCATCTGGTCCTAATAGTCGAGCACCCTCCACTGCACCTCCAAACCGACGTTTGTCTTTGGCTCCGCCTCGCAAGAGTCTGGTTACCAGTCCCGATGGAAGTGCACGGGCTTCCCCAATTGCAACTGCTCCGGGGTCTTTTGCAGTCCCTGCAACACCTCAACACAAACTCCAACCGCCCCCTTCTCCTGTGAAACGGCGTATTTCCTCTCCTCCACCACCGCCACCACCCGAAGAACCTCTATCGCCTACAGTTGAAAATGCCCCCACACAGGAACTGCCTCCTGCTGTACCTGCCTCGCCAGAAGAACTCCGTTCCCCAGTGACACTCCGCCCTCACTCTCCTGTTCGTTCATCTAATTTCTTTCAATTCCACAGCTAACTCTCATTCATTCAGCGAAATACCCGCGAAGATCAAGAACTCCGCGCCCGTCTCCGTGTTATGGAAACCAAACGCGACGAAGACGCTCGCAGAATCCGTGACCTCGAGTCCCGTCTCGCAGAAGCCGAAAACTTTGTGTCTATCCGGCCTAAACTCCAAGGTGCGCGCTTTCCTCAAATAAATCTAAAAGAATCACTTGTATTGACTATTTCTTAGCCAAACTCACTTCCCTTCAATCCGACCTCATCTCCACCCGCCGAGCCCTCTCCGACGCCGAATCCCTCTCCTCCATGTCGGAAATGCGTCTCCTCGAAGCAAACGAACAGCTCGAAATGGCGCTACTCGACAAAGAAGTAGCCGAAGAACGAGCTGAAGCTGCTGAGTCGGAATTGGAAGCAATGAAAGAGCAGTTAGCAATTGTTGAAGTGGAATTGGGGGTGCTGAAAGGGGAGGGAGAAATGGGTGAGGAGGAGAGCCAGGGAGATGGAGGAGGAGAGCTAGGGGGGCGTGATAAGGTCAAGGAAAGACTGGCGTATATTCAGATGGAGAAGCAGAATGAACGGTTGAAGGAAGCGTTGATTAGGTGAGTGGTGGCGTACGTATCAGGGAATTTGTGTTTACCCGACCTAGATTGCGCGATTTGTCAGCTGAGACGGAAACAGAACAGCGGAGGAAGATCACCGAGCTTGAGAGGGATTTGGCTAGTGTGGATGAGCTGCAAGGTCGGTTTGTTTATTACTTTAATGCATTTTCTGAACTTCTTAGTGCAGCTGATTATGAGAATAATCTCAAGAAATTATTCACTGCTGAGAGTCAGGTCGAGGATTTAAAGCAGCAGCTTGATGATGCACTTGGTGCGGAAGAGATGCTTGTTCAGTTGACTGAGCGGAATCTTGAACTTGGAGAGGTGTGTAAATCCTAAATCCCTCTTTTATGAAATGGGGGGAGTCTGAAACACGTCGCAGAAAATTGAAGAAATGCGTCTGGCCATCGAGGAGCTTGAAATGCTCAAAGAACTTGCTGATGAATTGGAGGAGCAGCATATCGAGGCTGAGAAGGCGCTACAAGAGGATTTAGATGCAAAGGAGATGGAAGTCCACGAACAAAGCAACAAGATCAAGGAATTACAAGCTTCACTAGAAGACTATGAAGGTACCATTTCCCAATTCCGCGAACTAGTTCTCCAACTCCAATCGTAAGTCCCCCACCGTTCAATCCACCTCCTGACCTTAATCCTATCACTCCCCTCAGCGACCTCGACACTCTCCGCGCCGAAACGCACACTGCCCAAACCGAATCTGCCACCCAAGCTTCAAAGGCCTCCCAAATCATGTCCCTCAACCTTAAACTCCAGTCCAACATGTCGAAATCGCAATCCAAAACGATCGACCTCGAGCTGAACCGCATCGAAACTCGCGAGGCTCGAGAGCTCTTGGGAATTATTCAACCGTATTTACCACAAGTCTATGTCGAGACGGATAGCGACTCGACGAGTGCGTATCTGTTTTTCCAGAGGGTGGCGGCAAAGACGGAGCTGATTAATAATGTTGTGGCGGGGACACATGGGTTGCCTGATTCGTTGAATGGGCCTGTGTCGGATAGTTTGGTGGGTATTTGCGAGGTACGTTTCTTTTTTCTTCCTGCTCCTCTTTTCTGATATTTAGCTGATGGGATGCATGTTAAGATGAGAGGGCGGATTTCGCATCTTTCGGCGTTAGCGAGACGGTTTGCAGCTGTCCTCCGACGGAGTGACGTGGAGTCTTTCTTGAATATTGGGAGAGTGTATCCCGAGATCGCACCGATGGAGAAACGGATTGATATGCATGTTGATTTATTGAAACGGGAGGAGTTTAGGGAATTGGAATGTGTTAGTGATGTTAGCAAGTGAGTCTTCACCTATTGCTGTCATATCAAATATCAATACTGACCTGCTCGTGCGTAGGATTCTTGCTCAATTCGAACATCTCGCCGAAACGTATTTTTCCGGCGTGGACTACGACCTTGGCGAACGCGAGCTCGATCACGCCTTACAGCTTGATAGCGATTTGGACATGTTCGCTGCTGCTATTGGTCTTACCAAGACTGCTATCCAGACCATTCAGAAGGATGATGGTACGCCAATCTTTTCATTGTTTTGTTTTGCTGTTGATTGTATGGCGTGTAGATGTGGTGGTTGAGTGGGGAGACTCTGATGCAGAGCTTATGGAGCCATTGCAACGGTTACTGGATCAGTGTCGGGGGGCTAAGCAGCTTTCCAAGTAGGTCGAATGTTGGTTTGGATTAATATGATGCTGATTATCTTTTCTAGGAAACTCGTCAAGCGCATTGAGGATCTTCTTCGTGAAACTTCGGCTCTGAAATCAAAGCTTCTTCCCCAATTAAATAATTTGACCATCCTCGTCTCCAAGGGGGTCGATTTTGCGATCCAGGTGCGGTGTCAGCTCGTAATGTGCCTCCAGATAAACATCTAACCTTTTTGTAGCTGGCACAATCTGTGAATAGTTATCTTGCAGATGTACGAGCAGCCAAGCATCCTTTCCAACTTGGTGGTGTTATGAGCATCGTGCGGGAAATCGCCATCGCCACGATGAGCCGCAAAGATGCATCTGTGCCTTCCTGGGATGCTGTATCAGAATCGCTACTCCAGCTTATTCAGGATATTAGCGCGCTGCTCCCTGTAGCTATGGAGTCGGAAAGTGTTATCAAGAGTGCGTAGTCATTTTTCTTTCGCCAAAGTTTATGGTTATTGATTAGTATAACTAGTTACTGGTATACCACCATGGGTTCATCGCATTGACGAGGTCAAAGCAACACTGGCTGTTAATGTGGAGGCGGAGAGAAAGGTCCAACAGTTGAATGAGGAGATGCAAGACCTCATTCGAGGACTGAAAACCAGAGTAAGGACCACTGCGCCAAAATTTACCAAGTTTTTTTTTATTGACACCGCTTTGATTTTCAGGATCAAAATCTGCAGGAGTCTGCCGTTAAGATTGAACTCATGGAGCGGAGGATGGAAACTGTCAAGAAACAGGCAGACGCCATCACGGATCTTGAGTCTGAGCTGTCCAAGGCGAAGAAGCAGGAGCGGTCGTACGAGGAGGCGATTGAGCAATTGCAAGCGGATTTGGATACCCTAGAGCAGGATAATGCGAGATTGAAAGCTGCGGCTCCGGGACCTGAGCGTCAAGGCAAGTATCAGTTTATGTTTGATGTGGGTATTGCAAAGATTAAATTTTCCGATAGCTTCCGTTGCACCGCAAGGAGATGTCGAGCCTGTTGCAGTTGAAGGAAGTCTCGAGACGTCTCATCTGCTCGAACAAGTACGTTTGCGTTTCAACCCTCCCCTCCGAGTTAAGTTCTCATCTGGCCCACAAAAAAAACAGATCGAAGCACTCCGAGGTGCCGTTCGGTTCCTGCGAAATGAAAACTCGTATTTGAAAGGATACGATTTACTGAAGGAGATTGAAGCCTTGCCGCCTCTTCCTAGCTTGACACGGTCTCCGACACCAGCTCTGGATCGTTCAAATACCCCATCAACAGATGCTGATTCGGACAGTGATCTGGAGGATGTGTCCAAACCTCGTTCATTGCGCACACTGGCCACTGAAACGAAATTGCTGTACCGTGATGTTATTCAATTCTCGTCCACACGCAAAGTTGTCGATCTTTCCGCGCTCAACAAGCAACGAATGGAGAAGAACAGCCATGCTTGGATGCCGAAGAAGCAGACACCGGCGCACCAGGTGTGGGAGCGGAAGCTGGAAGCAGAACGACTCGGACGTAGAGTGAAAGGATTGTTGGAGCGAGTGCAGGGCATTGGTGTCGTAAAGGTCTAATACAAAGGGCAGGGGGAGTGATATGAAGTTATGCTTTGATTCGTTTTTATAAGTATACCAAGCCTATTGTAATATTTGAGCATAATGGGAGATCTGCATTCTTTATTCGGGTACTGATTGATAACATTCTACCCAATGAGAATAAGTTTATGGGTTTGGCGCCGGAGAACCAAGGGACGCCAGCTCGACTCCGCTGCCAATCAATGGACAATGGGAATTCAAAGTGCGTCCACCCCTCGTCTCTGTTCTCTCCCTTAGCTCCTTCTCCTTCTTCCACCGCCCTCCACGACGTTCACTGTACCATTTTTTCAAGATGATGTCCAGAATGGCAGAGAAAATCCAAAAGATCCATACTTTTGGACATCATCGAGCCTCTCAGCCCTCACACTCGACACCCTCTTCACCTTCTCTTGCGAACTCTGTTACGACAGCTCGCACGTCACTCAGTGAAGATATCCCATCCCCCAAGTCAACCAGGGGGCATGCATCTCAGCCCTCACGACAATCTTTCCAAAGGATGGAGATGATCCAATCTCCGCGGGTTCCAATAACATACAAGCTGTCTGATTTCAACATCCAACGCACATTAGGCACTGGGAGCTTTGGCCGTGTGCATTTGGGTGAGTTAGCATTGGCGTCGTAAACGTCTAGGCAGAAGTCCCTTATTGTTTCATAGTACGACATAAGGAGAACCAAAGCTACTATGCTATGAAGGTCCTCCCCAAGGAGAAGGTTGTTCGAACCAAACAGATCGAACATACACAGAATGAACGGCGATTATTAGGCGATGTGAACAACCCATTCATCGTCAATGTCTGGGGTGCATTCCAGGATTCTACGAATCTGTATATGGTTATGGACTTTGTCGCTGGCGGCGAGTTATTCACATTGCTACGCAGAGCCAAGGTGAGTTGCTACAACAATATTATTGACCCTGTACGCTAACGCTTCTCCCTGCAGCGGTTCCCCGACCCTGTGGCCAAGTTTTACGCCGCTGAAGTTGCACTAGCTTTGCATTATCTTCACTCACAAGATATCATATATCGTGACCTCAAGCCTGAAAACATTTTGCTGGGTGCCGATGGACATATTAAATTGACAGATTTCGGATTCGCCAAGATCGTTAAAGACGTGACATGGACGCTCTGCGGAACGCCAGATTACCTTGCACCCGAGGTCAGGAACATGCATTTGGCGTCCAATATATCCTATTTAACCCCTCTTCCAGGTTGTTGCGCAAAATTGCTATAACAAGTCGGTAGATTGGTATGCCCTCGGCATCCTCATCTTTGAAATGCTTGCCGGATATCCACCATTCCATTCCGAAGATTCGAATCCGTTAGAACTTTACCGACGCATTCAGCACGGAAATGTGAATTATCCCACCGGCTTTAATTCCAAGGCGGTTGACTTGATCAAGTGCTTCCTCAGAGCAGATCTTTCAGAGCGATATGGGAATATGAACCATGGCACCGAAGATATCTTTGCCCACCCATGGTTCGAGGAGGTTGTTTGGGACACGTTATACCGGAAGGAGGTGCCAGCGCCTTTTATTCCACAAATTAGCGGCGAGGGTGATTCAAGCGCGTAAGTATCCTCTCAGGCAATCCACAGTACAGACGGTGTATACTTATCTCCCCCCCTGTTATAGCTTCGATTGGTATCAAGAAACCGACGTACGCCAATATGGCGTACCAGGTCCAGACCCTCATGGGTATCTGTTTACCGATTTTGAGTATACCTTTGATACAAAATGATACAAAAATACCTGCACTGTTGTACTTTGGCTGGATCCATCATATCTCTCCATGAACTGCTGACGACATTAACGGACGTTTGTACAAATACGTGTTACTCATCTTACATGTAACTTATGGGCCTTTGCTTCAAATCATAAATGTACCAATATTAAGTATATTTACCCTTAATGAGCGTTTGAAGTGGAGGAGTTGGCTGCTCACCTATCCAGCACACATGCCTTGAATCTGATGCCTCCTTCCTTCTTCAGGAATGACTTCTACCCGCTATCGACCACGATTAGCCTCGCAAGATCCTATCAAGGAAAAGGGCCTCACCATTTTTCATATCACCGATATCTCTGCTGCAGGGTGATCGCTCACAACTCGTGAAAGGCACTAACACCATCTTCATCGATTCCGCCACAATCATATTATTTTTGCTGAGAAATTTACTGTGATGACTGTGAAATAAGCTGAATAGAGTGCGTGCACTCCCTCCGAATATCATTATCACTGGGTTATGTGCCTGGCAAGGGGTGAATGCCGTTTAAGGTTATTACTGTGAGAGGAACATCAGCCCGTGAACCAAAGCTGTTCTTTTCCCTTGGCTGGTCAAAGAAGCAATATTCCTCGCGGATATGCGGTGAAGCTTTTTCCCTCCACAACAGTGGCGGAGGTAGAACTGTTTAGCCTGCCACATTTAAAATTAAAATCCCTCGCTCTTCAGGTATTCCAATAACTCGTAATTCAAAACATCTTACAGCACCTTTTAAATGGAAAAAGGTATGACGAAAGAGGTATTTGAACCCTCGTCTCCTACTCATCAGGTGGGTCCAAATTCCGCTCACCTATAAAATATTGAAATTTTAATAAAATGTATTATAGTATGGAAAACCACCCGACCAACTCGGCCACCTCACCTTATATCCACTTGCATTTCTGTCCATTACACCCGTCCGAACCAGCCCAACAGGCAGACGACCACCGACCACCTCAAATAATCATTTCCGGTTTGAAGACCCGGTCTTTTGATTTCCTATCCCCCAATAGATTGGATGAATGTTATTGCACATTTTCAAACAAAAAAAACACATCTGTACATGTCAAACAAAAAAAAAGAGAATAAGAAAGAAAATACGGAGACGAAAACACAAGTGTTATTGTCTACTGTAAAGATTCAATGCAAGGGGGCGCGCACGTTTATGGAGTACGATTTAGGTTCACAACGCAAATATCCGTACGTAATTATATCAAGCAAGAGAGAAAGCCAAGGAGACCAGGAGAGGAGATAGAGAAAAATGAGTGACGCCGAGTATATGGATACAAAAAATCTTTAAATCTTTTATGATGTAAAGTCGGGAATTCCATCTGGTGGAGCGTCCCGGAGGCCGAGTCCGTTCCAGTCCGCTGTGTTTCGGTAAACGTTGTTGCCCCACCAATCGAGGGTGATACCTCCCTTGGGGAATTGCAAGGTGAAGAAGATAACGAGCAATGCTATTGTTGTGCCACTATCAAGAGCTGCGCTGGCGATCTGAGAAGAGATCAACACATTATTAAGCTATCGCATATGACTGCAAGGAACTTACATAGTTGAACTTGGACCACCAAATGAAATTCCGTCGGCGAATCAAATATTGGAAGATGAAAGCGACGAAGAACCAAGAAGAGTAGTTAATACCAGTGGCAGGTGGGATGTACTGGCAGCCGTTCAACATAATGGGGATATTGATATACTTCAGACGTGTCCCCGGGAAACGACGTTGCCAGAGATAAAACGGAACTGGTAGGAAAGCTCCGATGAGGAGGGCATACAGTTGTGGGTGATAGATGGCGTGTAGCCCGAATTGTCGCTTGGGTCCGATAAGACCCCAAAGAGCCGAAGCAGTGAAAAACACCTCGTTGTGGGGACATGTAAAGGAGCTCTTTTGATCCGAGGTGCAAATATCCTTGATATTGGCAAACATCCACTGTTTCACGCCGACTTGGACGAACGAGCATAGGATGGTGGTGATCGATTGAACTACAGTGCTATCAGAAAGGTGAACATTGCGAAGTGGAACAGAACAAACCTATAAACGTGGCACGTGGTGGAACTTTAATGTAGTGGCCAAGTTTCATATCACCAGTGAAGATGGATGCAATGATCAATGTTTGGATAGAGAATGCTTTGAAGACCTATGATGAAGCTAAGTATAAGTTAATTCGGCACAGTATTGATAACTTACCATGTTCGCAAGAGGATTTCCGGGGAGGAGCACTCCGGGAATGATTTGAGCTGGTAAATTCAATGCCATCTATTATACTATGGTGAGCAAGTTGAACGGAAACGGGAAGGAAAGAACATTACAGCATCGCCTGTCATCGCATACATATATCCCGAAGGTATACAATAAACGATAGGCAACAGCACCGATAGTCCCAACGCCCACACAGGAAGAGACGTGTTCCACACCTACCCCAACCAAAGATCAGCACACCACTTTCAAGAAAACAGATCCACAACTCACCTCAACCGCCACAATCCCAATACAAAAGAACACCACAAACACGCCCAAATACCACAGATCCGGCACCTCAGGATACGCCTTCATAAGCTTCGCATGAATATCATCTGGCTCAACCTGCTTGCGCCTCACACCCTGCCACACACTATGCCCGTGATACAACGCCGTATGCACCAACGCGCAACTGAAAAGCGTCAACGCAAGTAAATACGTCACTGCATAGGTCGCAGGTAGATACAACGGCGAATACTCGCTGTACGCCGTTTCATTGAAGTGATTGTTCTCAGTGAGGACACGCGAGACGTTGTAGACGTTTCCGAAGCGGTCAAAGGGCGCGCTGTAGGCCATGGGGAAGTAGCTGAGGTTCCAGACGTTGCTATAGTAGAGTGCGGGAGTGATGATCCAGAAGAAGAGGACAAAACCGGCGAAGATGTGAACCTCGGCCCACCATGGTGTCATGAGGGGACTGCCAGTCCAGTTGATTTGGGTCCAGTCGAAGGTGATGGTGCTCAGACCCATGCCGGTAGAGACACCGAAGAGTTGGTTTAATACTCGGTTGTCTGGCAAGATGATTAGTTGGGACGAGGAAGATGTGGGATTCAACGCACCTGGCTTAATCCAGCATATCCAGGAGAACACGCTCAAAGCAGTGAACAAAAACCCAGGTAGGAAGAAAAACGCAAACGACCCCATACCAACGTAGAGGAAGAAGCGATAACGAGTAATGCCGCCAGACAAATCTTCATCCTCGGCATGCAGCGTATTCAAAAGCGTGCATAAGACGAGGTAATTCGGCCACACCATCGACGCCGGGTAAACCAAAAGTCGTCGACACATCCCCGCGAGACCCATCCCAGTCAGTTGGGTGGCAAGGACGAGGGTGAGATCGAACCTGATCGAGGTTAATTAAAGTGATCGGTGGCCATAGTACTAAGGACATACCAAGGACCTAGTTTCATGTTGTAGAAGACGTCACCGACGACAGAGGCGTTCAAGGCATCTGCAGCAAAATTAGAATTAAAATGGATTAAAATAGCTTAAAAATACATACAGGGTGATGCAATGCCAACTGGAGTGATTATCAGTAATGTGCCAAAGGTGGTAATGATCGATGCTCACTGTTGGCCATCATAAACACAAGTACATGCTCCTTGATGTTCCATGGGCCAGGATTTAGGCTCACTTCGAAGGGACCACCAAGTCGCTTGGGGAAGGGTATGCGGTATGTCGCGATGGGGAGGATATAAGCAGCTACTTTGCCAAGGGGGTATGTAACTAATCTAGAGGAGAAGTTAGAGAATGTTGAATGGTAAAAGAGAAGAATTCGTACAAGATAACCAATGGTATAATAGAAGGAGCAGGTTGCCGGAAATTAAAGATTACATTGAAAGCTGAAGAAAACAGACTCAGAATAAGGCCGACAGACCACATTCGGAAGGTTACTGTGCCATCCCGATCAGTCACCCATCGGACAACAAACGGCAATAAACTTACGTGTGGGCATCTCAGGATCATCAATGTTACTGACACTGGCACGGACTTCAGGGTAAGGGGAGTCTTCATCCGCCATGGCGTCAAAGTCATAATCCATCCTGTGCAACCCTTGAGTTGGTACAGGATTCAGGAACAAAGAAGAGATACGCACTTTACACTGCCATCCCGAGTACTCCAATCCACATCATCCAGGCCCCCTTCCTCCATCCGCCGCGAGCGTCCAGAATAGGCCAGACTGCCATGAGATAGCTTGGAGAGGCCCGTGTCCGATTTTATGTTTGTGTCCTTATCCAACGAATCGAGGGTGGATCGACGCTCAGGGTGTTTGCCACGGCCCCGCGAGCGCTTCACTATGCCGATATTTAGATTTGTTCGCTGGCGGATTTCGGTCGACGTCGTAAAGACAGAGGCGCGCGTCGACGGAGGGATGGATTCTTCGATTTCAGATATTTGATATTCGTAAGGATTGTCATAGGCTCGGCCAGGGAAGTAATAGGAGTAGTAATTCTGGGGGGCGGTGGATGGGCCTGGGGGAGATGTCATTGTGACGGGGGAGGGGAGCGCGACGTGCATTTGTTTGGCACCAAGGGAAGATTGGTCGACTGCTGCCAGAGGAGAGCGCGGCTGGCTGCTGTTCTGGGTGTAGGGAGGGGTTGCGCCATTTTGCTGATGGGAGGGCTGGGAAGAAAGAGTGCGCATGCGGACCGCATCGGGACCCTGTGGGAGATGGTCATACGAGTCGTTTGTGTCTGGAGGTGACTCTGGATGGGGTGCAAAGTGTGTAGGGGATCGGACTTGCTGACCCGTCACTTGTCCTTGCAATTCGCGTTCTCTTTCAATATCTGCAGTGGTGGGAGGAAGATAAGCAAAGACATCTTCCGCATCACTCTCCTCTTCCTCTTCTTCCTCAGTGACGCCATCTAGGGTACTCCTATCGTCTGGATAACCATAGTTGGCGTAATGGGCATGCAAAGCAGCTGGGAGGGGCTGAGGGTTGTCCGTGGTGAAGTAGGGCGATGAGGAGGAGGACGCAGTGCCCGGTATCGAGAAGGCGTAGTCGTCAGCAGCAGTGGAGGGACGGCTGGACTGGGTTGTGGGTGGACGACGTGACGACTGGCGGGGCATGGCTCATCGACGACGGGGCAGAAAAGAGAGGGGCCTGCTATCCCCAATCATAATATCCTTCTCAAGCTAGGCACCCGCTAGCGCTGGTCCCTGGATCCACCAGCACCCACAGGCACACACGTGCACACCCGTGGCAGAAATAGCGGCGTGCGACGAGACTGCGCAAGGCGGGACAAATACAGCCCGTTTTGGTATGTGTGTTTGCGAATCTCACAACACGTCCATCAAAAGTATTTCGTAAATCCAGCAAAGGGTTTGCGTTCTGTACTTTGTTCTGCTCTCCCTCCCTCAATTCACCAACTCTGGTGATGCCGGAGATTGACATGTATCGAATAAATTACTCTGTCATCTATCTTCCAGTCTCGATTGGAGCCGCTAAGCCCAGAAGTCCTAGCCGAGCAGAAGTGACGACCTGCATCAGCCGCCACAAGAAACCCCCTGAGTCATTCCTCCAATGAAACCTTAGACAGGATCGCCTCTGTGTCTGTTGCAGGACCAATCTGGCGGGCAGGTGAAATTGCTTTCTCTTGCAAGGCACCAATTACGAACAAGTCCGACTCCTCTTCCCGCCTTCATTGTGACAGGGCACAAGCACATCTGCACAATATATACAGTCTGCAAATCTTTACAAATCTTGCAGTCTCTGCATGTAGTTACTCAGACAATACCCGATTAATAGAGGTACACAACTATATCCCCAATCATCTTTTGTATCCGACCATAGTCTCCCAAAGTGTTAAAGTGTTTACTCTAAGCTGAATCGGCTCCGGTTGAGGGTCCAGTTGGGGGGATTCCGGAGCGGCAAGCTGATCTGGTACTTTCGCTGCCCTCCGACACCTATGTCAGGCCGGAAGAGATCATTACCATCAAAGGCCTTTTCATTCACATCGATGCTTTCTCGAATCGGGTGCAGAGTGTAATGAAAGTGTCCAGGGAAGAGTCGATGCTGCAAAAATGCTAGAGTCGGCCTACATGCAGGATCTTAGTTTTTCCATTGTATTGGTGGCACACAAGACAAACCTACACAAGACCAAATGAAATTCCAATGATAACCTGGGTGGTCATCGTAGGCACAAAGGGGTGGTCAAAGAGATCCTATGTAAAAGCCAACTGAGCGATGACGAAATGTGATCAGTTTGACTCTGTGGACTCACCGCCGAATGCGAGGGATTTCGATCTAAAAGCAACCGTAATCCGCGGCTCATGCCTTCCCCTGGCGGTGACTTCATGTGAAAAATCATATCAAGAGCAAGGGCCCCCAGAAATGTCGCAATCAATGCTGTGCTCAGAATCTATAGAAAAAAAAATTGACACAGTTCTCCAATTGAATGCGGCATACTCACTACACCTAAACGACGATTCCATAATATTGCGAACACGCCTGCAATAACACCAAGTATGATGAGGATAATATTGACGGCATACACAGGGACGAGAAGACCCGCTCTGAGGACGGCCAGACGCATGAAAAAGGAGGCTCCCCCGCAGGCACCTAAGAGTGCCAGTCCATAGGGATGAAGAGCCTTGACGTACATGCCAAAAAAGGAGAATAATGAAAACGTTATAAGCACTATAATCGTCAGGATAAGATCCGCATTTTTTGGATTGGATGTGAAAGGAGTAAGAAGGGTATTGACAAATGCGGCCCAGACTATGAGGAGGTCAGAACTTGCACCCATGCACAACCGGAAAACGCCTACCCGCGAAGGCCATGGAGAGACCAACAGCCGCACCAGTTGCTATTCGCCCCATACGCACTCCTACTGTACCCAAAGGCAGTCCGACGATGACACTGAATACGATCCATATGACGCCATTGAATATTCCTGAGCCCCCGTCGGTCGCAGGAAACTGTGCAATGCGTTGTCCCGTCAATGCATTGACCACAGTGACATTATGCGGATCGGGCGAGGCGATGATAACTGCTGAGGCAGGCTCAGATGTGGCCGAGGGGGTAGGGGGTGATACTCGTTCTGGTACAATCTCAAGTGCAGGTGCAGGACAGGCCGCGGCGCGCACAAGACCAAGGATACATAAAAACAGAAATAAGCGAAGAACTAGCCGTGGCTGCATGGGCAGCTGATATTTGATATTTACGAAAAGAGCGTCGAGCTAGAGTTTGAAATTGAACCTTGGACGCGGTCAACGCGTGACGACGTTAAGGAAGGCGATCCGTCAAGGCGAAGACGTTGCAGAAAATGAAAGCAGAGGAAGGGAATTAAAGAGTGGAACTGGCTCTGAGGCCTTTGCACTGAGTGTACATGCAGCTGGCTTGACCGTCGTTCGTTGCTTTATATATGGAGGTTGCCATATTACATGTGTTCTCTCATTTACGTGGTGGTATTTCGAGAGAAGAAGTCGCTGAGTCAGCATAAACATCCCTTCCCGATCGGGAAGTGTGATCGACCAGTTATTCGCCCACAACTGACGTCACCAAAGCTCCCTCCACAAACACCGGATGCAATTACAGCAATACTGTCCCCCCATCCCTCATGAGCTCAACTTTACCACCCCTTGTTCAAGCCTGTTCTGGTGCTCTTGCATCTGCAACAGCTAACACCGTTTCTTATCCTTTTGATCTTGTTGCAACCAAGGTCCAAACGTCTAGATCAAAGCAACAATCCCATGGTGAGTATATTTCGCAAAGGGAAATGAACACTAACCCTTGGCTTAGGATTAAAGGCTGCCCTACGAATCTTGAAGCGCGTCTTAGAGACCCGCGGAATTTCCGGGCTCTACAGCGGCCTGGAGACGGATACTGGAGCCACCATCCTCTCCAGGTGAGACAAAATTATGCTTAAATTATACCGTACTTATCCTCGGACAGTTTCTTCTATTTCTACTCGTATTCCTTTTTGAGGAATGCTCTTATCCGCCGCAGGACCAGGAGAGCAAGTTCCAATGTCAAGGTGGCCCTGCCTTCTGTGCTTGAGGAACTCCTCACGGGATATATTGCAGGTGTGGCTAGCCGCCTTGTATCTACTCCCCTCACTCTGGTTACTGTCCG
>Ga0157379_10002877_pt1 | contig 14509 bp, 7 predicted proteins | sample S25metaG_FD_121802 | JGI IMG/M metagenome (GOLD analysis project Ga0157379, IMG submission 121802) | Switchgrass rhizosphere microbial communities from Kellogg Biological Station, Michigan, USA - S2-5 metaG | ecosystem: Host-associated > Plants > Roots > Rhizosphere > Soil | place: USA: Michigan... | reverse complement strand
GCTGCGCAAGTCACGATCGGTCCTGCATCTGTCCTATCTCGGTGACGTCGAGGACAAGCAACTCGTCGAGCGGCGCCTGGAAGCCGTCGCTAAGACGATCAGCGACGCATGGCGGGCAATGAACTGCTGCTACGAGCTCACGATCGAGCGCGAGGTCTTCTGGCTGCGCGGCAGCCCACCCAAGGAACCGGTCGAGCGACTGCGAGGTGCCAAGTGAACGGCATGCGCAGGCGTAGCCCGTGGCTCCTTAGCTGTCTGACGCTCGTCGCAGCGAGCGTGCAGGCGCAGGCCGTTGGCGACTCGCCACTCGGCAACGACGTCGAGCGGCAACTACCCATGGAACAGCCGTTCGCACCCTGGGCGCGGGACCCCGAGCAGATCAAGACCGAGGCGGGCGACCGCCTGGTGAAGCAGCAGGTCCTGACCGAGACCTTCGAGACCGTAAAGCTCAAGAATGTCATTCCGCCGATTCACTTCGAATCGGGAGTGGCGAAGATTCCCGACAACTACGTGGAGGCACTGCGCAAGGCCCTCGAAGGCGTGCGCGATCGCCGCAACGTGCGGCTGCATCTGATCGGCCACGCCGACAATCAGCGGCTATCCCCGCTGCTCGCCAGAACCTTCGGCGACAACGCCGGGCTATCGCGCGAGCGTGCGGGCGAGGTGGCGGAATTCCTCAAGCGGGCACTGCAACTGACGCCGGACGCCGTTGCGTACGAGTGGGCGGGCGACACGCATCCCATTGCCTCGAACGGCACCGCGGAGGGCCGGGCACTCAATCGGCGCGTCGAGGTGGAAGTCTGGTACGACCAGCCGAAAGCGCGCGAAAGCGACGACGAAGTGCTCGTGCAGGAGCAGATCAAGCAGGTCAAAGTCTGCCGGGTGCAGACGCTCTGCAAGCTGCGCTTCAAAGAAGGTGCGGCGCGGCGGGCACGTCTGAGCAATGTCGTACCGCCACTGCATTACGATGAGGAGAACGTGCAGGTCTCGCCGGAGTTCGTCGAGCAGATCCGAAAGGCACTGAACAACTTGCGCGACAAGCCGAACGTGGTGGTCAAGTTCATCGGTTACACGGACCAGGTGACACTGACCGGCCGCGATGAGCGCATCTACGGCGACCTCATCGCGCTCTCGAAGGCGCGGGCACACCGTGTGGCGCTCGCCGTGCAGGAAGCGCTGAAGCTCCCGGGGCCCGCAGTCGCGAGCGACGGCCGGGGTGCGGCAGCGCCGCTCGGCGCGAACGACAGCCCTCAAGGACGCGCGCTGAATCGCCGCATCGAGGTGCAGTTCTGGTACGACGATCCGCTGCAGGAGTTACCCGACGAGCCCCAGATGTGCCCGAATCCGGGCACCGAAGTGGTCACGAAGGTGTACGACCCGCCCTGGGGCAGCATTGCGCCTCTGCAGCTTGCGAACGGGCACGCAGTCATTCCGCCCGGCTACACGGAGAGCCTGCAGCGCGCCATGGCCGATGTGCACGACAAGTCCCACGTGCGGCTGCGCTTCATCGGGTATACGGGAAACGAGCGGCTCGATCGTCGCACTGCGGCGGTGTACGGCGATGACGTCGGACTTTCCGCTGCCCGCGCGCGCCGGGCGATGGAGCTCGTCACGGAGCAGATGCATCTGCCCACCTCGCAGGCCGAGCACGAGGGCCGGGGCTTCGTGCAGTCGGGCGACGTGGTCAATGTAGGCTTCCCGCAGGGAGAATCCTCTTACGTCGTAGCCCAGGTCGTCTACGACGAGCCCGCGGTACTCGACGACTATGACGGTGTAAACATCACGCGTCTCACGCACGAGCTCACGCCGCAGAGCCCCTTCGGCATCAACACGATGCACATCACCGTGGACGGTGTGCCTCTCGACGACCCCGGCAGGAGCTCCGCAGACGTGCAGCGCTGCACGGACGTCGCCATGGACAAGGCGGACATTCGGTTCCAGTTCGACGATCTCAACGCGCAGCGCCGGCTGAGCGTTGCGGTGGCCCCGAGCGTCGTGGTGTTCCACAAGACGCCGGACGAGGGCCTGGTAGCGGCGCCCGTGCGCTTCCAGATGTACACCAACTACGGAGCCTTCATCGCGCGCGCGGAGGTGCGGATTTTCGAGGCAGGCCGTTCTGCCCGGGGCACCCCGCTGGCTTTCGTTGTGATCGAGCCGAACGGCTCCGCCGAGTGGCAGCCGAGCGCGCGGCAGCTCTCCGCCGCGGGGGAGGAGTTGCAGTACCTGGTCCGCGCCTATGGCAAGGATGGCAAATTTGACGACACCAAGCCGCTATCGCTGTGGATGGTTCATGATGGATCGCGCGCGGTCAGGCCTCCCGACGCCGCGCCGGCGAGCGGAGGCGACTATGGGCTCGTGACCGATTCCGGCGGGGCTACCAGCCCGTCCGGGAATGACTCCGCAGATGCGGCGGCGGTGCGCGTCAGCGACCCCGCGACACTGGCTCCTCGCGCGACTGCCGAGACGAGTTCCACCACCGAGGCGAACGACCCGGCGCCGGGCACGACTCCCCAGTCAGGGTTCGACGCTGACCCACCCGGCAGCACTACTCCGGGCGGGCAGGGTGCGGACGGCGGGGGTGCCGCCGTCCAGCACACGGAGCTCAAAGAGCCGGAGCTGCTCGCCGCCTACGGTGAGAGCACGCTCTCGGAACACGGCATCCGGGTGAGCGGCGGCACGGTCACCGTGCGCGGTGGCGGCATCCCGCCGGGGCACACCGTGTGGGTGGCGGGCCACCAGGTGCCGGTTGATGCGAAAGGCAACTTCATCGCCGAGGAGGTCCTGCCCTCGGGCGCTCACACCGTCGAAGTGGCGGTGCTCGACGAGGACGGCAGCGGCACCCTCTACCTCCGTGACCTGGAGTTCAAGCCCAACGACCGCTTCTTTGTCGGCATGGCGGATTTGACTGTCTCGAAAAATCACACAACCACCGCCGAGCAGCAGATGCAGGGTGCCAACGCGCCGTATGACTACGATGCGCGGGTTGCCGGCAGCCTGTCGTTCTTTGCCACGCAGAAATTCAACAACGATTGGCGGGTGACGGCGAGCGCGGACACCCGCGAGGAGCCGGTCAAGGATCTGTTCAGTAACTTCCTGAACAAGGCGCCCGATTCGCTGTTCCGGCGCATCGATCCGAATTACTACTACCCCACCTATGGTGATGACAGTACCGCGCAGGAGCTTGCGCCGACGCTGGGCAAGTTCTACGTGAAGGCCGAACACCACGACGATTACGCGCTGTGGGGCAATTTCAGGGTCAATTACTTCGATAACGAGCTCACGCAAGTCGACCGCGGGCTCTACGGCGGAAACGTCCGCTGGCTCTCCGACAGTACGACAAGCTTCGGTGAGAAGCGCATCACCCTCAACGGATTTGCCGCCCAGCCGGGGACGATCCCGGGCCGCGACGAGTTTCATGGAACCGGTGGCTCGCTGTACTTCCTGCACGAGCAGGACATCCTCACCGGCTCGGAGCAGGTGCGCATCGAGCTGCGCGACAAGGACTCCGGGCTCGTTACCGGAACCGTGAACCTGCGGCCCTCGATCGACTACGAGTTCGATTATCTGCAGGGCCGGATTGTCCTCGCCGAGCCATTGTCTTCGACCGCCGCCGATAACCAGCTGGTTCGCACCAGCGGGCTCAGCGGCCAGCTGGCGTACCTGGTGATTCGCTACGAGTACACGCCAGCCTTTGAAGACATCCACACCTGGACGACGGGCGGGCAGGGGGATATGTGGCTCAACAATTACGTCCGACTCGGTGTTACAGCGAGCTCGAACGACGCGGGCGCTGATGGCAGCAGCCTCAAAGGTGCGGATCTGACGCTGCGGAAGAGTGTGGACTCGTGGGTGAAGCTGCAGACTGGTAAGAGCGAGGGGTTCGACTCCACGTCGTTCTCTTCGAACGACGGCGGCTTCGATTTCACGAGCTACAATCCAAACTCGTTCGCAAACGCGAGTGCGGAAGCCTATCGTGCGGATGTCAGCCTCGGGTTCGGTGATCTTCTACCGGGCAACACGGGTCGCCTGACCTTCTATACCCAACACCTCGACGCCGGCTATTCCGCGCCCGGCTTCGACACGCTCACCGACACGAACTACTACGGCGGCACTCTGAAGCTTCCGATCGGCGATCGCTGGAGTGTGAACGCCAAGGCGGACCGCAAGGCGCAGGACCTGGGGCTCACGACGACGGCGGAGGAGGTCGACGTCGCCTACAAGCTGAGCAAGAACTGGAGCCTGAGCACCGGCGTCCGGCGGGCCGATCGGCACGATGACTCTCCGGTCGTCGCGGCGACACAGCAGCAGGGCGAGCGCACCGATGTGGTGGCGCAGCTGGGGTACGACTCGCTCGCCCGGTGGCGCGCGTACACCTTCGCTCAGGACACCGTCTCGAAGAGCGGTGACCAGGACGATAACGGACGTGTGGGTGTCGGCGGGTCGTATCGCGTCACGGAGGCGCTGCGTATCGACGCGGAGGCGTCCGAGGGTGATCTAGGGGCGGGCGGCAAGCTCGGCACCACTTATCTGGTCACGACTCACACCACCTTGTACCTCAATTACTCACTGGAGAACCAGCTGAGCGACACCGGCATATTCCAGCGCCAGGGAACGCTGGTTTCCGGGCTGAAGGAACGGCTGTCGGACCACAGCACGGTCTATGTCGAGGAGCGCTACCAGGACATTGACTCCGCAACCGGTCTCACACATGCAACCGGCGTGACGATCGCGCCCGATGATCGCTGGAACTTCGGCGCGAACGCCGAGGTGGGCACACTAGTCGACAGCCAAACCAACGCTGAGACGAAACGCAAGGCAGGCGGCATCCGCGTCGGCTACAACCACGACAAGATCCAGGCCTCGAGCGGCGTCGAATATCGGGACGATGATATGCAGCAACTCGACGCTGCGTTCACCAACCTGAAGACCTGGCTGTTCAGGAACAATTTCAAGTTTCAGATCACGCCCGACTGGAGGCTGATCGGGAAGCTCGACCACTCGATGAGTGATAACTCACAGGGACAGTTCTACGACGGCGGCTACACCCAGGCGGTGCTCGGGTACGGATATCGCCCGGTTCAGAGCGATCGAGTCGATGTGCTGGCGAAATACACCTACTTCTACAACGTTCCCACGGTCGGGCAGGTGACCCCGCAGGGCACGGCGGCGGAGTTTATCCAAAAGAGTCACATCGCATCCGTCGACGTGACCTATAACCTGACACAACAGTGGTCGGTCGGAGGAAAATACGCCTACCGCATGGGGGAGGCGAGCCTCGAGCGGGTGAACCCGCAGTTCTTCGACAACACGGCAGCACTTTATATAGTGCGCATCGACTGGCATTTCCGCCAGGAGTGGGAGGGGACGATCGAGGGTCGCGCCCTCGATATGCCTGATCTCAATCAGAGGCGTTCCGGGGCGCTCGTCACTGTCTACCGTCATCTCGGCAAGCATGTGAAAGCTGGGCTGGGGTACAACTTCACGAATTTCTCGGAAGATCTGACCGACATGAGTTTCAAGAGCCACGGCATCTTCATAAACGTGGTCGGATCGATGTGACTTAAGCAGCGCCCGACGGAGGGACTTGGATGCGCATAGCCGAACACATCCTTCTCGAGTCAGACCTCCGGGAAGTGCCGGATGTGGGCGCCGCGCGAAAGGTGCACGCACGTATCGCGTTTCGCAGTCGCCTTCGCCGGCGATTCATGCAGCTCGAGATCATCGATTACTACTATCTCGCGGTACGCTCGCGCTCGCGCTCCACCCGCCTTGAATATGTGCTCGATTTGCGGTTCGTCGACATGCCGCGAGTTTCGCGGCATATCTCCTGGCGGTGGATCGCGGTGTCTCTTCTCCTGACAAGCCTGACATACGTAATCATGCATGTCGGCGCCTCGACGCCGCTGTGGTGGCAGCGACGCTCGCTCAGCGTTTTCGCGGTTGTTATCGGGGCGTGGGCGGTGGCCACGCTATTGGCAATTTACAGGACGACCGAGACTGTCAGACTGGTTAGCACCGGGGGCGCCGCAAATCTGCTGGAATACACCGGCGAGCTCGGAACGCTGCGTGGCGTGCGGCGCTTCATGATGAAGGTCGCTGCGCACGTTCGGCTCGCTGCCAGGGCGCGCCGCAGTGCGAACGCCGAACACCTCCGGGATGAAATGCGTGAACACGCTCGCCTTAAGGACCTTGGAGTATTGTGTGGGGCGGAGTACGAGTCGGCTAAGGCGCGCATCCTTGGCAAACATTCTGCGGCGCACTCATCTGCCGTCCGCGCGCCGACCATCCAGTCGGAGAGGGCAACTCAGCGCACACCCGCCTCGGTCTTCGGGGAGGTGAATACCGTGCCCCGCCATGGCCCTCTCGGACCGGCTGACTGAGCTCTCCTCATCTCGAGACCTGCGGGGCTTACGTTCGGGGGTCCTGGGCCGGTGGGTAGGATGGCGGGTACGGCCTAAAAGCTGTTCATACCAAATTGCATTTAAATCCGCGGCTTATTGAACGGCATTCAACTCCGGCCGGGGGCGCAATACAAATCAGTCACTTATAAATGTTTATTAATCTACTTCACCACCTGCGAGGTGGTTCGTTGTATGACGTGTAGAGGTTGATGAGGCCCCCTTTGGGCCATAGCTGGCGCTTACTCTGCGGGTTTCCATACCGAGGTGCCCGGTGCACCTCCCCAATGACAATCGAGGGCGATCTGCGATAGAGGCCCCTTAGAACTCAGCATGAGCGACTGTGCGTGTGGTGGATGCGCCGCCTTGTGATGTGGGCGAGTGGAGTATCACCGACGCTCTATCGAAACGCCTGGAAGAAATGCCCGCGGCTCAGTTGTGCGGCGCGAGCAAGGTCAATGATCTGAGTAGTGGAGCCAATGTAGGCCGCCGCGAGGATTCTTTCCCACGCGGCGAGACAATCCCGGGCGAGTTGTTTGCCGGAGATCAGCTTGCCGCGAAGTCTAATGAAACAGTCCATCTCGGGCGACGTATCGAAGTTGGGTGTGATCCTTGTAGCGACATAGGCGTGGTGTGCCGCTTTCTTCACCATCCCAGCCCCGGACTCGCCTCTGCTCTGCATTGCGGGGAAAAGTCGTGCTGGCGCCAAAAATAATGAGACAGATGCGACGGCTTACTTGAAGAGCTCTGCCGACGAGAGCACCGTGGCGCTGTGCATCGGCGGGTTAATAGTGCAGTGAAATCGAGTAGACAATCCAGCCGTGTGCTCGGTACCTCCAACGACGAGTACTGCGCCGTCGGAGAGCACCGTCGCGGTCTGATTATCCCGGCTCGTGTTGAGAGACGCGGTCTGAGTGAAGCCGTCACTCTCAGGCGCAAACAACGCCGCCGCGGCGGTGGATACGGGAAAAGTTGCTTGATACAGGCAAGCAATGAAAGGCGTCCTTCTCACAAGTCTGTATATCGCTCTCGGAAAGTCACCGCCCGCCACCAGAACGGTACCATCGTTGCGCAGACTCGCGGTGCGGCTGGAAGTATTCCCCGGAATCGCCGGATAGAAACTCCCCACACTCGTGAACGTCGCTGTGCTCGGTTCGTATAAGTCCGCCGAGCCGTCGTTGCCGACGATCAGTACGTCTCCGTTTTGGGCACCGTCCTGCGTGCCGAGTGCGCTTGCGGTATGCCCGCTGCGGGCGGCCGTCATGTCTCCGGTCCGTGTGAACCTGCCGGTCGCGGGGTTGTAGAGTTCCGCGCTGGCCAAGCCACTGCCGCCGGCGATGAGAACCTGGCCCGCAAGCGGACCGGCTGTCAGCAGCGTTGCCGTATGCCCGGCGCGTAAGATGGTCGTACTACCGGTGTCGGCGAAGGTCCCAGTTGCCGGGTCGTACAGCTCGGCGACCAGGTCACCGGCAGTACTGTTCCCTCCCACCACAAGCACCTTGCCGGCATTGGCTCCGATGTTGCTCAGGAGCGTTGCGGTGGGCGAGGTACGGGCATGGTGCATGCTGCCAGTCGCGGTAAACTTCCCCGTCGCCCCGGTCGCCGGATTGTAGAGCTCGGCGGTCGTGTCGAGGGAGCCCACGATGAGAACGCTGCCGTAATTTGGCAGTGCCGAATCGTTGAGCAAGGTCGCGGTGTGCCCGATTCGTGACTCGGTCATGGAGTTCGTCGTTGCGGTAAAGGCCTGCGTCGCGGGGTCGTACAACTCCGCAGATGCGTCCGCAACCCCATTTGCGCCGCCGGTGATCAGCACCTTGCCGGCATTGGCTCCGGCGTTGCTCAGGAGCGTCGCGGTGTGGCCCGATCGAGGTGTGGTCATGAGCGCGCTCAAGGCAGTGAACGTGCCGGAGTGCGGGAGCGAGACCCGCACGACGACTTGAACGGGCGGCGCGGATTGAGTTACCGCGTCGGTCACGTTGAGTGTGAGCAGAGTCTTCTGCGGCGCGGTCGGTGTGCCGGAAAGGATACCGTCGGAGCTGAGACTCAGGCCATCGGACAGGAGTGGAGTCTCCGACCAACTGAACGGCGCAAGCCCGTCAGCCGCGAACTGGAATCCGGCGTACGCCGAGCCTACAACCCCCGTCGGCGGTTCTAAGTTGATGATCGTCGGCGCCGGGGGTTTGCCGATATTGATGCTGAAGAGCAGCGAACTCATCGCCGGCGTAGGTGCGGTGCTGTCCGTGACGGTCACCATGAAATTAAAAGTCCCAAGGCTAGTTGGCGTGCCGGTCAGGGAGCCGTCGGAGCCGAGGGTCAGGCCGGGCGGCAAGCTACTGGGTGTGGCGCTCCACATTAGCGGCAGGAATCCGCCCGTGGCGCTAAAGCTAAATCCGTAAGTGGTGCCGTCAACACCTGCGGGCGGGGCGGGCGTCGCGTTCAGTACGAGTTGGGCGGGGTTATTAATTACGATCGAGGTCGCGAACGGTGGCCCGCTCACGGGGGTTTGCGCGCTGTCCGTAGCTGTTACAGAGAACGCAAACGGGCCTGCCTGGGTCGGGGTACCCGACACCGTTCCATCGCTGCCCAGCGTGAGACCCGGCGGCAGGGGCCCGCCCGCTTGCCACGTGTACGGCGGTGAGCCCCCGGTGGCGCTGAAAACGAAACCGGGGTATGGGTAGGTCACCGTCCCAGCCGGCGGACTCGGCGACGTCGTGACCACGATCGCGGAGTCGCTGATAGTGAGACTGACCGACGTGCTGACTGTCTGCGGCTGTGAGGACGAATCGGTTGCGGTGACCGAGATGGTATACGTCCCCGCGGTCACGGGCGTCCCCGACAACTGCCCTGAAGGGTCTAATCCTAAGCCTGGTGGCAAGTTGCCCGATTCGGTCCAGCTGATCGGCGGAGTGCCCCCCGACGCCAGGAACGCATAGCCCGTATAGGCCACCTCCGTCGTTCCGGCAGGAGGAACTGCCGCGGTGATGCTCAGTGGTGGCGGCGCGCTACTGCCATCGCCCCCGCAACTGCTCAGCAGCACAACGGCTAGCGCAATTGCGAACATGCGCACGAGGATGAAGCGTGACATAACTCCTCCTAAACCGTTGAGCGGTGCTCGGAGCTGGGGGTCTCGGACGGGCCTCTGCGGCGGAAGCTGCGGTCATCGCACAGGGCGCTAGAGCGCCGTACTATTGGTAGTGAGGCGAGCTGTCTGCACCGACATAACAGCGCATCCCGAGGGTTTTGGGTAGTAATAACAACGACGCAGCGCACCATTGGCAAGGGTGCCCCACCTGCGGTCCGCACGTTGCCGGCAGCGGCCCCGGTACCTCCGGTCGGATACTTGTAGTGCTGCACTGCTTGGACGCCGCGGTGCAACACGCGCAACGGCGCGCCGTTGTCTTCTGCGGCGGGATGCCGGGGCAGGCGCAGCGCCATGAACGTGGCGAACGGCACCGAGTGGGTCCGCCGATGCACCCGCAAGAATCGTGAAGCGTTCGTGACGCCCCCTACGGTTGTCCGCGACCGTCGGTCATGGATGTACGCCTCTCTTTAGAGTCCCCGGCAGCCGATTCGGGTACTACAACCGGTCGGGGCCGTCGGTGTCGCATAGCTACCGGAGCTAAACGTCCGCGTCGAGGCAGTAATTCCGGCACGCTTATTGGTTGTTATATGGCCGGGTGCGAAGCCTCGATCACTCTCCCGGTGATGGATGAACTTTTTGTTGATCCTGCTTACCTGGCCTGAGAATCCGCTTACGCCGGGTTCTTACGAGCTTGGGTAGGATGGTCGCGGTGAGTGCGATTTTCGCGGAGCGAAAGTTTCGCTTGCCAAGTTTACTGACTCCGGCCGGGGGCGCTCACGTAACTAATGGATTATATTAGTATTATCTAAAGAAAATCTGACTTTTGCAGGCTGGTGCGGACGCCTTACCCTCGCTCGTCCCGCATCAAGAGCCGCAATCAAGGTGATCTCGACCAAACCGATTCACTTTCTCATCAACACCCACGTGCACGCCAATCACACAGGAGGAAATCAGAACTTTGCAAAGCGGGAGCTCGGATCAGTACACACGAGATACGGCCCCTGCGAAAGTTTGGGATGCTTCTCCGAGTCGTCGTCGCGCGCGCATTCAAGCTGATACACGACTGGTACATTGATATGAAAGCGGTATGTCCGAACACCCTCGTCGAGTCGCTCCTCGCCCGCGTATTCGACTTAGTCGGGTTGATCGCTTCATCACACAAGTCACGACGGTCGCCGGCATCCTGGCCGCGCCCAGCCCTGGAAAGCCCCCGGGAGGACATTGTCCTCCGGCAAAGTGTCGGGGTGGGTAAGTGTAATGAGCGACTGACTGTGGGGCACGGGAACACAAACGGGGGGCTCAGCCTAGGGATCCTGCGCCGGCCGGTCCGGGGCGTGCGCGCTGGCCGCAGATTCGGATCCCAGGTCGCTGCGCTGGAGTGCCGAAAGGACCTGGCCTGCATCAGTCGGCTGCTTCAACGCCGCCGCCTGAGGATCATGACGATCCTCAATGGGGAGGTCCCGGCGCAGTTCCTCCAGCAGATGAATGATCTTAGTGACCTTCTGCTCGGTGAGGAGATTGATCTGCAGATCCAGATGCGCCCGCTGTTCGGACAGGTGGATCTGACGGCGCTGACCTATCAACACGATGGTGGCCGTGATCAGAGCAATGAAAGTCAGCGCACCCTCCAGCCAGGGAAACGGCGGCCCATCAAGGGCGATCCAACCCCATCGGGGGGCGGCGAGATTGTAAGAAATCCAAGCGCTGATCAATAAGAAGAGCCCAACCAAGTAGCGGGGTCGGGAGAAGAAGCGCCCCATCCGCTCGAGACGCCGCTGCGCCGTGCTCAGCGCGCCGGCGTGCCGGTGCTGCAGCTGCACGATGTCAGCGATGTTCTGACTAATGTGATCGGGAAGCTCGGGCGAAGCGGTGGCTTCGGGGGGAGGCCCTTTTGGCGAGTCGGTTGTCACGGCAAGATCATAGCGACGTCAAGCGATGTCACCATAGGCGCACAACCGAAAGAGTCGCACCGATGTGGAGCAGCTGCGCTTTCACGCGCGCTCAACCCCGCATCGCCATTCCGTGATGTCAGTCCACGGCTGACTTAATGACCTTTTATCGGTGTTAGAACCTAAGGTACAGGTACGGGTCAAGTCAGACTGGCACAAAGAGCTGGTGGCCATGGGACAACTGGCAGGTGGGATCGCTGTTGCGCAGTCTTTTCTGCAGGCGGTACGGCCGCGGCGGCTGGGGCCCCGATCCGTCAGCGGTAACGTCACGAAGCGCCGGCCACCGCATTCCCGGCGCGCCTAGGTGCGATCGCACGAGCATCAGGGAAGGTGGTTGTTACATACGCGGTGAATCCGTTTCGCGCTCGAAATTGCGGTGCTGCGTGACGGCTTGGCAAACGACGGCGACGACAAAGGCCTCTTGCGCGCCGACCGTGCGAACCCGGGCAACCGGAAGTTCCCGGCCGCATTCCGTAAGATCGTTGCCGTCGCAAAGGCAGCATAAGTCATTGTCGCTGATGAAAGCCAAGGACAAGCCCGCGGCGGCGAGGCTCTCGCTCTCGCAACCGATGGAGGCTCGCCCTGGTGGCTCCAGTTCCCAGCGGTCCCGGCTGGTAGTACGTGAGAGCCTTTTCGTCGTTACGCTTACCGTACAGTGCCCGTGCCGCATATCCCGCGCGCAAGTGCAATGCGAAAGGCCATAAGCCGGCACGCGGCTCGTGATGAATCCATGGGCAGGTACCTTTATGCTGTACGGGGAGGTGCGTTGCTCGTTGTGGCGTTCGGTGGTGGTGGTGCTGCCTTTCGATCTACCAATACGTGCGTTCCAAACACCCATGCGATCGCAGCGCTCCATCCTGCGAGAATATCGGACGGATAGTGCACCCCCAGATAGACACGCGATAGCCCAACAAGTACCACGAAAACGAGGCTCACGACTGTGACCGGCCAGCGCCAGCGGGTCGGCCAGCACAAGATGATGAGAGCTGCGCCGAGTGTGGCGGAGGCCATTGCGTGACCGCTTGGAAAGCTGTAGGTGGTCTCGGGCGTAAGTGACAACCACAGATCGGGACGCCCTCGCGCGAAATAGCTTTTTGCGACGGTATTCAGGACGGCCGATCCGGCCACTGCGATGCCAAAGAACAGGCCCTCGCGATACCGCCTGCGCAAAGCGAGCGACAGCAGCACGATCAAGTCCAGCGGCACTACACCCCTCAGATATCCCAGCTGGCTCGTCAGAACGAAAAACCGGTTCAGCGTGGGCGTTGCCAGTGCGTGCAAGATATTCAGCACCGGCGCATCGAAGGGGAACACTTTATTTTCGTGCAACTCGCCGACAAGAGAGGCAAATCCCCATAACGGAAGGAGCAGGAAGACGAACCACACCCCCAACCGCCAACCGTGCGTTCGCAAGAATCGCAGACCATATCCGAGTTCATCGCCAGCGACGCGAACTGCTTCTTTTGGGGTTGCGGGTACTGGCTCATCCATGGCCGTCTCCACGTTGTGCAGGACGGGACTTGCGATCGCCACCTGAGGTGCGGAATCGGCGATATCTTCCAAGGCCGCAATTTACAGAGCGACGCCTTACAGCTGCGATTTAATCGGTGCGATGAACTTCTCTGCCGCTTTCTCCTTCCATGAGCGCCCCTTCCACATGTCGTATGTGTAGGGCTTGGCCCCTCTCAGATCGTCTTCGAACACTGTGGTCATATGAGTGGAGAAGATCCGGTCGTAAACGTTGAGGCTCGCCTCGTCATTGAGCTGGAACGACCGGATGTCGAAGTTGGTCGAGCCGACCGACACCATCGCGTTGTCGGCGATCAGCAGTTTGTTATGGATCATTGTCGGCTGGTACTCATACATCTCTACGCCCACAGCCAACAACGGTCCCCACGTCGCCTTGGAAGCCAACCGCACAGCCCCAGAATCGATGTGTTTGCCCGGCATTAGGATACGGATCTTCACTCCACGCTGCCGTGCTGCGAGAAGAGCCTGGATCATGAGATCGTCCGGTATGAAATACGCGGCCGACAGGTCGATACTGTGCTCGGTTGCAGCAACTACCAATAAATACATCAAGTGCATGCTTTCGCTACCGCCAGTGGGCGAACTCATGAACATGTTGGCATCCATTGACCCGGCCGGTGCGAGGGCGGGAAACTGGTCCGCGCCATTGAGCACTTCTCCGGTCGTCTTAATCCAGTTGTCATTGAACGCCGCCTGGAGTTGTGCCACGACAGGACCTTCGATGCGAAAATGCATGTCGCGCCAATGCTCGGGATCCTGTGCATGGCCCGCCCATATGTCGGCGATGCCGACACCGCCGGTGAAACCAACCGTGCCGTCCACGACGAGCAGCTTGCGATGAGTACGATTATTGAATCTGCTGATGTTGTACCAGCGCAGCGGGCGGTAAAGCAGGACGCGCGCACCGGCCTGCTTCATCTCCGCGAGCTGCGCTTCATCCAGTTTTGCGCCGCCGAGCCAATCGATGGTGATGTTGACCTTCACCCCAGCGCGTGCGCGTTCGGAGAAAGCATCGCTAAACTTCTTGTCTATCTCTCCGGACCAATAGATATAGGTCTCGAACGCAATGGTCTTTTGTGCCGAATGGATTGCGTGCAGCATCGCAGGGAAGATCTCTTCGCCATTCTCCAGATCGGTCACACGATTGCCAGACGTAATTGCGGGACCGAGCAACACTCCCATTTCGCGCCGGAACTGCGGATCAGAAACTGCGTGCTTGTGTTCGAGCTTACGTTTGAGCGTGTTGGGCGTACGGAAATTAAACGCGAGCGCAACCGCGATGACAGTCAGGATGGCGGTCACAAGGACAGTCCAGATCACACGCTAAAGCCTCCACCGCACGGCCATTCGCAACAATTACAACGCTGGCGGCGGCTCCAGATCACTTTGAATACTGGCCAGATGGCGGAACATCGCGAGGATGCGGTTAATGTAGGACTTGCCGACAAGCTCGGGGATGCCATATAAATCAGTGATTTACCCATGTTTACCAATGCTATTTCACCATCCACAAGGCCGAGCGTTGCGTGACCTGTAGAAGTTGGTGAGGC
>Ga0157379_10002874_pt1 | contig 14521 bp, 12 predicted proteins | sample S25metaG_FD_121802 | JGI IMG/M metagenome (GOLD analysis project Ga0157379, IMG submission 121802) | Switchgrass rhizosphere microbial communities from Kellogg Biological Station, Michigan, USA - S2-5 metaG | ecosystem: Host-associated > Plants > Roots > Rhizosphere > Soil | place: USA... | reverse complement strand
TGATTGATGACCAGTTCGACCTTTGTGGGCTGCTCAACGGGCAGGTCGGCAGGCTTCACCCCTTTCAAGATCTTGTCGACGTACGCTGCCGAGCGACGGAAGTTGTCTCGAATATCGACCCCATAGCTCATGAGACCACCCACCTCCGTGTATTCCCTCGAGCCGTACATGGCCGGCACACGACTCCTGGCGGCAAGGCCCTGGAGCCGTGCTCGTTGAAGCGCAAAGGCCGAGTCCGCCAGCACGAGGAGAGCTCCTGCACGCTCTCGCGCGATCGCCGCAAATGCGCTGTCGAACTCCTGAGGGCCGCGTGCTTCCAGGATCTGAAGATTCACTCCCAGAGATTTCGCCACAAGGTTCGAGTCCTTTATCCAGAGGGCGTGGACCGGATTAGCCGGGTTTGAGAGCACGGCCACACGGCTGACGGTTGGAACGGCCTCTTTGAGCAACTCGAGTTGCTTTGTCAGGAATTCCACGCCGACGCTATAGGACAGGCCCGTGACGTTGCCGCCCGGATGCGCCAGGCTGGCCACGAGCCCGATCGCCACAGGATCACCAGCTGTTCCCATGACGATGGGAGTCGTTCGCGTGACAGTCTTCGTTGCCACGGCGGCCTGCGTATTGCCGGCAACGATGACGTCGACCTTGATCCGGACCAGATCAGCCGCAAGATCCGCCAAACGATCGGCGTTACCTTCCGCCCAACGATATTCGATCACGATGTTCCTGCCCTCCACCCACCCAAGATCGCGCAAGCCTTGGCGGAAGGCGTCGACGTAGGGGGCGACATCGGTGCGGACCCTTGGGCCCAGAAAACCTACCCGGTGAACCTTCTCCGAGACCTGCGCAATGCTGTGGAGTGGGGTGCAGAAGACCTCGAGAAGAAGAAGCACCGCGAGAACGGCAACGGACCTGTTGGCCTTCATCGAAGCCCAATCGGGCTTCGTCCTGACTGATAGCGATGACATGGCATGGCCAGTCTATCGGTGAAAGTGGGCAGGGCCAACCTTCGCGCGGACGAGTGCGAGGTGGGTACCTGACGGAACGAAGGTCTGGGCCGTTCCATGAATGCGGACCGAGCGAACTGGACGAGACTGAACGGTCCAGGCTGGGGCGGTCGTCCACGCGCCGAATCGAGCGTCCGCATCGGCGCGACAGGACCGCCAAGTCAAGTGCGGTCGATCGTGGACGACGGTGCTTGGCCGAAAGCGGCCTAGGTTCCCGATGCGGCGGATGGCCTCTCCGCCAGTTTTACCTGCTAGATGGAGGGCCGCAATCGGGCCGACCCACCATCCCACCCATCGCGGTGCGCCAGGCGGAACTCATAAGAACTTGGCGGCCGTGGGAGCGGTCGACCGGCCCAACAAGCGGCAGCGGTAAGGCGCTAGTTTCTCGCAATCCATGGAAAGGCGGAATCAGAGCCCTGCTGCGCAAGCTCTCGTGCGAGCTGAGGAAGCAGCACGAGGCGCTCGATGGGCAGAAATAGCGCCCGGTCGATTTGCCAGACGACCGCTTCCGACCCGAACCGGCCGTTCGCACCGTTCACGGCGGATGCCGAGAAGCAGACGCTCGTGGGGAAGTCCACCGCCGGTCGGGACATGTATGACGTGCTCCGCCGGAGCCTGGCGCAAATCCCAAGCCGCGCAAGCGGCCCAACTCCAGTCAATTCATACCAATTGCTGATGGCGGTTGGGTAGCCGCCGCGAAAAATATCGCTTCCGACGACTGCACAGCCGGAGTGGCGCGCATGAGCGATGAACATGATGCCTGGCTCGCACAGTTCGGCGTCGACGTCCGCGGAATACTTGATCGCATACGCGATGCCGCTTCAGGCGGTGCCAGCGGAGCCGCCAACCCGGGAGAGGGGACTGGCGCGCGAATTGAGCACGCTGCCGACTCCAAGCACGGCGGAGGCCGCGATCAGCCGGTGACGGCGACGGCGACGGCATCGACCGCCAGCCATGACCGATCGCGCCACGCGAAAGCGCACGATCGCGCCGCCAAGACTCCCAAGGAAACCTACAACAACTATGTCGCGCTAGTGAACGGCATCAACTTCTTGGTGCAGCACCGGAAGAAGCCAGGCAAGCTCGATGTGTCACCTTCCGACGAGCAGGACCTCTTGCCTCGCCACCGTGACGTGCTCATGGAGTTCCATAGCGCACTTCACCTGGTCGAGGACGACCCGGACCGAGCACTGACTTTCTGGGATCGGGTCTTGCCCGCTCTGACGGCCGAACTCAAGAAGTCGCTCGCGAGCGGCTTCGGCAGCGCGGACATCTCCGACGCTACCGAACAGCTCAAGTGGGTGGATAAATACGTCTTCGTACCCGCCGCCTACTTCGCTGCCAAGCGCGACGCCAAGGCCAGCAGTGGCATCGAAGCGCCGGACGCTGCCTACATGGCCGAGAAGCTCACCAAGGCCGAAGAGGAGCTAAAGCAGGCCAAGACGCTCCAGGAGAAGGCAAAGGAGGCGAGCGAAGTCTTCGCGAAGAGTCACAAGCTGGCTGGCAATCTGGGCAAGCTGGCCGAGCTGGACGCTCCCAAGGAGGTGAGCAAGATCATCGACTTGGTGATGCTGCCCGGCACGATCGAAAAGAAGCTTGAGCTCGCCCGTCAGAACGGTATTGCCACAACTGCGGTGGAGTTGCTCGGCAAGATCACGGGTGCGACCGGGACGCTGGTCAAGAACGTCGGGCTGGTGGGCGAAAAGGTCATCGAGGCGCGCAAGGCTTTCCTTCTGGCGAAGGACGCCTCCGCGGTCAGCAGCGCAGCCATCCAGGAACTGGAGCAAGCCGCTGGAAGCTTCGCCAAGCTCGCAAAGCTCGGCAAGACACTCGGAACCGCTGCAAGCTATGCCGCCGTGATCGCCGATGGGTTCAAGCTCGTCTCGGCGTTGCGCGATGGGAGCTTCGAGAAGGCGCTGGAGGCAGCTGGCAGCCTCGCGGTGGATGCCGCACCGCTTCTGCTCGGGCCCGAGGTCGCGGGCCCGCTCGGGGTGACCGTTCTGATCATCCAGGCGGAGCTGGAAGTCTTCAGGGGCGCAGCGGCGATGATTCGCTGGTGCAAGGACGAAACGGTTCGCAAGGCGGCACTGGATTTCGTCCAGCAGTGCACCATCCTTGCCGAGAACGGCGGCTACGATCTAGTGGCCGATTGGGTCATCCTCCTAGACCCCGCACGGTCTCGCCTCCACGGGCCCACGCTTGCTATGGCGAAAAAAGAGGCCGCCCAGGTGTCTAAAGGCCTGCGGGCACTTTCCACCCATCTGACGAGCACTAGCAGCGATGCGATCGGTGCCTATCCCAAGGTCGTCGAAGCCCTCGGAGATCGAGCGCGCTCGGCGCTGAACAACGCCTACGGCGGCGACGAGGACATGATTCCCATGTTGGCCGATCAGATCGCCGACGTCTTCCATGGCGCGAACACGATGGCCAAGTATGTGAAGGAAACCTACACGAACTGAGAGGTGATGCTATGCCCTCACCATCGTGGAAGGCGCCCATGCTTGCGCCCGATCGCGGCTTTACGCCGCACAGTGGCGCGCGCCCATGGCCGCGCTCAAAATGGGACATGGAGCCGGGCGAACTCGTCCCCAGACTGGTGGCCATACTGGCTGGCGACGCAGTGAACTATTCCCGGCTGATGGCCGGGGACGATCAGGCCACGATCCGCGCTCTCGATACGGCGCGCGAGGTATTCCGGCGTTGCGCATCCCTGTACGCAGGGCGAGTGGTCGACATCGCAGGCGACTCGGTACTCGCCGTTTTCAATACAGCGATGAGCGCGACGTCCGCGGCTCTGGCCATCCAATCGGACCTGAATGCGAAGGCGGAGCAAGCGAGCGCAGATCGGCGGCTTTGGTGCGCTTCGTTCTTCAAGGAAGTGTGATGGCGAGCGGGCGCCGTTTGCGGATCGCCTGCCAGCTGGCAGATGCGAAGACTGACTCTCAGTTCGAGCCCAGGTCGGGGAGCCAAGAATGTCGAGGGGTTGCGTCGGGAGGCGTGGCCCCGTTCGTCTTCGCGAATGTGTGCACACCTACGTGGAGTGCGGCGCAGCGGCGCCTTGCTGCAGGCCATTCTGTGCCGAAACAACCTCGCCGCGCCCGAATACCGTAGACGGTCGCGCGTGGCCCTTTGTCGAACCCAGTTCGAGGCCAGTACGTGCCCCTTTCTAATGCCGGCTAGCGAGTGGCTGCTGGCGCTCCTGAATAGCAGATTGTCGGTCGACCAGCGATCAGCGTTGCTTGCGGGTCAGTCGCGCCTTCCCCTCGTCGAGCTGGGCGATCAGCGTTGTGTAGCGCCGATCAAAGTGGTCGCGGTACGCAGACACCTTCTTCTGCAGTAGCTTCTTGGCGCCGGGCGACAGCTTGTCATTCTTGAGCAAAGCGGCTAGCTCCTTCTGAATGAAGACCTTGTCCTCGCGCAACTTGCCGTAGTCCTTCGCGGCGCCGTCGAGGATTCGGATATCGCCCTCCGCGTTACTGGCATAGATCTCTGACAGGCGCTTCCAGCAGTCGTCCTGCAGCTTCTTCTGGTTCGGAACGAGTGGAGTCAGGCGCTTAGACCCCTTTAGCGACTCGAAAAAGTCGTAGGCGTTGTTGAATGGCTGATCCTGATGATCTTTGTCCACGAGCACCGGAGAGTCCTTGATCGTCTTCAGTACCTCCTCGAGTGTCTGGAAGTCGCACGGCACATGCTGATCGCGCATGTCCTTGCGCATCTGCTGGAGGCGCCTGTACATCGGTGTTCCCTCGGTCTCCCGAATGTCTTGCTCCGTCATGCCCGCCCTGAAGTCGAAGTCGTAGTCATTGCCGGAATACAGGGCGGTCTGATTCGGCTTGGCCTTGATCCGGCCCTTGTTGCGCTCGATCCAATCGCGAATCGAGCGGAAGTTGCGGCTATGCAGCTCCCCTTCCTCCAGCGGCGGCTTGTATGCCATGGCGGCTCCTCCCAGGCCAGCAATAACGCAAACTCTATTCGACGCCGCCAGACCCGCCATCCTATGTGTGCGGTAAGCCCTCGAAGGACACCTGCGCGCTTCTGTACCGACGCGCCGGCTTCAGCGAAATCGCCGGCTTCTGACGCGTCCCAAGCCGAGCGAATTGAAGGCTAGATGTTGCTGCGAGAAGTGGATGCCGACGACTTCCAGGACACCGGTCCCGGAGTCCATCTAGTCAGCCCCGAGTCACAAGGGAGCCTGCAGGCGCCCCGGCTTGTCTCCAGCGCTCGACGCGAGAGGCGGTGAAAGCGGCAAAGCCGAGCGCTATTGCAAAGCGTCCCGGATCGTCGACAAAGACAACTCGCTCTGTCCAAGTGGTTGGTCGTAGCGCCATCCTGGTTCTATGCCGACGCCGAGTTCACCGGGATCGCCGGCTTCCGAGCTCCCACTATTGAGCTTCCGAAGACAGCCTCCGCTGGACCGTTGCAGAACATCACTCGTTTGAAGGGATGCGCGTCGCGCTGCGGGTCCATGCATTTTCAAGTCGACAGTAGCAGGCGAACGCAAAGCACTCTAGCCAAGCAGTTCGGCAGTGACTCGTGCCGGCACCGTCGCGAAACACGAGCGTCCATCCGTAGGTCCCTGGTTCGAGCCCAGGTCGGGGAGCCAAAGCATTCAAGGGGTTGCGCCGGGAGGCGCAACCCCTTCGGCCGGATCGGAAGCGAGCGGGTTTGCCTTGAGAGAGGACACTGTCTACAGGCGGGCTCAACCGATAGCCGACGCTCGCGAGCGTCGGCTCCTGGCCGGGTCCTGATATCGAGGACCGTCAGCTATCAAGTCGGTCGCTGCGAATGGCGGGTTTCGATTAGGCGGTCGAGGGCGAGAGGACCGGCAGTCGCTGCAAAGCGGCCGACCGCGGCGTCGACTTCGCGTCCGGACCGATCGCGGCCCTTCCCAAGCACCTACGGTCTGAATCAGACCGACTTGCTTCCGCCCTCGTGCAAGACGAGGCCGCGGTACACTGCGGTGTGCGCCGGCGTCGGCACGCCATGCGTCAGGCCCAGTTCATGCACTCTGCCGCTCAGCCATCGCAGTTCAAGCCGGTTGCCACGCTCGAGGTCCTCGGCCATCGACGAGCGGAAGGACGCTGGCATTCCGGCGAGTTTGCTCATGATGTCGTCGGCCAGGCCGGTACGCAGCGCGACTCCACGCGCAATACCGACGGCGATCGCCTCATCGACCAGTTGCCGCTGGAACGCATGAGTTTCGGAGTTGCCGAGGATTGCCCCCATACGCGAACGCAGCAGCGAAGTGGCGCCCGACAGAGACGCGAGCGCGATGAACTTCTCCCAGATGACCTGAGTCGCCTCATCGCTAAGCTTCACCGACAGCCCTTCCAGCTTCGCCGACGCCTGCTCGAGCTCGACCATCACTGCGTCGCCACTCGCACGGTCAGCCACGATGGAGTGCAGGCCGCCCGGCGAACGGATCACACCAGGCCGATCGATCACCGCAGATACATAGATCACGCCACCTAGCACGACAGCCACTGGTGGGAAGCGGCTGCGGATCATCTCGACGCTGTCGATGCCGTTCTGCAGTGTGAGCACCCGCGTGGCCGGGCCTACCAGAGGCGCCATCATGCCGAGCGCGCCTTCGGTGTCGAAGAGCTTGACCGCGAAGATCACCAGATCGACCGGCCCTGCGCTTGCCGGATCGTCTGTGGCAGCCACTTCCGGCAGATGTAGGGGCAGTTGGGGATGCTCGATGCGCAGGCCATCTCGCCGCAGCGCCGCGAGATGCGCACCTCGCGCGATGAAGGTCACGTTCTGCCCCGAGTTCTGCAACCACGCGCCGACGTAGCCGCCGACGCCGCCAGAACCCATGATTGCAATTCGCATCTGACCTGCTCCGCTGCGTTGATATGTGCAAGGAACGCAGCATAGCGGCGGCGCGAATGCTTCTCCAAGCGCGCAGTGTTTCGGTATTGGCCGAAACCCGGATTAGTCTGCCGCCGTAAACGCTCCAATTGCCTCGGGCTCCAGACACATGGCCCGCGCGAAGGATTCGAGTTCAATCCCGGAAAATTGAGCCTCGCGGTTCGCGAGAGCGCGACAGTCCTGGAATGTACCCATATGGCCTCGGTCGTTCGGTCCGCCCCGCTATAAATGAACGTAGCCAAAACGTAGCTAAGCTGCGCTCCTTTGCGCTCCCCGAGGATCTCGACGACTCCAGTCTTCCCTCGTGCGCGCGTCCGCAACCGGACAATGAAAGAGGGCAGGAGCGCCTGTTAATCCGTAGGTCCCTGGTTCGAGCCCAGGTCGGGGAGCCAGAAAATTCAAGGGGTTACGTCGCAAGGCGTAGCCCCTTCGCCTTGCTATACCGAGCGCCGCCTTCACCGGGATTGCCGGCTTCCTGGCGCATCGATTGGTAAGAGTGGCGCAGTGTTAGTCGCGCGCGGCGACCCCAATTGATGCCGCGCTGACGGAGCGCTTTAAGATGACTGCGGGCTTGCAGCGACGGCAACCCGTTCTGTCAATCTCAACCGAGATTGGGCTGCGTGTCCTGAAAGCTCTTCAGCCGCTGCACGTCTTTCCACCAGTCCGGAAACCCTCGTATATCGAGCAGACCCGCGAAGTCCGGTGTCAAAGACACATAGAAGACGACAGGTGCCAGGAACAGATCCGCCAGACTCAGATCGCCGGCGATGAACGTGGACTCGCCCTTCGTCTCATCGCGAGTTGGATCATCTTGCGCGCGTTCTCGATGCCCGCTTTGCGCATCGCGTCGTTCTTCCCACCAACGAAGTCCGGGAACAGGTGGTAAGCGGCGATCCCACCAATCAGGGCCCCGTAGCCGTAGGAATCGAGCAAGCCGATGACCATGTCCATGCGCGCACGATTTTTCGGCGTAGCAGGGACCAGGGATGTGCCAGGCAGGACGTCGTTCAGGTATCGGACGATCGCCGAGGTTTCCAGGATGCGAATGCCGTCGTGATCCAGGACGGGCACCTTTCCGAAAGGATGGCGAGCCAAATGCTCCGGTTTCCTTGGCTCGCCGCTCAAGACGTTCAGGGGGACCTGCTCGAAATCCGTGAACTTCTTTTCCGCGAACAGCATCTTGACGGTGCGAACGTAGGTTGAGCCGTCGAAGCCCCAGAGAGTCATTGTTGACATGATGCAAATCCTTGGATGAGCCCATGATCGAGCGCCTGGTACCGCCCGCCATTGGCGACGTGGAACCGATTCACTCTACTACTCCCCATGACGCAGTCTGCGGACAGGGGGCTCCTGGGCACCCACGAGGCCATCGTCCCAGACGTTCTGGCCGGCGTACCCCTTGGCTGCGAAAGTCAGTCTTTGGGCTGGGTGATGTCGACCTAGGCGAGAGCTACCTGCCGAACATCCTTGTCACTTCGCGGGATCTTCTCCGCCTCCTGACAGGAGGAGAAAGTGGATTTCTTGTGTAGAGGTCTAACTCCATAAGGAAGGACATGGGCTGAAGGTGGTCAACGTCTATAGAGCCTCCCTGCCCCAGCGGTACTTCCCACTTTTTCCACCCCTCCGCGGTGCGGTGTCATGTACCACGCGCCCATCAAGCCGGGTGCCTGGGGCAGCGAGCCGGTCGTGCCGACGGCGCCGAGGCCTCGGAACAAGTGATGAAGCGCGGGACTCAAAATCCCGCGCGGCTCAGTCCGGCCGACGCGCTGACGCCCGGCGAGATTCGATAGACTCCAGCAACCACTTCCGCATCTGCTTCCGCATCGCCCGCCCGCCGTCGCCGGCCCTCACCACGCAGCACAGAGATGACAGTGCCGGGGCAATTCGATGAGAAGGATCGCGCCAACCTGCGCGACGAGCTGACCAACATCAAGAAAAACTGGTGGGTGTTCCCGGATTGGTTGATGGCGCTCGGATTGGTGGTCGCCCTCTGTTCGTTGTTCTTTTTCGTGCCCTTCTCCGCGGGCCTCGTGGGCATGCTTGCGTCGATCTACTTTGCAACGCAAGTTGCCTACAGGCGAGGTGTCTATTTCGGTTTCGCACGCGGCTTCGAGCAGGGGCACGAACAAGGCGTACGGCGCGCAAACGAGCCGCGCTCGCCCCCACCGCCTCCTACCCAGACGTCCGACCCCGGCCCGCGCCTCCAGAGCTAAAACACCGCTTTTTCGCGGTCCCGCCGCAAACGAGAAGTCTCATTCACGAGAAGAGCCGAGAGAGCGCCCGAAACAGCCAAGAGAGCGCCCAAAACGCGAGAAAGCAGCCGCACAAGACCACCAGCCAGCCGCCAACGATGCCAATCAAGTACCGTTCGCCATCGCTCATCTAAACCAGACCTCCACAATCTTCGGATCGCTATCCGCCAGGCTGGTCAATATAAAGCGACTGACGGTACTTTTGACGGTATGTCGCAGAGGTTGTCTCGGCGAACCTAGCTCCCATGCAGGTTCGAAGGGCGTGTCGATTCGGATCGCCGCACCGAATTCGTCGCGTGCGTCGGCTGCAAGGCGGTGTACTTCGCTCCCTTGCGTCGACCCGAGCCGCTCGAGATTCGGCCCGGCCAGGAGATGGGGGGTATCGGCGGCCCCGAGCCTAGACCCGACAGCACTGCGGCGTTGAAGCGAGACGCCGCTGACGCCGCGACGGACTATCGCAAGCCGGGTCGACTAGGCCGACGCTGACCCGCTTGGCGTAGGTCGGACGTATCGAAACGGTTTGGGACTCCTCACCGTTCCCTCGCCCTACTGTCGGGGGGCGCGGCGCCCGGTTCAGACAGGTAATGCAACTCGCGCGTCTGCAGGTCTGGCTCGGCGCCGGGGAATGCGCGCGCGGCATCGGCTCGGGAGAGCGCGTAGGTCGTCAGACGGCGCTCGTCGGTGCGCTCATCAATGATCCACCAGCGAAAGAACTCGGTCGGGTTCATATGCACGTTGGCGCCTGCCCTTGATGGGCGGTAGTTTGCTGCTCCATAGATCCCGCCCACAATCAAAAACTGGCACTGCGTCGCGAAGTCGGGGTTTGCATGGACGACTGGGATCGCGCGAGACGAGCTTGCGAACATCTGCTCGACGTTCGAGCGACGTATGAGGCCGCCTTGACCGCCCTTATCCGCTCCAAGAACATTGGCTCCCTTGCGCCCCTAGAAGTCTTGGCGAGTGAAGTGGAGCGGGCCCATAGCGCCGTTCTCACTGACCTAAGGATCATCCGCATGAGCCAGGGTGCGGTGGCCGGCAAAGAGTCGCCCCAAGAGCCCAGCGCCCGGGTAGAGGGTTCATCGGCAGGCGGGGGAGCGCCCGGCGGGCACGGCTGATGCCGGACGTGCGCATGGACGCTCAACGGAAGCTCGAGACTGAAGCGGAGAGGTCGCGGCGCCTTCGTGAGAAGGCTGACGAGGCGAACGACCGCTTGGGCGAAGTCATGCAAGAGCTAATCCAAGCGGAGGCGGCCAGGGGACACAGGCTCGCTACCGAGGCCGCCGAGCTGCGTGCCCGCATGCGGGGGTACTCGCCTGCACCACAGGCCGCTGACCGGCCGCCGCTAGGCGGCTCCGACGAGGTCGGTGCTCGCTCGGTACCGCCGCGCGATGACTTGTCGAGAGCATCGCCCGACTCACCGATGGTTTAGCAACCCGGCGGTGTCGATCGTCATGGCCTGGCGCGGTGCGCTGCCAGCGCGATTGCTCGCTTCTTACATTGCCGTCCAGCTGTTCGGCGCCATGCTCGGCGCCTGGCTCGCCAACCATCGCTATATCAGCCTCAATCCACTTGTGGCTATGCGTCCAGCAGCACGCGACTGATGCTTTCGACCCGAATCGGATATCGGAACTTCGGGGTTGAAAAGGAGACAGCGGCGCTCACGCCCCTTATGGGCAGCGCTCTTCGCAATCAACTACGCCCGGTACATCGGCCACCGCTCGCCACGGTCGCAAGCCCTGCCGCGCCAGCTGTCCCAAGAGGCCGTGTGAAATCGAAGCACACACGGTTGTATGCGGACGGTGCGGTGTTCTGCCCAGAGGCGGATTCAGAGCCACCGATAGCGGACCCTCGGCGAAATCCGCTTCTGGCCGAATGCGCCGCCAAGCAACGATGTTGGACTAAGCCGGCCGTCCGCGCCGATATCGTCGTCGCCGCGATCTTCTACCTGCTCTTGAGGTCTCGCGCTGGTATCTACATGATTAAGCATGGCGCACAGAGCGGCAATGAAAGATGGCCTGACCCGCCGCGTCCTTCTCTCGGCTGCGCTATCCACGCTGGCCCTGCGGCATCGCTCGGCCGCAAGCGCCGAATCGCGCGTGCCGATCGCCGACATGCACAGCCACTTCGGCATCATCATGCGACGCAACCTGGCGAGCGCCGATTTCGCCGAGGAGCTGCGCGCGGAGCGCGTCGCGCTGATCGCCTGGTCGCTGCCTTCGGACGGACTCTGGATCCGCGGCGGCGCGAACGGCATCGAGCAGGTGCGCGAACCTGGGCCGGGCGAGCTGCGCGCGTTCTTTCGCATGCAGATGGAGCGGATGAAGGCTTACGTCGCGAGCAGCGGCCTGCGGCCGGTGCTCACCGGCGCCGACGTCGACGCCTGCTTGGCAGGCGAGACGGGCGTGGTGCTCGCCTCAGAGGGCGCCGACTTCCTCGAAGGCCGGGTCGAGGACCTCACCGAATTTCACGCTCTCGGGCTGCGCCACGTGCAGCTCGTGCACTACATCCGCAATCCGATCGGCGACTTCCAGACCGTGCCGCCAGTTCACGGTGGCCTCAGCGATGCCGGCAAGCGGCTCGTCGTGGCTTGCAACGAGCAGGGGCTCTTGGTCGACTTGGCGCACTGCAGCGCGGCCGCGGTGGAGCATGCGCTCGAGGTCGCACGGAAGCCGGTCGTCTGGTCGCACAGCTGGGTCGATCGGAGCGAGGGTCGCTGGCAGGACGGAATCGGGTATCTGCAACGGCGACTCTCGCTGGCGCAGGCCAAGCGCATCGCCGACCAGGGTGGCGTCATCGGTCTGTGGGGGCTCGGGCTGAACCGGCCCGGGCCGAGCCGAACGCCGGGTCAGGGCAACTGGACAGTCTCGGTGGGCGACAGGCGCGGCTACGCCCGCGAAATCGCGAACCTCGTCGGCTGGCTCGGTGCCGACCACGTCGGCCTCGGCACCGACATCGAGGGCGTGGGCGCGAACTGGTCGGTCAACGACTACTCGCACGTGCGCAGCGTCGTCGAGGCGCTGGAGGGCCTCAAGCTGCCCGCCAGCGCAATCGAGCAGGTGGCCGGCGGCAACTACGCGCGCGTGCTGAAGACGGCGTTGAACGGCTGAGGCTGGACCGCACGGGGCATGCCTCCGGGATGGCGCGCGAACTCGCCTTTGATCCCCTTGTTGCGCCTGCCGCGCAGATGGCAGTGTTGGAAGACCAGCGCGGAAAGAGGAACACGAGGGACACTAGTGGATGTGTGCAGGCTGCTGCAGGTCTTGATACAGGGGGGCGTGACCATGGAAAGGCGCCACTTCAACAGCTTCGTGGCGGCGGCCGTCCTCGGCCTCTCGGGTGCGGCCTCAGGTCAACCTGCTGCCGGCAAGGTCTGGCGCATTGGTTTCATCTCCGGCTCTCCTCGCCCCCCTGACGGGGCCGTCCCGGCCGTCTTGCGGAAAGCGCTGCAGGAGCTGGGCTACGACGAGGGCAAGAACGTCGTCTACGAGGGCCGGTGGGCCGCGGCGCAATCGGAAAAATTGCCGGGGCTTGTCGCCGACGTCCTGAGCCTGAGGGTCGACCTGATCGTTACGCAGGGAGCGCCCGCAGCCGCTGCTGCGAAGCGAGCGACAAGCGCCCTTCCAATCGTCGTCGTCTATGCCGGCGACGTGGTCGAGACCGGCCTTGTCGCAAGCTTGGCCCGCCCTGGCGCTAATGTCACAGGCATCAACGACCAGTCTTCGGTGCTGAGCGCCAAGCGGCTCGAGATCCTGAGGGAGGCTGTGCCGGCAGCCAGACGCGTGGCGGTGCTCTGGAACGCGGGGGACCCTGCGATGACGCTGCGTTACCGGACGATCGAGCGCGCGGCGCAGTTGCTCGGTGTCGCGATCGAGCCGTTCGGCGTGCGAGAACCGGACGACTTCGACGCCGCTCTCACAGGCATGGACCGCAGCCCGCCTGATGCGCTGATGATGGTTGCCGATGCGTTGACCAACCTGAATCGGCAGCGCGTGATCGACTACGCCGCGATTCACCGGATTCCGGCGATGTACGAGACCGGCGGCGCCGTGCGCGGCGGCGGGCTGATGTCGTACGGCGACGACATTAGCGAGAACCTCAAGCTCGTCGCCGCGTATGTCGCTCGCATCCTTCGCGGTGCGAGTCCTGGTGATCTTCCCGTGCAGCAGCCAAACCGCTATTTCCTCGCTATCAACCTGAGGACCGCGACGTCGCTCGGGCTCTCGATCCCACCATCGCTCAGATTGCGCGCTGACGAGTTGGTCGAGTGACACGCCGTCGGATGACGGTGGCGGTCGGAAGCCGCCAGCGGACACTCGGTGGCGAGCTGCCATTCGGGCGCCGGTTTCCTGGAGCGGGGCGAAGGGAATCGAATCTTTGACGGCGATAGAGCAGCAGCGCGGGATCTGTCATCTGCGAATGGCAAGGTACCCCCAAAGACACCCGCCCCCGAGATCCTTTGCTAGGAGCCAACTCGTCGGCGAACTGCTGTATCGATTCTTCAAGCGACATGTCCACGTCGGGCTCCGCCCCACTAGCAAAGATGGAGACTCGGCCAGCAGCGATCGGCGCATCATTCGCTGTTCATCGAAAGGAGGCGAGCTCGTGAAGCACACCGTCATCGCTGTCTTCGACAAGGCTGAAGACGTGCAGAAGGTCGCGCAGGCCCTGAAGGCCCGCGGTTTCGACGAAGCCGCCATTCACGTCGCCCGGGGCGGCGACGCCGCCGACGACGAGCTGATCGCCCCGGCCCTGACGATAGAAAGCGGGCCGTTGACCGGTCTGTTGCATCGTCTGTCGGTGTTGTTCGGCGCGGAGGAGGTGCACCTGGCTCACTATGAGGAAGCCGTCCGTCGCGGCAGCCGCGTCCTCGAGGTCGACGCCGCCGACGAGGCGCAGGCTGCGACGGCACGCGACACATTGCTCGCCCAGGGCGCCGTCAACATCGAGGACCGCGTCGAGGAGTGGCAGCGGGCGGGGTGGCGCAGCCCCGCGGTCGGCGCCCAAGCGGCTGCGGCCGGGAGCGCGGGCGCCGTCGTGCATCGTCAGGAGGTGAGCCTCGGCGGCGTTCGCGTCTACGGGCGTGTCGTCGTGTCGACGTTCGACGACATCGTCGACGACTTTCGCTCCGACTACCAGTCGCGGTACGCGGCAACGGGGTCGACCTACGAGGACTTCGATCCGGCGTATCGCTACGGTCACGCGCTGGCGTCTGACAGCCGCTACCGCGGTCGCAGCTGGGACGAGATCGAGACCGAAGCGCGCGCCGAATGGGAGCAGCGCCATCCGCGAAGCGCCTGGGAACGGTTCAAGAGCGCCGTGCGCCACGCCTGGGCGCGCACGACCGGCGAGTAGGCGCCAGGCGACGCCGGAGGAGCGTCAGTCGGGTTC
>Ga0157379_10002873_pt1 | contig 14522 bp, 13 predicted proteins | sample S25metaG_FD_121802 | JGI IMG/M metagenome (GOLD analysis project Ga0157379, IMG submission 121802) | Switchgrass rhizosphere microbial communities from Kellogg Biological Station, Michigan, USA - S2-5 metaG | ecosystem: Host-associated > Plants > Roots > Rhizosphere > Soil | place: USA... | reverse complement strand
GGGCGCGCGGCAGCACGGCTATCGGCGCCGGGCCGCGAGCTCGAAGCCCACCGCGAGCGCCTCCGCGAGGCTGCCCGCGTCGACCTCGCCCGCGCCCGCACGGTCCAGCGCCGTGCCGTGGTCGACCGAGGTGCGCACGATCGGCAGCCCCAGGGTCACGTTCACGCCGCGGCCGAACGACGCGTGCTTGAGCACCGGCAGCCCCTGGTCGTGGAACATCGCGAGGGTCGCGTCTCCGCCCTCGAGCACCTTCGGCGTATAGAGCGTGTCCGCGGGGAACGGGCCCTTCACGTCGAGGCCCTCGCGCGCGAGCAAGTCGATCACCGGCGCGATGACGTCGATCTCCTCGCGCCCGAGGTAGCCCGACTCGCCGGCGTGGGGATTGAGGCCCGCGACCAGGATGCGCGGCTTCGCGATGCCGAAGCGCTCGCGCAAATCGCGCTCGAGGATGCGCAGCGTCTCCTCCAGCAACTCGCGGGTGAGCGCGCGCGGCACCTGCGCGAGCGGCAGGTGCGTCGTCGCGAGCGCCACGCGCAGCCCCCCTCCCACCAGCATCATCACGACGCGCTTCGTGCCGGTGCGCTCGGCGAGGTACTCCGTGTGCCCGGTGAAGGGCACGCCGGCGTCGTTGATGGTGCTCTTCTGCACCGGGGCCGTGACCATGGCGTCGAATTCACCCGAGCGGCAGCCGTCGATCGCGCGGTCGAGGATCGTGACCACGTGGCGTCCGTTCGCCGGATCGAGCTTGCCGGCGTGAACCGCCGTTGCCGCGGGAATCGCCAGCAGCGAGACCGGTGCCGTTCCGGCGCGGTCGTACGCGGGAATGTCGAAAGGCACGTTGCGCGAACGGGCGCGGCTCGCGAGCACGGTCGGATCGCCGAGAATCACGAGGCGCCCGGGGTAGCGCTCGCGCGCGGCGAGCACGCAGAGGTCGGGGCCGATGCCGGCGGGCTCGCCGGCGGTGAGTGCGATGACGGGAATGCGCGCGGCCATGGTGCGCGCGTGAGCCCTACTTCTCGTCGAGGCGGTTCTCGACGAAGGCGCGGTCGCGCGCCTGGCGCAGCCAATCCTGGTACGCCTCGTCGCCCTTGCGGGCGCGGATCGCCTGCCGCGCCGCGACCTTCTTGCGGTCGGCGGACATCTCGTCGGAACGGCGCTCGAGAACCTGCACCAGGTGCCAGCCGAACGGCGTCTGGATGGGCGGGCTCACCTCGTTGTCGCGCAGCGTGTTCATCACCCGCTCGAACTCGGGCACGGTGTCGCCCGCGGCCACCCAGCCGAGGTCGCCGCCCTTGGTGGCGCTCGCGTCCTCGGAGTTGAGCTTCGCGATCTCGGCGAAGTCGGCGCCGTTGACGATGCGTTCGCGCAGGCGCTGCAGCTTCTCGCGTGCCTCGCCTTCGGACAAGCCCTCGCGCGCGCGGATCAGGATGTGGCGCACATGAGTCTGCTGCACGCCCTGCGCCGCGGCCTTGCCGCGTTTCTCCAGCAGCTTCACGATGTGGAACCCGTTGGGGCTGCGCAGGATGTCGCTGGTTTCGCCGGGCTGGAGCTTCTCGATGGCGTCGAGGAAGAGCGACGGCAGGCGACCCGAAGCGCGCCAGCCGAGGTTGCCGCCCTGCGTCGCGTCGGGCGCGTCGGAATAGGTGGCCGCGACCTGCGCGAAGCTCGTGCCCCTGCGAAGCTCCGAGAGCGCCTGCAGCGCCCGGCGGCGGCGCTGCTCGATCTGGTCCTGGGTGGCCTGCGCGGGCACCAGCACCAGCACGTGCGAGAGCCGGTACTCGGAGTCGCCGCTCGATTCCTTCGCCTCGCGGGCGATCTCCGTGTCCACCTCGGCGTCGGTGACGACGATGGAGTTCTCCACCTCGCGCTCGCGCAGGCGCGCGGTCAGGATCTCGTTGCGGATGTCCTCGCGGAAGCGCGGGTAGCGGATGCCGTCCTTCTCCAGCGCCTGGCGGAACTGGATGATGGTCATGTTGTTTTCCTGCGCGATGCGCTCGATCGCCCGCTCGAGGGTGAGGTCGTCGACCTTGATCCCGTTCTCCTTGCCCATCTGCACCTGGACGAGGTCGTTGATCATGCGCTCGAGGATCTGGCGCTGGAGCACATCGGCCGAGGGCAGTTGCCCGCCCTGGCGCTGCAACTGCTTCACCACGAGCGACACGCGCTCGTTGAGGTCGTTGGCGGTGATCACCTCGTCGTTCACGACCGCGACGATGCGGTCCACGGGGATGACCTTCGACGGCGCGCTGAAACGCGTCTCGAGCTTGCCCGAGGGCGGCGCCGGGGACTGGAAGTCGGGGCGGGCGGTGCCCTGGGCCTGCGCGCCGAGCGCGGACGCCGCGAGCAGTACGGAAATGAGGCGAAGCTTGAACGACGTCATGGAGCGATCTCGTCGGATCGGCGGTAACCGCCGATGTTCTGCCGGATGGTTTCCAGCGGATTGATCCCGATCCGCGAGAGGCCCGTCAACTCGAGCTGGATCTGGAACGAAGTCGAATACTGCTGTGTCGCCGCGATGAACCGGTGCGCCACCGCGCGAACCTGCCAGCACCCCGCATTATACTCAAAGCCCGCCAGTCCCTCGACGAGCTTGCGGTCCTTGGTGCTCCAGTTCCAGCGCGCGAGCCCCGAGATATTCCGGGTGATCGGCCACTGCGAGGAGATGTCCACCTGCTCGATCCCCGCGGTCGCCGGATTGCCGTCCTCGGTGCCCCGGGCATAGCGGTACGACGCGTTGATGACGCTGCCCGGCTCGGGGGCATAGCGCCCGCCGACGGTGAAGCGCTGCGAGCGCGAGAGGTTCGGCGTGTACTGGATGCCCGCGGCGGCGGAAACCGACGGCGACATCTCGCTCGCCGCCAGCGCCACGATGTCCGAGGTCTTCGTGTCGGTGTCGGTCTGGCCGCCCAGCGTCACGCGCGGCGGCTTGAAATAGTAGATCTGCCCCAGGGCCGCGCGGAATCGCTCGAGGCCGGTCTCCGACTCGATGAGGCGCGTGGTGAGCGCCACGGTGACCTGGTTCGCGTCTCCGACGCGGTCGCCGCCCACGAAGCGGTTCTCGGTGAAGATCTGCGAGAAGTTGAAGTCGCGCTCCGCGGTGGTGAAGTTGGGCAGGTTCGACTGGTCGCGGAACGGCACGTTGAGGTAGTAGACGCGCGGCTCGAGCGTCTGCTGGAAGGCGCGCCCGCCCCACGTCATGTCGCGGTCGAAGTAGAGGCCCGCGTCGACGCTCGAGATCGGCAGCGACCGGCTCGCGTCGTCGTAGCCCTCGCCGTGGTCGCCGATGTTGTAGCGCGTGAAGTGGTAGCCGAACTTGGGCACGAAGTAGCCCCAGGGCCTGCGGAAGGGAAAGGCGATCGACGGATAGACGATCGCGCGCTGCCCGTTCACCAGCGTCGGGTGCTCGAAGTTCGAGACCTCGCTGTAGAACTGCCAGTCGAAGCCGTGGAAGTTCTGCTGCACGCCGGTCGCCAGGACCCGCGGCAGGATCCGGTACGGGATCGGCACCGGCGGGCCGAGTGGATCCTGCAGCGTCTGGTACGTGAGCGCGCGCACCGACACATTCCAGATCTCGCTGTCGTAGAACAGCATCGCGTCGCGCGGAAGGTTCGTCTGCGAGGTCGCGGAGATCTTGGTCGACAGGTCGCGGAAGTAGTCGTCGTCGGAGACCTTCTGCGCGTTCACCGCCATGTGCCAGCCGCCCCAGATGTTGTTCTGGTGGCGGATGCCCATGAAGTAACGGTCCTCGCCGAGGATGCGGTCGTGCGGCAGGTACTCGGCGTCGAGCTGGCCGTTGAAGTCCTTGGTGAGGTAGCGGAACTCGCCGCCCAGCTGCAGGCCGCGCTTGCTGTAGAGCTTCGGCGTGATGGTGGCGTCTCGGTTCTCGGCGAGGTTGATGTAGTAGGGCAGCGACACCTCGAAGCCGCTCTTGCCCGAGGAGCCGAACGTGGGCGCGAGCAGCCCCGTCTTGCGCCGGTTGTCGAGCGGGAACGACATGTAGGGCGAGTAGAGGATCGGCAGCCCCAGGAAGTAGACCGTCGAGTTGTACGCGGTGCCGGTGTTGGAAGCGCTATCGATGTCGAGCTCGCGCACGCGCAGGAACCAGTCGTCGCGCGGCGCCGGGCACGAGGTGTACTCGGCGTGCACCAGGCGGCTCTTGCGGTCGGGCTCGAGGAACGCCATCGAGGCCTGCCCGCGCGACGAGATCTTGCGCTCCGGCGTCTTCGGGAACTCGAACACCGGCGAGTCCATCTGGCCGGTGTCGGTGTCGAGGTTGTAGCGCAGGCGCGGGCCCATCGCCGCGTCGCCGCCGCGCTCGAGCTTCACGGCGCCGGTCGCGAGCGCCATCTGCTCCACGACGGAATAGTCGACGCGGTCGGCGCGCAGCACGGCGCCGCGCTGGCGCATCACGACGTTGCCGGTGGCGGTGATGCTCTTGTCCTGCTCGCCCTCGATGTGGTCGGCCTCGAGGAACTTCGCGCTGTCGCGCTCGGGACGCTCGGGCGCCATCCTGAGCTGGCGCTCGAGCTTGAGGCGCATCTCCTCGGGAAGCTGCGGTGCTGCCAGTCCCGGCAGCGCGCAAGCGAGCGCGATCGTCGCCGTCCGGATGCCTCTCGTGCCCAAGGGATTTGCTTCGCGAGCGGATGCTAGAATTGACAGCGAAATATACACGCAAAACCCCGCCTCGCTTCATCCCATGGACGAACGTTTCGGCGCCCTCGGCGCGTGGCTTCGCTCGACACCCGCCGGAGCCGATTCGCGGCTCGAGCCCGCCAGCGCCGACGCGAGCTTCCGGCGCTATTTTCGCGTGTTCGCGGCCGGCAAGACCTACATCGCCATGGATGCGCCGCCGCAGCGCGAGGACTCCGCCCCGTTCGTGAAGGTCGCGCGCCTGCTGCGCGATGCCGGGCTCAACGCGCCGGAGGTGATCGCGGCCGACTTGCAGCAGGGATTTCTCCTGCTCACGGACCTCGGCAGCACGCTCTATATCGACGAGCTGCGCGCCGGACGCGACGTGGATCGCCTCTTCGGCGACGCGACGACGGCCCTGGTGCGCTGGCAGGCGGCGAGCAAGCCCGGCGTGCTGCCCGAGTACGACGAGGCGCTGTTGCGCCGCGAGCTCACGCTCTTTCCCGACTGGTACCTTGCGCGGCACCTCGGCGTGGAGCTAACGGCCGCGCAGCGCGAGGCGCTGGAGGGGGTCTTCCGCGCAGTGCTCGCGCGCAACCTCGCGGAGCCGCGCGTCTATGTCCATCGCGACTTCATGCCGCGCAACCTGATGGTGTGCGAGCCCAATCCCGGCATCCTCGACTTCCAGGACGCGGTGCACGGCCCGATCAGCTACGACGTGGCGTGCCTCTTCCGCGACGCCTTCCTCAGCTGGGACGAGGAACGCGTGCTCGACGGGACGATCCGTTACTGGGAGAAGGCGCGCAAGGCGGGGCTGCCGGTGCGCGGCGACTTCGCCGAGTTCTGGGGCGACGTCGAGTGGATGGGGTTGCAGCGCCATCTCAAGGTGCTCGGCATCTTCGCGCGCCTCAACTATCGCGACGGCAAGCCCGGTTACCTCGCGGACACGCCGCGCTTCATCGGCTATGTGCGCCACGCGGTGAACCGCTACCACGAGCTGGCGCCTCTCGGCCGGCTGCTGGACGAGATCGAGGGCCGCAAGCCCGAGGTCCGGCTCACGTTCTGATGCACAGCGCGCTGATCCTTGCGGCGGGCCGCGGCGAGCGAATGCGCCCGCTCACCGACCGCGTCCCCAAGCCGCTGCTGCGCGCCGGCGGCCGGATGCTCATCGAGTGGCAGGTGGAACGACTCGCGGTCGCGGGATTCGGGCAGCTCGTCGTGAACCACGCGCACCTGGGAGCGCAGATCGAGGAGGCGCTGGGCGACGGACGCCGCTACGGCGTGAAGATCCGCTACTCGCACGAGCAGCAGGCGCTCGAGACGGCGGGAGGCGTGGCGCAGGCGCTGCCGCTGCTCGGCGCCGAGCCCTTCGTCGTCGTGAGCGGCGACATCCACACCAGCTACGACTACGCGTCGCTCCTGCCGCGCATCGACTTCATCCTGCGATATCCGCAGCGGCGCGCGGCGCACTTCGTGCTCGTGGACAACCCGCCCTGGCACCCCGAGGGCGACATGGGCCTCGCGAGCGACGGCCTCATCGTCCGCGAGGCGCCCCGGCTCACCTACGGCAACATCGCCGTGTTCCATCCGATGCTCTTCGCCGACATCGCGCCGGGCACGTGGCTCAAGCTCTTCCCGTGGGCCTACCGGTTCGTCGACGCGAGACGCGTGGGCGGCGAGCATTTCCGCGGCGACTGGGATAACGTGGGCACCCCGGCGCAGCTCGCCGCCCTCGACCGCCGCCTCACCCGATGAGCCTCTACATCCCCAAGCACTTCCGCGTCGACGATCCCGATGCGCTCTACGACTTCATCGAGAAGAACGCCTTCGCCACGCTGGTGAGCTCGGGCCCGAAAGGGCTGCACGTGAGCCACATCCCGCTCTTGCCCGAACGCGAGGGCGGAAAGATCCGGCTGCTCGGGCACGTCGCCCGCGGCAACGACCAGTGGGAGGCGCTGGAGGGCGCGAACGACGTCGTCGCGATCTTCCACGGCGCGCACGCCTACGTCTCGCCGGGCTGGTACCAGAACCATCCCTCGGTGCCGACCTGGAACTACGCGGTCGTGCACGCCCACGGCAAGGCGCGCCTCATGGACGAGGCCGAGCTGCACGACCTCGTCGTGCGCCTGTCCAACACGTACGAGAACGGGCGGCCGAAGCCGTGGAAGGCGACCGAGCTCCCCGCCGATTTCGTCGACAACCTGCTCAAGGCGATCGTGGGCTTCGAGATCGAGGTCACGCGGCTGGAGGGCAAGTTCAAGCTGTCGCAGAACCGTCCCGCGGAGATCCCGCGGGTGATCGAGGCGCTGGAGCGCGAGGGCGAGGGCGGGACCGCCGAGCTCATGCGCGGCCACCCTCCCGCGAAAGGGTAAAATTCCGCCATGAAACTCGAGAACCCCCTGCAGGTGAAGCCCTCCAAGGCGCGCCGCGCGCGCCTCGCCAAAGCGCTCGGCGAGGGCATCGTGGTCCTGCCCACGGCCCCGGAATGCCATCGCAACGCCGACACCCATTACGACTACCGGTGGGACAGCGGCTTCTACTACCTCACGGGCTTCCGCGAGCCCGAGGCGGTGCTGGTGATGGTGCTGGGCGCGAAGCCCCGCACGATCCTCTTCTGCCGCGAGAAGAACATGGAACGCGAGATCTGGGACGGCTACCGCTACGGTCCCGAGACGGCGCGCGAGATGTTCGGCTTCGACGAGGCCTATCCCTACGGCGAGCTCGATGCGCGCCTGCCCGACCTCATCGCCAACCAAGACGTTCTGCATACGCCCGTGGGCGCCGACGCCGCCTGGGACCTGCGCGTGGCCGGCTGGCTCAACAACGTGCGCGCCCGCGTGCGCACCGGCGTCACCGCCCCGGCGCAGATCCGTGACGTGCGCGCCGAAGTGAACGACATGCGCCTCTTCAAGGACGAGCACGAGATCGCGATCATGCGGCGCGCGGGGGCGATCTCCAGCGCGGCGCACGTGCGCGCCATGGGCGCGGCGGCGCCGGGCATGCGCGAATACGAGGTCGAGGCCGAGCTCATGCACGAGTTCCTGAGCAACGGCGCGCGCTCGCCCGCCTACGGCTCGATCGTCGCCTCGGGCGCCAACGCCTGCGTGCTGCACTATCGCGAGAACAGCGCGGAGCTCCGCAAGGGCGACCTGCTTCTCATCGACGCCGGCTGCGAGCTCGACAGCTACGCCTCCGACATCACCCGCACCTTCCCGATCGCCTCGAAGTTCTCCGCCGTCCAGCGCGACGTCTACGAGCTGGTGCTCGCTTCCCAGGAAGCCGCGATCAAGGCGGTGCGTCCGGGCGCGGACTTCATCGACTACCACGACGCCGCCACGCGCGTGCTGGTGCAGGGCCTCATCGACTTCAAGCTCTGCAAGGGGTCGGTGGACAAGGTGCTCGAGGACAATTCGTACAAGCAGTTCTACATGCACCGCACCGGCCACTGGCTGGGGCTCGACGTGCATGACGCCGGCGACTACATGCAGAAGGGCAAATGGCGCAAGCTCAAGCCCGGCATGGTGCTCACCGTCGAGCCGGGGCTCTACATCCGCCCCGCCGACAACGTGCCCAAGTCGTTCTGGAACATCGGCGTGCGCATCGAGGACGACGTGCTGGTCACGGCGAAGGGCCGCGACGTGCTCACGGCCGAGTGCCCGAAAACGGTGAAGGACGTCGAGGCCGCGGTCCTCGAGCGCTGATGGCCCGGGTCGACGTCGCCATCGTCGGCGCCGGCCCGGTCGGAGCGACGCTGGCGGCGCTCGCCGCGCGCGAGGGCCTGTCGCTGGAGCTGTTCGAGGCGCGGCCCGGTCTTTCGAGCGACCGGCGCACGCTGGCGCTCTCCCACGCGAGCCGCGAACGCCTCGAGGAAGCGCGGGCGTGGCCCGCGGACCACGCGACCCCGATCACTTCCATCCACGTTTCGCAGCGCGGCGGCCCCGGCCGCACGCTGATCGAGGCGAGCGAGCAGGGCCTTGCCGCGCTCGGCCACACGGTGCCTTTCTCCGCGCTCGAGGCCGAGCTCGGCAAGCGCCTGCGAGAGTCGGCCATTCCCGTGCGCTACGGCGAATCGTGCTCGGCCATCGCGCTGGGCGAGGAGTGGGCGCGCCTCACGTTCGCTTCCGGCCGCGAGATCGAGGCGCGGCTCCTCGTGTTGGCCGACGGGGGCGCGAACGCGGGAAAGATCCCCGGCATTGCGTTCCACGAGAAGGACTACGCGCAACAGGCGGTGGTGTGCTCCGTGCGCTGCGACCGGCCGCACGGCGGGCGCGCGTACGAGCGCTTCACGCCGCGGGGCCCGATGGCGCTGCTGCCGGTGGAAGAGCGTTATGCGCTGGTGTGGACCGCGTCGCCCGACGACGCGAAGCGCCTGCTGGCGCTCGAAGACGCGGATTTCCTTGCGCAGCTCCAGGATGCATTCGGCGATCGCGCCGGGCGTTTCGTCGAATGCGGCCCGCGCGGCGCCTTCCCGCTCAGGCTGCGAGCGATCAACTCGCCCACGGCGCTGCGCACCGCGATCATCGGCAACGCCGCGCAGGCGCTGCACCCGATCGCGGGACAGGGACTCAACCTCGGGTTGCGCGATGCCGGCGAGCTCGCGGCGGCCATCGCGGGCACGCCGCGCGAGGCGCTGGGCGGCGAGGCGATGCTCGCGGCGTATCGCGCCGCACGGCGCCGCGATGCCGGCCGCGGCGTCGCATTCACCGACCTGCTGGTCTCGCTCTTTGGCGACGCGCGCCGCCTGCCCACGTGGGGCCGCGGGCTGGCACTTACCGCACTCGACCTGTTTCCCCCGGCGCGCCGCTTGCTCGCCGAGCGGATGATCCACGGGGCGCCGTCGCCGTGACGCGCATCCTCGTCGCGGGCGCCGGACCCGTCGGCCTCGCGTTCGCCTGCGCCTGCCGCGACGCGGAAGTCACCGTCGTCGATCCGGTCCCGGCGCGCTCCGATCCGCCGTCCGAAGCGTATGACGTGCGTGTTTTCGCGCTATCGAGCGGCACCCGCGCGTTCTTGCGTGACATCGGCGCCTGGGAGGGGCTCGATGCGCGTCGCGTGGCATCCGTGCGGCGCATGGAAGTGTTCGGTGATGCCGACGCGAAGCTCTCGTTCTCCGGGCGCGCGGCCAGCGCGCTGGCGTGGATCGTCGAGGCAAGCCGCCTCTCGCGAGCGCTCGAGGAACAAGCGGCGTCGCTTCCCCACGTTCGCATGCTCCGTGGGCGAGGTGCGGTCGCGGTTGAAGCGAATGCGCAACGCGCCGCGATCGAGCTCGAGGGCGGCGAGCGCCTCGAGGGCGACCTCCTGGTGGGCGCCGACGGTCCCGACTCCCGCGTGCGCACGCTGCTCGGATTGCCCGCCGAGGAGGAGGCGTACGGCGAGGACGCGATCGTCGCGAACTTCGAGGTCGAGCGCGAGCACGGCGACACGGCGCGCCAGTGGTTCCGGAAGGACGGCGTGCTCGCGTGGCTGCCGCTTCCCGGAAAGCGCATCTCGATCGTCTGGTCGTCGCCGCGCGCGCACGCCGATGCCATCGCGGCACTCGATCCCGAGGCCCTCGCGGAGCGCGTGCGCGACGCCGGCGGCGCGGCGTTGGGCGACATGAAGCTCATCACGCCCGCGCCGCGCTTCCCGCTGCGGCTCATCCGCGTGGACCGCACCGTCGCCGAAGGTTGCGCGCTCATCGGCGATGCGGCGCATGCGGTCCATCCGCTCGCGGGCCAGGGCGTGAACCTGGGATTCCAGGACGCACGACTGCTCGCCGACGAGCTCGCGGGCCGCTCGCCGGTGGAGCGCGCCGGGGACCTCCGGGTGCTGCGGCGCTACGCCCGCGGGCGGCGCGAGGATGTCACGGCGATGCAGTTCGTCACCGACAGCCTCGACCGGCTGTTCGCCTCCGAGAGCCCGGGGGCGTCGTGGCTTCGTAACACCGGGTTACAAATCGTCGACTCCCAGGCATGGGCGAAAGGGGTCCTGGCGGACCGGGCAATGCGATAATGGAGCTTTCCCGCCTTTTGCGGGTCGAAGGTTCCATGAAGATCATCGCCGCTGCCGCTTCCGCCGTCCTGTCCCTGCTCCTCGCGCTGCCGGTGGCCGCCCAGCAGGATATCGAGCGCATCAAGGCCGAGCTGAAGAAGCGCGTGCCCGAGGCGCCGATCGAATCGGTGCGCAAGCTCGGCTATGCCGGCCTCTACGAGGTGGTCGTGGGCAACGAGGTGCTCTATACCGACGAGACCGCCAGCATCATGGTCATCGGCTCGGTCGTGGACCTGAAGACCAAGGAGAACCTCACCGAGAACCGCCTGCGGCAGGTGAACAAGGTCGACTTCGCGCAGCTGCCGTTCGACTCCGCGATCAAGATCGTGCGCGGCAACGGCTCGCGCAAGGTCGCGATCTTCGAGGATCCGAACTGCGGTTATTGCAAGCGTTTCGAGCGCGACCTGGCCGGGGTGAGCGACATCACGGTCTACGTGTTCCTCTATCCCATCCTCTCGGACAGCTCGGTCACCAAGTCGAAGGCGATCTGGTGCTCGGCCGACCGCGGCAAGGCCTGGATGGACACCATGGTGCGCGACGTCCCGGTGGCCGGCGACGGCGCTTGCGCCACGCCCGTCGACAAGAACCTCGCCTTCGGCAACTCGAAGCGCATCCAGGGCACGCCGACCATCATCTTCGAGGACGGCGAGCGCATTCCCGGCGTGATGGCGATGGCCGACTTCGAAAAGAAGCTCGCGTCGGTGAAGACCGGCAACGCGAAGAGCGCTTCGTCGAAGTAATCGCGCCTCAGGGCGCGACGGTCGCCGGCGGCACGTAGCCCTTCGGAAGCAGCACCCACATCCGGCCGGACTGGCGCATCTTGCCGGCCTGGCTTCCGGCCGAGTCGCCGAATCCCCAGAAGAAGTCCGCACGCACGGCGCCCGCGATGGCGCCCCCGGTGTCCTGCGCGACCATCAGGCGCTCCAGCGGGTCGACGGTGTTGGGGAACGTGGTCGCGAGATACACCGGCACGCCCAGCGGGATCACGCGCGGGTCCACCGCGATGGAGCGCTCCGGCGTGAGCGGCACGCCGAGCGAGCCGATGGGACCCGGGAGCTCGCGCGGCAGCTCGCGGAAGAAGACATAACTGGGGTTCTCGTTCATCAACTGCTGCACGCGCTTCGGGTGCCGGCGCGCCCAGTCCTTGATGCCTTGCATCGACGCGCGTTCGGGCGGGATCTCGCCGCGGCGGATGAGGAGCGCGCCCAGCGAGCGGAACGGATAGCCGTTCTGCTCCGCGTATCCCACGCGCATGCGCTCGCCGTTCTCGAACTCGACCTGTCCCGATCCCTGGATGTGCAGGAAGAATGCGTCCACCGCGTCGTCGACCCACGCGATCTCGAGGCCCTTGAGCGGCGCCGGATCCTTGTCGATGTCGCCGCGCGAGAGATACGGCACGACCTTGTTGCCTTCGACGCGACCGCGCAGGCGCCGCCCCTTGAGGTCGGGGTACACCGAGGTGAGGTCGATCACGAGCAGGTCCTGCGGCACGCCGTAGAGGGGATATTTGTACCGCGCGCTGCGCGTGCGGCTGCCGTGCAGCAGCGGCTCGTAGTAGCCCGTGACCATGCCGGCGGTGGAGTCGTCCGAGTTGACGACCTGGTGCGGGTCGAAGTTGAGCTCGAAGAACGACGCGATCTCCGCCTCGCTCGTACCGGCAGTGAGCGTCTGCGCGCCGGCACACACGCCTTTCCACGGATCCTGCTTCTCGAGGACCGTGCAGCTGCGCACGAATGCGTCGAGCGCGGGCCGCACCGGCTCGCGCTTCCAGCCCGGAAGATCCATCCACGACGCCGGCGCGAGCTTGCCGCGATAGTCGACCGGGGGCTGAGGCGGCGTGGGCGGCGGCTGGGAGGGCGGCGCGGGGCACGCGGGCTTCTCGACGGGCGGCGGGCATACGAGCGGCGCCACCGCTTCCTTCTCGGGCGCGGACTGGCATCCCGCGAGCGCCAGCGCGCAAGCGGTCCCGATCGCCGATAATGCACGCATGGGTTGGGTTCTATTCGAAATCGCGGTGGCGCTCGCGATCGCGATCGCGATCGTGTGGTGGACCATTCCGAAGAAGCCGAAGAGCGACGCGGACAAGCGCGAGCCCTGAGGCCTCAATGCAGGATGCGAGGCACGCTCAGCGTGAACTCGGGAATGTTCGCCTCGAAGCGCGTGCCGTCCTCGGCGACGAGCTGGTAGCTGCCGCGCATCGTGCCGACCGCCGTCGGGATCGACGAGCCGCTCGAGTACTCGAAAGTGTCGCCGGGTTTCAGGAGCGGCTGCTCGCCGACCACGCCCATGCCGCGCACTTCCTGCACCTGGTTGTCGGCGTCGGTGATGATCCAGTGGCGGCTCACGAGCTGCGCGCCCACGGTGCCGTTGTTGGTGATGCGGATCGTGTACGCGAACACGTAGCGGTCTTCTTCCTCGTCGGACTGGTCGGGAAGATAGGTGGAGTGCGCGGTGACCGCGACGCTGTATTTCTTGGCTTCCGGCATCCTTCAAATGGTAGCATCGAAACGCAATGAAATCGCCCGCCTACCGCATCGCCCCGAGCATCCTTTCCGCCGACTTCGCACGCCTTGGCGACGAGGTGAAATCGGTCATCGCCGCGGGCGCGGACCTCATCCATTTCGACGTGATGGACAACCATTACGTTCCCAACCTCACGGTGGGTCCGCTGGTGTGCGAAGCGATCCGGCCGCACTGCACCGTGCCCATCGACGTGCACCTGATGGTGAAGCCCGTCGATCGCATCGTCCCGGACTTCGCGAAGGCGGGCGCTTCGATCATCAGCTTCCATCCCGAAGCGAGCGAGCACATCGACCGCACGCTGGGCCTGATTCGCGACTGCGGCTGCAAGGCGGGGCTCGTGTTCAATCCCGCGACGGCTCTCGCGTACCTCGACCATGTGATGGACAAGGTCGACCTCATCCTGATCATGTCGGTGAATCCGGGCTTCGGCGGGCAGTCGTTCATCGCCTCGGCGCTACCGAAGATCCGCGAGGCGCGCGCGCGCATCGACGAGAGCGGACGCGACATCTGGCTCGAGGTCGACGGCGGCATCAAGGCCGACAACATCGAGGCGGTGGCCCGCGCGGGCGCCGACACCTTCGTCGCCGGATCGGCGATCTTCGGCGACGGGAACCACGCCGCCGCGGTGGCCAGAATGCGCGAGGCGCTCAAGCGGGCTACAATGTCCGCGAAGGCCTGAACTCTCCCCAAACGTTTACGACATGGCACTGCGCGGATTCCGTTTCGATTGGCGATGGCAAAGCTGGCGCTAGCGCGCTCGCTCGACGCCCCTTGCCCGAAACGAACCGTGTGGTGATCCATGACTGAAAACGAATTCCAGGCGCTCGCCCGCGCCGGATACAACCGAATCCCGCTGCAGCTCGAGACGCTCGCCGATCTCGACACGCCGCTTTCCATCTACCTCAAGCTCGCGAACCGCCCGGGGTCCTACCTCCTCGAGTCGGTGATCGGCGGCGAGCGCTTCGGGCGCTACTCGTTCGTGGGCCTGCCCGCGCGCGAGATGCTCGAGGTGCGCGGCGTCGTGGCCCGCGTGGTGCGCGATGGCGAGGAGGCCGAGCGGCACGTGCTGCCGGATCCGCTCGCCCTCGTGGACCGCTACCTCGCGTCGTTCAAGGCCGCGCCGCCCTCCGGGGCGCTGCGCTTCGGCGGCGGGCTCGCGGGCTACTTCGCATACGACACCGTGCGCTATGTGGAGAAGCGCCTCGACCACGCCCAGCGCAAGCCCGATTCCATCGGACTTCCGGAGATCCGGCTGCTGCTGTCCGAGGAGCTCGCGGTCGTCGACAACCTCTCGGGCAAGCTGCACCTCATCGTCTACGCGGACCCCTCGCAACCGGACG
>Ga0157379_10002872_pt1 | contig 14522 bp, 20 predicted proteins | sample S25metaG_FD_121802 | JGI IMG/M metagenome (GOLD analysis project Ga0157379, IMG submission 121802) | Switchgrass rhizosphere microbial communities from Kellogg Biological Station, Michigan, USA - S2-5 metaG | ecosystem: Host-associated > Plants > Roots > Rhizosphere > Soil | place: USA... | reverse complement strand
AGAAGAAGGCGGGCGGGCCTGGGAAAGCTGCATGACCCTGAACGACAGCTGGGGCTTTCAGCGCGCCGACGATAACTGGAAGACGCCGCGCACCGTGATTCGCAACCTGATCACCTGCGCCCGTGACGGTGGCAACTATCTGCTCAATATCGGGCCCGAGCCGGATGGCTCGATCCCGCCGGAAAGTGAACGCATCCTGCGCGAAGTGGGCGCCTGGATGCAGACGGGCGGGGCCACCATTTATGACGCGGAGTCATGCAAGGTTGTGCGCAGCAACTACGCCAACTTCACGCGCAAGGGCAACACGCTTTATATGCATGTGCATTTCTGGCCGGGCACGGATGTGGCGATATCCGGCCTGAAGCAGAAGGTGCTGTCGGCCAAGGTGCTCAGGACCGGCCAGAACGCGACCGTTACGCAAGACGGCTTCCGCACCCATATCACCGGCCTGCCCGCCACCGCGCCGGACACGCCGGTCACCACTATCGCCATCGAATGCGATGGGGTGCCCGAACAGGACGTGATCTATGTGCGGACCAACAAGCCCAGGGCCGGGGTAGGTATCTGAGATGCTGGCGCTGGGTCCGCTGGGCCAGGTGTCGCGCACGGTGAAAGACATCGCCGCCGCACGCCAGTGGTATGGCGAGGTGCTGAGGCTGACGCATCTCTATTCTTTCGGCGATCTGGCGTTCTTCGACTGCGGCGGAACGCGGTTGTTCCTGTCGCAGGACGCCAATGCCGGCGGCAATGACTCCATCCTTTATTTCCGGGTACCCGATATTCGCGCCGCCCATACCGCGCTGACCGCGCGGGGAATCGAGTTCACCCGTGCCCCGCACATGATTCACCGCCATGACGACGGTACGGAAGAATGGATGGCATTCTTCGCGGACAACGATGGCCGTCCGTTGGCGATCATGTCCCAGGTGAAACCGTAGGCGCGGTTCAGCCGGCCTTCAGAGCCGGGCTCTCTTCCGGCTCCGTCACATCCCCTTCCAGGCCGAATTCCTTCAGCTTGCGATACAAGGTCGAACGGCCGATACCGAGCCTGCGGGCCACTTCCGACATATGGCCGTCGTAACGCTTGATGGCCATGCGGATGATTTCCGATTCCAGCTCTTCGAATTTGCGGATATTGCCGGACGCATCGGTGACGCCGAGCCCATAGGGCGATGACGGCCCTGCGGCAGATTCGCTCCCGCCCTGGCCGGAAAGGTTCTGGCGGACGGTGGTTTCCACACCCATGGCGGCGGCGATCTGCGGGAAATCGCAGACATCCAGCAAGGTGCCGTCGCACAGCACCACGGCGCGGAAGATGGTGTTCTCCAACTGGCGCACATTGCCCGGCCAGTTGAAGCGTTCCAGCAACTGGCTGGCCTGCGGGGTGAGGCCGGTGACCTGCTTGTTCTCCTCGGCCGCGAAGCGCTCGATGAAATAGCGCGACAAGGGCGCGATATCGCCGTTGCGGTCGCGCAGGCTGGCACCATCAAGGGGAAAACATTCAGCCGGTAATAAAGGTCTTCGCGGAACGTGCCTTCGCGCGCCATCTGGCCGAGGTCGCGGTTGGTGGCGGCGATGATGCGCACATCCACTTTCACCGGACGCTTGGAGCCGACGGGATCGACTTCGCCTTCCTGTAGCGCGCGCAGCAGCTTGACCTGCATGTCCAGGCGCAATTCTCCGATTTCATCCAGGAACAGGGTGCCGCCATCGGCTTCCTGGAATTTACCCAGATGCTTGTCGCTGGCGCCGGTGAAGGAGCCCTTCTCATGGCCGAACAGGATGGATTCGATCAGGTTCTCGGGGATGGCGCCGCAATTCACCGTGACGAAGGGTTTGCCCGAACGCGCCGAAGTGCCCTGGATGGCGCGGGCGATCAATTCCTTGCCCGCGCCGCTTTCGCCTTCGATCAGTACGGGAATGTCGCTCTGCGCGGCGCGCGCGCCCAGCCGCATCACCTGTTTCATTTCCGGCGAGCCGGCGATCAGGTCTTCGAAGGTCAGGCGATTGTCCTGCTTCTTCTTGAGCTGTTTCACTTCTCCCGACAGGGTGCCGATCTTGAGCTGGTTCCTGATGGAAACGGTGATGCGTTCCGGGCTGGCCGGCTTGACCAGAAAATCATTGGCGCCGGCACGCATGGCTTCCACAGCGGAATCGATGCCGCCCTTGGCGGTCAACACGATCACCGGCAGGTCGGGATAGGCCGGGCGCAATTTTTCCAGAACCTCCAGTCCGCCCATATCGGGCATCACCAGGTCCAGCAGCATCAAGGTGATCTGTTCGCCGCGCGGGCCGTTGATCAGGTCGAGCGCAGGCTGGCCGCCGGGCGCGGTGACGACCTGCATGCCGGAGCGGGTGATTGCCGTTTCCAGCAAGCGCCGCTGCACCGGATCGTCGTCCACCACAAGAACGGTCTGCGCCATGATGTATGCCTTTTGCGAGATGAGGCGCGGATTTTGCGGCGGCACAGGTAAATGCGGCGTTTAAGCGTGTTCCTTTGCGGCACAGGCGCGTAGCTTGGCAATTGATGCTTAACCAGGGTTGAATCGTTCCAAAAACGGGCTCGCGAAGGCAGGAATCGGGGAGAATCCCGCCCGAATCCGGCGGTGAACGGCCAAATAAACCAAGTTGCCGACCCAACGGCCTTTGCTATAGTCCCGCCCAAATTGTGAACAAACCGGGTGTTTGGCACGAGCCGGACCACTCAATAAAAAAGGGGCCGTTATGGCGGACGAATCTGATTATCAGCCGGGATCCATGGACATCAGCGCACACAAGAAGGCCTATCAAGGCTTTCTGACCGGCTCCAAATGGACCTTCGGGTTCGTGATGCTGATCATGGTGTTTCTGGCTATTTTCCGCACCCACGGCTAAGCCTTAAAGGCCTCCCCTCATGCGCCTCGCGGTCCCGAAGGAAACTCGAGAGGGAGAGACGCGTGTCGCCGCGACGCCCGAGTCCGTCAAGAAATTCAAGGGTCTTGGCCTGGATGTGGTGGTCGAGGCAGGTGCCGGTGCCGGTGCCAACATGGCTGATGCCGACTATGCCGCAGCCGGCGCCACCGTTGCACCTGATGCCGCTTCCACGCTCAAGGATGCCGACATCGTCCTGAAAGTGCGCGGGCCCTCCGCCGGTGAAATTTCTCAACTCAAGAACGGCGCTGTACTCGCGGCGCTGTTGGCGCCCCATGCCGAGGGCGATGCCATCCAGTCTCTGGCGGAACAGGGCGTCACCGCCTTCGCCATGGAACTTTTGCCGCGCATCAGCCGCGCCCAATCGATGGATGTGCTGTCGTCCCAGGCCAATCTTGCCGGCTACAAGGCGGTGATCGACGCCGCCGCCACGTTCGGCCGCGCCATGCCCATGATGATGACGGCGGCCGGCACAATCGCGCCGGCACGCGTGCTGGTAATGGGCGTCGGCGTCGCGGGCCTGCAGGCCATCGCCACCGCCAAGCGGCTGGGCGCCATCGTCAGCGCCACCGATGTGCGTCCCGCCACCAAGGAACAAGTGGAATCTCTGGGCGGCACTTTCGTCGCTGTGATGGATGAGGAATTCAAGAACGCCCAGACCGCGGCGGGTTACGCCAAGCCCATGTCGGCGGAATACCGGGCCAAACAGGCGGCGCTGACGGCGGAGACCATCAAGAAGCAGGACATCGTCATCACCACCGCGCTCATCCCTGGCCGCAAGGCGCCGATCCTGGTGACGGAAGAAATGATCAAGACCATGAAGCCGGGTTCGGTGATCGTGGACTTGGCGGCGGGCGCGGGCGGCAACACACCCTTATCCAAGCCCGATGAAGTGGTGAAAGCCCATGGCGTCACCATCATGGGGCACACCAACCTGCCGGGCGCGCTATCGGGCGATGCATCGTCGCTCTATGCCCGCAACCTGTTCAATTTCGTGTCCCTGATCGTGGACAAGAAGTCGGGCGCGCTGAACATCGACTGGAATGATGAGATCGTCAAAGGCTCTGCCGTTACCAAAGACGGTGCAATGGTGGCGCGATGATCTGTTTTGGTTTCAGCCAGGCCGTGGCTTTCTCCTCCCCGCCGCGCGTATGCGCAGGGCGGGAGGAGATGTCGCAACGAGTTGTCGGCGGAGCCGATGCGAGTTGCGACAGAGGGGGGAGATTAAAATGGAAATGATCGACCCCTTTGTTTTCCGCCTCTCGATTTTCGTGCTGGCGATTTTCGTCGGCTATTTCGTGGTCTGGGGCGTGACACCAGCGCTGCACACGCCTTTGATGAGCGTCACCAACGCCATTTCATCCGTGATCGTGGTGGGCGCGCTGGTCGCGGTGGCGGTGCCGGTGATCTCGGACGCCTCCTGGACCTCCAAGGCGCTGGGCTTTGTCGCGCTGGCGCTGGCTAGCGTGAACATCTTCGGCGGCTTCCTGGTCACCGCCCGCATGCTTGCGATGTACAAGAAGAAAGAGAAGAAATGATCGCGGGGGCGCTGTCATGAACCAGGCCGATATTGCCGCGCTGCTGTATCTGGTCGCGGGGTCGCTGTTCATCCTGGCCCTGAAAGGCCTGTCGTCGCCGGCGTCCAGCCGCGCGGGCAACCGCAACGGCATGATCGGCATGGTCATCGCGGTGGTCACCACCCTGTGGGTGGCGGGGGTTTCCGATCCCTTGACCTGGGCACTGATCGCCGGTGGCCTCGCCATCGGCGGCGGCATCGGCGCGGTGATGGCCAAGCGCATCGCCATGACCAATATGCCGCAACTGGTGGCGGCGTTTCATTCGCTGGTGGGTTTGGCGGCGGTGCTGACGGCAGGCGCCGCACTTTATTCACCGGATGCCTTCGGTATCGGCGCCGAGGGCGCCATCCGCACCCAGAGCCTGATCGAGATGAGCCTGGGCGTCGCCATCGGCGCCATCACCTTTGCCGGCTCGCTGATCGCCTTCGCCAAGCTCAACGGCAATATGAGCGGCGCGCCGATTCTTTTGCCGGCGCGGCATCTGCTGAATCTTCTGATCTTCGGCATCATCGTGGCGCTGATCGTCTATTTCACCATGGACCAGCCGCACTGGGCCTTCTGGGCGATCACCGGCTTGAGCTTTATCTTCGGCATCACCCTGATCATTCCCATCGGCGGCGCCGACATGCCCGTGGTGGTGTCGATGCTGAATTCCTATTCGGGTTGGGCCGCCGCCGCGATGGGCTTCACCTTGGAGAATACCGCCCTGATCATCACCGGCGCGCTGGTCGGTTCTTCCGGCGCGATCCTCTCGTACATCATGTGCAAGGGCATGAACCGCAGCTTCATCAGCGTGATCGCCGGCGGGTTCGGCGGCGATACCGGAGCCGCTGCCGGCGCCGCCAAGGAAACGCGCCCCGTCAAGCAAGGCTCGGCCGACGATGCCGCCTTCATCATGAAAAATGCCGCCAGCGTGATCATCGTGCCGGGCTATGGCATGGCGGTGGCCCAGGCCCAGCATGCCGTGCGCGAGATGGCCGACAAGCTGAAAAAAGAAGGCGTCAAGGTCAGCTACGCCATTCATCCCGTGGCGGGCCGCATGCCCGGCCACATGAATGTGCTGCTGGCCGAAGCCAATGTGCCCTATGACGAGGTCTTCGAACTGGAAGACATCAACAGCCAGTTCCCTCAGGCTGACGTCGCGTATGTGATCGGCGCCAATGACGTCACAAACCCATCCGCCAAGACCGATCCCAAATCGCCCATCTTCGGCATGCCGATCCTGGACGTGGAAAAGGCCAAGACCGTGCTGTTCATCAAGCGCGGCATGGGCTCGGGCTATGCCGGGGTGGAGAACGAGCTTTTCTTCCGCGACAACACCATGATGCTGTTCGCCGACGCCAAGAAGATGACGGAAGAAATCGTCAAGGCGCTCGACCATTAGTATCCGCCCGAGCATTTCCCTGGAAATGCGACCATGATCCGAGATGCACGTCTGCCGCAGGACGAACCGGCGATCCTCGCCTTCATCAACGGTTTGCAGGATTACGAAGCCGCGTTCGAGCCGGACCGCCGCCGCGATCCGGACTTTGCCGTGGAGCATTGGCGCGACCTGCAGCACCGCTGCGCCGAAAAGCACGGCATCATGCTGATCGCCGAGGACGAGGGTAAACCCGTGGGCTGGGCCTTCGCCCATGATGAGAAAGCCGAAATCTTTGTGGTCGAGCCGGAGCGCACACACGGCTTCCTGGCCGAGCTTTATGTGTTGCCGCAAGCCCGCGGCAAAGGGCTGGGCCGCGCATTGATCGCCGGTTGCGAGACCTGGGCGCGGGAGCGGGGCCACAGGCTCCTCACCGTCGGCGTGCTGGCCAGGAATCCCATGGCCATCCGCGCTTATGAAGGCGCGGGCTATGCGCCTTATATCGCGATCATGCGGCGCTATCTGTGAAGCGGCTTTAGCCAAGATTGGAGGCGGGCAATGGACTATTACCAGGGCTGGTTCGATCTGAAGCCTGGTATCAAGGACACCGATTTCGCGCGGGACCTGACGCGATACATGACGTATCTCCGGGACCAGGGCCTGATCGAAGACTGGAAACTGTCACGCCGTAAACTGGGCCTGAGTCCGCTCCCCGAATTTCATCTGGTGATCGAAACCAAAAATCTTGCCCAGTTGGACGAAGCTTTCAATCATGTCGCCACCCGTAGCGAGCCGGTGGAAAGCACCCATTTCAACGTCAATTCCAAGGTGGAAAATCTGCGCTTCGGACTTTATCGCGACTTTCCCGATGCGGCGCGCCGGGAAGGTGAAGAGAAGTTCTGAACTACTTCAACCCACCCATCCTGGACACTTCCTTCCACTCCGTCGGCGTCACCGGCTGCACCGACAGCCGCGCCCAGCGCACCAGGCTCATATCCTTGAGTTTGGGATTGGCTTTGCAGTCCGCCAGGGTCACCGGCTTGGGCAGGTCCTTGACCGCCTTTACCACCACCAGCCCAAAAACACCTGTCTCGTCGGTGGGATCGGGCTGGTATTCGCCGGTCACTTCGACAATGCCGACCACGGCCTTTTCATCGCCTGTGTGATAGAAGAATCCCAGGTCGCCCTTCTTCATCGCCTGCATGTTGCGCTTGGCGGTGTGGTTGCGTACCCCGCTCCAGGGTTCGCCCTTGGCGCCCTTCTTCTTCTGCATCGCCCAGGAGAAGGTCTCGGGTTCGGTTTTCAGCAGCCAGTAATTCATCCCACCCTCCTGCTTCGCCTCTATTCGACTGTCAGCTTGCGGCTCATTAACCGCATCACCGCTTCGCCCAGGGGCAGTTTACCGCTCAAAAGATCCGCCATGGCTTCCGCGATGGGCAATTCCACACCCGCGTCGTGCGCGCGCTTGACCAGTGCCGGGGCCGTGGCGACGCCTTCCGCCAGGGGCCGCCCGGCCTCGTTCAGAGACGCGGCACTGTTGCCCTTGCCCAGTTCGATGCCGAAGGAGAAGTTGCGTGACGACGGGCTGGTCGCGGTCAACACCAGATCGCCCAACCCCGACAGGCCCATCAGGGTTTCGCGCTTGGCGCCCAATTGTTCGCCCAGGCGCGACAATTCCGCAAAGCTGCGCGCCAAGAGCGCGGCGCGGGCATTTTCGCCCAGGCCCATCCCCTCCACCACGCCGCAGGCGATGGCATAGACATTCTTGGCCGCGCCGCCCAACGCCACGCCTGTGAGATCATCACTGGCATAGGGCCGGAAGGCGGGCGAACCCAGCGAGGCCTGCAAACGGGGCGCGAGATCGCCTTTGGCTGCGATGGTGACGGCGGTGGGCAGGCCGCGCGCCACATCGCGCGCAAAAGACGGACCCGACAGAATTGCCAGAGCGGCGTCCGGCAAACTCTGCGCCACCACTTCGGTCACCAGCTTACCGCTGCCCTTTTCGATTCCTTTTGCGCAGATGACCAGCGGCTGGCCAGGCGCGATATGGGGCTCCAGGCTATCGGCAAAGGTGTGCAGCACCTGGGCGGGAACAGCCAACAGCAGCACATCCGCCCTGCAGGCCTGCGCCAGATCGCCGGTGACCTCCAGTTCCGCCGGGATCGCCACCTCCGGCAGGAAGCGGTTGCCGCGGCCTTGACCGATATCCGCCAGCACATCGTCTTCCCGCACCCACAGTGTGGTCTTGCGCCCCGCCGCCAGCGCCGCCAAAGCCAGCGCCGTGCCCCAGGCGCCAGCACCCAGGACCGCGACACGGGAAAAGGAGGGCGGGTGCGGGGACATCAAATCGCGCGGCGGTTATTCTATGTTGCTTATTCGGGCGTGGAATCTATCTTGCCCCCCATCCGACCGCAAATAGGCCCGAATTTCTCCATCTTGCCGTGGGACCGTTGCTGATGCGCCGCTTTTGTCGTTGCCTTGCCGCCGCTCTGTCTCTCGTCCTTCTGGGCGGTGCCGGACAACCCGTGCCGCAGCGCCTGACCCGCGCCTATAGCGACGAAGAGAAAGCCGATCTCGACAAGATCAGCGCGTATCTCAATGCCATCCGCACGCTCAAGGCGGGCTTTGTCCAGATAGGCGCCGATGGCGGCACCGCCCAGGGCGAGGTCTTCATCCAGAAGCCGGGCCAGATCCGTTTCGAATATCGCCCACCCAGCCCGCTCCTGATCGTCGCCACGGGCGGCACCCTTTATGTGAAGAATTCCAAACTCAACACCCTGGACCATTATGACCTGTCGGACACGCCGCTGAGCCTGCTCTTGAACGAGCGTGTGGACCTCAAGACCAACAAGGCGGTGATGGGGATCAGCGAACAGAATGGCGCAATCGTGGTGCGCGCCCGCAGCAGCACCAACCGCAACGATTCCAACATCACCCTGGTGTTCTCCACGCCGGGCCTGGAGCTTCGGCAGTGGACGGTGCGCGACAATCAGGGTGGCGACACCACCGTGGCGCTGCAGGGCCTTCAGACCGGCGCCGCTCTGGATGCGGCGCTGTTCACCGCGCCCGCAAAGACCGTCAAGCAAAGCAGCCGTTAGTGAAACAGGCCATCAAGCGGGTCGGCATCATCTGCGACCGCCGCATCTTTGACGGCGTGGCGGTGCATCAGGTCAATGATGAGTATGTGGTGGCCGTGCGCGACGGTGCCGGGGCCTTGCCGTTGCTGATCCCTTCGACGGACAAGCCTTTGGACGTCGCCGACATACTTAACGCGGTGGATGGATTATTGTTCACCGGCGCGCCTTCCAATGTCGCGCCGTCGCATTACGGCGCAGTTCCGCGTTCCGGCACGGAACTGGACGAAATCCGCGACTCCACCACTTTACCTTTGCTGCGTGCCGCCATTCAGGCCGGCAGGCCGCTGCTTGCCATCTGCCGGGGCTTTCAGGAATTGAATGTCGCGCTGGGCGGTAGCCTGCACCAACATCTGCACGAAATCTCCGGCCGCCTGGATCACCGCGAGCCCCAGAACGTGGCGCGCGAGCTCGAATATCGCCCCGCGCACACCGTCCACATCGCCCCCGATGGCGTTTTGGCCGGGTTGTCGGGCGTAAGCGAAGCGATGGTCAATTCCCTGCATCACCAGGGCATCGACCGGCTGGCGCCCGGCCTGAAAGCCGAAGCGCTGGCCCCCGATGGTCAGATCGAAGCGGTATCCCTGCCGGAGGCGCCGGCTTTCCTTCTGGGGGTACAGTGGCATCCCGAATGGGCCTTTGCGGACGATCCGCTCAGCCGCGCCATTTTTGCGGGCTTTGGCGCGGCGCTGTGACGCCTAAACGTTTACAGCATCCTAAGAAATAGCTGACAGGCTCGCTGCCCATTCATTCCGGTGTGCCATGTCCTTGCCAGCGCGCTTGCTGGGTTTTGCCTTTACCAATGCCGATTTCCTGTTCGAGATGGATAAGGACGGCACCATTCTCTTTGCCGCCGGCGCCGCCAATGACCTGGTCAAGGAAAGCGGCGAAACGCTGGTGGGCAAGCCCGCCGGCAGGCTGTTCAAGCCATCCGAAGGCACCAGATTCGCCACCTTCGCCAAGGCGCTGAAAAGCGGCGACCGCGCCGGTCCGTTCAAGCTGACCTTGGCCACCGGCACCGAAGCCAATCTCGCCATGTTCCGCCTCCCGGAAAACGGCGCCAACATCTCCTGCACCCTGGCGCGCCCCGGCACGCGCGGGCCCGCCGTGCAGACCGATCCCAAGACCGGTCTGGCCTCCCGCGAAGGCTTCATGGCCGCCGCCGCGAAGGCCGGCGACCGCGATGCCTTGACCTTGCTGCATGTCCCCGGCCTGCCGGAGCTTTGCGCCAAGCTCCCGCCCGAGGGCGCCGACGCGCTGCTGCAGCGTATCGGTGAGGGCCTCCGCGCGGCAGGCGCCAGTGCTGCGGGACAGCTTTCCGATTCCAGTTTCGGCGCCTTGGCGCCCGCCACCAACGCTGCGCTGGATCTCGCAGGCAAGGTCTCCGACGCAATCGCGGCGGGCGGTCTGACGCCGCCCAAGATGGGAGAAACACGGCTGGGGTTGCAGGGCGTCGGCCTCACAGCCGACCAACGCCTTTTGGCCATGCGCTATGTGATCGACCGTTTTGCCGCCAAGGGCAAGCTCGACGCCCGCGATGGCGATATCGCTGGAACCTTCACCGGGATGATGGAGGAGACCCAGCTGCGCCTGGCCTCCATGACCAAGACGGTGGGTGAGGGCGCCTTCGACATCGCCTATCAGCCGATCAGCGATCTCGCCACCGGCAAGGTATCGCACTACGAGGCGCTGGCGCGTTTTTCCAATCCGGAAGGCACCCAGGAGACAGTCAAGTTCATCGAGGCCTTAGGCATCGCCAACGCCTTCGACTTGGCGGTGGCCAGCAAGGTCTTGAGCCTGGTGGAGCAACAGTCCGGCACCCATATCGCTTTTAACGTTTCCGGCGCCACCATCGCTTCGCCCTCGAGCTTCGGAATGCTGGCCGCCATTTTGGCCAAGGGCCGCAAGCTGGCGCCGCGCCTGCTAATCGAGATCACCGAGACCGCAGCCATCGCCGACCTGGAAAATGCCGGCAAGGCGATCGGCGCATTGCGCGCCATGGGCTATCGGGTGGGGCTGGATGATTTCGGGGCGGGCGCGGCCTCGATCAATTACCTGCATGCCTTCCCGGTGGATTTCGTGAAATTCGACGGCGCCATGATCAGGAAGATCGGCAGCTCCAAGCGCGACGATGCCTTGCTGGCGGGCCTGGCGAAATTGTGCGGCGAGATGGGCATCGTCACCATCGCCGAATGGATCGAGACCGAGGCGATGGCCAAGGCCGCGCGCGAGATGGGATTCCAGCACGGCCAGGGCAAATGGCTGGGCGCGCCCCAACAGGATTTCCCTGCAGCGCCCACAACGGTGGGCAAGCGCAAGGGTGTCAGGGAGAGTTGGGGGTGAACTGCGGCCCGCGAAGCGGGTGAGCGGGTCCAGTGGACCTGCGAAAGCAGTGAACGCCGCGAGCTGTGAGGAACGTCTGGCCGCAGGCCAGCAAAACCGTCCAGTGGACGGTTTTGAGTGACGAACGAGCGGCCGGAGAGCTGCCAGCAGCGAGATGCAGCGGTCACTGGCCGGATAACCCGTCTTTTTCAGCTTTCCCGCCCGGCGATTGTGGCGAAAACCGGGGTGATTTGCGTCAAAATCATTATGACGAAAAAGCCACTGTCATTATAATTCTTTCAGGTATTCGAATTTTCTTGAAACCTGTTGCATCTTTGCATAGTTTATCCCCTGAAGACGGCTTGAGCTGCAGGCACTGCCCCCCCGCTCGCTTTCAGCTCCCGTCTTCGCGGGGGCGCCGGTCATCCCCTCCCGGTCGCCTTCAGCGCTATTGAAGCGCATTTGCCCCTGGCCCCCCGGCCAGGGGCCTTTTTTTATCTCCTGGGCTCAAACGACCCGGCGCAGGGTCAGGCTCAGCCGGCCGCCGCCCGGCAGCAGCCGCGAGCTGCCCGGCTTAATGCGGTCGATGCCGTGATAGGCCAGCCGCGCGGTGCCTCCGAAAGCAATCACATCGCCGGATGCCAGGGTGACGCTGACGGTCTTGCCGCCGCGGGCCCATTGCGCACCCTCCTGTTTGCCGCCGATGCGAAACAGGGCGTCATCGCCCAGCGATACGCCGATCACCGCCGCACTGATGTCCTGCTCGTCGAGGTCCTGGTGCAATCCCATCTTGGCCCCGGCGCGATAGAGATTGACCAGGCAGCATTCGGGTTCTGGTGGCGGATTGATCTCGGCCCATAGCTCCAGAAGCGCCGTTGGAATCGCGGGCCAGGGCACACCGGTGGTGGGATGCGTGGGCTGATAGCGATAGCCGTCTTTGTCCGACACCCAGCCCAAGCGTCCAAAATTGCTTTCTTCCACAGAGAAGGGCTTGCCCGTTTTGGGCATCACCGGCCGGTACAGCGGCGCCTCTTTCAACTTTTCCATCACCTCGTCCAGCAGCTGTTTCTGCTGCGGAGGAGAAAATCTCTCTCGCCATAGGAAAACGCCCGGCGCCACTGTGATCTTCGTCACCACTGAAAGGGAGAGCGTGTCGGTTGGGTGAAGATGGCGGCGTAGCTGCCTTCCATCCCATGATCATCCAGCCAAGCCTTGAGTTTTTCCGGCGTGTAACTTTCTCGGATCCATTGCGCCAAGGGCGCGCCGCCGCTGTCGGTCCTTGCGAACTCCAGGAACGGCTTCAGCCAGCGCTGATGAGTCTTGGGAAAATGCAGATAGGGAAAGCGTGCGAATTGCGCCTGCGCCGCCGGCATGGCCTGCCAGCCGTCGCGATGGATCACATACAGCGCTGCCGCAAAGCTGGCGCGATCCTGGCCGCCCGAACATTTGACCATGAAGGGGCGAGGTGCGGTGTCGAAACATGCGACCAGCCGCTCAAGCATTTCGCGCGTCGGCAGCTTGCGGGAATCCAGCATGGCATCGAGATGGGCGATGCCGTTGGCCTTGGCGGTCGCCGTTTCCTTTTTCCACCAGGACAGATCGTCGTTGCGGCCGCGCAGATTGATGATGGCGCGGATGCCCCGCCGCTTGAGAAAGGGGCCCAGGCCGCCCGCCCAGGCCTGCATCGCCCGCGCCGCTTCGCCTGGGATCACCCAATGGAAGTTGTAGAGGACCTCGCCGACTGTTCGGGCGGTTGTTTGCGTGTGGGCCGATCGCATAGGATCGGATTAGCATATTTGGAAATCTGATGCGCATCACCAAGCAAGGCCTTGTCTACCGCTGGATCCTCAGTTCGGTCCTGGCTGCCATCGTGTTCGCCGTGCTGGCCTGGTCCGATTTCCGGCTGAAAAGCCTGTCCGGTTTCGGCACCCAGGACCTGCAAGGCTTTTCCACCGCCCAGGATTACCGCCGGGTCTTTCTGGTCTGGCCCTCGCTCTATGCGGTGCGGGCCGGCTTCAACTGGGGCCTGGATTATCTGCTGATGCCGCTCTACGCCGCCGCCTTTTTCTATGCAGGGATCCTGACGCGCGAAAGTCTTGCGCCCCGGCCGGGGCGGCTGAGGCGCATCCTTACCCTGCTGGCGGCCGTTCCCATTGCCGGGGCGGTGCTGGACGGGGTGGAGAATGTGCTCGAGTTCTGGATGATGCTGGCGCGGCCCACCGATCAGGTGGCGGGCATCGCCTTCACCGTCTCCAATGCCAAATGGATGGCGATCTACGTCGGCGTGGGGCTGTGGCTGGGTGCCCTTTGGGGCCGCCAGCAGGAGCGGCAGCAGCGACGGTTGCAGCGAGCCGAGACCCTGCCTCCCCCGCGCGCGCTTTAGCGCGCTCGCGTAGGGGGAGGCGGCCATAGCTGGCTCTTGAGCCAGCAAAGGCCGGAGGGGGCAACTTGTCCTTGACCGGAAAGCTTCTTTGCGTATATTCCGCCGCTCCCTGGGGGACTCGCTTCCCCAGAAAAACAATTGAAATCAAAGGTTTAGACCATGTACGCGGTCGTCCGCACCGGCGGAAAACAGTATAAAGTGGCCAAGGACAGCGTCCTGAAGGTCGAAAGCCTGACGGGCGACGTCGGCTCCAAGCTCGACTTGGAAGTCCTGATGCTGGGCGGCGACAAGCCCAAGATCGGCTCGCCGCTGGTCAAGGGCGCTTCGGTCCAGTGCGAGATTCTCGGCCACGGCCAGGGCGAGAAGGTCATCGCCTTCAAGAAGAAGCGCCGCAAGAACACCCATCGCAAGCGCGGCCACCGCCAGCACTTCACCACCGTGAAGGTGCTCGGTATCTCGGCGGGCAAGGAGTAAGTCATGGCGCACAAGAAAGCCGGCGGTTCGTCGCGCAACGGGCGCGATTCCAATCCCAAGATGCTGGGCGTCAAGCTGTTCGGCGGCGAAGCCGTTTCGGGCGGCAATGTGATCGTGCGCCAGCGCGGTACCAAGTTCTGGCCGGGCGAAGGCGTGGGTATCGGCAAGGACCATACCCTTTTTGCGCTCCGCGACGGCCATGTCTCGTTCAAGACCGGCTACAAGCGCCGTACCTTCGTGTCCGTGATGGCCATGAATCCGGCGGTAAAGATCGCGGCAGAATAGGCGGCTGAAGACATAGGCCGCCAAGAAATTGGCGGCCCATAATGCGCGAGGGAGATGGTCCGCCATCTCCCTTTTTT
>Ga0157379_10002871_pt1 | contig 14531 bp, 16 predicted proteins | sample S25metaG_FD_121802 | JGI IMG/M metagenome (GOLD analysis project Ga0157379, IMG submission 121802) | Switchgrass rhizosphere microbial communities from Kellogg Biological Station, Michigan, USA - S2-5 metaG | ecosystem: Host-associated > Plants > Roots > Rhizosphere > Soil | place: USA... | reverse complement strand
CGGGATGTACTAGCTCGCGACCCTTCAGGAGGAACTCAACATGGTTGGTAAAAAGGTGGCGGAGGAGACGCGACGTGAGGACATCTTGCGCGCGGCGTACGACGTGGCGGCGCGCCAGGGCGTCGAGGCGCTGACGCTCCGCGCCGTCGCGGCACGGGCGGACGTCAGCCATGGCACCGTCCTGTTCCACTTCAAGCGCAAGCGTGAGCTCGTCGCGAATCTCGTTGACCGCGTGTTGTATGCGACCGCGGTGCTCCGCGTTCCCGACGCAATAGCAACGATCACGCGGCCAGCGGAGCGGATGCATGCGTTGCTACGCGCTGAGATGGACCGACTCTCCGCAGATCCACGACACTTCCGGCTGCTGCTCGACTACTGGACGATCGGCGTCCGGAACGCCACGATCCGCCAAAAGATTCGCGTCGCGCTCGAGCAATACCGCGAGGGGTTCAGCGATCTTTCGGGCGCGATAGTGAACGGCGAGTTCAGGCCATCCAGACGGCGAGGGTCGCAAAACGGAGAGGGACCGAAGGCGACGGCTACAGGCGTTGCCGCAGTGGTCGTGAGCCTCATCCACGGTTGCGCGCTCCAGTCCGTCATCGATCCGAAGGGCTTCGATGTGCAACAGCATTTGGATGCCGCGGCGCGGATGCTGGAGCGAATTGCGAATGACCAACCGACCATCGCGACCGCCTGAACCAACTCACCGAAGCGGCCTAACGTTTTCCGTGCTCACGGCGCTGGCCTGCGTTTTCGACTCGCGCACGATGCCGGTCATCGCCATGTCGTAGTGCAGGCCTTTGATCGCGAGATTGAATGCTTTCACGAGGTACGCGCCGGGGAAGCGGTGCAGCCGTCGCTGTCTGACGAAGTACTCGCGACTCCACCGATACAGCGACTGCAGGTCGGCGGGGGCCACCGCCGGTGATTCGACCTTCTGTCTCAAGCTCCTGGCCCACGCGTCGACCTCGCCGAGGGGGCGCTCTCGCTCCGAGCGTACGGCAGCCTCTCGTGCGCGCTCGACTAGCGCTGACAACGGCGGCTCCGCTGCCGTGTCAAGCGCCGGCCGCACGAGTTCGATGGGTGACCCCAGCCTCCGCGCCATCTGGGCGGCGAATCGCCCCGCCGCGCGGAAACGCGCGGCGTCGCGCGACGCTCCCTTCCAGAGCAGGCGAAAGTAGTCGCGTCGTGCACCGCCGGTGACGCCCTGCCGCCACAGCGACCGCAACGCGGCGCGAATGTCCGCGCCGCGTGTGGCGCCGCCGTGAAAGATGTGAGGCTCCAAACGATCGATGAGGGCGGATGAGCGTCGATACATCGCTCCCGGCGAGAAGAGCCGCTCGAGCATGCCGTAGTATCCCCGCTGCATCTCCCCCGCGGTCATTCGCCGAGGCACGAACTGGACGACGTCGTTCGTGTTGTTGCCTGAGAATTCGGCCTCGCGCAGCCGCCCCTCGGCGCGGAGTCGCTCCGCCAGTGGCGTGTACGGGATGGGCGTCAGCATTCCGGTCATCGCCGTCGGGATCGCGACCTCCGTGGCGAAGGCCGCGATGGCGTCGGCCGTTTCGATCGTATCCTCGTCGCTGCCGAAGATGAACCCGGCCATCACCTCGATGCCGGCCTGCTGGATGGAGGTGACGGTTTCGGCGATCCCGACCTTCAGGTTCTGCTTTTTGTTCATCCGCGATAGCGCGGCTGGGTCGGGGTTTTCGATGCCGAGGAACACCTCCGAGAAGCCGGCCGCTTTCATGAGCGGGAGCAGATGCGCCAGTTTCGGCGAGCCGAGGTCGAGGCTGGCCTGGGTGTAGAACGAGAACGGGTAGTCGTGGGCGCGTTGGAACTCGATCATCACCTGGAGGATCGACCCGATCGCTTCGGGATTCCCGACGAAGTTGTCGTCCACGGTGAATACCCCGCCACGATAACCTAACGCGAGCAGGGCATCGAGGTCCTGGCGTACCGATTCCAGCGTCCTCGGCCGGGTGAAGCCGCCGTTGAACTGAATGATGTCACAGAAGTCGCACCGGAACCGGCAGCCGACCGTCGTTTGCATCATCATCGCGCGGTAGTTGCGAATGTCGATCAGATCCCACCGTGGCGGCGGCGTTTGCCCCAACTCCTTGAAGATCGTCCGGTCGTTGAGGGCGCGGCGGGAGCCGGGCTCCTGGGCCGCGATCGCGTCGGGGATGAGCAGGACGGGAGAATCGTCGGAGTGGCGCCGCCGTTCGGCGCGAAGCAGGCGGTCGATCGCCGGCACCCACTGACCGCCTTCGCCCCAAGCCAGCACATCGAGACCGCGCCGTAGGATCTCGTCGGAGGGCGTTCTGGCTTGCATGATGTGGTCGCGGTAGCTCGACGGGTATGGCCCGCCGAGCACCCACGGGGTCTCCAGGCCACGGGCGGCCTCGGAGAGGACGGTAACGAGCGACGGCTTCTGGACGGACATGGCGCTCACGAACACGGCGTCCGCGGCGGCGATGCGCGCGCGCAGTGCCTCGTTAGGCGGGTGCTCGACGTTGAGGTCGATGAGGTCGAACGACCACTCCGGTGGCATGAGGGCCGCGAACGTGAGGAGTCCGAGCGGCGGGAAGGCGGCTTTCGCGCCGACCATCGGCATGATGTGCCGGTAGCTCCAGAACGAGCTGTACGGAAACTCCGGATAGAGGAGCAGTCCTTTCATGGCGTGGCCGTTCATTCGTGGGTCGCCTCGTTAGAGTATCACAGCCTGGTCGGTCGGAAGGTGCGAGATGCCGATCAGCCAAATGCCCGGGCGTAGTCGGCTTCCATAATGTCGTAGCACGTGCAGGCGGCACTCTCGAGTCCGGTGCGGTTGAGGACCGTGATGATCCCGCGGGCGTATCGGATCAGGCCGAGGGACTGCAGTCCGCGCGCTGTGATCGAGACCGTGGGGCGTTGTGCGCCCAGCATCTGACCGAGAAACTCCTGCGTGAGCTCGAAGCGATCGGCCCCCACGCGGTCGTGAGCCATGAGCAGCCAGCGAGCGCAGCGCGGGCGAATGGCGTGACGCTGGTTGCACGCCAGGCCCTGCGTGACCTGACTGATCACCGATTGTGTGTAGCGGCGGAGGACCTGCCCTAACGACGGCTGCTGGGCAAGAGCGCGCCCGAAGGCGCCGACCTCCATGCGCCACGCGCCGTCGGGGATTTGGAGCACGGCCTGCGTGGTCGAACTCGTCGCTCCGAGAAACACCGACAGTCCGACCATCCCCTCGTTGCCGACCAGGCCGACTTCCACTCCTTCTCCGTCGCCAGCCGCGGCGAGCAGCGAGATCACGCAGCGCTGAGGGAAGTAGACGTGCGTAATACGGTCCCGTGCCTCGAACAGGACGGCGCCGTGAGGGAGGATCACCGCCTCGAGATCGGGGAGCAGTGCGCGGTAGGCGGTGCGGGGGAGCGCGAGGAGGAGTCGATTGCGTTCCCTGGGACGCAGTGCGCGGGGCGGGTTCATGACGGCCTGTCCTCTGTCGGGGTGGATGCACCTCACGGCAGAGCGTACAGCGCCTGCGGCGACGCTCGGTGTCGAAAGATGGATGAGTGAGCAGTGGTGACGCGGTCATCGAGCTTCCCGGTCGGCGCGTTCCGCTCGCGCCATCAAGCCTTGCGCGCATTGCGGGCAGACCCCGTGCGTTCGTTCGATTTTCATGGCGGCGCGAACGGCCGGGGCGAGCGTCTGCCAATCACCGGCGACGCTGCGCATGCGGTTGCACCACGCGCACTCCGTGACCCAGACGGCATCCTCACAGCGGACACCGCAAGACGCCATCGCGCGCGCGGCTGCGGCCTGATGGGCGGCCCGATGCTCCGCATCGAGGTCGGCCAGGGCTTCCATGGTCGCCCTGACGTCGTCAGCGACCGACTGCAGAGACGAGCCGACGCCGTTTGAAAGATCCGTCGCGCCACTCGAGGCGCCGATCTGCTGAGGCATGTGCACCCGACGAGAAAGATGCCTAACGAGGCGCTTCCGCGAGGCATCGCCGCCGCGCCTTTTCGATCGGCACGGACCGTCACGGCGGTGGGTGCAAGGGCCGGCTCCTGCCGGCGCTATGTCATCTACATTACGCTCGAAGCATGCCACGCGGAAGGATAGGCGCCAATATCCGGACAACCGCGAGAAGAGGGAATCGCCGAGGTCGCTGGATGGCGCACGCTCGCATTGGCCAACTGGATGATCGCGCGCTTCCGTTCATTAGCGGGTTGGTCAATGGCGAGGATTCCCCCGCCGCGGCCAAGTCACAACGGTACCGACCGGCGGCACCGGCGAGTGACGCGCCTAACGTCCGCCGTCGTCGAGCCAGCGCATGCGGGATCGCCATGACAGGTTGATCAAATCGGTACCGATGCGGCCTTCGTCATGCGACAAGTCACCCACGGCCCTCGAACCGCTGGTCGGCCCGGCGCCGTCGTAGGGGATCGCCTCGGGGACGAGCTCGGGGGCGCTGCCGCCCGGCGGGGTGCCGCGGAGCGCGAGGCGCCCGGTGGCGCCGGCCCGCTCGAGGACGAACGCCGTCCACCCGAGCTCCACGGCGCGGCGCTGGTTCGACTCCAGCCGCGCGATCACGGAGCCGTGTGCGGCCGAGCTGTCACCGTGGGCGCGTCCGCGAGCAATCGCGTCGAACCGCGCGTAGAGCCGTTCGAGCGGGAGCCCGTCCGCGACCACGACATCGCCAGGAATCGTCGGGCGGTCCATCGGCATCAATCCTCGGGACGGAGCAGTCTCGTACCGTCCGCGGCACGCCGTGGCTTTTCTGCCGGGCTGGTGTTGGAAGGCGTGGGAGGTTCGGGCGTGGCGTCGGCGCTCGTGGCGGACTCCCGGGGTCGCATATTCGGGTGATTCGCCGCCCAACGGGCGCGGTACCGCTCGGCGAACGCGCCGAACCCGCCCTTGTTCGGCTCCGGAGCCGGCGTCGGCGGGACCTCGGGCGTGGCGGGCTTCTTCGGATCGGGCATGCGCCGTCCTCACAGTATGGGAGAGCGTCGCCATCACTCCGGGAGACACGTGCTGCGCGGCGCGTATTGACCAGTTGTATAATGTAAACTACCGCCATTCATCCGTTTGGTCAATGGCGGATGACGCTGCCACCGCCATGACACGGCGCCACGCTCGATCCCTTGACATCCCGCACCTCCTCGACGGTCGCGCCCGCCGGCCGCTCCCCTCGCGCTAAGGCCGTCGGTTCGGCTCGCACCATGGCGATTCGTTCGGCTCGACCGTTAGGCACAACGCCGTCGAGGGTCGCGTTTGCCTTGGCCACCTAAACCCTGTGCGGCGGGCCGCCGCAGTCGGCAGACGCCATAATCTCCATTGACCAAATGGATGATATCCGCTAGCTTTCGATATCATCCAGTTGGTCAACAAAAAGCGTCTCCGCGATTCCGCGGGTACGGTCCAGCCGGCACCTCGCATATCCCGGAGGATCTATGAACACTCGCCACGCTCTCGTGCTCGCGTCGCTGTTCGCGGTTGTCGCATGCAACCCATTCCATCGCGAGCCGGCCAGTGAAGTCCGGCCGGACGCCAACGTGAATTCCCGCTGGCGCGCCTCGCTGGTGAGCCCGGCAGCACTCGCCGGCGCCGTGCAAATCAAGGGCTCCGGATCGATGCAACCAACCGGAAACGGCGAAGGCACGCTACTGTCGGTCAGCATCTCCAACGCGACACCGGGCGGAGTTCACCCATGGCAAGTACGCCGGGGGCAGTGCGGCGGCGATCAGGGGGCCTTCAGCTCCGGCGCCCATTACGCGCCCGTCAAGGTTGGTGACGATGGCCGTGGCGAAGCGGGCATTACCGTGCCCGGGCCCACACCGGAGGTCGGCGAGTTCTTCGTGACGGTCTCGGCCTCGGCGGCGAACCCGGAAACGGTCGTTGCTTGCGGGAACCTCGCGCCTCCATCGCGATAGGCGAACCGAGCAGAACGGCGGCCATGGGCGACGCGGCGGAGGCCACGCACGCCCGATGTCGCCGGAGACCGCCCACGATTCACCACGACACAGGAGATGCGCTCAATGGACCCCACTCGACCGAACGAATCGCAGGACCCACCTGGCTCGAGCGAACATGAACGGCCGGTAGCACGAGGCTTCGGTGAATTTTCCGGCGCGTACCGAGCCCGCTGGGCACTGAGCCATCCCGACATGCAAAAGCGATGGCCGCCTGCGGGCAGGGACAGCGAGTCCCGGCTGCGTGCCGCACTCGCCGGCGCGCAGAGCGTGGACGAGCGGCCCGAGGCTGAAACGAGCAGCGGCGACACGCCTCGGCGCAATGTCTAGCGGTCGAGCGCGAGCATGACGGACGAGCCGCTGGAGCCGCTGGAGTCGCTCCAGGCGAGAGTCGACGCGCGCGCCGAGAGTCGCGTGTCGTCGGACGGTTGGGCCGCGCACGAGGCGGTGCTGGACCGCCTCGCCGCGAACGTACGTGTGGCCGAAACGTACGGATGGACATCGTGCGCGATCGAGCGCCTCGACGGTGCGACGCACTTCAGCGCCTGGGGCGTGCCACCTGGCGACTGCGAGCGTCATCCGATCCCCGACTGGTCGACGACGTCGGAGCGTAACCCGCAGCGCAGGGACAAGTAGGCCGCGCTGTGTGTCGTTAGGTACGAGCGGGCCCGCGCGCGCTGTCGCGGAGTGGCTGGGGTATGTCGAGGCCGTGCTGAAGCCGACGCGCCAGACGACTGTCGACGACAGCGGCATTCTGAAGGCGTTGGAGCTCCGCCCGCTCCACGTCGGCGAGCTCCTCCAGTAGCCGACGCGTGCCCGCATGGACACGTGCGTCGTCCGCGTGGTCCGGTCCGCTCGCGACGAGCACGGCATGATGTCGCTCGAGTCGTTCAATGCGGTCTGCATACACACCGCGGACGCGCTCCACGGCATCGGGCGGAGCCCCGGTACGCTCGCCGATGATGTCGAGCTCACGCAGCGCCGCGCGCGCCAGGCGTAACCGTGCCGAGATCTCCTGATCTTCCAGCCTGCCGACCAGAACCCCGACCCCGACCCGCCGCACGAGCACAGGCAGCGTTAGGCCCTGGCCGATGAGCGTCACGAGAATCACCGCGAACGTGATGAACACGATGAGATCCCGACCCGGGAATGGCTGGCCGGCGCTGGTCGCTTCCGGCAGCGAGAGTGCGACCGCGAGTGAAATGACCCCACGCATGCCGGCCCAGCCGATCACGAAGAGCACGGGGGTTGCTGGCCTGGTAGTCGGAACGGTCTCACCGAACACGGCCATCACGCTGCGCGACACGACGGCAGTGGCGAGTACCCACAGCGGTCGGGTCACGATCACGGTGAGGCACACCGCGGCGGTCGTGAGCAGGGCGTTCGCCGGCCGATCGAGCACGCCGACCGCCGCCGAACGGAGTTGTAGTCCGACGAGTACAAACGACAGGCCCGTGAGGAGGAAATCGATCATTTCCCAAATCACACGCCCCTGTAAGCGACTGGCCGATGACGCGAGCGAGGCGCTGAACCGACTGAGATAGAGCGCGAGCGTGACGACGGCGAGTACACCGGACGCATGAACGGCCTCCGCGGGGAGGAACGCGCCAAACGGCAGCAGCAGCGCGACAGTGTTCTCGATCGCAGGATCGCCGACGCGGCTCAGCAAGTGGCGTCCGATCCAGCCGACCGCGATACCGATCAAAACCGCCACGACCGCTGCGTACGTGACCCGGCCAGCGGCGTGTCCTGCGGAGAATACCGTGCCCGCAACGGCAACACCGCTTGCGACCTTGAAGGCAACGAGCGCAGTCGCATCGTTGATGAGCCCCTCGCCATTCAGTATCGTTACGAGGCGTCTCGGGAGGTGCAGCGTGTCTGCGATCGCCTTTGCCGCCACGGTGTCAGGTGGGGCGACGACGGCGCCAAGTGTGAAGGCCGCGGCCCACGGAAGCTCCGGCGCGAGTGCGTGCGCGACCATCGCAACGGACGTCATCGTCACGAGCACAAGCCCGACAGCAAGCAGCAGGATGGGCCGCGCCTCCCGTCGGATCTCCACCCACGACGTGTCCCGTGCCGCGGCGAATATGAGTGGCGGCAGGAAGACGACCAGGACCAACGAGGGTGGCAGTGCGATGTTCGGTATGCCCGGCACGAGCGTGAGTGCGACACCACTGATCGCGAACACGATCGGGTCTGCGAGCCCGACACGTCGGCCCACCGCGGCGGCAACGGCAACGACCGCGAGGAGACCGAGAATGAGCCCGGTGTTGGGCACCCCCTAGACAGCGCTGCCCGGCGATCCCCTCTTGTCGGCGTCGGCGAGGCGTAAGGCGTCCGCGCGAGATCTCAGCATCCGCGCGATCGCCCGCCTCTCCGATGCGTGCATTTCCGTCGCGCTCACTCGCTCGCGCACAGTGTCGAGCACCGCACCGCTCTTGGCTGCGCTGATCGCGTCGACGAGATCAAAGTACGCGCGTGCGTCCATAACGCTTCGCTCCGTGTCGGCCGGGCGCGGCGTCACCGCGAGCCGGACAAGAATTGGAACCTACAGTCTCCGCTCACTCGGCGGAGCGCTTGCCAGATCGGGCTCGGGCATGCCCGGGTGATTCGTTGCTTCGTCAGCCGAAGCGCGTGACGACCGCCGGCTCCATGGTGTCGCGGTCGAGCGCCAGATCGGACGCAATGGTTCGCGCGAAGCGCGGCCAGTCCGCCATCGCGATGAGTTTGTCGGCCTCGTCCCCGCGCCATCGTTCATCGCGCGCTTCCGTCCACCCGCGCCAGAAGCGCAATGCAACACTCAGGCGAGAGTCCGGCGACGGGTTTTGGCGGGATAGGGTGTGGCGGACGCCCGGCAGCTGCCGGCCGATCTCCGCGTAGCGCCCGGCGTCGTGCGCCAGTGCGTCCTCGATGAGCCCCGTAACGAGTGCCTGCCGGACCGCGTCATATGCGGGCAGCTCGATCGCGCGGGGCGTGCCGCTCCGTTCCGGGTGCCGTTGCTCACCATCCTCGCCGGGACGTCGTCGCGACGAGTAGACCTCGACGAGGCCCGCGAGCCAGAGTGCACCGGCCAGGGCAGCGAGGGCGGTCGTTAGGCCGTCGACGCGCAGCGCCGGAGAGAATCGAGTAAAGGCATAGGCGACAGCGACGGCGCCGATCATCCCGGCCGCCATGTCGCGCACACGACGCCATCCCGATTGTGACAGGGACCTGGGCCCCATCTCGGGAGCGAGGGCGGCAACGGCGAACCCCGCGGGCAGGCCGATCAGGATCCAGAGCATGACGTCCATTGCTCCCTCACTTGTCTGACAATGATTTGCAGCGACCCAAGCATTCACGAGGGCGGCGAGCCTCTTCGGCGGGCGAACCCAGCGTGGCCGTCGGCGGAAACGCGTCCTGCGCGCGGCTCGCGTTGACCAATTGGATGATGAAAGGTAACCTTTATCATCCAATTGGTCAATCGCTGAGGGCCCAGGGCGCCGGAGCGATCACAATTTGCCCACCAGCGACGTCCGCTTGAAACGCTTCACTCCGAACAGGAGCAAAGCCCCGGCGATCACCCACACCAGGAGCCCGATCGCCACAGCCATCATTGGTCCGAGGAGGATGGCCCCGCGCACCTCGCCAACGACGAGCGCGATGACCGGGAGCACGAACAACCCCCCGAGCTGGGTCGCCTCCTGCATGCCTCGGACGCGCAGCGATACAAGCAGCATCCCGGCGAGTCCGAGCGCCGCGAACGCCGGTGCCATCCACAGCACCATCACGGTCCACGTGAGGTCGGGGAAGAACACGCGGTGCATGACAGGCCATGCGGTGACGTTCACAATCACGGCGTAGATGAACGCTCCACCGAACGCGATCATCACCGCGGGGATCCACGCCGCGAGCAGCTTGGCGGAGAACAGCTCCGCGTCGGTCGCCGGCGTGTAGAGCAGCGGCTCCAGCGTCTTCCGCTCGCGCTCACCCGCAAAACCGTCGGCGGCGATCACGTTCGCGACCATGAACGGGACGAGCAGCATGAGGGGCGCAAGCATCTGCGTATGGACGATGCGAATCCACGTCGCCTCCGTGAACTCGCCGAACTGTTGCTTCACCGGATCGGGGAGATTCCGGAACATCTCCGAGAATGCCGCACTCGCGCCGCCCAGGATGCGGGGCAGAAACGTGAAAACCGTCGGGAACACGATCATGAGCAGCACTGGCAGCACGATGAGTGGCGTCATCAGCGCTCGGCTGCGCCTTACGACACGCAGGTCCTTTCGCACGATGGCGGCGATGATGCGCGTGTTCATGCCGACCCTTTGCCCACCTGTTGGAGCGCGAAGTATGCGTCGGTGAGTGATGGCTCGTGCGGTTCGAGTCGGTAAAGAGGGATCCCGCTCGCCACCAACCGGGCCGCTATGTCGGGGACGCGTTCGCGCGGAATGCTGCCGACGCGGAGGATGCCGGTGCGGTCGGCCGCGACCGTGAGGCCGTCCAGTCCGGCAATGAGCGCGACCGCATCCGCGTGTCGCGCTGGGTCGATCTCGATCGTCACCTCGAGGCGCGGCGTTATGCGGCGGGCCAGCTCGGCGGGCGTTCCGAGCGCCAGCAGCGCACCGCCTCCAAGCACCGCTACGCGGTCGCTCAGCGCTTGTGCTTCCACGAGGTTATGCGTACACAGAACCACCGTGCGTCCCCGTGTACGGGCCATCTGGCGAACCGTATCGTGGAGCTGTTGCGTGGCGACCGGGTCCAGCCCAGCCGTCGGCTCATCGAGAAAGAGCAGGTCGGGATCGTGCACGAGCGCACGGGCGAGCGACAACCGCTGCTTCATGCCGCGGCTGAAGCCGCCCACACGAGCGTTGGCGCGATCAGCGATCCCGAACTCGGCGAGCAGCGCGTCGATCCGCCGTCCCACATCGGCGCGCGGCACGTCGTACATCTCGGCGAACGCGCGCAGCGTCTCCACTGCCGTTAGGCGGTCATCGAGTGTCGGCGACTCCGTCAACACCGCCGTCCGACGCCGGACGACGGCCCCATCGGTGAGCGGAGACCGTCCGAACACGAGCACGGTACCCGACGCCGGCGCGAGCAGCCCGTTGACGATGCGGACCGTCGTGGTCTTCCCGGCACCGTTGTGCCCGAGAAGCGAGAAGACCTCCCCCTCTTCGACCGTCAGGGACAGGTCACGGAGCGCCATGGTGTCGCCGTAGCGGTGCAGCACGTGGTCCAACAGGATGGCAGGCACGTATTCGTTAGGCAGTCATGGTTGTGGCACCCGCAAGACTACTCCGTGGTGCTCGTCCAGGGGAAGAGCATGCCTAACCAACCATGTCGCGGAAGCTCACGGGCAAGCGAAGGCGTGCTACGCACCCGCGCCGGTCCCCGCGATTTTCCAGGGAGAGGACGCCGCCGTGCGCCTCGGCTATCTGGCGGCAGAGCACGAGCCCGATCCCCGTTCCTGACGGCTTGGTCGTGTAGAACGGCACGAACAGGTTGGCGGTGGTCGTGAGGCCGAGGCCTTCGTCCGCGACCTCGACGTCCACGTGGCCGTCCTGGCGAGTCCACGAGAGCGAGACGCCGCCACCGGTCTCGAGCGAGGCGTCAGCCGCGTTGCGGACGAGGTTGATGAGCAGTTGATCGAGCTGATCCCCGTCGGCCTGGATGACCAGCGAAGGTCCGGTGCTCACCTCGACCGGAACACGTCGCTCGAGCCCCGCTGCGCGCCGTGCCCAGATACCAACGTCCACGGGGCCCGGTCTCGGCGCGGGGAGCCGGGCGAGGAGCGCGTAGGACGACATGAAGCGCGACAGCGCCTCGGACCTCGTGCCGATGATCCCGAGCCCGCCACGAAGGTCGTCGTCCGCGTCAGGCGGGCGCGGCGCACGGTCGAGAAGGCTCAGCAAGCTTCCCGCGATCGACTTGATCGGCGTCAGCGAGTTGTTGATCTCGTGGCTCAGCACGCGCACGAGCCGCTGCCATGCGAGGAGCTCCTCCTCGCGCAGCGTCTTGCTCAGGTCCGAGATCACCACCAGCGTGTGTGGGCGCCCATCCTGTCGGAATGTGGTGCGGCGGACCTCCCATCGGCCGCTGCGCCCGGGGAAGACGAGATCGTGCACGCGCGGCGAATCGCCTGACAGAAAGGGCTCGAGGCCCAACGCACCAGCAGTCCGTCCGAGCAGGCGCTCGATCGGAACGCCTAACAACCGTTCGCCGGCCCGATTGGCGAGTCGCAGCTGATTGGCCGCGTCGAACGCGAAGATCGCCGCATCGATCTCCGCCATGACGGTGCGGAGCAGCGCTGTGGCCTCCATGGCGCCGAGCCGCTGTGCCTGGAGCGTGTTGCCCAGGCTGTTCACTTCGAGCAGCGCGAGCGCCAGCGCGTCGTCCGACAGCGAGCTCCGCGCTCGCAGGGAAAAATCCCCCTCGCGCAGCGCTGCGAGCATGTTGGATAGCGTCTGCAGCGGCCGCACGACCCGCTCGCGGATGACGAGCGACACGATGAACCAGCAGCCGACGACGAGCGTCCCCAGCGTCCACGTGACCTTCGCCGAGTAATCCCCGAGGCGAAGCAGGACGAGCGCGAGAATGACGGCCGGCGCCCCCGCGGCCAGGGAGAGAACGAAGACGCGGCGCTCGTGGTTCAGCCACCCGAAGCGCCGGCCTTCCTCAGATCGCATCGTTAGATCGCATCGTCAGATCTCATGGGTCTCGAGGCGTCGATAGAGCGCGCTGCGACTCAGGCCTAACGCCTTCGCCGCCTGGCTGACGTTGCCATCGAACCGGCTGAGCGCTTTCTGGATCACGAGCTTCTCGACTTCATCGAGCGTCAGGTCCTCGATGCGCGGCGCCGTTCCCGGTGCGGCGGCCCGTAATCCGAGATCGCCGGCGCGCACCAGGTCGCCCTGGGCGAGCAGCACCGAGCGCTCGATGGCGTGATCGAGCTCGCGGATGTTCCCGGGCCACGAATGTTCGAGCAGCGACTGCATACCGCCGGCGTCGAAGCCGTGGACGGTCTTTCGGTAGCGTCCCGCGTGACGCTTGAGGAAATGCTGCGCGAGCACGGGAATGTCCTCGCGTCGCTCGCGGAGAGGCGGGAGACGGATCTCGATCGTGTTCAGCCGGAAAAGCAGGTCCTCACGAAAGCGACCGGCCGCGACTTCCGTATGCAGATCGACGTTCGTTGCCGAGAGCACGCGCACATCAACGTGGCGCGCCTTCGACGACCCCACTCGCTCCACATCGCCCGTCTGAAGGACCCGCAGCAGCTTGGACTGCTGCGACAGCGTGATGTTCGCAATCTCATCGAGAAAGAACGTGCCCTGATCGGCGAGCTCGAAGCGACCGATGCGATCCGCCTTGGCGTCCGTGAACGAGCCCTTTACGTGGCCGAACAGCTCACTCTCGAAGACGCCCTCGGACAAGCCCCCCATATTGACGGCAACGAAGCTCTTCGAGGCGCGCGAGGACGCCGAGTGCAGCCAATGTGCGACGAGCTCCTTGCCGGTCCCGTGCTCACCGGTGATCAGCACGTTCGCGTCCGATGGCCCAATCCGCTCCATGAGCTGCAGCACGGGACGCATCTTCGCCGAGTCGGCGATGAGCTGAGGCATGCCGTTGCGGCGAAGCGTCTGGTTCTCGCTCTCGAGACGCTGGCTCTTGCGGAGCGCACGCCCCATGTCGATGGCATTCCGCAGGATCGCCAGCAGCCGCGAGTTGTCCCACGGCTTCTCGACGTAATCGTATGCCCCGCGGCGCATCGCTTCGACGGCGCTGACCGTACTCGCCCACGCCGTCATAACGACGGTTGGCAGGGTCCAGTCGAGCGCCTGGATCTTGTGCAGCAGGTCCAGCCCTTCCTGCCCGGACGTCGTGTCGCGGGCGTAGTTGAGATCCATCAGCACCGCGTCGAAATCGCGCGCCTCGAGCGCGGCGAGAATTCCGGCCGGGGACTTCGCCGTCTCGATCTCGTACTGCTCGCCCTTGAGCAGGAGGCGCAGCGCCTCGAGCACGTCGGGCTGGTCGTCGGCGATCAAAAGGCGCGGCTTCAAGGCGTCATTCGTTAGGGTTGCTCAGCACTGGTCACTGGTCACTGGTTATAGCTGCCTCGGGAGGCCGGAGCGTCCCGAGGCAGCTATAACCAGTAACCTGTACCAGTAACCAGTAACCTGTGTGGAGTTACCGTAGCCGTACATCGCTGACGACCCATCCGTCCTTGAGATTGACGATGCGATGGCCGAACGCGGCGTTGGTCTCCGAGTGCGTGACCTGCACGATCGTCGTGCCGGCTTCGTTGAGCTTCTGGAACAGCTCCATGATCTCCTTCGCCTGCGTCGAATGCAGGTTCCCCGTCGGCTCATCGGCGAGAATCAGCTTCGGTTTCGCGATCACGGCGCGCGCGACACCGACGAGCTGTTGCTGGCCGCCGGAAAGCTGCCGGGGGTAGAGATCCTTCTTTCCGACCATCTGGAACTTGTCGAGGACGTCCGCGACGATCGAGGCGCGCTCATCGCGCTTGATGTTCCGGTACGACAGCGGCACATCGAGATTCTCGGCCACCGTCAGGTCGTCGAGCAGGTGATACTGCTG
>Ga0157379_10002870_pt1 | contig 14532 bp, 16 predicted proteins | sample S25metaG_FD_121802 | JGI IMG/M metagenome (GOLD analysis project Ga0157379, IMG submission 121802) | Switchgrass rhizosphere microbial communities from Kellogg Biological Station, Michigan, USA - S2-5 metaG | ecosystem: Host-associated > Plants > Roots > Rhizosphere > Soil | place: USA... | reverse complement strand
ATATCTTCAATAATGCCTGAGCTTCCTGGTACGATCGAGTACTGTATCCACCAATTTACACTGACTCGATGCTCCATTAGAGGTTGAAAAGGCAGCATCATTGACGAAAGAATTGGCGCAAGGGCGTGTCATTGAGAGCGTGAAGACCACAGAAGACACCATCGTGTACACTGGAACCACTCATACAGAGTTTGTAAGTAGAGGAAGAGCGCGAGAAAATCATACAGCTCATCTTGATGGAAGGCAAGAGCTATAACTGGACGAAAAGTGATAGATGTTGGTCGATACGGCAAGGTTTTTTATATCCTTCTCGATGGCGATGGCCCACACCCCGTTCTCCACCTTGGAATGACTGGGATGCTTCATGTATAACTCGGCTTTCTATGAACCTTTGCGTTGTCCTCACATTTGTATCAGGTAAAGGGACAAGAGCCGACATATTACAGAAGACTCGGAAAACCTAAGGAAGTTGACGCATGGCCACCGCGTTTCATGAAAGTGAGATCACTTTCGCAACCTTCAGCCTACTCTCTGACATCCCTAGTTTATTCTTCGCTTGAAAGGGCCTGAAGACGATTCTGTAGCGGAATTGGCATTTTTAGATCCACGTCGTCTCGGTCGTATTCGACTTTGCAAGTCTCCTCTCACAGAACCGCCGATCTCAACCTTAGGATTCGACCCCCTTTTAAGTATGCCACCCCTGGAGACCTTTAGCAAATCTGTGAGGAAGCGAAGTTGTCCAATAAAGGCATTGCTCCTAGACCAATCCTTCAGCGCAGGTGTTGGTAACTGGGTTGCTGGTATGTAACTATTCTTTAAGCTCAATTCGACCAAATTTAACAGATTCAGACGAAATTCTGTATAATTCACGAATACATCCGGAGCAAAAAGCGAATACACTTGACCAAAGTCAGATAGAGCAACTCTATACCAATACTATGGATGTATGCCAAAAGGCGGTAGACGTTAATGCTGATTCCTCCCTTTTCCCTGAACATTGGCTATTCAAACATCGATGGGTAATTGACTTTTCTTTTGCATAATTACTAGTCCGGTCCTATTACTTCCAACAGGGTAAAGGGAAGAAAGCCAAAGAAACTATGTTGTTGGTACGGGTTCCACCTTAATTATACAGAATTTCTTCTTACACGTTCAACCTCTAGCCCGACGGTAGACCAGCAACAATCAAATGGATCCAAGTTGGTGGTCGAACATCAGCTTATGTTTCTGAGCTTCAGCGTCTACCAGTGAAAGCAGCCCAGCCAACAGATGTACGCTTGCGCCCTCGTGGTACTCGAGTTGCTCAATCTCATAATCCCAGGAAACTATTTTGGCCTCAGATTCTGAACTTACTCCTTTGTCAGATATTGAAGACTCCAAACAGACGCCTTCTAAACGCAAACGGAAGGTGAAATAATTCTTTCAAGAATGCGGTTTCATGGCTTCACACTAGGTATTTTATAGGATGTAGCAAGGCCTTCTGAGACGCCGAAAAAAGTCCGTACATTTACTCTAAAGGACTCGCAAGTTGTCGAGGAGGAACCTTTGGATACTTCGCCAACCGCCAAGCGGCGAAGCCAGAGAGGCATTCAAAAATCATAGTGTTCCTCGTCCACATCTCCCCGTTGTTTTGGATTCCTTTTTTTATCCGTAAAGATTATCTGTATCATATATGATGTCTGATCTGGATATATCTTATGTGCATTTACATGAATAAGAGAGAAAGCCCTATCCCGTCTCGCCCCTTAGCCACCACGAAGGAAGCAGTGCGCGGTGAAGTCCGTTGACATAATCTGGCTTGGATGAGTCCACCATTACTGCAGGTCCGAAGGCTGATTAGACGACCCAAGTCTCCGAATAACCCCTGAGTTACGACCTAGAGGATTTTATACGGCGTTTCTTCTCCGCTTTTGGCATTTTATTTTTGCGCCTCTCTCGGGCGGCTTCCTTAACAGTCTTTTTTCGTTCCTAAAAACCATTGTAAATTAACCAGTAGTGATTATAAAATGAAAGATAGATATACCTTCTTCGCTTCCTTATCCTCATTTCTATGACCTCTCGGTTTACGTTCTTTCCCTTCACGATTTTCGTCATCACTTCCACTATCCTCTTCGTCTTGGCTTTCCCTACTATCAGATTCTTCTTCCGAATGAGATTCATCCTTTGTTGGTTTCACCTCTGATTCGTTCAGCTCCATTATCCTGACCTTCTTTAACCCTTCAGAGACACCAACAACACCAATAACATCCGAATAGATAAGGCTGTCACCAGCACCTTTAGTGACCAAGTCGACATCTCGTTCTGGATCGAAGACGTCATTGAGAGTACGGGGAATGTAAGACTGCAAGAAAACTTTATCATTCGCCGTCTTCTGTTCCTCTAGTTCAGCTGTACCACAGGATTCGTTGGCCTTCGATTCGGCAAGGAGCTTGTCGATTCGTTCCCCGGGGCTAGTCCCACTAGGTAGATCGCTAATAACAAACTCGAAAGCTTGGCGAACACCGATACACGAAACTCCTCGCCGCCCGAAGAATTCTTCCACATTTTTCAAGTCGGCTCGTAAGAAGTCGAAGGCAGAGGGATGATCCTGTTCTACACTTTGGCCAACATCGATGATGTAGAGCTCTTCTTCGTGATATAGGATGTTGTATTCTGAGAGATCAGCGTGGACGAGTTTGCATTCATAGAACATCTGCCGAACAGTGAGGAGTAATCCGCGGTATAGAGACCGCAGCTGATCTTCGGGTATATCAGCATCTTTTAGACGTGGAGATGCCCTAGGGTTAACGATGTCAGATATAAAGAATATATATAGAATCATCACAGACCAGCCTGCTTTATCACCCAAAAAGCTCATTACAAGAACGTTCTCTCGTACTTCTATTGGTTCAGGACATGGAATACCGGCCGAAACCAGTCGCTTCAGGTTACGCATCTCTTTCTCCGCCCATAAACGAACCATTTTGCGAGGGTTATGCTTGCTATAACCTCTTCGGAACCGACGTTCACCACTGACATATCGATCTCGATCCTTAAAAATAAGGATGGAGGTTTTGAATATCTTTAATGCAATGTGTCTTTTATCTGGAGATAGCGCATGGTATACATTTGCCTATTTATACATTAGTCAGTATTATGGACTGAAAGATGAAATAAACGCACCTCTTTTCCTGTACTGACAACACCATTGACCTCACTGATTAGCTCCCTTCCGATCATCTTGAAGAGAATCAACCTTGTTCTGGGATCAAGTACTTGTTCACTAGTAGCACGGTCTGACTTGTCTTTCATGTTTGCTCGTTCACTTGGAGCCTTTCGATTTGTAGCAATACCCATCCGCGCGTATGGTTGATCGATTTGGGAGATACGTCCCGCATATTTTGACAAGGCTGCGAGTTGGTCAGACGTACGTTGTGAGGTAGAAGATGGTGGTGCAAGTGCTTTTCGGTGATTGACTGCAGGTAAAGGAACAGAACGTTTCGACTGTGCAGCTGTCTGAGAGGCCGAATCCGAAGGTTGAGCATCCGCCTTTCCTGTACGGACTTCAACATGTTGTCTAAGTCTATTGTATTGCTTCGTAAAATCTAGATACGTTGTGAGAACTCGCAAAAACGCGAGGAACTGAAGTGAAGCTCACCTCGTTCAGCAATTTCCCAATCCTCATCATTGACACTTGTGAGACGACTATCCCAATCTTCTAGGTCTTCTTCATCTTCCTCAATTATTTCCTCCTCTTCCTCCTCTCGTTCTGACCATTGTAGCAGTGGATCGTCGATAAAGGTTTGGCCTTCCCTTGGGTCGAAATCTGGTGCACGTCGTAACGCTGTGGGAGTGGCAAAATTTTGGGGAGCCTCCGAGATATCCCCAAGGTCATCGTCGAACTGTCCTTCGGCGATAATATCTATAACCGGCAAGGTCATTTGGCCTTAAAAATAATGGCCTTTTTATGTGAGGGTAAAGTGGCGTGGAGGTTACGTGACGGCCTAGCAGCCAATCAGAACGCTTATACTCTTTCCTTTTCTTTAGGCAGAGTCAAATTTCCTGGACTGATAATGCCAAGTCATTTATTACCACTTCTTTCTCTACTCGCGATCTTACGTCATGGACATTTTGACATCTGAGTTGCGTGAATGGGTGCGGAAGAATGCGGAAAGGGATGGGATTCACAGCAAACGGTGGTCGATAAATCGACAACTGTCACAAGTCTTGTGGTGGCGTGCAACGAGCAAGGATGACTGAATTCGAGGTTGCCATTGCTGAAGCTGCGGCAGAATCGGAAAAGGACCCATTCATCCCTCTCGTGGGTGTAAGTCCGTTGGAGTCGACACACGAACTTCCCTCAACCTCTCGTAGGATAAAATTCGTCCAGATGACAGAGTTCTCATGGTGAAACTCAATGAAGACACATTCATTCGCATCTGGAAGACCGCATATTTTTACTTTCACCTCCTTGACTTCGTAGACTAGACTGGTTGCTACATCACTGCCCCCCAAAGGCGTCAACATTTGTTCAGCTCCTAACTGTTGCCCACACGTAAATTCACTCCATGTGAGCATCTCTAGATGATGCCCTCCCCCCCGAGCAAAGAAGCACTTGGGAGAATTATCTCGTTCCAGATGGCATGAGGTTACATATTACAAGTCCTGGTCATAAAGATTACTACATAGATATCCCCAATCCCAAGCCACGTAATGGAACTCTCATGGTCCCACACCTGTATGTTGTCCAGCCACAGTTCTTACCAGAAACAGCTAAATAACCAACCTTTCATCTTAGGGGTCAGCTAGGATCTAGCGCCATCTCACTTACATTTGCGTAAACTTCTTCTAAATCTCGCGAAAATACCCAGTACCTTATCCGACGTTCTTCCCCCAAGATTCCATCGCAAAATAATATATTCAATCCGGTTGATTTCACTCTCAGGTATATGAAGACATACGCTGTAGAATTTGGCACATCTCAGGATATAATTGAGCCCCTTCTGCGGCAAGAATGACGGAATAGTCAGGGTTGCATAGTCATCCATAGGCAGATATCTTTATTTTATTTTCTCGTGTGCTGAATTTGATAAATGTTTCCATCATCTTTCCCTTTCACCACCCATTTCATCCAATTTGATTATGGGCTTCCCGCTTCCACGAAGATTAAAGTCAGTTTTAGACATCTGCAAGGCCGAGAACTCACGCAATTTGTCCGACCATCCATCCAAAGTTCTAAGCGCACTTACCACCCATCCATCCCGAAGTCAATAGTCTGAAGCGCTCTTCCGTCAATGGCGGGACAAAACCTGCATATAGCCACAGCCCAAACTCGTTAAACTGGCTTCGCCAGAAATTCTGAGATGTTTACATTTGCGAAATTCTAGATGTTCTCATTTTTCATTTCTTTAATTCTATCGGATATATATAGTCGACGTCCAAATTGCCAATGCTCATCGACGCAATCCGCTGCTCACTTACGGACTTCTTCTACTCTTAGAAGCAATCCACATGGAGCTTTGGATCCGACATCAAGATGGGGGTCTACGACCTCTATATATCTTCTTGCTCTATAGTCTCGTTCGTGGCCGACAGTGGGGGTCAGTTCTCTTCCATCTGCTATGGTTTCAGCACAATGTTAGACAACTCGGAGCATGGTCTCAGGTTTGATTTTCTTGAGCCCGTACGACTAATTCGCTCATGCAGGTCTTAGCAATACCAATTCCTTGCTCTATCCTACCTATGTCGCTACCTTTTTTCTTGTGGGACACGTTTCCTTTCGCTTCTTGAGCTCTGTATACCGCTACTTTTCTCCCAGTACCACGTCAACTAGAAATACTTCCTTCTGTGCTTCGAAGGCGCAAGATCACATTTCGGTGATACTTAGGTCCTTCAGACCTATTGGATGCGCTGTCTTTTTGGCTATCGAAACGTTAGATTTCATGAGTCCAGAGGCAACGACCAGCCCAGATGCCCCAAACCCTAGTCATGGATCTTACGAACTAGGTGGAATTCCTTAGCTCGTGGTCTATGTCGGTGCTGCACCGATAGTATATCCATATATAGCATAACTATCCGTTCTTTGAAAAGCTCACTTCCTTTGGGAGATTCTATCCGATTGGTATATCAGAAGGAGAAGAACGGCTAATTTCAGAGCAAACATACCAGAGGGCTAACCGGCTTGAAGGTGTGTGGAAAAACTGATGGGATAAGAAGGCCGACAACAGACGCGGTCCCGATCTTCGTCCAAAGGCGCCAGCTAGATTTATCCTTGGGGCTCGAGATTGTATGTTTCGAAGGTAGTGTAAAGGTTCCAAACTATTTCGGAATTCGAATTGTATCTGAAATATTTTTCTAGGACGTTATTAGCGGAGCTGCACTTGAACTGATTCTTTAGCCTCGACTCAAGTGAAAAGCTGTCTACAAGCTGTGATACTCACGGACCGTGAGCTTAAGAGCCGTAATAACCATAACCATAAATAACAAATGTAATGTCTGGGTTTTAATATTTTACGGATAAAGGGGTATTCGTGTATGAGAAGTGTAGCAGCATGTTGTGAGTTAGAACATTTGTGTGAGTTGATGTGACGCGCGGGAAAATAGACCTGACTCACTGGCAGCCCATTGCTATTTCTGCAACCATACACCCTGCGGGAGAATTTGGACTCATTCTCAGAGCACTCGGATGCTACGTTAAATGATGCTCCGCGAGCAGCGGGGTTGTTCACGCTTCAAGAGGAGCATCACGAGGCGCAGATCACTATTGACAGTCAAATTTCCGGAGGGGGTGGTAACTTATCCGTAGGTCAAAGACAAGTATTCGCGTTAGCGAGGGCGATCCTTCGGCGGAGCAAGCTCTTGATTATTGATGAAGGCGAACCTATTCATGTGTAGACAAGTAGAAAACCTTAGATCTGCCCCCAGCTACCAGTGCCATCGACCATTTGACAGATGCAATTATCCAGAATAGTCTAAGAAATATGTTGTAGTCATTACGGTAGCACACAGACGGCAACCCGTGAGTTTTGAGACTAACATATTTTATATCTTTGTTCTGACTATACCAAAGATCATGGATGTGGATAAAATCCTTGTTCTTGATGCAGGGAATTTAGTTGAGTTTGGTTCACTAGCAAATCTACTGAAGAAAAAGGACGGATACCTAAAGGCTCTTGTGGACGAAGTGCTGAGCGAGAGACTCTAGTTGTACGAGATGGCCGAAAATGATAATCACAATACTTGAGGCAGTAGTTACTGCAGGGGTGTATTTATTATACTATTAATGCCTGGAATTCTATAACTTATAATGGGACTCTGTTGATTCAAAACATGCCGGCAAAATTCAGTATGATACATTGACCATTGACATAACTTGAAGTCCTCGATCTTTTCCTTCTAAAATGGAAAATCGGCCACTTCCATTCGAACGCTTGATTGTCCGGCACTTTCCCCAACGGAAATTTTACCATCTGTCAACCATTTTGATCTTGCCGGACTCTAGATGATTCCGTCGCAAAAATCGAAAGGCCCGACGGACCTAATTAAGTCTGACCAGGATTTTGGTGGGTCGGTCAGATTTTATATATGCGTTATTAACCTAAATCCGACGAGCTAAGGGCTCCTGATTTATCTCTTCGACCAAATCAGGTCTGATTAGGAAAAATGGATTTTTGCGACATTATTTTGGCCCAAAGCTTGGACATAAGGGACATTTCTGGTAGTCAGCAGTCGCTCAAACTTAGGTGAAGTAGTCAAATTTCACCATTTTCACTAATCGAGCGAAAATCCCAGATCCAGATTTCTCCTTCAAATCTAGCTACATATGTAGTCGCAATCAGATGTTCGGATCCGAACCCACATGGGTTCTCACTGTTAAGTTCGGATCCGATGCACATATCCATTGACTCATTGACTCCCCCAGAAGGATAACGGCATACACTTCTTCTTGGTATATAGACTTCATGTTTGAGTAACGTCGAGATTCAGTTCTGATTCCCTTTACTATGGGTCTGGCTTCCCTGTTACCTGTCGGTTTAAAATCAATATTAAAAGAATATCATCTAAAGTTTGTCTTGCTTTCACGGTCATACGACTAATTCGCTCATATAGGCCTTACATTCAGCAATACGAATTCCTTGCTATGGCCTACCTACGTCGCTGCCTTCCTTGCTGCTGGTCATATCTCCCTCAGTGTCTTACAGCGAGCCTCAAAGTCTCTGCGCCATTATAATTCTCCCAGTGCCTTCTCGCTTCGGAATACCTCTTTGCATGTTCCCAAGGAGCAAGATCGCAACTCTGTGATACTCAAATCCTTTAGATTTCTAGGATGCGGGGCTTTCTTGACGCTCGAAATACTCAGTCCTCCGGACTCGGAGACGATGACTGACCCTGTAGGTCCTAAATATGCACCATACCAGTTCAGTGGAATTTCCTTGCTGGCTCTCTATGTCAGTGGTTTATTGGCTATTTATCTATGGCAACTAAACCCTCTCTCTCAAAGAGTTATGTCACTTTACTCGCCTTCATAAGCATCTTTCCAACACCGAATTGGAACCGATGGGCTGGTACACATCTAACGATCACCATGCTCACAACCGTACTAGTGTATGCACACCGAGATCTGTATCCCTACGCAACATACCATCTTGAGCCCCAAGATAAGCTTGGTTGGCATCTTTGGGCGAAGATTGCAATTGCCTTTGTCGTCTCCGTGTTTATTCCTTCAGCTTTGCCACGCACCTTTAAGCCGATTAATCCTCTCGTACGTACACTCCGATTGTATCGTGTGTTCTCATTCTCCGATAAAGCAGCTAGCAGAATCCCCCAAAGGAAGTGAATCCTGAGCAAACAGCATCCTGGCTATCTTTTCTATCGTACTCTTTCTTGGATCCACTCATAGTGAAGGCGTCGAAGTTTGATCACCTTCCTTACGACGAGTTGCCTCCTTTAGCCGATTACGATAGCTCAGATTATTTGGTGACAGAAAGCAAACCGGTTGGTGTCGTTTAGTGCGTTTTTTGTATTATTTATGAGTGTATCGCAGGTCATGGATCCATATTTTCGTCGCAAACGAACACATCTTTTCTGGGGGGTCATGCGCTTTTACTGTGAGTGATATCCAACACCGACTAACATAGAAGGCGAAATCTTACGTCGAGCCAAGGGCTCGAGTGGACACAATTGGCTGCTGCGATTATAGTCTTTGTAAAATTGTCCATTATTTCAAACTAAAGCCTGTATTTAACTTGTTTGTTTCAGTGCTTAACTGGCATCATTCCCCCAATTGCTATGAATCGGATACTAAACTATCTAGATAACAATGAAGATGACTACTTCCGTCCCTGGGTTTGGGTCGTCCTGTTTGGTGTTGGACCTGCCGTAAGCGACATCCAGTCATCTTCATACATAGCCATCTCAAACCATTGGGTTTAGATTGGTTCTGTTGTCTATCAATACTACATTTTTGTTGCTGTTTGTATTCGGTATCTAATGCTGGGCGGATATCTGATCATAATTATCCAGACACGGACACTCGTGAGGACAGAAGCTATCATAACACAATTAGTTTTCGACCATGCTCTGCGGATTCGCATAAAGGAGGAGACGGCTCCTTCATCTCCTCCTTCTATCTCCTCCACACCGCCTCGTCACTCCATTGCGGATGAAACCGGAGATACTATTGACGCTTCCTCCTCTTTGAATGAGGTTGAAACCTCAAAAGGTGAAGAGCGTATTGTATAAGAAAATATCTGTCCATCTGAAATCGAACCAAGACGGAAATATGGTTCCAGCTACAGACCCAGAAGATCACAACTTAATTGGGAGAATCAATAACTATATCAGCACTGATTTGGGTAACATCACTGAAGGCCGAGAATTCCTTTGGGTCGGTTCGTAGAATTTGGTAATCCACACTGTGCCCCTTTTCTTTCTAATATCGTATACCATAGTCTTGTATTGTCCCCTTCAAGCAGCAATTTGCGCATGGTTATTATATCTGATCTTGGGTCGGAGGTAATAGTTCCATCCTGTTTCTCTTTACAACTGCTGACCCCTTCCTCTGAACTCATAGCGCCATTCTAGGTGTTGTGCTTACAGCCGCGTCAATGCCAATACCAGGTTATGTATCACGGCTAGCAAACGACGTTCAAGTAGAAATGATGAAAAAGGTGCATATGAGACTGCCCTAATACCATGTTTCTCGCTTACCTGCACCAGACCGACGAGCGCATCCAAACAGTCACTGAAGGTGAGCGGTAAAATCAGCATAAGGCGAAAGGTTAACCTTCCCTTGCATAACAGTGATGTCAGTGATTAGAATGATGAAGCTCTTCGGATGGGAAGACAAAGTGAATGAAGGAATCGCCAAGAAACGAGATGCAGAACTAAGATTCGTGGCAAAGCGGAAATCCTTGAATGTCATAAACAATAACTTGACGTATGTATCTTATCGGCACTTTGATGAAGTCATCCTCATCATGTTTCATAGCTTTTTTATTCCCCTAGTGACAATGGCTGCCACCTTCGCTTGCTATGTGAGAGATTGGTGGCCTTTTCGTTTTGTGCACTTACTAATATTATTCCCCAGACCGTGGTCGAAAAGAAATCCCTGACACCAGCCGTCGTATTTAGTAGTATATCTATATTCGAGCAATTCCGCAATGGCCTGCGACAATGGTTCCATCTCCTCTCTCCCATGATTGATGGTATGTCGATTCCTTTTCGATGCCTCGAAATCGAATGCTAAGATAATTTTGCAGCCAAGGTATCCCTGGACCGAGTAAACAGCTTTCTCTTAAACGTATATTACTAGCCTTTTGATCGTATAACTGCTGATTCATTGCCGAATAGACCGAACTATTAGACCGCTTTGTTCCTGGTGAGGACGAACAAGTACCTCACTCTGGAAACATAGCTCCGGACCAGATTGGATTCCGTAATGCAAGTTTCACCTGGTCAGCGGCCCCTGTAGGAAGTCTTCGACGCCAATTCTGCCTGAGAATCGAAGGAGACCTGTTCTTCAAGCCAGGACAGTTCAACCTGGTAATTGGACCAACAGGCAGTGGAAAAACTAGCCTTCTTATGGCATTATTAGGTAAATATCTGTCATCTCAATCCTAAATTCTATCCAATTTCGAATGTAGGTGAAATGCACTACATACCTAATGGAAAGAAAGCTGGCTATCATCTTCCACGGCAAGGCGGCGTGGCGTTTGCTGCACAGGAATCTTGGGTGTTGAATGAAACCATTAAAGTTAGCACACTTGGAGCGATATGCGGTGCCCCCATTGACCGTTGTGACAGGAAAATATTCTATTTGGAAAGGCTTATGATCAACAGCGATATAAAACTGGTATGATGGGTATTTTTCTCTTCTTGCTGACTCCCCCTGATCAGTCACTGTAACAGTCCTTCATCAATGTGCATTAGAACGCGATTTAGACCTTTTTGAGGCAGGGGATCAGACCGAAGTGGGAGAGAAAGGATTAACATTGAGGTACGCGTGTCTCTCTGGCCGTTTACTCTCCCGCCTTTGATGTTTTTTTCAGTGGTGGTCAAAAGGCTCGCGTTACCCTTGCGAGGGCCTTATATTCCGATGCGTCAATCGTGCTATTAGATGATATTCTTGCAGCTCTTGATGTCCATACATCCCTTTTCATCGTGGATAACTGTCTCAAGGGGGACCTCTTGAAAGGTCGCACCATTATTCTCATTGTGAGTGCGTAGTACTTGCCACCTCAATTCTTTTCATACCTTTACCGTTAGACCCACAATGTGTCGATGGTGACAGACATCGCGGACTTTGTGGTATTGCTAAGCAATGACGGTCGAATTGTAACCCAGGGTACTGCCGAAGAGGCACTTCGGATGAACAAGAACCTCTTGGAGGAAGCTGTGGGATCACAAGAAATCGTTGAAAAGGCCAAAGAAGATTTCAACGTAGCGAGTGAACCCAACGTTCCGCCTACCGACTATGAGGCTTCTAGGCTGATAGTCAGCGAAGAAGTTGCCCTTGGTCATGTGAGCTGGGATTCACTGAAAACGTATCTTACGGCTATGGGTGGTCTGAGCTTTTGGACTGTGGCACTCGGAGGATTCTTCGCTGCCGAGGTATTCAACGCTTTAGGTTCATGGCTTCTAGGCTACTGGTCATCCCAATACAACGATAGACCGCCCAACGAGGTTTCTATCGGGTATTATTTATCTCTTTACAGCCTCATTTTAATAGGAGCGGGTGTTTCATGGACTGTCGCGATATTGCGGTTTTTGTATGGGTCTATTAGAGCGTCGGGGGAGATCCATCGCAGTCTTGTCAATAGTATTTTAGGCACCACTTTGCGGTAGGTTTATTACTTTTTCATGAAATAATAGCTCAGTATGTCTCATGAACTGCACTAGGTGGTTGGATACCATCCCAACTGGTCGCATAATAACAAGATGTACCCAGGATATTCGCGCAGTCGATGGAACGATTGCTGATAATCTTATTGAATTTGTGCGTCTTAATAATCTATTATTGAGGATATAGCTCACGGGGTTGTGTCTAGGTTGATATAACGTTCACAATAATTATTCGATTATTAGCGGTGGTCATCTTCGTTCCTATTTTTCTCATCCCTGGTATATTCGTATTTGTGGTTGGTTATCTCTGCGGGCAAGTGTATATTCGTGCACAACTTCCGGTGAAAAGAGAAATGTCAAACATGAAAGCACCAGTCATGGCCCACTTTGGAGCGGCGCTATCTGGATTGAGTAGGTCGCTCTAACCCCCTGTATCCCCACCAGATATTAAATAATTTTCGTAGCATCCATCCGTGCTTATGGAGTCGAGGGTGTATTTAGGACGACAAGCCTTCGTCGGATTGACAACTACACTCGTCCTGCTCGAATATTTTACAACTGCAATCGGTATCGTCTTCCGAATCCACCCATAATATTTCTATAAATTAACCGGATTATAGATGGGTTTCAATTCGGATCGATAACCTCACAAATCTGTTCACCGCTGGGTTAGCTGGATATATGGTTTACAACAAGGATTCACAAACTGCCGGTGAAGCAGGATTTTCATTGCTGATGGCTATCGTCTTTTCGGGACTAATATTGTGGTTCGGTGGGTATTGGAAGCCTGGCTCGTAATTGCCCAAGTTGATTAATAACCGTGATTTTCCCCCTGACAGTCCGAGTTCTGAATGATTTCGAGGTATCTTGCAACAGGTAAAGTAACAATTCTAGTGGCTTGCAGATGCCGACACAGAATTTTCTTTCAGCTTGGAACGCATCGAAGCATACACAAAGATAGACCAAGAGCCAAAGTCTACCGAACAAGGCAAACCGCCTGCATACTGGCCGGCATCCGGTAACCTGAACGTAGAAAATCTTTGCGCACGGTATTCTACTGATGGTCCTGAGGTAAGTAATCTATTCAAAACTCATTTTGCCTTCTTAATTGCTTCAAGGTTCTTCATAATATCTCTTTCGAGATAAAATCCGGAGAAAGGATCGGAGTCGTTGGCCGCACTGGCAGCGGCAAGTCCTCCCTCACATTATCGTTATTACGTTGTATCCCCACGGAGGGGGAAGTTTACTACGATGGACTGCTCACGAAGGAGATCAACTTGAACGCCTTGAGGTCAAATATCACAATCATACCACAACATCCTGAACTTCTCAGCGGCACCCTGCGAGAAAACCTGGACCCATTCTCAGAGCATTCAGATGCGACGCTGAACGACGCCTTACGAGCAGCAGGGTTATTCAGTCTGCAAGAAGAGCATCATGAAGCGAGCATTACTCTTGACAGTCAAATTTCTGGAGGGGGAGGGAACTTGTCTATCGGTCAGAGACAAGTGGTAGCTTTAGCTCGGGCGACCCTTAGGCGGAGTAAACTCTTAATTCTTGACGAAGGTAAGTCTATCAATGCGTAGACCTGATCTTTGACCTTTCAATGCTGAATCTCCTTGTAGCCACCAGTGCCATTGACTATACAACAGATGCAATTATCCAGAGGAGCTTGAGAGACATGTTGCACGGTGCCACAGTGATTACCGTTGCCCACAGACTACAAACGGTATGTTCTGAAAACCAAGTGTTTTAGGCCACCATCCTGACTGTACCAAAGATCATGGATGCGGACAAAATACTTGTTCTCGATGCAGGGAATTTAGTCGAATTTGACTCGCCTGCCAACTTACTAAAGAACAAAGGCGGGTATCTAAAAGCCCTTGTAGATGAAAGTAATGACCGGGAGAAGCTGTATGAGATGGCCCTCGGGAGCAGTTACGGTGTTCGCTAGCATTACAGTGTAATACTCAAGTCTATGTTATACTATCGGTTGAGTTCTGTAACATGAACATGCAAGTAAATATGAAGGAAAAGAAAAGGGGAATGTCGTAATGTCGTAATCAGACATGTAGGCATTGCTGAATAAATTAACAATCCCGTAACGAAAAATCAAACGATGAAGGGGCGACGGATAAAGACTAGGCGTTCAACCGTTCCGTCCATAACGGTGGCAAATTCATCGACCAGCCTCTACTTCCATTCGAACTT
>Ga0157379_10002863_pt1 | contig 14547 bp, 14 predicted proteins | sample S25metaG_FD_121802 | JGI IMG/M metagenome (GOLD analysis project Ga0157379, IMG submission 121802) | Switchgrass rhizosphere microbial communities from Kellogg Biological Station, Michigan, USA - S2-5 metaG | ecosystem: Host-associated > Plants > Roots > Rhizosphere > Soil | place: USA... | reverse complement strand
CAACTTTCAAGCTCGTTCTCGGTGAGTATATTGCTCAAATTGTGTTATAACATCTTGAGTGCTGACAGTTGTTCGATATCTTCTTGCTGCAATCATCTGGCCATGACTCCCTTTCACTTACCATCCCGTCGCTGTTCTACATCTACTTGATCCTCGAAATGATAGTCGGTGATGGCGGAACTGGAAAGACCACCTTCGTCAAGGTACGTCTGGATCTAGGTCTTTTTCGGCAGATGCTTGTTATCAGATCCCAAACTGATCTCCTGCTACCCAACAGCGTCATAAAACTGGCGAATTCGAAAAGAAGTACATTGGTAAGTAGCCATATTTACTATCATATTGTATATCAGAGTCATACGAAATTTTTTTCACAGCCACCCTAGGCGTCGAAGTCCATCCTTTGACTTTCTCGACCAACTATGGTACCATCTGCTTCAACGTATGGGATACCGCTGGTCAGGAGAAGTTCGGTGGCTTGCGTGATGGATATTACATTCAGGGACAATGTGGAATCATCATGTTTGACGTTACCTCCCGTATTACCTACAGGAATGTTCCCAACTGGCATCGTGACCTTGAGAGGGTTTGTGAGAACATCCCGATCGTCTTATGTGGCAACAAGGTTGATGTTAAGGTTCGTTATTATACATTATATAAGTCAATGGTTATTGATCAACCTCGATATCTTTGTAGGAGCGCAAGGTCGCCACTGGCGCTGTCACCTTCCACCGAAAGAAAAACCTCCAGTACTTCGAAATTTCGGCGAAGTCGAACTATAACTTTGAAAAGCCCTTCTTGTGGCTTGCCAGGAAACTTGCCGGGTACTAAATATCGTATCACGCTACTCGAGTCGTAACTAACATTGCCATTAGCAACCCCCAATTGGAGTTTGTCGCAGCCCCAGCCCTTGAACCTCCAGAAGCTAAGGTTGATCCCGCTCTCATCGCACAATATGAGCAGGAATTGCAAGCGGTATGCATTTCTTTTGTGTCAGTGACCGCATTCTAATACGTGATCAATCCAGGCGGCAGCACAAGCTCTCCCGGATGAAGATGAAGACATTTAAATGTATCTTTTTACCTTCTTCCGGTTCTTAAATATATTCTTGCGTTACCTGCCTGTTCCTGCTTTCTTCAGTAGCTTCGTTTCCCCTTGAACCTTCTGTAAATGCCTGTTGCTCACGGCGAGTGTAGTTACCTTATAAATGACATAATTTCCAGCCTATTGTCTATCTTTGGGTTGGAAAGTGGAAATATATGACTGAACAAGTTTCGCCTGACCAATATTTCAACTGTCAACGAGGCGCCTCGGATCGCTCAGATCAAAGTGTTCCGAACTATATACAGTCTGTTAGCAAACTGGAGACCAAATCTCAACGAGTTAAGGATCTTCATCTTTCCTTGCGTAGCGACTCTTTCAAAAGAAAAAAATTTTCCCACTTATGTCCCTGACACGAACACTCGGAGAATTCAATATTTTTATCTCTCTATTTTTTTTTTGAGCGGAAGGAGGAATCTTGGCGAACAATTCGGCTTCCGAGACGCGGTATGAGGAATAGCGCATGTCACGCGGTGTCACCAAGTCACATGGGCGACGCGTGCACAAGGGTCCGCCGTCCCACTCCTCCTTTCGAGCTCTAGTCAATCATGTCCTCCGTCAATTCCCAAAGAGACTTCGACTATTGGGACTATGTTCACTGTGCAGTATGCTACATGCCATTTATCAACGAATCCAATCCCGCAAATGGCCAGTCAACTTCACCTTTTTGGCTAACGGAATGTGGTCATACTGTTTGCAATAACCATCTCAGTTCGTTTTATATTGTGCACCTGATTAATCCATTCATATTTTATCGCAGAACCTGATCAGAGTTGTGCTGCATGTGGTTCAGTAGCGATACAACTGATCCCATTGCAAAAAGATGTACGTCAAAGGCTCAAAGGCTAGTCGCTGTTCTATTCCTTCTGATTGCTTCGATATTTAGTTACCTCAACCTATGTTCGAATGGTTTAGATCATTGCCGCATGCGCTGGATGGATTGGCGAGTGCCGCGAAGTTCCAACAGGAAGCCATGGCAAATCTCGTTCGGTTTTACAGGCGGAAGTGTTCTCAGTTCAGAGTAGCAGCGAAGAAGGTGGAGGAAGTTGAGGTTATGAATAAGAGGTTGCGGACGTATGCCATTTTTATGATTGGTTAATATCCATTGATGGAATATTTCTTTCAGGAAGATTGAACAGTTGGAACACGAAAATGACCAATTGAGAAATGCAACAAGGTCATCGAAACGACCCTACAATGAACGATCTTCGTATGGGCATGGTCAGGAGGGCTTTGAATCCGCCGAAGTTCCGAATGTGAACGGAAAACGACCTGCAACATCTCGTCGCAATCAGCAGGGCCACCGGTATGCTCATAAGTCACTCATTTCTTTTCTACCTCTTACCCGATGTTTTACTCCAGATCATCTTCCCCTCGGTCGATCATAACTCCACCACCTCCCTCTCGGCTCACATTACCACCCAATAACCAACAACCCACATTCACGACTGAAGGCGATCCGCATGTCCAAGAACCGTCACGCGGAAATAGTAGGCCAGGGACAGGTCGATTTGAGTAGGTTTCTCAATGTCAACATTGTATGCGTGCCATTAACAATCCTATATGTAGACAATATGCGTTTCAATCCTCCTCCACTCCGATGCGGCCGATCCCCATTCGACACCAACAACAAACGCATGTTCGTCGGCTAGAAGAACGAGTTCCTAATGCACAAAGGCGATACGAACCCGCTCCTCGTCCAGCGGCTCAACGGCCCGATTCTCGAATGCCTCCACCTCCACTTCCAGTGCCTCCTTCCGTACAACAGACCCCTCGTGAGTCTCGACGAGTAGTGGCACTTCCAGGTCAATCTCAGCCTGTAAAGGTCATCCCTCAAAATGGTATATTTTCACTTCAAATATTTTACCTTATTCTCTCAGCTCCGTCCCTTCAGAAAATAGGCTGCCTCCTCCTCTCCCCTCTTCGTCATCTGTGGCTATTTCAAGCTCGGCACCATATAGTATAGCACAGAGTCGTCAATTCAACTTCTCTGTCCAACAGACACCCTCAAATCGCTTCTTCCCAAGAGTACAGCCTGGTGAGAGAGATGGAAATAGAGCTCGCCAGGCGCCACCTGTCACTTCTTCCGGCAATACAAGAGCTCCTTTCTTTTCTGATGTGTAGTTTTATCGTCCTTCTCCTTTCATCACTATTGCTTTCTTCATTCGACACTACCCTAAGTTTGTAGTTGTTTATCCCTCTAAACCCGGTGTATTGTTACCTTGTAATAGATGCAAATTTATGACGAGATAAGATTGTTCTGTTTTTGACAAATTATCTAATAAGATTATGTTCGAATCTCAAAGTGGCAGGGAGTTTATTCAATTCTTTACTTAGTAGACGAACACCACTTCAATATTTACCAAACAAAGAGAATTGACTAACAAAATATTCTGAAATATTTTGTGCAGCGGAGAGAGTTGTAAGACCTAATCGGTCGATGGCTAAGTAACATTCGATCCCGGCGCTTAGTTCCAACGTTCCTAATTTAGCTATTTCGCTCAGTCCTTTAGGGAGACCCCAGAGAACCCACTCGCCCGTAATACCTTGTTTCTTGAGTATAAAACTGTAGCATTAAGGGAGAGGACGAGCTTACAATAGGAGAAAAGATCCAAAATATAAATTGAATCTTATCCAAGACATGGCTTTTTTGCTCAAATCTAAGGGACAGTTTCAAATTTTTGAAAAGAAGGATACTCCTTCTCCTTCCATGTTCGGTCTCTGTACCAGAGAGTTCAAATAATCATAATTAATTATTGGGTACCCCAGTCTCCTGAGAAGTGGGCTTGAATCACATATATCCCTTCACTAGAAAAATCGGACTTCTCTTATTCTTCATACTTACAGTGAGCATACTACAGGATATCTAACACTCTTTGATGCATCTGGGGTCCCTACTCTTCCTCATGGCAGCGTGACAGGTTCAGGTGATTAAAGCACGTCGCGTATGCCCATCATAATTATTGACTCTAAACTCGATTGACAGTTTATGGGCGCTCATCTCCCAATCAGTGCCAAACGTCTTGCTTGTTCACTGGACGACTAAAGCCCTTCCACACTCTCTTTGAGTGTTCCCGTGTGTATCTCTCATGTCCATTCTCTCCACATCTACGGGGAATTCTTCACAGTGATTCTTGAAGAACTGGACTCCTAGTTCACAAACACCGGTCAGACATCACATTTGGCAAATAGCAGTGCATCAGGCTTCGTGATATCAACTCGTGTTTCCCAAAGGTAACTCCTTTGATAGGATTTAGTGATCAACTTATGTTTCCCAAAGGTAACTCCTTTGATAGGATTTAGATATCACCTCTTTCTCTAACCCCGTCCCCCACCGCCGCAACAGAGCTTTCCTGGACCTCAGATGGCCACTTCAACATCGCGAGCCTTAGTAGATTGGACTGACGACTCACTCGTTCAAAGCAGCCCCAATTTCCATCATATTCGCCGTATATCCGCCTTACTTTCTCCAGATGAGCTTAGTAGTGAAATTCGATCCCATGAAGAGGCCGGGACGCCTTTGATCATCGAGGACTGGAACAAACATGCTGATTGGAACACAGAGTTATTTAGTATCCCGAGTTTTATAGGAGAAGACGGAGAGAGTGAGACTTGCTTCCTTTTGATGGTGTTAACGGAAACTAACTGGTTATTAGTAATCGACGTACGAAATGTGCAGACCTCTACCGATGTCAAGATGACAGTACGCGAGCTGGTGGGACACTACGAGAGCATTAGTGAGAATGGACAGATGAATGGTACTTACTCCAATCTCAAAGGTCTACTGTTCTCTTGTTTACTTCATTTCTAGAGAACATATTGTACGGAAAGGATGTTCGATGCCCGCAAGAATGGGAAGCCTGGTTGCGAAACTCATTGCCTGGCCACTTTCACCCTTATGGCGCGAATGATCTATTTTCATTTTTGCCTGCAAAGGTATGATCGTGATTTCTGACCTTGTTGGTTGGTTGTTTACACTCATTTCGGTAGGATCGACCTGAAACGCTCATGTGTTACATCGGAGTAGGCGACACCTTCACCCCGGCCCATAAAGATCTATGTGGTTCCTTCGGCCACAACCTAATGTGCCACACAACCGAAGGAGGATCTGCCTTCTGGTTCATGACTGCCTCTGGCACAATCAACCATGACGCTCCTGCTGACTTCTTCCGAAATACTCTAAACACCGAACTTGATCTTGAAAGCCACAAAGTCACCGTCGAAGAGTTCCAAAGCGCGCTGTTTCCTGTCTATGTCGCGGAACAACGCTTAGGCGATCTCGTCCTGGTTCCACCTCGGAGCTGCCATCAGGTCGTTAATCGTGGTGGGATGACACTCAAGATGAGCTGGAGTAGAATGGGCGTCAAGAGTCTGGAGTATTCATTGCGTTCTGAGCTCTTATTGTATCATAGGTATGAGGGATCAAAATTGGCTGATCACCTTACTGATCTTTTCGTAGGATATGTCGTTCTGAGATCTATAGGGTCAAGTTAACCCTTCTTTCTGCAGTCAAAGAATACAGCAGGCTCTTGCGCGAAATCAACACCTCCGGTTCTTCTTCATCGGCCATTCAGCCTCAAATCTCTGAATTATGGACGCTCGTCAAACTTCTTGACGATGTCATTGACGAGGAGTGGACGCCCGAGCACGCGTCGCTCCCGCACACTGCACCAAGTGGCGAACCTGAAGAATTATACACGTGCGATTTCTGCGGGACTGATATCTTTCAGTCATTCTTCATGTGCTCACAATGTCCCAATGATGGCGACAGTTCTGAGTACATCTGCTGTCCTTCTTGCTACATTGAAGGACGATCATGCTCTTGTGGAGCTGAATTCATGAAGCCCCACCAAACATGGCCTTTGGAATCCTTGATATCTCAACGAAACGACGCGGTCGAGGTTCTCAATGCCTCCCTACCTTCCGCTAAACGGCTCCTACCCATGTCAGAAGCCACACTGGAAAACTCGAATAAGCTCAAGATATTCATGGCTGCGTGCATCCTTCTGAAGAAGATCCAAAGAAGGACTAGCGTAAGTACCTTCGCTTATTTGATATCGACTTAATCCTCATTCCACACATAGACACGTCGTACGAATGTGCTAAGTTGTACACCTCGTGTGGAGCCATCCCACTTGCTTGAGGCAACAGCCGTTATTCAATGCAAGCCCTGTCACGCTGCTCTATGCTATAGGCACATTCTCATGCTTCGAAACATACACGCTGCAGAGGCTGTCCTAATTGATTCCGAAAGCGATGAAGGAAGTTGGCACCGGAAGCACCGCTCCGAGCCTGTGGCTTCTCACGATGATGACAATCCCTCTCTTAAAGATCGCCTGGCTTCAGCTGCCAAAACCCTCACTTCTTGTCGTCCCATTGATTCCAAACGTTCAAAACCAGGGTTTTACGACTTGAAGTCATTCATGATTGACATTGCCCCAGCAAATGAACCTTCTCCAAACGGTGTAGCCACTGGCGTAAGTCTCTCTTCCTTTTTTGAAACATAAGGATGCTTAACCCAACGGCCTAGTCGGAAGGAGAAATGCGTGGAGAACTAGTAAGTAACACGTGTTAAGAGACGAACATTCCTAATCATCTACCTCAGATTGATATCAATCCGAGTTCGAAGCAGGGGCTTTCAGGCTCGGACGATGCTCAATCGAATGCGTCTACAGGATCCACACGTGCAATGTCGTTGGGCCCCATCGTTGTTCATCGGAAGCGGAAGAGTATGGGCAACGCGGAAGATGTATCTACTCCGCTCAAAAAAAAGAAAGCAGGAGAGGGTGTCAAATCTACGTCCAGTCGTTATTCGGAGCCACCAAGTGCGCCTCCATCATTTTTTATTCCTCTCTCTCGGCCTCCCCAATTACTGGACCCCAGATATGATACTCTACGGAGAGTTTCACGTACGCTTTTCCCTCTTTCACCCCTGTCCAAGGGTTTTATCGTTGATACATCCTTAGGATGCGAGAATACATCTGATTCCCATTATATGCGTGAAGACATACCACTGGGGATTTGGATGTGTATGTTACGTCCTGGCTTAAATTTCCAGGTGGAGTGTTTGTCGGATTCACCTACTAAGATCAAGGAACCCGCACAGTCAAGTCTATTGAAAGAGCTGAATCTTCCAAATCCCAACTTTGCATCTCTTCCCGTGGATGATTCAAATCAGATGGATATCGATGCATCAGAACCTCCTGACGACAATTTAGACACGGTCACTGTCTCATCAGACCGCCAGGAGTCCCCCAAAGCAGATGTCCCAAGTGGCGGACAAATCGATGCCCCTGAAGGAGACGAGACCCCGTCTTCCTCTAACCCTGAACCTTCAAGCCCCGAGCCAAACCCGGTCAATGGTCAATCTGGCATCCGCCCAAATTCAAAGTTAAGGCCATACGTCTCCATTCCGCCACTTCAGAAAAGTCCGAAGACCAGACTTATAACTCCTAACTTGAAGAACAAGCCTTTTGTTGAGCTAATTAGGAGCAATCAGCCTTCTGGACCTACCTCAAGCACAACCCTGGACAGCGTTTCTGATAGTGGGTCTGTCCCTCTTACACCACTGAGCTCGGAGTTTACTCCTCAGGCTGGGGAGGAAGGAGGAGAGTCAATGTCACATCGTGAATCCAGAGCTCCAAATATGAAGATGCGACCTTATGTTCTTTTACCTAGGACCTCAGTCGGTCGTTCCAAAGGTTTAGTGCCTAAGAAGCCTACCTTCTCTGTTGAAATGCCTAAGCCTCGATATGGTCCCCTATCTGCTGGAGGATCCAGGGTTCTTGAATTGCTAAAGTCCTCTATATCGCAACCGAGTGCTTCTGCGTCGCCTGTAGCCCAGCCAGGTTCTCGTCGTGGTGGTACGAACTTTGCCAGACGTGGTCGTCGCGTTATCATATCGCCATCTAGGTCTCCTTCGCCTATGCCACCTTCAAACCAGACGGTAACAACTGCCTCCCCAGTGACGATGAATGCGTCTGCTCAGAGTGTGAGAGATGGAGATTCTCTACGACATCCTCGCGGTCTACTCCTTTTTGGAAGACGAATTACTGATCCACGCACAGTCCAGACACGTACATCCCCCGGACCGTTTTCGAGGACCGGAATGAAGTCAGCACTTCCCAGCTTTCGGGCGAATGCGTCCTTGCCTCAGGCAACTAGCGCTACGCCTATCTCAGGCCCGTCTTCGGAACGATCAGAAGATCCATCGGTGGATAACAAAGATTGGCAACTGAAATATAGCAGCTTAAGACTTCGGCATGAAAAACTGAACAATCAGTATCACCAGGAAGTAAACATACTTCAGGATCAGATCAGGAGGCTTAAGTATCAACATTCGGAAGACCAATCGAGATACCAAAACACTGAAGCAATCTATCAGCGGAATATTTTCGAACGGAACCACAAGATTCTAGCCCTTAAGTCTGTAGTGAAAAGTCTGGATAGGTTCATTAAACAACGCATTGCAGACACGGGAACGCCAGAAGACCATTATCAAGACAATTCCTGCGATATTATGCTCAATCATGATCACCATGGCTCTTTTAACGGATCATTGAATTCGTCTATAATGACTGTTAGGCTAAGTTTGAAACCTGCAAAAAGTCAAATTACTTACTTGTGATTCTCAGGAAACTCGATCCCCCGGTATAGCACCTGACGGGCAGGGATGGGCAACAAGCACGCCCGAAGGACAAGTAAGCCTGGCAAATGCTGTTTAATCATACCTTTCACTGATGTTTTCTCCACTAGTTAGTCTCGGAAGACTTCAGTCCTCATGAGGAAACGGATCATCGGTCCAATCAAGTTTATATCTCGGAAGATACCAATAATGCGGAGGGAGAAAGATCTTTGGATAACATAGACTCAAGTCCTTTGGGCAAAGATCCCGATAAAAATTGTGATGGCTGGGATAGCGAGTCGTCTGTGTCTGTGTTGGAAGAAGACGATGTTGATGCAGCCAGTCAACGACCCATTAAATTGTGGATTCTGCCTGAAACAGAAAGGGATGCGACGGCTGGTTTGATTGTCCAGAAGTGTGAGCAGCATTTTCTCTATATTCCATCAGTTATTCAGATACTTTTCCAGACAACAATGCTCAACCAGAAGACCTTTCACAGAGGTTGGAGATGGAATACCACGGAGACGGTGGCTGGCAGAGATTCAGAGAAGTTAATTCTGACTACACGCCTATGCACAGTTAGCTGGAAATGGTTATTTTCATTCGAAACGGACTATTGTTCACGTCTCTGTACAACACTGTATTACTATTTTTGTTTTCGTTGTGCTGTGAAGTATATTTATACCTATACCCATGTATCACTCATACCTTCATTTACATCCTGTATAATATGTTTATGTGTCAAGAAAGCTGCCAGAATATATCTTTGCCAATACACATTTAATTCCACCGAGAAACAAAAAAGAATATAAGTGTCAGGTATCAAGTAAGATGGTAGCTAGTAATAAAAGAATTGTGATTTCTAAACCTTGCTAAATCTTGACTATGCAGAGGATCCTTGACTGCCAAAAAAATACTGTTGGGATAATACCATCGTTAATGAATTCTGGATGAACCATCGTTAATATATCCTAAGGTGAACAGGGGGGCTCATAGTCGTAATGAACTGTCAACTGAGGATAAACATTGTCAAACTCATCATGAAGGAGGGCGGCCCCTTCATCATCTCCAACAGATTCCCAAGCACAGTCGGAATCCACACGGAACGTCTTCAGCAATTCTAGATCAGGTAAATCAGGAAGCCTAGAAGCTCGACTGTGAATCATATTGAAAGTTTCTTCTTGGGGGATTTCGGACGACGCTAAGTCGAGTTCTGTCAATTTGGGAAATATCTCCGGATTATTGTAGCGATTTAAGAGGGATATAAGTTCTTTTGAAAGGTTTGCCGACGAAAAGACGAGGCGATTAAGGCTGGGAAACAGGCCCAACAAGTCGTAGAAATAATCGTGATCGATGGTACGGTATTGAAAACCAATGGTTAGGTTGCGTAGGTCACATTTTGAGGGACTGAGCCATTCCAGCAGAGCAGGCAATATATCACCCCCGTCACCGTTGCTCATTGGGTATATCTTGAGGGTATTAAGCTTTCCGGTACGAAGCCTTGAGAGAACTTGCCGCAGGTTCCCGGCGCCGAATCCCCAAATTAAAGAGAAGTGTGTCAATTCAGGCAGATAGATGGGCTGCAAAGGGATGTCGATAGGAGCTTCGTATTCGGATTCTCCGTAATAGAGCTCCAAATACTTCAAGTTGGGATGGGATTGATGAAAGAAGGCGATAAGCCTCGGTACTTCTAACATACCCTGATAATCGACACGAAAACCCCTCAGATGTTCTCCGAAGCGAAGGAAGTTTGGCCGGGGCGAGAAATCTCCCAAATTCAGCACTCGAAGTCCTTCAATTACCAGTTGACCTACACGAGGATTTCGGATTGTATGACAGCCAAGATGGCGTTGCACGAATTCCAGTCTCCGTAACGCAGGTAATTCCATCGTTGTTCCCTCAGGAAATAATGCCTCGAGGTGAGGTCCTGCCGATGTCACGAGTGTAGTAATACGATATAGGTGCTTCCTAAGTTCTCCGAAAAGTAAGGATATCTCTGAATCTAACCCCCTGCCCCAAGATTGTGGGTCAACGTAGATCTCTAGAGGTAATGTGCCAGAATGCTTCAATGAGACGGGCGCAATTGTGAATGGATTTGGGGAACCGTTTGAGAGTTGTTTCGGGATATAGATTGATGTGAATAATTTGGGGGTCTGAAAAGTAATACGTTTCCAACGACGACAGACTTGTGCCAGTGAAAACGGTGTGACATTCTGCGAGGAGGCCATATGATCTGGCCAATAAATGAATGGTTCATCACCAGAAGACTTGGGTCTATATGAACACCAGTAGAATATTTTACCAAGTATCTCTTCTGGGATGCACCGGATGGGGACGCACACTCCCTTAGCCATCCTTAGCTTCAAGTCCACGGTCTCTTTCTTAGCGATCAAATCTGCCAACTGTGTTTGAACAGAGTCAATCCTTTGTTCCAATTGCTTCGATTTCTTTTCATATTTGGATATTGCATCCCCTAGAAAGGTTTTGTCCAACGATGTAGGGTAGTAGTTTGTTTCAAGTAATTGGAACAGACGGGCATGGTCATCGAAAGGAGGTAGTTTTGCATCCATTCTGAGAGCTGCACTGTAATACTTGCATAAAAATTATACGGTAATGCCATATAAAATACTATAGGGACATACCAATACCGGAAAGAAGAACACCGTTGAAGTGGGTACGTGGATTACAGACGCCCGGGCTGTCGATCCTTCCAGATCGGGAAATATTGCATAATCTCCCAGACCCACCTCTTCAACCACATTTCTTCCACGAACCTCTTGTTTGGGCAGAGTTCTATTAAACTGTGGCTACGAGATTGCCACAGGTCTCGTCCCTTCGTGGTCTTTTGACTTTAGCCTTTTTTTAGTTCTACTACTTACGATGTTGGGTCGTCCTGACGAATTCGCTTCTGCCGATAAGTACAATGGTATGTCCATTGGGTTCGAGTCGGCTTCTTGAAATTTCCCTAGAAGTGATATCGTAGCCCGTGATCTCGGTTTTCAAGATCCTCGCAGCAAACCACGGCAAGGCAAGCGTCCGGTACCTCAAGACGCATACTTATTACTATCCTCTTGAGTACCACAACGAGTTCCATTTAGCTGGCAAGTCGCGTTCAAGAGATGACAACCATCACAACCACTAGTTTGGGTCACTTCTTTGATGATTCAGATTATGAGAGTGGTTGTTCTAACCCATCTTATGCAAACGAGGAAGACGATGTCAACCGTTTCGCTTATCTTCTGACGCTTAAACTGATTGAAGCGAAGGTTTGCCAACGCTATAACTCTGATTCTGAATACGACGACAACGACGAGTCTGTTTACTCCGAAGATGTTTTTGGTTGTCTCTCCCGAGTCCCTTCATCCGCATCTACCCAGGCTCGCCTCTCGCTGCATACCAAAGCCTCCTCATGAAGAACATCTATCACGTCCTTCCTTCCATCCGCTTTGCAGCCTACTGCCGGTGCTTCGGTACTCCCAGTCTCTTTCGATGAGGAGCAGTGGCTCATGAACGTACTTCACACCACCACCGACCCAGCCGCATCCACACTCGCCTATTCTCCTGCCACGTATTAATCATATCTCAAACCCGCATCCCCCATTCACGTCCCCACAATCATCAAAGGAAGCTGTCACCCAAGTCTTTGGCATATCCCAAGTCCTATGGAGATTCTCTCAGCCCTTGAAGAAATTCTCCGCCGCGAAGTGCTCTTCAGATGTATCAACTCAACATATATCTTTCAAAATTTCCTCGGCAGGTGTTGTATGGAGGATGTTCCCGCCTAAGCACGCGTATCAGCGTTGCTCTCGACGTTTGGGAAGGGCAACCTCATGGGAAGTAATGTGGGAGTTTGTATGTTACTTCAGGCAGGAGAAATTGCGTGAGGAAGTGAAAGTGGCAATGAGCACTTCTTGGGTCGATTGGGAGGCGGAATGGGGGTTGGTAGAGGTTTTGAATGAGTTGAGAATCCGTGAGGAGGAGGCGACGAAGAAAAAGGATAAGGGGCCGAAGTACGCCCTGAAGGATGATGGGGATGATTAGGAAAACCATTATTGGGTGTGAAGAGAAGACTTCTAGTTCTGAATTGATTTTACTTTGGCCTGGATTGAGGTGATCGTCAGCGCCTTATTTCTCTGTTGCTTATTTCTTTGGCTATATCTTGTATTGCTGTCCCATATATTCGGTCTTAGATATCGACCGGTTTTAATAATAATATGATTTTTTTTTGGGATCTCCACTCTTGTGAAAATGCGGTACGGTGGGATGTGTTCCCTCCACTATAAATTATGAGGTAATTGGAGCAAAACACATAGTTGATCGTCGGGTTAGGACGGATGGTATAAATAATTCTTAACAGGGAAAGCCTTGGACATGTATCATTTCAAAGCATTAAGTTATGGTCGGAAAATCATAGCTTGAACAATGTCTCGGCTCGGTCACAAAACCGTCCATATACCAGAGAATTCTTTATTCAACATTTTTCTTAATCTAGGCACTCTTATTCAATAAATAATAGAGTGGGTGAAAGAAAATGAGAGAAAGCATACCGGAAGAAATACAGCTAATCTCAATATGAGATACAAAATATGAGTTGAGGATGAACAACGTCAAACTGCTCGTTGAGAAGATCGCTGGCGCTTTACCGAAGTATCCAATATCCCTCATCACCAATGAGGGTCGTGGTATCCATAGAGAATGTTGTGAGCAACTTTAAATCAACTTTATTGAGGGGTACAGAGGCGTGACTGTGGATCATTCCCTAACCGTGAGGTTTAGTGTAGACCTTTAAAAGGTAGTGTGCCAGAATGCGCCAACGAAATGGATTTGGGTCACATTGATCGAGTGGATCATTGACTTAGGGTTAGGTTCGATCCGTGCCTGCAGAGACGCAAGGTTCCTTCTTGTCCCCTCATCTAACATTAGGTGCTTCACGTAATCCGTTCCCGCGTGTCACCCAAGTGAAGTTCAACTCGACCAAAAAAATATTCTTTTCCAGAGCCACTCTTTTAGTAGATAGGGGTGGCTACTCTGACATTAAATGTTCAATAAATTCCGGACTAATATGCATTACCTGTTGAGCGGGCATGAAATGCAAAATTAAACAGGTTAATAACGGCTAACAACACCCTGCTAACAAGTTTTAAGAGTTTGGGGTAATTTAAGGGCTGAAATGGAGTACTAAAGCCACTCGGAGCCCTGGACTGGACGAAGAGGGTGTTATCCTGCAGAAAGGTTGGTGGCAGGGGGACGAAGAATAGGCGCCCGAAAGCGGGAATCTCCAAAAAGATAGAAAATTGTTGATGCAACAGAGCTAAAATTCGGTTGTAAATTAGGTACTTTCATAATATCCTAATTTATTGATTCACTGTGTAGAGCTAAACTATGTGCCCCCCACCTCTTTTAAATTGCGACGAAGGGACACTAATAGTAGATAGATATTGCCTTCACCAAATTTATGTTTGCACGGGAGGTTCCTGGCGCAGATGTAACTTTCAAACCTTTTTTAGCATCAAAGGACTCATCAATTTATGACCTACTTGATTCCGAAATTGTCTGGGTAATTGAACCGCTTCGAAGCTCCGCTTTCAAAGTAAAGAAATGGAGTGGTGTTAATAACCACCCTCACCCACCATATTGCTCCAGCCGCACGGGAATAACATTATATACGCTGGATCTCATTAGTCTGGAGTATACACATAGTGAAATGGCTCTAAAAGATATACAAATATGTATCTTTTCCCCCCATCTATATTTCGACTCAGTGAAATAGCATATATGGGCCATTCTTTTTGGTTTTTCACAAGTCAGACACCCACCAACACGGT
>Ga0157379_10002858_pt1 | contig 14557 bp, 23 predicted proteins | sample S25metaG_FD_121802 | JGI IMG/M metagenome (GOLD analysis project Ga0157379, IMG submission 121802) | Switchgrass rhizosphere microbial communities from Kellogg Biological Station, Michigan, USA - S2-5 metaG | ecosystem: Host-associated > Plants > Roots > Rhizosphere > Soil | place: USA... | reverse complement strand
ATAGACATGGGAGGAATCATGATGTTGCGATGGAGGCATATACATGGATGGATGCCTGGACTCTGCGGAATGATGATACATGTGATGGGTTGCTGGAATATGCTGGTGAGAAGGGTGAGGAGGATGCTGATAAGTGTAATCGTTAGGCGGCGACGGCGATGGGGTGTTCGTATTCGATGTCCCGGATATAAACTCTCGAGAGACATCCGAACCAAAATCGCTGTAAGGACCCGCCATGTAATTTCTACGTTTTCCTGCGCTAGACATAATCTCGAAGGAGTCTTCGATCTTCAAGGTCTCCTTGCGCCTTTTAACCGAAGGAACACCCTCTTTCTTGGCCTTTGCGCGAGAGTACCGAAGGCCGCATGCGTTGCACAAATCCTTCTTACCGCTGGGGCCTTTACGCCATTCTGGACTAGTGGCACTCTTACATGCTGCACATTTCAATATACCAGGCGGAGGATGGCCTCCACGAGAGTGTCCTCCATGCATCTCGGGGCTAGACCGGGGTCCGCGAGATCGAGGTGGCGGGACTTCATCTACATACGATGTTTCCGTCTGTTCTGCACTAGATGATCTTCCTAAATATGGAGGTTCGGGGACATTGCTGCTCCATTGCTCCTGCTGAGGATACGGCGATTGGGAACTAGTTCCACGAAGACCCGGCGGTGAGCTTCTGTGAGCTAACGAAAAGGTTGTCTGCATTGTATGCATGGGCTGAGGTTGGTGACCCGAATTATGATGTGGGGGATACGAATAGCCATTAGCAGGGGCCCCGGGATACGATTCTCCTTGAGAAGGCACTGTAACATTGGGCGTCGGATAGTATTGCGGATAATGATGCTCGGGAGGCCCATAAAAGGATGCTGAATGAGCGTACACGGGATAAGGGTTGGGGGATCCTCTGCGTGGACGTTGAAGCACGCTTTTATGGCAGGCAAATATAATATGACCGTGAGGGATGAAAATGCTTTCGACATCGTGAACGCCGCCGTCAACAGCGTTAAGGATTTGCTGGGCCTTGTATCGCCGGGTGCACGATGTCTTTGCGTCCGATCCATTTGCGCCACCAATTTGCACGCCGTTTGCGAGTTTTCCGTAATCTGCAGGTGCATATCCTTGGGCTGGCCATGAAACCAGAGGAGGCCGGTCCGCGGTATTTTTCAGGACCTGAAAGATGCGTGCTGGAGTCTGGGGATTCTGCGAGGCATGAGGGAAAAATGAAAAGAGAGCGCGATGCAGTCTTTCTCCTTCCTGGAGGAGGGAATTAAAAATAATTAATTAAGGGATATGTCCAAAAATCTTTGAGCTATGACTTGCCTGGTTGTCTAGCTCAGGAGTACCACACCAATTCGTCCAAGGAGTACGATTGTACTCGTCGTTATCCGCGGGAGACAAGTCTGAGATATATTGTCTCAGTTTTTCCTCGGGTACAGAGCCCTTTGTGCCACATACCGACTACTGCATGAATGAAACATAGAACGAGTCCTTCTGCTGCCCAATTGATAACCAAGTCACAAGCCATGTAATCTTCATCAAACGAGACCTTGTCTTCATCTGCGAATTTTTCACGTTCGCCTGTATAACCCAACCGCGCGCGCATTCGACCTAACCGGGAGAACCTCACACTGCATCGATTGTTGTTAAAATGCACCGTAATACAGTAGAAGAGCGTAATTGTACGTACCGAGTAACCGAGCCATGTAAAGTGCGACTCTCGAGAACTTTACCCAAATCTTGGTGCGCACTAGTATGTTCATCTGGATGCACAAAATCTAGCAGTCTCCTTCCCAATATCGCGTCTGCTTGCTGGTCTAAATGAAATCGCAAAACCGGGTCGATGTAGAGAAATTCGAGTCCGGACGAAAGGAGGGTCCAATCTGGCGGCCGAGATGAGTACCTCGCAGCCACACAGGAATGGAAAGGAACACATACAACATCGAGTTTGGCCAGGCTTTGGCAATGGCGCAGGAGAGACAGAGTTCTGAGGGGGGTGAGGGTCATCGATCGACGGCATGTAGAAATGATCTGGATGAGGATGAGTGAACATGGGAGTACGATCGAGGGAAAGGAAGGGCAGGCTCATAGAGGAAGCCTAATAGAGGATTGATGTAGGGGTGTGGATATACAAAGCGATTACCCACATGTCCTGATTTTTTGTTTGTCTCAGAATTTGTCGATTGTGATTATTATTTCGTTTCGAGGCCACGGACTGGCCCTTTGATTAGATATGGGGTAATTGAACCGTCCACCTGACCTTTCCAGCCCACAATCAGAGCCGTAGACACTCGCACATCCCCCGGTTTGCAACTACCACATTTTCTTCCATCATTCTTCTCATTGTATTTCTCAATCATTGTCAATTTTTTATCGGAAACTTGTCGCCTGAGACATCGGGATCCGCTCGGCTCGGCTTCCTTGGCGAACAGGCATGTCACGCTCACATAATCGTTGCCGAACTGTACCAGATTTTCTTGCGTGGGTCCGCCTCAAATAGTTCGGGGCCAAAGGAGGACATCCTGCTGGCGGCCTTCCATCCAGGGGGTGTCTACAACGTGTTTAGCGGCTTACCCTGGCTTACCTCGTGCAAAAGATCATAAATACAATTATGCGCTAAGCGTGCGTCATTCCTCTCTCCCAGGTCCGGGTCACCGACGCCGAAGATCTCTCCTCCGACCATCATCTAGTACCAGGAATGGTCATTGCTCCATCTACCTTCCCGATCAGGGCCGCACACAATCATGTGTCACTCCAGCCTTTATCCAGAAAAATGAATTTGTGTCCGGGAAGAGTTCCCGGTGCCGTCAGAAGGGAAGGGGGAACAAAGAGCAAACGTGTTTTGAGTAATAATTTATCCTCGTCAGGGCGACAGGTACAACTGGACTAGCAACCATTTCGTGCACTGCTGCGAAAACGCAGTCTTTGTTAGTTTCTCTGGACAAGCTCAAGGTTTATGAAACTCCAGTTGCTGTTGATCGCTAGAGATTCGCGACCCGTCACAAGTAACGGTCACGCCTCCTTCGTTTTTCTTCTCAAAAGTAGAGTCCAATGATTGGGCTCAAAGGTAGACTTAATGTGAGCTCGAGTCTTGATATATTGGCTCTTCCAACGTTTTAGCAGGTAATTGATAACACGGGTGCACTCATTGCAGAGTGTGTCAATGTCCTCAAGCACAAGGTCAATGACGGTTTTGCCAGCGTCGGAGATGAGATTGTCGTCGTCATAAACAGTGCAAGACCTGTACCAGCAACGACTGCGAACAGGTGCCTCTTCTTCTTTATGATAATGTTTCCGTTTACCAACTTCTTTTCAGCAACGCAATCAAAGTGCGCAAAGGAGATGTCAGGCGCGCCGTCGTCGTTCGAACGAAGAAACCAGTGCGTCGTCCTGACGGCCGACTTGTCCGGTATATCAACATCCTTCTCCTCCATTCCTCTTTTGTTGACCTTGTCTTCAATACAGATTTGACGACAATGCTGCGGTCCTACTAAACAACAAGCGAGAAATGCTGGGTACACGGATAGGCGGTGTAGTCAGTTCTGATTTGAGGATGAGAGGCTGGAGCAAGATTGTTAGTCTCGCACCCAAGGCGTGTAATCCGTTCCATTCCGTTTGGTCTCTTGACTGACCTCACTGGCAGGTTGTATAGAAACGCATTGTAACTCGAATTTGTCAAGAAAGTCTAGTAATATACTCCACCTGATCACCCATCAGCTGCCCCGAATAAGAACGCCCAACATGCATTGATAGGGATTTCACCATGATGTGCAATCCTTCTGACAAACGACTTCGTCAAAGTTGTTAATCGGGTCCGAGCTCGTTCCTTATGCTTGGCCTCCACGGATAATATTCAGCAACAGGTAAAGTACCCTTATCATCACTTTCCAGGCCACCCGTTCTCTCAGCATCCGCAGCTGCCCCATCACCCCCCTTGCACAAGGTATCTCCAATCGCATTACTTATTTCTGTCTAACCCAGTCCTATAAATTTAGGTACAGGGATTTTTAGTCGCGATATTTTTCAACCACTCCACTCCCCATCCGGTTCCCGAAATTGCCACGAGAAATCCTTACCGTGAGTTTTAGCAACTTTAGCACTCGAATTGTATTGGCAATACTCCTGCTTGGGGGGTTGCTATGGGAGATGTGGACATTCGAGAAGAATACACCAAACTGGCTATGAGTGGTGACTTTCAAGGCGATTTCCAAAAGCTGGCACATCTGTTCTGTTCGGATATGGGGTTCAAGGGCAAAACGATGAGCAGTTTGAACGCAAATGTGTTCTATTGTTTTTAGATGTCCAATGCAAACGGTTTTCTTTGGGGATAGTCTGAAGGAAGCCTGGTTTCCGAGGCGATCTGTGCTTCGTGCTGCGTATTCCTTTAAACAACGAAATTTAATAATGTACACGCTGTGTTTGCTATGTCTTACCCTGGGGTAATTCGAAATTATTCTAACCCTTTCTACTTTAGACTGCGAAATTGGAATTACTATGTCTTACGGATGTCAGTAATCCAAACCCGGGAACTTTCAGATTTCCGGCAAGAGGTGGTAAAGTATTCTAACCTGTGAGATGGAGTCTGGAGGAGTAAGTCAGCTTTGAAGTTGTCAACACGAGAGGCACGTGATGTCACGACGCGTGACAACGCTCCTTCTGACGAGTTTTACCAAGCAAGCGTACTGCACCTCGCAATGGATATAACGATTAGAAAACGACCTCGCACTGATGCTGTAGAGACTCAACGCAAATTCCTAAAGAAAACAGCTCGAGGAAAAGTCATTAAAGGTCCGATTATATAGTCAAACTCTGCCCCTGATCATGTTTGTTAATGAGATATTTATTTGGCAGTTATTCGGGAGAGATACCTTCGTGATGACGTCCCGTGTGGGTTGTCACCGTGTAATCTGTGTGGGAGTGGCATTTCGACGAAGAAGACGTTGTCGATACGTGGGTCGGGGGAGCTTGAGCAGTTTCCTCCCGGACATTTGTTAATTCCAGATACAAATGTTTTCCTGCATCAGGTGCGTGGAATAGTCATTCACGGATTTGTTTCAATCTCATCATTCTACTCTCAGATGGACCTGTTAGAGTCTAATCTATTCTCCCCGCCCATCCTCCTCCTCCAAACTGTCATTGACGAAGTCCGCCACCGTTCATTACCTCTATATAACCGATTAAAGGCCCTCATCGAATCTGAGGATAAGAACATCTTTGTATTTTACAATGAGTACAGGATGTGAGTTGATAATTCTCTCTTCCATCCTCCTCATTTATTTAGGTTGCCTTTCCAGAGATACCGCAACTGTACGGAAGGATGGCGAGACTCCAAATGATCGGAATGACAGAGGTATGTGGCGTATTAGATACTCTAGGATGTCACTGACTTTTTGGATAGCCATTAGGAATGCAGTGGCCTGGTATAACTCGCACATCAGCCTTAACATGCCCGCCGTCCGAGGCCAAACCCAAAAGCTTTCTACCGTGATCCTTGTCACCGACGATGCTGCAAATAGGGATCTATCAGGGAAAGAAGGAGTAAAGGCACTTTCTGGTATGTTATTAGTACACCTCTCTGTTTATCTGACTAAGGCGAGGGTTTAGTTCGTCAATACGTTGAAGGTCTGAAAGGCGAAAATAAGGCGCAATTGCTTGATTTGCTTTCGGCTACAGCTGAAGAAATCGAGCCAACTAGGGCTGCATCTGCTCGGAGTGCATTATATCCCGAGGTGAGAATTTGGAGACTTTACTGGACATCCGACTAGATTATACCTCCCAAGTATTTGCCTACCGCCACTCTGATCGCTGGAATAAAATCAGAACAACTGCACCAAGGTTATTTCAATGCGAATCAATATAATTATCTCGAAGTACGTTTTAGTCACCTATGGCAGTTGTATCTCATTCTAATGCGCCGAAATTCTAGGGCTCCGTCAAAGTTCCCGCTTTCGCAAAGCCTGTGTTGTTGATAGGACGTGAACATATGAATCGCTCTGTTCATGGGGACATCGTCGTCGTGGAGGTTTTCCCTGAATCAGAGTGGAAAGCACCAGCAGAAGAAGTCGTCGATCAAGAAGGTATACTTTCAAGGGCGCTCTGTATATTTCTGTTTATATCTGTTAATGCCTGATTTAGCTGCCCTTAAAAATGACGACGCTGAAGATTCAGACGAAGAGATTGGCGATGAAGAAGAAGCCCAGATCGAGCGGAAGGAGAGCACTCTATCTAAGGATACTACTACTAAAGCTCCATCTGAGAAACAGCCGACTGGAAAGGTTGTGGGGATAATCAAACGAAATTGGAGAGCGTAAGTTATCTCCATTAACGATAGTGACTGTTTTCTCATAACCGACTTTTTTTAGTTATGTTTGCCATATTGACCGAACATCCCTCGCAAACGCTAATGCGACCTCCCTATCCGTCCAAACCGTCTTCGCCTCCCCAGTCTCACGACTCCTCCCCAGAATCCGACTCCGAACCCGTCAAGCCCCATCCCTCCTAGGCCAAAAAATCCTAGTGACAATCGACCAATGGTCCGTCACCTCCCGATATCCTGAAGGACATTTCGTCCGCGCCCTCGGTCAAGTCGAAAGCAAAGAAGCGGAACAAGAGAGTCTGTTGTTAGAGTTTGAGGTGCCTTATAGGCCTTTTGGGAAGGCGATTTTGGACTGTTTGCCTAAGGAGGGTGAGAGTTGGGTTGTCCCACCGAAGGATCCGACGAATCCGATTTGGAGGGATAGGGAGGATTTGAGGGATCTTTTGGTTTGTAGTATTGATCCCCCAGGTGAGTCATACGACTTTTATAAATTGATGCGTATGCTTAATTTTTTGTTTTAGGATGTCAAGATATCGACGATGCGTTGCATGCTCAACCTCTCCCTAACGGTAACATTGAAGCTGGCGTTCGTAAGTGCCGCTACCAGTTTGGGGAATTTTGGTCTGACGTTTTACATTAGATATTGCTGATGTCTCCCATTTCGTCTTACCTGACAATCCTATGGATTCGGAAGCCGCCTCCAGAGGTACTACTGTATATCTCGTCGATAAACGTATCGACATGTTACCTAGTCTTCTGGGTACAAATCTGTGCTCTCTACGACCTTATGTTGAACGTCTCGCATTTTCCGCTATCTGGGTGAGCATTGGTATAACCATCATTTAATGATGATTGACTTAAGGATTGCATTCTAGGAATTAACACCTGATGCCGATATTGTCAATGTACGATTTACAAAGTCAGTCATTGCCTCCAAGTCTGCCTTTACGTACGAGCAGGCACAAATACGGAAAGATGACCCGTAAGCTACTCCTCATTCGCCGATATCATATACTTACACAAGACAAAGGAATCTGCAAGACGACCTCACAAACAGCATCCGACTATTGAATTCCCTAGCGATCAAATTAAAAGGGAAGCGTATGGCAGCAGGTGCATTGAACCTCGCGTCACCTGAAGTCAAGATCCACCTAGATAGCAGCGAATCGTCGGATCCTATCGATGTCGAACAAAAAGAACTTCGTGAGACCAATAGTTTGGTTGAAGAGTTCATGTTGCTCGCGAATATTAGTGTTGCACAGAAGATTCAGGAAACGTTCCCTCAGACGGCTGTTTTAAGACGACACATGCCTCCACCGCGAACGAATTTCGAGAAACTACAAGATATTTTGAAGAAGCGAAAGGGTCTGCCGTTGGACGTGACGAGTTCGGGAGCTCTTGCTGCATCATTAGACAAGTGTATCGTGAGTATTAACTGTTTTCCGTATAATTGAGATACTTAAGTCTGGTTAGGATTCAAACGAACCAGCGTTCAACACCCTTGTCCGTATTATGGCTACACGATGCATGCTTTCCGCAGAGTATTTCTGTTCAGGAAGTGTGAGCCGCGACACCTTTGGTCATTATGGTCTTGCTACCCCCATCTACACTCACTTCACAAGTCCTATCCGTCGATATGCCGGTATGTAATCACTATCCGCATTTCTTATATCCACTTACCGCATTTCCAGATGTCCTCGCACATCGACAGTTGTCTGCTGCCATCTCCTATACACCTCTACATGCATCATTGCATTCCAAATCATTCGTAGAGCGTATTATGGATAACATCAATCACCGACACCGAATGGCCCAAATGGCTGGTCGCGCGAGTGTAGAGTTCTACGTTGGTCTTGCACTGAAGTCCAAAGCGGAGAAGGGGGGATCTGGAGAGGTCCAAGAAGAAGCGTTTGTAATTCGAACGTTCAGGAATGGCTTGGGTGTCTTCGTTAGCAAGTATGTTATGTTCATTTTCCATTCCATCCATCGGGTATCTGACCACTTGCAACAGACTCGGTATCGAAGGTCTTGTCACCTTCAAGAAGGAAACGAAATTCGACCCTGATCTTTACAACATTACAATCCCAGGCGCCGACTGCAAGGATGTCACGATATCCGTCTTTGACAAGGTTACCGTAAGCATCTCTGTTGAAAAGGATAGAAATACCCAGCGGGGTAAAGTGAAGATGACGTTGGTCAAGCCTGTGGATTCGAAGGGTCTATAGAATACAGTGCTTCGGTGGTTTCTGTGTATGTAGCAGAATAGGTCATTTCGACGTTTAAAGGTGGCGCGCGGGAAGGGAAACGCCATAGTTTTAGGCTTGTGTCTCGAGATAATGGGTTGAGGGTATGGGGTCTGATCGACTTGCGAGTTGTAAGAGACTCAGACTCAGAATCAGAATCAGAAGAGGCACTGGAGTCGTCGTCCGAGGCATCGTCTTGACGTTGTTCATGGTTGAAATGCCGAGATCCAGAAACGGAGACCAGCTTTGGTTCCAAGGGATGGATTACCACAGCAGCTATTGCATCTAGTTTGGACAGGAATTAGTTACTGCATTGGATTGATGATGATTTCTTACCTTCATGAGCTCTGAACTTCGATATCGGTTTTCCATCAGGCGTTTCTCCGCTGAGGTCGAAGGAGGAGATATACCCATTCTGATCCAAGTAAGAACACGAAAACAAAATGCCAGTAAAGAGACTCACTGTATCTCCTGTGATGAGAGAGGAGCCATAGATATCAAGATCGAAATTTATTCTTTGATTTGTCATCCCATGACGTTCGAAGCGTTGTAAAGGACTGGATGTATCTCCCCGGATATCCCAAGATAGGATAGAGTTAGTCTGTCTTGAGGTCGCATAGACCATGTTGGGTTGCATTGGGTTAAATTTCACCTAAAAGATAATAAATCTGGAATTATTCTTGTCATTAAAGAGAAATTTAGGCTTACTTGAGTGACAGGTCCTTCAACGCCTTCGAGATGGAGTACAATTTCACCGGGAGTGCCAGCCTCGTCGTACAGCACTACGTTCGACGAAAAGGTCCCCGCAGCATACAGACCAGAGTAATCAGGACAGAATGCCAAAGACGAGATAATACCTTAAACCCTATTAGTCCTCAAGAAATGTGGATGACGAAAGAAGAAAAAATAGACCTTTCAAACCCGACCGACTCTTTCGCGAAGGCGTCGTCAGAATACGTTCGCCTTCGCCGGGGCAACTGACATCGAAGACTTCGATTGCATTTTCAAAACCACAGTATATCCTGTTTAATTCTCAGTATTCTAGTGAATTGCCAAGAGAGTAATGCTCTCACTTTGACATCATGCTATTGAAGGCCATGCTGTGAGGTGCAATTTGTCGCTCTCTATGGTCAACAATCCGGTAGGATGCCCTCAGCTAAAGAAAAGATTGTCAATAGACCGGGAAATGATGGCATTCTTGGAAACTTACTCTACCATCCGATGCATCCAGCAGCTTGACTGGTGATTCACGGACTGAGGCTAAGAAACAGTATCCAGAAGGCTCGTCTGGGACTGCTGTTGGGTACCATATTGCTCCCAAGATATTTTCAGGTTGTTTGAACTCTTTCTTCGTTACTGAAAGGCGTCGTATCCAATCAGTACACATTAAACTTGTAGAATCCACAATAGACTCACAAAACCCAGACTCTGTCTCTTCTTCGTCCACGGTAGGTCTAACACGAAAGGCTTATCAGTATAAAACGCCAATGATCGCGTGGGCTACAACTGACAATTGATAGACACTAATTGTTCGGGCTTCATCTGTAACGAGCGCAGCCTTTCCGTTTGCACATAAGGAGCAGGAGCGAAAGAAGTTCGTTTCAGAGGGTGAAGTCAAGGTACTGACAAGCTTTGGTTCTTGCTTAGGATCAAGAGTTTGAGGTAGATGGGTAGAAGTCTCTGTCATGGAAGCCGTGTCATGTTCCATGAAAGTCGAAGTGAAAGGTGGGAGAAGGTGGCTTGAAAGAGTTGATGGACGATCGAACCGTGCTGCCCAATTTTGGATATGAACAGCAGTTTAGAGGACGTATACAGTAAACATTAGAATACAGAGATGTAGCTATAATACATGATATACAGTGTTATGTGACGGAGAATAGTACAAATTGCACTATAAAGCAAAAATAGTCCGTAAACCAAGTGAAAACGGTCATCGATGTATCACTCGTCCAGTACCCACTTGTTTTCTTTGACAAGTTTCTCTCGCTCAAGTAGAAATTTCCCTTGAATATAAATTAAAGACAACAATAAATCCAGAAGAGAAGCGAGCAGCATACCTTCTTTGTATTTCTGCGAGGAATCAGAAGCTTTAAAATAATACCAACCTATTCGATCGTTACATCCAAGGCAAAAGACATCTTGCACCTAACCAAGACCAAGCGATTTGTAAATCATCGAGGTACATAAGACAGTACAAACCGTATGTACTCCTGTCCTAGCAATCGAATTAGTACTCAGCGCGAGGAAAAAGAGAGAGCGCGGAGACTCACATCAAAGGCCGTTCTTCTTTCTTTCCCAGTTTCACATTGATAGCAGAGTGCATCAGGCTTCAAAGAAGAAACATTGTTATTTGTTGCAATAAAGGGTTTTTTTGCGTCATACAAGCCTCTTCCTTCTCTTCCAGAGAAACTCTTGCTAATTAGTTCGTCTTGCAGAGCCTACAAGACCAAGATAAGACCCTCTTCAGACGGATAACACTCGGATGACGAACAATGACTGCAGAGCAACCAATACAAGAATACGTAGGCTTGTCATTAAATGCTGAAACCACTTCGAGCTTTGAGTTTGCGGACGATGTGTCCATTGAAGAGCTGGTTGCGGGTTAATGAGGAACGTGACAGTTCGTGAGGTCACATCCACCCCTAAACGAGCAAATTTGAGAAAATGTATTCGGTGAGGGGCGTATAAATTAGCTGAAATACAAATGAAGATGCGGAAATGAGGAGAAACTGTAACCTAAGGCGAGAACACAACCTGAACATCGATTCCTGGGTTAGTTTCGGCCTTCTTGAAGGCAGTCTCCCAATCCTCCAAGCTGTACGAGAGCGTCTTGATTCCTGCGGCTTCACCTAGCAATAAAATCCCCACATCGACCATCTTCAAAGCATCTAAAATACCGTCTCGGTCATACATAAACTTCCCCTTAAGTTGTAGTTCATTATGCATAACGACGGCAAGAGGGATTGGGATATCGGCATCAACGCCTCCCATAAGGCTGATACGACCACCGTGGCTCATTGCCATGATTGCACTCTTAATGTGTGTGGATTTGGTGGCTGTAGGGGGTGAAAGATCCAAATAGGCGTGGATAGGACCAAAGGAGCGTAGTGCCTTTGTATCGGCCTCCACATCGCCAGTAATGGGGACAGCGTGAACTCGATCACTTCTAGCAGCGAGGCGATTTAATGCTTCGACATTACGACCCATCGCAATTACACGTGCACCCATCGCGAGAGCAATATGGACGGCAGCTCCTCCAAATCCTCCAGTAGCTGGTGCAATGATAATCGTTTCGCCCACTTTGAGTCCAATATCCCTCAGTCCACCGTATGGGATCAATAAGGAAGTAATGGTCGTCAAGTCCTGGACGGTATATCCCAACCCTCCCTCTTGTTTGCTGCCTAGAAGCCTCTTCTCGTCCATAGCAATGCAATTTTCGAGAGGAGCTTTGGCATATTCTGCGAAAACGCCGTTCCGCCATTCTCCGTGCATAAGCTTTCTGCTCCCTTCATTATGTCCTTCATGAACACCAATAAGGATAGAAAATGTTGGTTCGTCTCTACCACGGACGGTGCAGTCGACCAAGACCAATTGACCAGGTGAGAGAGAGGTAGCATCTGGACCCACAGCAACAACGCGGCAAATTGCACTCGCACCAGGGATCATTGGAGTAGGATAGGGATAGTTACGTTTCCCATTGTATATGTCAGGCATGTAGGTGACAATTCCTGCTGAAAGAACGCGAACGACGGCACTCCCTGGCGTCGGTGAAGGAACCGGGACTTTTTGGACCAGGATATCGTGGTTCGCGTATAGGACCATGGCGCGTTGGGCTTCAGGGAGATTGTCTGCCATTGTTGAAGTGGCTCGAGTGTGGCTGAAGGAATAATTTGGGGTGTTGCGATATGGTCAAAAGCGAAGGTATCTTGCACGTTATAATGGAACTCGCCTAATAGTATTCTGCAAATACGAACATAACTGGAAGGCTGACGTCGCCCTTCGGTCACTCACTTGCTTACAAAACACACCACCTTGATTCCGAATTTGAAGCGAGTGGAAGCACCGCTCGAAGCTCGAAAGTGTACCCAACACCGAGGTTACTAAGATTTCAGTGGTATAGATAGCATTTTGCTCCAAGGTATTAATGGGTGTTAGTCAACAGAACCAGATGGATAATATAGCTTCATAACCATTATATAAGATGTACTCGGACCTCGGCTTTGAGAAGGAGAGCAAGAGGAGGGGCACGAAGACGTGACAATCGTGACAGTGCTTTAGATTGCTCACACCATAATTCAGTAACAGTTCGGTAGCGTGTTGCTTCTAACTTATTCTGATAGTAGCTTCAGAAATTCTATAGAAACTCTAATTCGCATATGTGAGTCTTTATTGATTCTGTTTTTGGCGTGTTATGTTCATCTCGAATAGTCGCGTCACGACCTCTCCAGTCATGGCGAACAGCAGCAATGCGTTCTCCCCACTCCCCCCTGAAATAATACAATCCATTCAAAGGATTCTATCTCTTCCTTCGGAACCAGAGGATCCCCTAGATGATATTTCAGCTCGCTTCGATCCCATAACTTCACTTAACAATCTCTTTCCCGATGGTGCGTTCAACCATTGGTCTGTATGTGACTTAGCATAACATTCGCAAGATTAAAGAATCATCCCTGTCGCCCTCGAGTATCGAGTCTGCTCAGAATAACCTTGTGGATCAGCGAGCAGCCTTACAAGCGGACATTAACCAACTACGAACTGAACTCCGAAGTGCTCCTGCTACTGACGATGAGGGTCTGGAGCAGGCAGGAGAATCGAATGAGCTTGGGATGGGAGCGATACAGGAAGTCATATCTGTGGGTTCTCGCACTATTGACCCAAGCCTATGCTAATAACTTTACAGGACTTGCTACTTCAAACGAGTCGCATTCGAGAAAAGTCCGCCGAGTCCTCACATATTGTCCATGAAATCACGAAGGATATTCAACTTCTCGACCTCGCTAAACGAAATTTGGTTGCTAGCGTAAATTCCTTGAGACGTTTTGGAATGATGGGTGTGTGGGCACTTCGAATACGGCCTTCGATGGCCATTCTTACAGTTCTTGTAGTCAATGGTGTTTCTCAGTTAGAAGACCAACTAGCTGCGACCCCCCGGAAGTATCCTGATATTTCCCAGAGCCTAGCGGTATGCTGCTACGTTACTATAGACTAGGCCTATTCTTATATTTTCGCAGGCGGTCAAGAATCTGGCTTCCACCTTCAAGACATCTAATGGTGTCCCTAGAATCGCGCTTGTTCTGAAACGTATTCAGGTGTTACAAGGAGAGATCAGAAGTATCTTAGAAGGAGAATTTGATGCATTGTATGCCTACAACTTCTGGTACTCTTGACAACTATTGACGGTATACTAGCTACTTGCAAGATCCTGCAAAGCCTGTGAAACCCAAGGTTATCATGGATACATGTCTGGTCGTAGATGTTTTGGGAGATGATGTTCGGTGGGTTTTCACTTGTCTATTACTGAACTACTTCCTCTAAATCTTCTTATTTGTAGCAATCACCTAATCGATCGATTCTGTGCAGTTGAACTAAAGGAATACCGCAGGATATTCCGACCTACAGACGAAGTGAGTTAGCTAGATATGGCTCGTCGAGGAACCATGTTATTAATGAAAACAGGCTGGACAATTGGACAATATCTCGCGTCGTTTCGCTTATTTCCGTAGGCTATTGACCACTTACGACACTGATTTCTCTCGTGTTTTTCCTCCAGAGTGGAAAGTCGGGTGTGCTTTAGCTGTCAAGTTGTCCGAAGTTACGAGGTATGCTTCCTTCCATCCATTTCGTCGCTCTCTCATAACGATACTTCTGCAGAGATGACCTCACCGCTGTTCTATCCAAAGTAGCAAAGACATTAACCGTCACTCTCCTTCTTGAGTCATTGCAACAAACAACAGAGTTCGAGGTTTCCCTCGGTCGCAGGTTTGGCGTTTCTGTAAGTATT
>Ga0157379_10002855_pt1 | contig 14563 bp, 13 predicted proteins | sample S25metaG_FD_121802 | JGI IMG/M metagenome (GOLD analysis project Ga0157379, IMG submission 121802) | Switchgrass rhizosphere microbial communities from Kellogg Biological Station, Michigan, USA - S2-5 metaG | ecosystem: Host-associated > Plants > Roots > Rhizosphere > Soil | place: USA... | reverse complement strand
TGTCGACGCCGTTGAAATCCCCGAGCTTTGCGATCGCTTTCCCGGTCGAGTCCAGCACCACGACTTCATCCGACTGATTGGCGACCACCCAGATGTTGTCGTTCTCGTCGACGATGAGTCCGTCCGCGCCGTTCACGCCGTACGTCAGCACCGTGGGTGTGCCGGCAACGCCGCCGCTCACGGGGACGGTGATCACTGCATCGTCGCCGGTATTGGCGACGAGCAACGCGGTGCCCGCGCGGTTGAAGGCGAGCCCATTCGCGCCAAACGGCGGCACCCCGGTCGTCTTCAGCAGCGGACTCGTGAGCCACGCCGCTGCCGCGCCACCGGTCGAAGGCGTGCGCCATATCGTTCCGTTGAACGAATCGGAGATGTAGACATTGCCGGCGTTGTCGAACGTCAGTGCATTCAGACCCGAACCGCCGCCAATGTCGGAAAAGATCGTGGAGGCGCCGCTGATCGGATCGACGCGCAGCACTTTGGCTGCCCCGAAATCAAGCACCAGGAGATCTTGCGTGGCCGGATGGAATGCGAGGCCCAGCAGATGCGCACTGGCGCCCGCAATCGCTACCTGCCGAATCAGCTTGCCCGCGTGATCGAAGACAATCAGCTGGCCGGGATCGGAAGTCGGTCCCGATGCGGGAAATCCGAAGGTGGTGACGTAGACGTTGCCGCTGGCATCCACCGTCAGGCCCTCGGGCGGTGTTGCGCCGGCGGGGAGCGTGGCGAAAGTCGTGGCGGGACTGCCGATCCAGGCCATGGCTGGCGGCGACAGAGCGGTGAACGCAACCAATGCAGCGATAAGTGAAAGGCACAGGCGCTTCATGGATGACCTCCGTGTGGTAGCAGTGTCGAAACCTCCCCTGACGGTGACGAAGAAATTGTAAATCGACATTGGCGGCGTCCAGCCTTATTGAAGTCGCGCGCCGATGGGTCGTGCTCTACCATTGCGCTTGACGGCAACATCAAGCAAGGAGACCCGCCGTGGCCAGTGACGTCTTCCTGAAAGTCGACGGCATCAAGGGTGAATCGACCGATGCCTATCACAAGGACGAGATCGAGCTCGTCGGATGGAGCTGGGGCGCGTCCGAGGTCTTCATCGTGTCGGGTGGCGGCGGAACGGTGGGTGGCAAGCCGAAGTTCACGGACCTGGTCGTCACGAAGCATGTCGACAAGGCGTCGCCGAAGTTGCTGCGGGCCTGCCTCAAGGTGACCCATATCAGCGAAGTCGTGCTGACGCAGCGCAAGGCGGGCGCGGGCAAGTTCAACTTCCTCGTGATCACCTTGAAGGACGCTCTGGTGACGAGCCTGAACGACGCCGAGTCCGAAGGCGCGTCCCGTCCCATGGAAACGGTCCAGTTCAATTTCGCGAAGGTGATCTACGAAGTCATTGCCCGGAAACCCAACGGCCAACCCGGCACGCCGGTAACCCTCCGCTGGGATGTCAAGACGAACAAGGAGTTTTGAGCGGCAAGCGTGTCAGAAAAAGACGTACCGCAAGCCCTCGGGCAGACGCTTCACGCAGTACGCGAACAGGCCGTTCTCGGGAACGGCGCTCGAGACAGGAAGCGCCTTGCGGCGGCATTGGGCGGGATGCTGCGACGGCTGTTCCCGCAGCGGGTCTCCGATCGCGAAGAACTCGCCGTGCTCGCAGTCCGGATGGCCCCATGCGTAGACCGGATAGAGCGTCTGCGGGCGGTTGCCGATGTCGATCACCTGCGGTTCGGAATAGTGGTGCGACGCCGAGTCGCGGAATCCCTGGCTGTTGCCACGGTCGCGCCATAGAAGGTTGTCGAACTCGAAGTAGTGCAGGCCGGAGGCGTTCGTCTTCGAGTAATCGCCGAGGTTGTACGAGATAAGCTGATACTCGGCCAAGCGCGGCGGCGTGATTGCCGCATTCGCTATGGCATCCTGGATCGCCGCCGGCCTTGCGCCCGCAAGCGCCGCCGGCCCGGGCTGCCCGCTGATGCCCGGCGACCCGTGACAGGCCACTCCCTGATCGTCGATCCAGTACAGCAGCAGATAGCCGCCGATCGGATCGATTGCGATCGGCGTCGCCGCTGGTACGCGGTCATAAAAATGTGTGAGCGAAACGTAGGTGCAGCCACTGGTCATCGCTACCGCGAGACAAACCGCCGTCGATAAGAGATGCGCCCGCATCATCGCGTTGTTCCCGTCATGCCGTTCTATGACGAGCATTGTCCGCTGTGCGGCGGCGTCGAAGCGCTTCGGGAATAACCGTTACTTCCTCGGCTTCGGAAACGGCGAGCTCCAACATGGCCAGTCGTGAACTTTCCTCGCCGCAGTCGGACGATGAGTGCTCTCCGGCGTCGATCTGCCCTCGACTTGCCGATGCGATGCAGGCGGTGTCACGCACATGGCGCGCATTTCGGCCTGGTTCCTGCGAGTCAAGGCGGCCTTGGTCGTCGCGCGCAGCGCGAGCGCGTGGTCGGACGCCACCGCGTGTGCGATGGACCGTATCGCCGAAAGGACGCCGTCGATGGACCATCGCGACGGCCGCTGCAGCTGCAACCGGTCGGCCGCGCCGGGGAATTCGGTTCGCTTCATGATCGCTCCTGTCGCCACGAGGTTCAGTCTGCCCAGCGAGGATTCGTTCTTCGACCGACCAATCCCCGCGGCCGATGCGGAATATTCGCCGTCGCGATAACGGCGAACGCAAACTGCCTGGGCTTCCGCGGGTAACGCTGCGGATCACGGCGGCAGGCATGCGTCAGGCGTCGGGTAACCGTCTGGTATCGAAGTCCGGCGAAGCGGCTTGTCGCCGCGGCGGCGCCACGCGTTCGCGACGTCCTGATTGTGCTGTCAGGACCGCCTTTGCCGACGACGTCGTCGCTCTGAACTTTGCTTCAATGCGTGATGACAACGAGCACGCTGCAGTGCGCACGCTCGATCAACGCGGGCGATGTGGAGCCACGCCACCACCGGGCCGCCCATCCCCCCAGATGCTTGTGGCCGACGACGATCAGATCCGCTTCGATCTTGCGGGCGTATTTGGTGATTTCGTTGACCGATTCCCCGACGACCACTTCGCCGCTGGCCGTGTAGCCTGACTCCGCCAGCCGGCGCAGGCCCTCGTCGAGGATGCCTTGGTACTGCCGCTGCGCTTGCTCCTCCTGACCGCTGTCGACAAAAGTACCCTCGGCAATATAGGTCGGGGCGAGAGGCATGACGGCGATGAGAAACAGCTTTGCCTGGCTCCACTGTGCGATGTCCTGGCAGTCGAGCAACGCCTTTTGTCCGGACTCCGAACCGTCGTAAGCCAACAGAATGCGCTTGTACATGGAACCTCCATTGCGGAATGCACGCTAGCCAGCAAACCGGTTGACTCCGCGAGTACGCAGGGCCGACGCATGCCGGTATGGTGCGTTCAGACGTTGGCCGCGTAAAGTAGGCGTCGAACTGGATGCCGCCTGAATGGTCGGAAGGCATTCTGGCAGGTTGGGCGCCCAGGTGCGGCACTGGAGGTTTGTGCGCTGCGCCTGTTGCGCGCCGCGAGGACGCCGGCGAACCGCCTGACGCAGCCTCCGCGGCGATGTCGACTGGGATGAAGTCGGCGATCACGCGCGCGGACGCAGAGCCGAGCCGGGCAGCGCAGCCATGATGCTGCGTTTTCGCCATGCTGCCGCTGGAACGCCTTGGCCTTGGGCTCGGTCCAGATCGGCTCTTCTCGTACGCGGACGGCCGCTGCATCACGCAGCCGAGCGATGCGCTCTGCCACGACGGCTGTTATTGCGCGAGGCGGGTGGGCCATTTAGTCGGACTTTAAATATAGTATGTCAGACATTTAAGGAAAGGCCAGTCATGACCGTCGCCAAGGGCGCTCCAGCCCGACGAGGTACCGCGCGACCTGCGGGGAGGCGCCTGCTCAAGTCGAAGAAGGTCGTCGAGCTGCTCGGGCTCGCGATCGTCTCGGGTGAGCGCGTGCCCGGAAGCCTGTTGCCAACCGAGGCAATGCTGTCCACGCGGCTGAAAATCAGCCGCGCGTCGCTGCGCCAGGGCTTGCATGCGTTGGCGCTGAAAGGCCTGGTCGAGGGGCGCACGCGGCGGGGCACGATAGTCAACGAGCGGTCTCGTTGGGACGTGCTCGACGCGGATGTGCTGCGCTGGGTTGCGCTGTCACCGCCCGATCCCAAGTTCTTCATGGAGCTGCTCGACGTGCGGGTCATCTTCGAGCCCGCGGCCGCGCGCATTGCCGCCGGACGCGCCAGCGCGGCGCAGGTGCTCGCCATCGAAAATGCGTTTCGCGCGATGGCGGCGGCATTGCCCGATGATGTCGACGGATGCTGCACGCACGATCTGGCGTTCCACGAGTTGATCATCGACGCAACCGGCAATCCGCTGCTGATCCGTTTCGCGGCGGCGATTCGCACCGCGCTGCTCGCCGCGTTCCGGTTATCGAGCAATGCGCGCAAGAGCTACCAGGACTCGCTCGCGGAACACTGGGCGGTCGCCGTCGCCATCCGGAATCGGGATCCCGATGCGGCGGAGCAGGCCATGCGCACGCTGCTGTCGGGTACGGCGCGCGATCTCGCGCCGGCGTACGAAGGGCTCAAGCAGGGAAAGGCGCCGGCGCGCGGTCGGTGAGGAACTCCGCAAGCCTTACCATCGCCAACGTATCCCTTGCACAATAGGTGAGCAAGGCGTCGTGGAGCTTCCTTCGCCGTTCCATCGACGTCGCCGGGTCGATCATCTCGAAATAAGCGGGCTCGACCATGTCGCCGCTCTGCACGTCGTCGAGGTTTGCATAGTCGAGGTCGGGCGCGACCGTAGGCAGCACGCGCTTGATCGACCATGAGCCCATCATCGCCGGGTGGTAGTAGTGCGCGCGGACCAGGGGCAACAGGTCGAAGAGCCGGTCGGCCATCGCGTGCAGCGCCGGCGCGAGATCCGGAAAGGCATCGGCCAATTGCAGGAGCACGCCGCGCTCGAACGACTCGTTGTAGACGATGATGGCTCCGGTATCGCCGATGGCGGCCGCCAGACTCTCGGCGAAGGCGCGACGCGGGTCGTCGCCGGACGTGTCGAGGAATGATGGCAATTGCGTGAGCGTTCCGTCAGCGTCCTGCCGATGGCATGACCACTGCATCGGAATCTTTTGATAGGGACGCGTGTCTCGCCACAGCGGCACGGCCGGTCCGACCGTTTCGAAATCGAGGTAATACCGGGGCCAGCTGAGCGCCATCAGAATTTCGCCCGCGCCGGGTGAAAACTCAGCGTGGCCGCTTGCCGTGGCGCGCCAGATCCGCTGGTGATCGTCGCGGGACAACCGCTCGATCGGGACGTCGCGCAGATCGGCGAATCCTTCGTCGCGCAATTGCTGCGCGAGCTTCTTGCCGTGGGGCAGCAGACCAACGGGGTATTCGGCTGCCGCCGGCGCGCAGAACGCGATGAACTCGCAGGCGAATGGATCGTTGCAGTGCCGTCCGATGGCGATCGCGGGCATCGGGCCGGCGAGATCGTGTTGTGCGGCTGCGATCCACACGGGAATCTGTTCCTGCAGCGGGACAACGGCGTCGGTCAGATCGGCATGCGCGAAGAGACGGTGATAGTCGCCGTCTCCCGCATAGACGAAATCGTGGTTGACATGGGCGAGCTCGATGCGCTCGACGGAAAGGCCCGCGCCGCGCGCGACCCATGCCTGAATCCCGGCATCGGTGACTTGCGAGCCCCTCACCTTGGTGGAGGCTTTGACCTCGATCATCCGGTACCGGTCGTCACGGCGGATGAGGATGTCGGCGCGGACCAGGATGTCCGCGCAGCGCAGCGCGGGCTCGAACAGCGTGATGTCGCCGGATTCGGCGAGGGCTTCGTCAGTCTCGCTCAGCGCGGACGCGACATCGGCGAAGTGCGCGATGTGGCGGCCTTCCGGAAAGAGCCGCTCCGCGGCAGCGCCGACCAGCTTCCCCTGCATCATGCGGTTCTCGACCGCCTCGCCTCGCTGCGCGAGCTCGGGCCGGTGGACCTGCAGCCAGAGCCGCTTCCTGCATTGCTTGTGGGCGATCAGTTTGGATTTCGAGAGTTTCATGCAGGCTTGCCGGAGGTGCCGGAAAGCGTAAGGCTAACAGACGAGCGCAAGCGGATTGTCCCGTTCAGCCCGGCGCGTCGTCGTCCCCGCGAAGGCGAAGGATCCAGTGCCGTCGTGCGAAAGACGCTCGGACGCGCGCGAACGCGCATGCGCTATCGCCGGGTACGACGGAGTCCTATCGGGAAAATGGAGGACTGCTGCGCGGATCCGCTACGCCGCCAGCTCCGCAACGTTGTGCAGCTGCGCGTCGTCCTCCCAGGTTTCCAGCCGCACCGGGAAGCCCCACAACCGCCGCAGATGGGTAACGACCGCCGCCGCCGCATCGTTCAGCGGGCGGCCGCGACGCTGGACGTGGCGGAGCGTCAACGAGCGATCGCCGTCACGGTCGTAGCGGACGATCTGCACATCGGGAACGCGGATTTCCTGCGCATGCTGCTGCGCGAGCAGCTTGCGCACGCGGCGATAGCCGTGGTCGTCGTGAATGCTGTCGACCTTGAGCGTGCTTTCCGTCCGGTGGTCGGCGATGGCGAACAGATGAAATTCGCGGATCAGCTTTGGTGAAAGATACTGGGCGATGAACGACTCGTCCTTGAAGTTGCGCATCGCAAAGTCGAGCGTGACGCGCCAATCGCTACCGGCGATGTCGGGGAACCACGCGCGGTCTTCCGCTGTGGGCTGCTCGCAGATGCGCCGCAGGTCGGTGAACATCGCGAAGCCCAGCGCATACGGATTGAGCCCGTTGTACATATTCGAGTCGAACGCCGGCTGGAATACGACGTTGGTATGGCTTTTCAGGAACTCCAGCATGAAGCCGTCGTCGACCAGTCCCTTTTCGTGCAGCCGGTTGAGAATCGTGTAGTGCCAGAAGGTCGCCCACCCTTCGTTCATCACCTTGGTCTGCGCCTGCGGATAGAAATACTGCGCCAGCTTGCGCACGATGCGCACCAGCTCACGCTCCCACGGCTCGAGCTTCGGCGAGAACTTCTCGATGAAGTACAGGATGTTTTCCTGCGGCTCCCGGGGGAATGGCTTAGCGGCGGTGGTCTCCGTCTTCGCGGCATTGACGGGCACCGTGCGCCACAGGTCGTTGAACTGCCGTTCGCGATGGGCTTCGCGTTCGGCGAGCCGCGCGGCTTCCGCCTTGAGCGTCAGCGCGGCAGGTCGCCGGTAGCGATCGACGCCGTGAAGCATCAGCGCGTGCGCCGCGTCGATCACTTCCTCGACCGCCTCCGCCCCATGGCGCTCCTCGCACTCCATCACGTAGCGGCGCGCGAACACGAGGTAGTCGATGATCCCGTCGGCGGCGGTCCACTGCCGGAACAGATGATTCCCCTTGAAGAATGAATTGTGACCGTAGCATGCGTGCGCGATGACCAGCGCCTGCGTGGTCATCGTGTTCTCTTCCATGAGGTACGCGATGCATGGATTGGAATTGATCACGATCTCGTACGCCAGGCCCTGCATGCCGCGCTTGTACGCCTGCTCGTTGCGGATGAACTCCTTGCCGTACGACCAATGCGGGTACCCGACGGGCAATCCGCTCGCCGCATAGGCGTCGAGCATCTGCTCCGACGTGATGATCTCGATCTGGTTAGGGTAGGTATCGAGGCCGTACTCGCCTGCCACTTGCGCAATCGCAGTGTCGTAACGCTCGATCAGGTCGAAATCCCAGTCGGCGCCGTGCGAGATGGGGCTCACTGGGCCTCCTTGCGAAAGAGCTCGCGGAACACCGGGTAGATCTGGTCGCGCGCCGAGGCGCGTTTCATCGCGAACGTGCCACCGACCTCGGCCAGGCGCTCGTACTCGGCCCAGAGGGCGGACGCACGCTCCGACGCGTGCGGCGAAACCAGCTCGAGATAGGTGTAATAGCGTGCCGCCGGCAGCAGCCGCTCGCGCAGGAAGCGCGCGCTGCGCGCCGGATCGGCGCCGAAGGCATCGCCATCGGACGCCTGTGCCGCGTAGACGTTCCAGCCGCTGGCGTAGCGTTCGCTGCGGATCTTGTCGGCCAGTTCCAGCGCCGAGCACACGACCGTCCCGCCGGAGCGCTGGTCATGGAAAAATGTATCCTCGTCGCATTCCTCGGCGTCGTCGGTGTGGCGGATGAACACCAGCTCGACCTCTTCGTACTTGCGCGTGAGAAAGAGATACAGCAGCGCGAAGAACCGCTTGGCGAGGTCTTTCTTTTCCTCGTCCATCGACGCCGATACGTCCATGAGGCAGAACATCACTGCGCGGGCAATCGGCTCGGGCCGCCAGACCCGATTGCGATAGCGCAGGTCGGGGTCGTCCAGGAATGGTATGCGGTCGCGCCGGCGTTCCACGCGATCCAGCTCCGCGTAGAGCGTGGCCGCCTGGCCGGCGTCGCCGACCGCGGTAGCCGTCGCAAACGCCTCCTGCAATCCGAGCGTTTCCCGCGCGAGGCCGCCGCCGAGGGCAATCCGCCGTGCCAGCGCCTGCGTCATCGTGCGGATGACGGCGAGGTTCGCCGGCACGCCGGTCTTGGCGAAGCCCGCGCGGATGCTCTTGTGCCGATGCGTGCGTCCGAACTCGGTACGCGCCAGCCGCGGCAGCTCGAGATCGTCGAAGAAGATCTGCATGAACTCTTCGCGCGACAGCGAGAACACGAACTCGTCCTGGCTGTCGCCTTCGCCGCCGTCGTTGCCGTCGCCACCGCCACCCCCGCCCTCCGGCCGCGGGATGCGGTCGCCGGCCACGTATTCGCGATTGCCCGGCAGCACGAATTCGCGATCGCCGCCGCGGCCGAAGGTGAACGAGGGCTCCGACATGTCCTTCTTGGGCACACGTACCTCGCCGCCGCCTTCCATGTCGGCCAGTCGGCGGTCGCCCACCATCTTCTTGACCGCTTCCTGGATGTGCGTCTTGTACCGGCGCAGGAAGCGCTCGCGATTGACCGCGCTCTTGCCGCGGTCATTGGGTCGGCGATCGATCAGGTAGACCATGGCTGTGCTCCCGGGGTCGCCATCGCGCTGGTCACGATGACTTGTGGACCCGCAAGTACCACTCAGCGAGCAGACGTACCTGCTTTTCCGTGTAACCCTTCGTCACCATGCGCGAGACGAAATTCTGGTGCTTCTGCTTGTCGTCGGCGGACGCCTTCGCGTTGAAGGAGATCACCGGCAGCAAATCCTCGGTATTCGAGAACATCTTCTTCTCGATCACTTCGCGCAGCTTTTCGTAACTGCTCCACGCGGGATTGCGTCCCGCATTGTTGGCGCGCGCGCGCAGGACGAAGTTGACGATCTCGTTGCGGAAATCCTTGGGGTTGGCGATGCCCGCAGGCTTTTCGATCTTCTCGAGCTCGGTGTTGAGCGCCGCGCGGTCAAAGCTCTCGCCGGTCTCGGGGTCGCGATAGTCCTCTTCCTGGATCCAGCAGTCGGCGAACGTGACATACCGGTCGAAAATGTTCTGCCCGTACTCGGCGTACGACTCGAGGTAGGCCGTCTGGATCTCCTTGCCGATGAACTCGGCATACCGCGGCGCCAGGTAACCCTTGATGTGCTCGATGTAGCGGCGGCGCGTTTCGTCGGGGAGGTCTTCCCGCGCGAGCCGCTGCTCCAGCACGTACATCAGGTGGACCGGATTGGCGGCGATCTCGGTCTGGTCATGGTTGAACACCGCCGACAGGACCTTGTAGGCAAAACGCGTCGACAACCCGGTCATGCCCTCGTCCGGACCGGCATAGTCGCGGTACTCCTGCAGTGTCTTGGCCTTGGGGTCGACGTCCTTCAACGTTTCGCCGTCGTAGACACGCATCTTGGAATAGATGCTGGAATTCTCCGGTTCCTTCAACCGCGAAAGGACGGAGAACTGCGCCATCATGTCGAGCGTTCCCGGCGCGCAGGGTGCCTTCGACAGCGATGAATTGGCGAGCAGCTTCTGGTAGATCCTCACCTCGTCGGACATGCGGACGCAATACGGCACCTTGACGATATAGATCCGGTCGAGGAACGCCTCGTTGTTCTTGTTGTTGCGGAAGCTGTGCCATTCCGATTCGTTGGAGTGCGCGACGATGAGACCGTTGAACGGGATGGCCGAAAAACCCTCGGTCCCCTTGAAGTTGCCCTCCTGCGTGGCCGTGAGCAGCGGGTGCAGCATCTTGATCGGCGCCTTGAACATCTCGACGAACTCGAGCAGCCCCTGGTTGGCAAGGCACAGACCGCCTGAATAGCTGTAAGCGTCCGGGTCGTTCTGCGAGAGGTGCTCGAGCTTGCGGATGTCGACCTTGCCGACGAGCGACGAAATATCCTGATTGTTCTCGTCCCCCGGCTCAGTCTTGGTGATGGCGATTTGGCGCAGCACCGACGGATTGACGCGAGCGACGCGGAACTTGGAGAGGTCGCCGCCGTATTCCTGCAGCCGCTTGATCGCCCATGGCGACATGATGCCGGTCAGGTAGCGGCGCGGAACGCCGTAGTCGTCCTCCAGCGTGGAGCCGAAGCGCTCGGGTGAGAACAAACCCAGCGGCGACTCGTTGACCGGCGATCCCTTGATCGCGTAGATGGGATTCAATTCCATGACGGCCTTGAGGCGCTCGGCGATCGAAGACTTGCCGCCGCCGACCGGGCCCAGCAGATACAGGATCTGCTTTCTCTCCTCGAGTCCTTGCGCCGCGTGCTTGAAGAAGGCGACGATCTGCTCGATCGCGTCTTCCATGCCGTAGAACTCGCGGAAAGCCGGATAGCGCTTGACGATGCGATTGCCGAAGAGCCGGGCCAGCCGCTGGTCGTTGCGGGTGTCGACCATCTCGGCTTCGCCGATTCCGGCGAGCATGCGCTCAGCCGCGGTGGCGTACACCGTCGGGTCGCGCTTGCACAGATCGAGGTACTCGTCGAGACTCAGGTCCTCGTCTTGCGTGGCGGAATAATTGGAGCGAAATGTTTCAAGCAACGTGCTCATCGTCAATACCTCTCAGGCGGTCGAGCGACATGCCGAAAATTTCGATGGATCCATTTACCCCCGGCATACGGGGCAACGTACCTCCTTCCGTTAGTAGAATTCGGATGCGAAGTGTCGCGTACGGCAGAAACGCGCGACCGTCGCCCCCGTTGACAAGCAGGTCTTGCCTCTTGTTACTGCTTGTCACCAACATTCACCACGTCTACTGCATAGCTCATGCCAACGTCGTAATAGCAGTTCCCCCCGTCGAGTGCTAACGGCCGATTCCTACAATTCATCCTGGTTGGATTGCTTGATTGCGGCAGGGTCGCGCGGTGCGCGAGAGGGCGTCGACACTGGATGTCGCGACCTCGGAGGCCTACAAACCGGCATAGCTTGAATAATGGATCAGTCCTACAAACGCGGCGCCGAGGCTGGGCTTGCCTTGGCTGCCGATCAAGAACTCCTTGATTCCCAAAGCGTAGAACATGTGACGATTTATGCAATGTGCATGTAACAAATGTCGCTCGGCGCCGACACCCAGGTGCGCACCATCCGGGTTCACCAGCCCTCTTGCGTTGCAGCGCAATGCACCGTCGAGGCGCGTATCGCGTCCCTGGTCAAATGGCTGTTGAGAGGCTTCCTGTTCGAATCGAAGCCGCCGTCGGCCATGCGTCTGTCAGCTGGGAACGTACGCAGAACCGTCGCTCGTGCAAAATTGACGATGTACACCGGGTAACAACGCATGCTGCGGTAGGTGCATTCCGACATTGCGAACCTACCGGGCTCGACGAACTGTCAATGGCGTTTCGCGTCCCAATTGTGGGGTCGGGCTGTTTGCCGCGTCGCTTTTAGATGAAGATCGCCACCTGGAATGTCAACGGCATCCGCGCGCGGGAGGCGCAGCTGTGCGCGTGGATGACGCGTGACCAGCCGGACCTAGTCTGTCTGCAGGAGTTGAAGGCGGAAGCCGGGCAGATTCCCGGCAGCTGCAACCTCGCCGACTATCATGTGTTTTGGCACGGGTTGCGCGGCTACTCCGGCGTGTCGGTTCATGTAAGGAAGGATCTGATCGAGGCCACGCCTGCGTTCAGCCATCCGGAGTTCGATATGGAATCCCGGATGGTTCAGCTCGAAATCGGCAATCTGGTCGTGGCCTCCGTCTATGTCCCCAACGGCGGCAAGGACTATCCGGCCAAGCTGCGCTTCCTGACCAGCCTGATCGGGTGGGCGAAAGAGTTGCGCCGCCAGCAACGCGAGATCGTCCTGTGCGGCGATATCAATATCGCGCGTACCGATCTCGATGTGCATCCGAAGGAGAGAAAGCCGGGCGTGATCGGCCAAAGCGACGAGGAGCGGGCGTTGTTCGAGAAGCTGCTGGGCGACCAGCTGGTCGATGTCGGGCGCAAGCTCGATCCGGATAACCCGAACCTGTTTACGTGGTGGGCCCCGTGGCGCAACATGCGCCAGCGCAACATCGGGTGGCGCCTCGACTATGTGCTCGCATCTCCGGGCGTTGCCTCGCGTGCAACCAGTTGTGTCGTGCTCGCGGACGTGGGGACGAGCGATCATGCGCCCGTGGTGATGACGACGTCGGGCTGACGCCGATGGTCCCCATCGTTCGCACGACGGGCGATCTGGGCTGGATCGTGACCGGAAGAATGCTCAGGATGCGCCAGCCATCCGGCGTCCTGACCATGATCTGATTCATGAGCGTCGGACGGGGTGGCGTCCATTGAACGAAGGCGCCGTCCGCAATGACGATCTGTACCGAGACTTGTGCCGTCGACGCGTCGAGCATCGTCACTTCGAGCGTCGACGGATCTGGATCGGCGTGCCAGGTCCCCTGGAAAAGCCGCGCGAAGCGGCGCAGCGCCTCGTCCCGGCCGTGAATGACGCCGTCGCGTGTGATCCACAGGAAATTCGGGGAATCGCTCAGAAGGCCGCTCAAGGCCTCGAGGTCGTGCGCGTTCTGCGCCGCAACGAATTGCATGAACGTCGCCGCGACCTCCTCCCTGGGTGCGGCTGCGGCGGGACTCGCCGCGGGCAGCGCTGCGCACGCGGATGCGATGACCAGCGCAGCGAGCCAAAATCGCATGGTCCCTCTCCCTGACCGCCAGCGTTATGTGGAACTATGCATCCGATCCGCCTCCGCTGTCGATTGGACGTTCACATTGGCTACTGGTTCGTTTCACAGGAGGAAGAATGCGTCAAACATGGTTTCGGTTGATGTTCGTGGCATTGAGCGTCGGGTACGCGTTGCCCGCGCTCGCGGCGGAACGCGCGATCGACAAGCAGATCGTGATCGGCCACGCTGGACCAGGCCTGGGACGCCTGGACCACGCGTGCGGGCATCACGAGCTTCTTCGCGCCCGATGCGGAAATCCAGCCCAAGGTGGGTGGGGCGTTCCACATCTATATCGATCCGCTCGCGGAACCCGGAATGAAGGGCGCGGACGACATGCGGTTCATGGCGCTGCAGCCGAAGAAGATGCTCTCGTTCGACTGGAACGCACCGCCGAGTCTCCCGGACGCGCGGCAGCAGCGCACGTTCGTCGTCGTGCGGTTCGAGCCGGTGGCCGACGGACAGACACGTATTGCGATCCATCACACCGGCTGGGGCGATGGCGGCGAATGGGACAAGACCTACACCTACTTCGACCGCACATGGGGCAACGTCCTTGCGAACCTCAAGCAGCGCTTCGAAACCGGCCCGGTCGACTGGACCGAGTGGTTGGACCGGCTGCGCAAGGCGCACGATCAGGCAGCGGCGAAGAAGTAGCGCCGCACCGTTCTCGGCGGCGCAGAGACAGCGGCGAGGGCGCGGCAGGCGGAGTTAAAATGAGCGTTGCGTTGCAGTACGATAGCGTCGCAGTTAACCGGAGATCCCGATGAGACGCAGACTCTATTACCTGCTGCCCGATCTTCCCAGCGCGCGCAAGATCATGGACGATTGCCTGCTCGCGCGTATCGAGGAGCGTCACATTCACTTCCTGGCCAAGCGGGGCACTCCGATGGAGGGCTTGCACGAAGCCAACATCCTGCAGAAATCCGACATCGTGCACGGCGCGCAACGCGGCGTGCTGATCGGCGCCGCTCTCGGTTGCGCGCTCGGGGTTTTCCTGACGTACTACGTGGTTACCGATCCAAAATGGCAGGTAGGGACAATTCTCCTTGCCAGTGCCTTTGGTGCGGGCTTTGGAGGCTGGACCTCGAGCCTGGTTGGCGCCGCAATTCCCAATTCGCGGCTTTCGCAGTTCACCGCCGAGATCGAGCAAGGGAAAATCCTGTTGATCATCGACGTGCCCGAACACAAGGTGCAGGAAGTCAAGGCACTCGTCGGCCGCATCCACCCCGAAGCAGTCGATCGCGGCGTCGAGGTCAACGTCCCGGTTTTCCCTTGAAGGGTCGCGCTGGACCGCTTTGCAGGGCTTGCGGCTCCGGTGACGATCGCCGCAGGTTAGGGCCTGTTAACACTATGGGCACAAACGCGTTGCAGCAACCCGAAGGGAACGGGCGGCCTGGGGCGCCACTCTTCGTTGCATTCCTCGCCAAGACATCTCGTCTTGGCTTCGTCAAGCGCCTCGATTGGCGCCCCACGCCACCCGTTCGCGTTTGCGC